>Ga0134128_10012231_pt1 | contig 10238 bp, 10 predicted proteins | sample KB31754_FD_96462 | JGI IMG/M metagenome (GOLD analysis project Ga0134128, IMG submission 96462) | Terrestrial soil microbial communities with excess Nitrogen fertilizer from Kellogg Biological Station, Michigan, USA - KB3-175-4 | ecosystem: Environmental > Terrestrial > Soil > Unclassified ...
GACGGCGCGGCGGGCCGCCCCGTTCGTCGCCCTCGCGCCGACCGCGATCTGGGTGGCCGTGTCCGCCGACGGATACTTCGCCGGGGTGGCGGCGTGGGGCATTGCGCTGCTGGCCGTGGCGGTGCACCGCCCGGTCCGGTTCCCCGCGCTGACGGCGGCCGGTGCCGGGCTGCTGTTGGGCTGGGGCGTGTTCTGTAACTACGGCCTGATGTTGATGGGGCTGCCGGCGTTGGCGGTGCTGGCGTCCGCCCAAAGGTCCACGGGTCGAAGCTGGGCGCAGTGGCGAGCGATCCTGCGGGCCCTGGGTCCGGCGGCGCTGGCCGCGATCGCGGTGGCGGTGGCCTTCGCCGTCGCGGGGTTCTCCTGGTTTGACGGCTATAACCTTGTGCAGCAACGCTATTGGCAAGGTATCGCCAAAGACCGGCCATTCCAATATTGGAGCTGGGCCAACCTGGCGTGCGTGGTGTGCGCGATCGGGTTGGGTGGTGTCGCCGGGGTCGCCCGGCTGTTCGATTGGGCCGCCATCCGTCGTCGATCCGGGTTTCACCTGGTGTTGTTGGGCGTGCTGGCCGCCATCGTGTGCGCGGACCTGAGCATGCTCAGCAAGGCCGAGGTGGAACGCATCTGGTTGCCGTTCACCATCTGGCTCACTGCCGCGGCCGCACTGCTGCCGGTGCGATCGCACCGGATCTGGCTGGCGCTCAACACGATCGGCGCCGTGGCGCTCAACACGGTCATCTTGACGAACTGGTAGGAACAGCTACAGGCCGGCCGCGCGGGTCACCCGCGTGAAGCGGCTGTCTGGTCCGCAGGCCTCGCGCACCACCGCGACATCGTCGACGACGTCGACGTCCGCCAGCGTCGGCACCGTCGTGACGTCGATGCCTTTGTCGTGCAACGCTTTCAACGTCAGCTCCCCGGTGTCGGGCGCCGACATCGGAACCGTGCGCAGGCACTGCGCCATCGCCGGCGCGGCGACGCCCAGCACCCACCAGCCGCCGTCGCGGGCCAGCCCGAGCACCGCCGGCGCCTCGAGTAGCCGCCGCGCGCAGCCGCTCAACAGATCGCCGGTCACCTGGGGGGTGTCCATCCCGATTTGCAGCACCGGCAGCCCGTCCGACGATGCGTCGGCGTGCGCGTTGGCAAGCCGGACACCAAAGCCCTTGCCGCGCTGGGCGATCACGGTGAAGGACGCCAGCCGCTCCCGAATATCGGCCCCGCTCGCGGCGCCGTCCAAATCCCCGGTGAGCGCCGCCACCCGCGCCGCCACCGGCGCGGCGGCCACCGCGTCCAGCGTGTCGAGCAGTGCGGCGGCGGCGATCTCGGCGGCGACCCGGTCACCGACGGTCGACGCGAGCCGCGTCTTGGCGCGGCCCGGCTCGGGTGCCTTGGCGACCACCAGCAGGGTCACCGGCAGGACGGTCACGAGATCACCTTCCAGAAGTCCAGGATCGCGGTGATGCTGCCCCGCAGCGATCCGCTGACCTTCGATTTGCCGCCCGTGCGCGGACCGTAGCTGACGTCGAGTTCGACGACGCGCCAACCGGCGGCCGCCGCGCGCACCAAAAGTTCCAGCGGATAACCCGATCGCCGGTCGGCAACGCCCAGCCCCAGCAGCGCCTCGCGCCGGGTCACTCGCATCGGCGCGATGTCGTGCACCGGCAGGCCGTGGCGGGTGCGCAGCCGCCAGCTCATGACGACGGTGCCCACGCGGGCCACCCACGGCCAGTGCAGCCCGGGCGCCGGGCGGCGCCGGCCGGTCACCAGGTCGGCGCCCTGCTCGAGCGCGGCGACCAACCGTGGCAAGTCGCCGCCGTCCATCGAGCCGTCGGCATCGATCACCGCCACGATCGGAGTCGTCACGGCCAGCACACCCGCGTGCACGGCCGAGCCGTACCCGGCCCGCGGTTCGGTGACGACCTGGGCGCCGTGGCGCCGCGCGATCCCGGCCGTGTCGTCGGTGCTGTTGTTGTCGACCACCAGCGCCCGGTAGCCGGCGGGAATGGCGGCCAGCACCGCCGGCAGCGACTCCTCCTCGTTGAGGCAAGGCAGGACCACCGTGACCAGACCGTCGGTGTCGGGCACCCGTCAGAACCCGTGGCGGGGGCGGGGTTCCTGCGGAAACAGCGGCTGCTGCGAATGCGTCGGCGGCGCGGTCTGCTGGGTGTGTGTCTGCGTCGGCGCCTGGGTGGTTTCCTTGGTGCTCGGCGGCGAATACGTGGTGGTCGGGGGCGAATACGTGGTCGTCGGCGCCTGGTGCGTGGTCGTCGGCGGCGAATACGTCGTCGTCGGCGGCTGGGATGGGGTGGTCGTCGGCGGCGAATACGTGGTGGTGGGCGGCGAATACGTCGTCGTCGGCGGCTGGGACGGGGTGGTCGGCGGCGTGTAGGGCGTCGTCGGGTTATACGGCGGGTTGTAGGGCGGTTGCCACCCCGGGATCGGGATCGGAATCGGAATGGGAACCGGCACAATAGGATTCGGGCGAGGAGCCCAACCCGGATCGGGCCCGACGCCGGGGTTGGCCGGGGCCTGGGGAACGGCCGGCGCGCCCCCTCCGGACGGGGGGGCTACCGGCCCGGAGTTGGGCGCCGGGACGGTGCCGCCCTGAAATCCGGCATTGGGCTGGTCGACCGGCGGCGGCGGTAACGGCGCCTGCTGTTGGCTCGGCAAGATCGGCATGAACTTGCCCGGAGTGCCGTTCTGGACGCCCACCACCGGCTGCTGGCTGGCGGTCGGGCGAACGGCGACCGCGATCGCGGTGGCCAGCGACGCCAATCCGATGACCGCGAAGGCGACGACGGCGTTGCCGATCACCAACGATCGCCGCGACAGCTTCGACGGCGCGGCCTCGTCGACATCGGCGTCGTCGCCGAATTCGGGAGCGTAGTCGTAGTCGTCGAACTCGGGGTCGTACTCGTCCATCTCGCCCGGATAGACCCCGCCCTCGTCGGCCATCGAATACGCCAGCTGCGGTTCCTCGGTCTCCGGCGCCGGTACGACCGTCGTCTCATCCCCGGTGAGCCCCGCCGCGGGTGCCATCGCGGTGGCGTCACCGGCCAGACCGGCCGCCGGTGCCATGGCCGTCGCATCCCCGGCGGCGGGCGCCGCGGCGATCGCGGCGCCGCGGGCGAGCGCAAACGTGGGGTCGTCGGCGACCCGCACCCGCATGGTGGACGCGTCGCGAAGTTCATCGGCGACCCGATTGAGCTCGGGCGAGGCCCCCAGGAGATAAACCTCCCCCGGCGCATCCGGATCGGCGCGCAGGTTCGCCATCATCGTCTGGAACGCGGCGGTCACATCGCCCCCCGCGGCGCCCGAGGCACCGGCCAGCGACTCCGTGGCCAACACCGTCGGCGGTGCGTCCGGGTCGCCGCTGTCCGAACCCACCACCGACAGGGTGGCCGTCGCGTCGTCCATCACCAGCGCGGCGCCGGGCCGCCCAGCCGCGCGCATCAGGGCGGCCACCGCCTGCGACTCCGAGAGCACCGCGACGTTGTGAACGCCGGAATCCTCCAGCGCCCGGCGCAACTGGTCAGCCCGCGGGTCGTCGGCCCAGCACAGCCGGGTGCCGACCAACCGGTGGTCCTCGTCGGCCAACAGCCGATTGGTTCCGACCACGGTCTCGGTGAGCGTGCCGACCGGATTGTCAGCGAGGTCGACGACGGATTGGTCGATCACGTCGGCCCCCCGCGCGCCCGGCCCGAGAAGCGCCAAACGGGCGACGGGGCCGGTGACCGCAACCCCCAAAACGACGTCCATCCCGCTTCTCCTTCACCCCGGCTACCCCGCAACCAGCAATGTCCCGGCATCATTACACTTGCGATACCGTCGGCAGTACTCAGTCATTCGGCGACCAGGTTCGCCTACTAGCGCAGCGTAACCAGCTTTTCGAATGACAGGACGGTCGCCGCGGAATGATCTCCGCCCGCGGCCGGTCTCAGCCACTGCCACGGCGTCCGAACGGAGAGGGCATGGTGAGCCAGAGCAGCGACGACACACCGACCGGCCCCATCGGCGGTCAGGTCCAGCAGGCGGCGACGCCACGCATCATCCGCCCGCATGCCACCGGCGGCACGCCGTCCACCGCCGGGGTGGCGGGCCGGCGCTGGCCCATCGTCAGCGACCTGACCGCGGTGGCACTGCTCGTCGTCGCCCTGTTCCTGCCGTGGAATCTGTACTTCGGGGTTGGAATTCCCGACAGCAGCGCGGCCCTGTTCGCGGTGCTGCTCGCGGTGACGGTGCTGGCCGTCGCGGCCGTCGCCGCGGCCGGTTCCTGGAGGTCGGCCGGCGCACGGTTCAACCCGGCCTCCGCGGCCCGGCTTCGGTTGGCGCTCAACGTCCCCTACCTGCTGCTGGTGCTCGCCTTCGTCGCGTTCGACGCGTACGAGACCGTCCGGTTCGGCGGCACGGTCAACGTGCCGGGCGGTGTGGGGCCCGGGGCATGGGCCGGCGTCGCCGGCTCGTTGTTGAGCGCCCAGGCGGTGCCGGCCGGCGCGCTGGCCGGGCCGGTCCCGGCGGGCGACGAGTACACCGGTTGGCACCGATCCGCCCGGATCATCGGCGCGGTGTCGATGCTCGCGGCGGTGCTCAGCTTTGGCTTCAACCTGTACTGGCGGGTGCGCTACGCGCTGCAAAGCGCCGGCGGCGCCGCGGAATTCGGCAAGCAGAACATCGCGGTGATCGCCACCGCGGTGGTGTACGGGGTGGTGGCGCTGGTCGCGGTCCTGGTCGCCTCCCGGTGGCTGCTGCAGCGCACCCGGGCGAGCCGGCTGACCGTCGTCGCGCTCGGCGCGTCGACGGTGGTCGCGGGGATCCTGGTGTGGATCCTGCGCGCAGGTCGCGACATGGACGCGTTCCATGGCATCGCGCAGAACACCTCGACCGCCGGGGTCGGGTTCGAGGGCTACCTGGCGTGGGCGGCCGGCGCGGCCATCTTCGCGCCGCGAGCCCTGTTCGGCCAGCGAAACTCGTCGCCGACCGAGGAATCCGCGTGGCGGGCGGCGACGCGAAATGGCTTGCTGCTCATCGCCGTTTGGGCGGTGGGGTCGATCGCGATGAGGATCACCGACCTCGCCGTCGGCATCACCCTGGACTATCCGTTCTCCCGGTACGCCAGCCTGGTGCTGGCCGCGTTCGACCTGGTGACCGCGGTGCTGGTGATCTGGCTGCGCCGCAGTCTGGCCCACCTCTCCGCGCGACTGGCCACATCGCTGTGCGGGCTGGTCGCCACTCTGAGCGTCGCCCGCGTGGTCGTCGGCGTCGCGCTGGCGCCTCGGTTCGCGGATTCGCCCAGTTCGCCTGCGCGGCACCCGGTTTACGGCAACGATCTCGCCCAGCAGATCACCAGCACCTTCGACGTGACGCTGTGCGGGCTGGCCCTGGGCATCCTGGCGGCCGCCATGGTGGCCGGGCGGCTCAGCGGGCGACGCCTGGCTCGTCGCGCCGCGCGCAAACGCGCGGCCGACGCGAATGCCGCGGCACCGACGACCCGGGTCCGCGTGGGCCAGGCCGCCGTACCGTCGGCCGCGGCAACCACCCGCATCCCCGCCGGGGGCCCCTCCGCGGAGAACGACCCGCCCACCGCGGAGATACCCCCACTCGCCGGCTCACCCAGGATCTTCCGCGGCGACGACTCCGGAACGCGGCAGATACCGGTTCCCAAGCCGCAGATCTACCGCCCGCCGCCGGTGTAACGGCTCACCGAAGGGGCGCGAACGCGAAGTCGCGCAACCCGTCGGCCGGTGCGATCACCGCGCGAAACCCCAGCACCTCGGCGGCCCGCGACGGGTCGGCGACGATGTGGCGCACGTCGCCGCCGCGGTACCGCCCGGTGACGACCGGGGACAGCGAACCCCCACGCGCGTCGCACAGCGCGGCGGCCACGTCTAATATCGAAATGGGTTGTCCCGAACAGACATTGACCGCGAGGAAACCCTCGTCGTGCGGTAACGCCGCGACGTTGGCGGCGGCCACGTCATCGACGTGAACGAAGTCGCGCATCTGCCCGCCGTCCTCGAAAACCCTTGGCGGATGGCCCCTTTCCAGCGACGACCGGAAGATCGCCGCCACCCCCGAATAGGGGGTGTCGCGCGGCATGCCGGGGCCGTAGACGTTGTGGTAGCGCAGCGCCACCACCGAGCCGCCGGTGGCCTCCGACCAGGCCAGCGCGTAATGCTCCTGCGCGGTCTTGCTGGCCGCGTACAGGCTGCGCGGCCGCAGGCAGGCGTCCTCGTCGACGAGCCGCCACGCCAGCTCCTCCCCACCCGCCGGGCACCGGTGCTCGAAGGTCCCGGCGTCGAGGTCCGCGCGCCGCCGCGGCAGCGGGTCCACGCGTCCGTGCCGTGGGCAGTGATAGTTTCCCTGCCCGTACACCACCATCGACGACGCCAGCACCAGGCGCCGCACCCCGGCGGCGAACATCTGCGCCAGCAACACCGTGGTGGCCAGATCGTTGTGGCCGCCGTAGGCGGGGGCGTCGGCCGCGTCCACGCCCGCACCCACCATCGCCGCCTGATGACACACCACGTCCACGCCGTCCAGGAACGGGGCCAGCGCATCCGCGTCGCGCACGTCGACCCGATGACATCCCTTCGGCAACACCGCGTTTGGGCCGTGCGCGGCGGGCAGCAGGACATCGACCGCGACGACGTCGTGCCCCACGGCCCCCAGCGCGGCGCCGACCCGCGAACCGATGAAACCGGCCGCGCCGGTCAACAGCACCCTCATGGCAGCTCAACGGGCAGCGTCACGCCGGTGTGCGGCAGGCAGTGCGTGCAGGTGCGGTCGGCGGCGACCCGGCCGATGGCCTGGCGCACCAGGCCCTTGAACGGTCCGATGTTCCGTTCGAATTCGGCGAACACATCGACGGCCTTCACCCCCTCCCCCGCGCTCACACCGGCATCCAGGTCGGTCACTAAAGTGATTGCCGCATAACAGATTTCGAGTTCCCGGGCGAGCACCGCCTCCGGGTATCCAGTCATGTTGACCAGCGAAAACCCGGCCGAGGCGAACCACCGGCTTTCGGCGCGGGTGGAAAAGCGCGGCCCCTGGATCACCACCATGGTGCCGCCGTCGACCACATCGGGTAGGTCGGTGACCGCGGCGCGCAGCGTCGGGCAGTACGGATCGGCGAAGTCGACGTGGATCCCGCCGGAGTCGAAATAGGTGTCGGCGCGGCCCCGGGTGCGGTCGACCAGCTGATCGGGCACCACGATGGCGCCCGGGCCGAGTTCGGGTTTGAGGCTGCCGACCGCACACGGCGCGAGCACCCGCCGCACGCCGAGTTTGCGCAGGGCCCACATGTTGGCGCGGTACGGCACGGTGTGCGCGGAGAATTCGTGCTTGGCGCCGTGGCGGGGCAGGAACGCGACCTCGTGTCCCCCGATGGCACCCACGGTCACCGGGGCGCTGGGCTGTCCGTAGGGGGTGTCGATCGTGACGTCGTCGGCATCGGATCCGAAGAAGGTGTAGAAGCCGCTGCCGCCGATGACTCCGAGCATCCGACCATTGTGGTGCATGACCCGGGCGTAACCGCGGGGTGCGGGGCCCGCGAACCTGCATCCTGGCAGGATGACGTTGTGGCCAACCTCGGGCAGTGGATTTCCGGTGCGCGGCCGCGGACGTTGCCCAACGCGGTGGCGCCGGTCGTCGCCGGCACCGGCGCCGCGGCCTGGCTGGGATCCGCGGTGTGGTGGAAGGCGCTGCTGGCGCTGGCCGTCGCGCTCGCGCTGACCGTCGGCGTCAACTACGCCAACGACTACTCCGACGGCATCCGCGGCACCGACGACGACCGGGCGGGCCCGGTACGCCTGGTCGGCTCGCGGCTGGCGGCCCCGCGGGCGGTGCTGAGCGCCGCGGTCGTGAGCCTGACGATCGGCGCGCTGGCCGGGTGCGTGCTGGCGCTGTTCAGCGCGCCGTGGCTGATCGCGGTGGGCGCGGCCTGCATCGCCGGGGCGTGGCTGTACACCGGCGGGTCGAAACCGTACGGCTACGCCGGTTTTGGCGAGGTCGCGGTGTTCTTGTTCTTCGGCCTGGTCGCGGTGCTCGGCACCGAGTACACCCAGGCGTTGCGGGTGGACTGGGTAGGCCTGGTCCTGGCGGTGTCGATCGGGGCGCTGTCCTCGTCGGTGCTGGTGGCCAACAACCTGCGCGACATCCCCACTGACGGGCAATCGGGCAAGATCACCCTTGCGGTGCGGTTGGGCGATGCCCGCACCCGCATCCTGTATCAGGCGCTGCTGGGGACCGCCGGAGTGCTGACACTGGTGCTCATGGCGGCCACGCCGTGGTGCGCCGCGGGACTTGTGGCCACGCCGCTGGCCCTGCGCGCCGTGGCCCCCGTCCGATCGGGTCGCGGCGGCCAGGAGCTGATCCCGGTGCTGCGCGATACCGGCCTGGCGATGGTGGCGTGGGCGATCGCGGTGGCGGCGGCGCTGGCGATGGGCGCCTAGAGTGCGAGCAGACGCAAAGGCCCCCGAAAACGGCGCTGTTGAGGTACTTTTGCGTCTGCTCGGGGATAGCGAAGGACCGCAATGAAGCAGATTGCCGCGACCAGCGGGCCCACCAACGTCGGCCTGCTCAGCGTCGGGTCATACCGCCCCGAACGGGTGGTGACCAACGACGAGCTCTGCGAAAACATCGACTCATCCGACGCGTGGATCTATTCGCGGACCGGAATCAAGACGCGCCGATTCGCCGCGCGCGACGAATCCGCCGCCTCCATGGCGACCGAGGCCGGGCGGGAGGCCATCGCCAAGGCCTCACTCGAGGCGTCCGACATCGACTGCGTCATCGTCGCCACCAGCACCCACCTGCTGCAGACCCCCGCGTGCGCCCCGGCGGTGGCGGCGGCACTGGGCGCCGCCGGCGTGCCCGCCTTCGACATCTCGGCCGGATGCGCCGGATTCGGCTATGCGCTCGGCGTCGCGGCCGACATGATTCGCGGCGGGACCGCCGCCAAGGTGCTGGTCCTGGGCTCGGAGAAACTGTCCCCCACCATCGACATGCAAGACCGCAGCAACTGCTTCATCTTCGCCGACGGCGCGGCCGGAACGGTGGTGGGCGTGACACCTGACCAAGGCATCGGGCCGACCGTCTGGGGCAGCGACGGCAACCAGGCCGGCGCCATCCGCCAGGACATCGACTGGCTCGACTACCTAGAGAACCCGACCGGTCCGCGCCCGTACCTGCGGCTCGAGGGCAGCGCGGTCTTCCGGTGGGCGGCATTCGAGATGGGCAAAGTCGGCCAGCAGGCCATGGACGCGGCGGGAATCCGTCCCGACGAGATCGACGTCTTTGTTCCGCACCAAGCCAACAGCCGAATCAACGAGCTCCTGGCCAAGAGCCTCCACCTGCGGCCGGACGCGGTGCTCGCCAACGACATCGAGCACACCGGCAACACGTCGGCCGCGTCCATCCCGTTGGCCATGGCCGCGGTGCTGGCGACGGGGGCCGCCAAGGCCGGCGACCTGGCCCTGCTGATCGGTTACGGCGCCGGCCTGAGCTATGCCGCCCAGGTCGTGCGGCTGCCGCACGGCTGAGCCGTCACCCGTCGTCGCGGGCCTCGTCGGGCGTCGCATCCCCGCGCAGCCGGGCCTGTAGCACCTCGCGCTCCCGTCGGCGCCGTTCTCCGGAGATCGCCAGCGCGGCGGTGGCGCGCCGGCGCAGCGGGCTGAACACCCAGATGCCCAGCGGCATCGCGATGACCAGAGCGGACAGCGCGGCCACCACGAGGGGGAACTGCGTGATGCCCGCCAAGCGCGCGACACCGTAGATCGCGGCGGTGAGCACGACCGCCAGCAACAACCGCGCCGCCGTGTAGACCGAGACATGGAGGACGGCGTGGCTTTGGGCCACGCCGTCGCCACCGGCGTCGTTCCGCGGGCTCCCGGCGCTGTTGTCGCTACCTTGTTGTGACACAGCCAAAGCCTACGGCGCGGGTATATTCGCCCCAAGGAGGTGTTGCGTGCTCTACCTGCTGCTCGTCGTGATTTTAGGAACGCTGATCTACGTCGGCTGGCGTGCCGCGCGGTCGCAGGCCCACCGACCGAAGACGCGTGTCATCGGGCCGGACGACGACCCGGATTTCTTGCGGCGGTTGGGTCACGGCGACAACAACCCCCGCTAGCCCGATGGCGGCGGCCCGCCGCGCCCGGCTTCGCCGCGCTTGCGACCCCCGCTAGCCCGATGGCGGCGGCCCGCCGCGCCCGGCTTCGCCGCGCTTGCGACCCCCGCTAGCC
>Ga0134128_10012233_pt1 | contig 10237 bp, 4 predicted proteins | sample KB31754_FD_96462 | JGI IMG/M metagenome (GOLD analysis project Ga0134128, IMG submission 96462) | Terrestrial soil microbial communities with excess Nitrogen fertilizer from Kellogg Biological Station, Michigan, USA - KB3-175-4 | ecosystem: Environmental > Terrestrial > Soil > Unclassified ...
ACTGCAACAAGTTGATCACTCTGAGCAAAGAGGCGGAGGACCCGTTTCTGCGCCGGGCACTCAAAGCCGCACGCGAAGTTAGGGCCGCAAAAGAGGCGGCGGTCTTCGCAGCGACGTACAGCGGCGCGGCGTCAGCCCCCAAGCGCGAAACATCTTAAGAGCTTCCATCGATGCCGGCGTGGCCGATCACCGCCGGTTGGCGTCCAGGAACTCCAGTATCGATTCCGATACTTCTCCGAACTCAACGTAGCGTCGGCGCAATTCGTCTGCGACATCTTTGGTCACGTCACGGGACCAGCCTTCGGTGGTGTTGAAGGCGACGATGCGGACCGGATGACTATACTGGCCTTCCACCAGGTCGCGAATCAGCGTCTCCCGGTCAGCTTCTTCCGCGTCCGTCTCTCGCCAACAGCACCCGACCCGGCCGAATTGATCCAGCACGAGATAGGTATCTTGGTCCGCAGCATGGGGCACAATCGATGGCGAGGTACGCATGACACAAACTCCCGCATCCACCCGTCCCTTAGGCTAAATGCGGTCGCAGCCGGTCACAACTTAAAAAGCGCCGCCACGCCCTGCACTTTGCGTAAATCAGTCCTTCCGGGGCGGCCTTTGCATTTTGGCGGGCGAGGGCAGGGGCGAGAGCGCCCGAACATCGAGCGACTGACCAATTTCAGATCGGTGAGGCGCCGGCGCATTGACGGAGATCTGATTTCGTTCCGTCGCCTCCCGGAACGGACGCGCGCCCGAAAACCTCCAAGTTGCGAGCCGCGTGAAACGGCCCGCGATTGATGCACCTGGTCGCGGGCCGTTTGCGTTTTCAAGGGCCCCAGTCGAGGATTACCGCGTCCCGCGCTGTGTCAGCCAATGGGCGCCGAGCATGATTCCGCCGATCGCGAACGCGACCAGGGGGCGATCGAGATAGGCGACCAGGAAGGCACATACGCCGAAGGCGATCGCGATCAGGGCATAGAGGAAGGCGGGAGGCACGAATTTGGGCATTGACCCCGCCAGATGTGTCGACTCGTTTTCTCCCGTCGAGGTAGCAATTCGTCGCAGGGGCTTACCTACCTCACTCGTTCCGCAGAGCGAAACCAGTCTGGGGTTTTTTCCGGGGTTTTTGTGCCGCTAAGGCCAGCTTAGAACCGGCTTTGATCAGCTTACGTTCGTAAACTGTCCGTGTATGGTTTTCGCCCCAACCCGCTAAATGACTTGAAATATAAGGTTTTTTCTGGCGATCCCGGCAGGGCTCGAACCTGCAACCCGCGGAGTAGAAATCCGCTACTCTATCCAGTTGAGCTACGGGACCGTCTGCTGCGGGCAAGGGCCCTGGAAACCACCTCGCCATCTCCAAGGACGGCAAAGGCCGGTTGTCCGGGCCATACCCAAGTCGGCTTCAAGGTCAGCCCTGAGCACCGACCTTATCGCGTGACCTCCATAACATTGCCAAGATGAAAAATCTGCTTTTGCCCAAAGCCATTCGAACCGGTTTTGTGGATGCCGCGACTAAGCCGTGCGGGAGACTGTATCCTGTCGTCCGCTAACGCCGCTACGACCGTTCATCTAGCTGAACGGTCAGGACTTTTAGCTTACCATGCCGTGTGCGACTTTTTGCTGCGACTGTTCCGTTGCCATCAGTCCGTCACCATTTCGCGCCTTTCTTACCTCGACGCGGATTTTGCCCGCGAAGGAGTTCCCCCATGATCGGTTTGGTTCGCGCCGCAGCAGTTTGCGCAACGCTGGCGCTTGGCCTCTCGTCCGCCTTGTCGCCGGTCCTGGTGTCGTCAGCCTTGGCCGCCGACAAGGCGTTCAAGCGCGACGATCTCGCTGACGCCGCGATCAAGCTGGAGGCCCAGATCAAGAGCGAGGCCGGGCCGGTCTCCAAATCGCCGGCCGCCTTGCGCAGCGATGCGGACGCTGCCTTCAAGCGCAACGACTACCGTACCGGCTTGCAGCTCCTCGGCCAGATCGTAGCCACCACCCCGGAAGACAGTTCCAACTGGCTGCGGCTGGCCCGTACCCTGTTCCAGGTATGGCCGCAAACATCGAACGAAAAGACCTTCTTCATGGAGCGCGCCTCGACTGCGGCCTACATCGCCTATCAGCGCGCGACGAACCAGCAGGACGAGGCGGATGCGCTGGCCGTGCTCGGCCGCACCTTCTCCAACCGGCAGATGTGGCGGCCGGCGCTGGATACGCTGCGGCTCTCCCTCGAGCTGCGCGAAGTCGCCGAGGTCCGCGCGCAATATGAGAAGCTGCGCGACGACCATGGTTTCAAGCTGGTCGACTACAACGTCGATTCGGATTCGGCCTCGCCCCGGGTCTGTTTCCAGTTCTCCGAGGATCTCGCCAAGCGCACCGACTTCACCCCGTTCGTGACCCTGGCCGGGACCGATCGGCCGGCGCTGACCACCGAGGACAAGCAGCTTTGCGTCGATGGGCTCAAGCACGGCGAGCGCTACAACATCAATCTGCGCGCCGGCCTGCCGTCCACCGTGAAGGAGGGCCTGCCGAAATCGGCCGAGTTCAACATCTATGTGCGCGACCGCAAGTCGTTCGTGCGCTTCACGGGGCGCGCCTATGTGCTGCCGCGGACCGGCCAGCAGGGCATTCCCGTCGTCAGCGTCAATACGCCGGCGGTCACCGTCAATGTGTTCCGGATCGGCGATCGCAACCTGATCAACACGGTGATCGACAGCGACTTCCAGCAGCAAATCAGCAAATATCAGCTGTCCAATCTCGGCGGCGAGCGCGGCGTCAAGGTCTGGACCGGCGAACTCGCCACCGCGACCACGCTGAACCAGGAGGTCGTCACCGCATTCCCGGTCGACAAGGCCATCGGCGAGCTACAGCCCGGCGTCTACGTGATGACGGCGGCGCCGAAGAATCCCGCCAGCGACGACGACTACCAGCTCGCGACCCAATGGTTCATCGTCTCCGACCTCGGCATCGCCGCGTTCTCCGGCAATGACGGCATCCATGTCTTTGTGAATTCGCTGGCGTCCACGGCCGCGATTCCCAATGCCGAAGTGCGGCTGGTCGCGCGCAACAACGAGATCCTGGCGACCAAGAAGACCGACGAATCCGGCCACGCGCTGTTTGAGGCGGGGCTGGCGCGCGGCGAGGGCGGCCTGTCGCCGGCCATGCTCACGGTCACCGGCGAGAAGACCGACTATGCCTTCCTCAGCCTGAAGACGAGCGCCTTCGATCTCAGTGATCGCGGCGTCGCCGGGCGCGAGGTGCCTGACGGAGCCGACGCCTTTGTCTATGGCGAGCGGGGCGTCTACCGCTCCAATGAGACCGTTTATCTCACTGCGCTGCTGCGCGACGGGCAGGGCAATGCCATGACCGGCACGCCGCTGACCATGGTCGTGGAGCGGCCGGATGGAGTCGAGTTCCGGCGCGCCGTGCTGCCCGACCAGGGCGCCGGCGGCCGTTCGCTCGCCGTGCCGCTCAATTCGGCGGTGCCGAGCGGAACCTGGCGGGTGCGGGTGTTTACCGATCCCAAGGGGGAAGCGGTCGGCGAGACCACCTTCATGGTCGAGGACTACATTCCTGAGCGGCTGGAATTCGATGTAACTTCAAAGGACAAGGTCATCAAAGCTGAGACTCCCGTAGAGCTTAAGGTCGACGGCCATTTCCTCTATGGCGCGCCGGCCTCCGGTCTCCAGCTCGAAGGCGACATGCTGGTGGCGCCGGCCGACGAGAGGCCCGGCTTCCCTGGCTATCAGTTCGGCGTCGATGACACCCAGACTGCTTCCAACGAGCGCGCGCCGATCGATAGCCTGCCCGAGACCGACGACAAGGGCGTGGCGACCTTCCCGGTCAGCCTCGCAAGCCCGCCGGCCTCGACGCGTCCGCAGGAGGCGCGCATCTTCGTCCGCATGGCAGAAGCCGGCGGCCGCGCGGTCGAGCGCAAGATCACCTTGCCGGTTGCGCCAGCGACCGACCTGATCGGCGTCAAGCCCGCTTTCGCTGACAAGAATGTGGCCGAAGGCGGCAAGGCGGATTTCGACGTCGTGTTCGTGTCGCCCGACGGCAAGACGCTCACCCGCAGCGGGCTGCGCTACGAGCTGCTCAAGCTGGAATCGCATTATCAATGGTACCGGCAGAACTCGTCCTGGGACTTTGAGCCGGTCAAGACCACCAAGCGCGTGGCCGATGGCGATCTCACCATCGCCGCCGACAAGCCGTCGCATCTGTCGTTCTCGCCGCCGCCCGGCCGTTACCGGCTCGACGTGAAATCGACCGACGCGAACGGCCCGATCACTTCCGTGCAGTTCGATGTCGGCTGGTATTCCGACGGCAGCGCCGACACGCCGGACTTGCTGGAAACTTCGATCGACAAGCCACAATATTCGTCCGGTGACACCATGGTCGTGTCGGTTAACGCACGCACTGCCGGCAAGCTCACCGTCAACGTGCTCGGCGATCGTCTGCTGACGACGCAAAGCCTCGACGTCAAGGAAGGCACTTCCCAGGTTAAGATCCCGATCGGCAGGGATTGGGGCACCGGCGCCTATGTGATGACGACGCTGCGCCGCCCGCTGGATACGGCCGCAAAGCGCATGCCGGGCAGGTCGATCGGCCTGAAATGGTTCGGCATCGACAAGCAGGCGCGGACCTTGCAGGTCAATCTGTCGCCGCCGGCTTTGGTGCGGCCGAATTCGAGCCTGAAGATTCCGGTCAAGATCGGCGGCCTCAATCCCGGTGAGGACGCCAAGGTGGTGATATCAGCCGTCGATATCGGCATCCTCAACCTGACCAATTACAAGCCGCCGGCGCCGGATGATTATTATCTCGGCCAGCGCCAGCTCACGGCGGAAATTCGCGACCTCTATGGCCAGTTGATCGATGGCATGCAGGGCACGCGCGGCCAGATCAGGACCGGCGGCGATTCCGGCGCCGAGCTGCAGGGCTCACCGCCGACGCAAAAGCCGCTGGCGCTCTATTCCGGCATCGTTACGGTCGCTGCCGACGGCACCGCCGAGGTCGATTTCGACATCCCGGACTTCGCCGGTACCGCGCGCGTCATGGCGGTGGCTTGGAGCGCGACCAAGCTCGGCCGCGCCACGACCGATGTGACCGTGCGCGATCCGGTGGTGCTGACGGCGACCGTGCCGCGCTTCCTGCTCACCGGTGATCACGGCACCATGAGCATGGACCTCGACAATGTCGAAGGCAGCGCCGGCGACTACGTCGTCAATGTCGCGGCGGCGGGAACGGTGAAGGTTTCCGGCAATCCCTCGACCACGCTGAAGCTCAACGCCAAGCAGCGCAGCTCGATGACGCTGGGCTTGGATGCCGGCGGCGCCGGCAAGGCGGACCTCGACGTCTCCATCAACGGGCCGAACGGGCTCACGCTGGCGCGCCACTATGCGCTCGATGTGAAGCCGGCGACGCAGGTGTTGGCGCGGCGCTCGATCCGGACGCTGGCGAAAGGCGAGAGCCTGACGCTCACATCCGACATGTTCAGTGATCTCGTCCCGGGCACCGGCACGGTCTCGCTCTCGGTCGGCCTCTCCAGCGCGCTCGACGCCGCGACCATTCTGCAGGCGCTCGACCGCTATCCGCATGGCTGCTCGGAGCAGATCACCAGCCGCGCCATGCCGCTGCTTTATGTCAACGAGCTCGCGGCCGGTGCGCATCTGGCGCAGGACGAGAATGTCGACCAGCGCATCAAGGACGCGATCGAGCGGCTTCTTGCGCGTCAGGGGTCCAATGGCTCCTTCGGCCTGTGGTCGGCCGGCGGCGATGATGCCTGGCTCGATGCCTATGTCACGGACTTCTTGACCCGCGCCCGCGAAAAGGGCTTTGCGGTGCCGGATGTGCTGTTCAAGAACGCGCTCGACCGTATCCGCAACTCGGTCGTCAATGCCAACGAGCCGGAGAAGGACGGCGGGCGCGATCTCGCCTACGGCCTCTACGTGCTCGCGCGCAATGGCGCGGCGCCCGTCGGCGATCTCCGCTATCTCGCCGATACCAAGCTGAAGGAAATCGCCACGCCGATTGCGAAGTCGCAGCTTGCCGCCGCGCTGGCGCTGGTCGGCGACCGCAACCGTGCTGAGCGCGTCTATGCCTCGGCCCTCGGTGATCTCGCGCCAAAGCCGGTGCTGGAATTCGGCCGTGTCGATTACGGCTCGGCGCTGCGCGATGCGGCGGCGCTGGTGTCGCTGGGCGCCGAAGGCAACGCGCCGCGCGCGACCATCACGCAAGCGGTGCTGCGGGTCGAGGCGGCGCGCGGGCTTACGCCCTATACCTCTACCCAGGAGAATGCGTGGATGGTTCTGGCAGCGCGCGCGCTCGCCAAGGAAACCATGGCGCTCGACCTCAACGGCTCGCCGATCAAAGCCGCGCTCTATCGCAACTACAAGGCCAGCGAGCTCGGCAGCCAGCCGTTCAAGCTCACCAACACCGGCGATGCACCGGTGCAGGCGGTGGTTTCGGTCTCCGGCTCGCCCGTGGTGCCGGAACCCGAGGCCTCGAACGGCTTCAAGATCGAGCGGAACTACTTTACGCTCGACGGCAAACCGGTCGATATTTCGACCGTCAAACAGAACGACCGCTTGGCCGTGGTGTTGAAGATTACCGAACCCAAGCCGGAATACGCACACGTCATGGTATCGGACTATCTGCCGGCGGGGCTGGAGATCGACAATCCGCATCTGGTGTCGTCCGGTGACACGGGCACGCTGAGCTGGATCGAGGACGGCCAGGAAGCGGTCGACACCCAGTTCCGCGACGACCGCTTTACCGCCGCGATCGACCGTGCCACCGATTCCAAATCGGTGTTCACGGTGACGTACGTTGTGCGCGCGGTGACGCCGGGCAAATATGTGCTGCCGCAGGCCTATGTCGAGGACATGTACAATCCCTCGCGTTACGGCCGCACCGGCACGGGTTCGGTTGAGGTGCGCCCGGCGAAATGAGTGAGAGTGAGATGAGCCGCGATACCGTCATTCCGGGATGGTCCGAAGGACCAGACCCGGAATCTCGAGATTCCGGGTTCGATGCTTCGCATCGCCCCGGAATGACGGCATCGGTGGATGGCCGGCACAAAGCTAGCCGTGATGAGCGGAAAAAGAAGCGCGTCCTGCGCATCCTCGCGGCGCTGGGCGTGCTGATGGCGTGCTTCGGCGTCGCCTTCGCCGCCTGGGTCTCCTCCCTCGGTCCTCTGCCGCTGGCGGATGCGCGAAAAGTCTCGACCACGATCGTCGACCGCAACGGCAAGCTGCTCCGCGCCTACGCCATGGCCAATGGCCGCTGGCGGCTGCCGGTCGATGCCAAGAAGGACGTCGATCCGTCCTATATCGATTTGCTGCTCGCCTATGAGGACCAGCGCTTCCGCGAGCACGGCGGCGTCGATCCCCTGGCATTGGCGCGCGCGGCATATCAACTCGTCACCCACGGTCATATCGTCTCCGGCGGCTCGACCATCACCATGCAGCTCGCGCGGCTGATGGAAGAGCCGGCCCATCACCGCTCGTTCTATGCCAAGCTCAGGCAGATCGTGCGCGCGATCGAGATCGAGCGGCAGCTCGACAAGGACCAGATCCTCAACCTCTATCTCGCGCTGGCGCCGTTCGGCGGCAATCTCGAAGGCGTTCGCGCGGCGTCTATCGCCTATTTCGGCAAGGAGCCGAAGCGGCTTTCGCTCGCGGAAGCCGCACTGCTGGTGGCGCTGCCGCAATCGCCGGAAACCCGCCGGCTCGACCGCCATCCCGAGCAGGCGCGCGCTGCGCGCGACCATGTACTCGACCGTATGGTGGCCGAGCATCGCATCACGGCGGAGGATGCGGCACAGGCGAAGGCGACGCCGGTGCCGACGCTGCGCAGGCCAATGCCGATCCTGGCGCCGCATTCCTCCGATCAGGCCATCAGCACGCTGAAAGACGAGCCTGTCATCAAGCTCACCCTCGATGCGAACTTGCAGAAGGTGCTCGAGCCGCTGGCGCGTGACCGCGCGATTGCGCTGGGTCCAAATGTTTCGGTCGGCATTATCGTGATTGATAATGCCACGGGCGATGTGCTCGCGCGTGTCGGCTCGGCCGGCTATTTCGATGCGAGCCGGGCAGGGCAGGTCGACATGACGCGCGCGGTGCGCTCACCGGGCTCGACGCTGAAACCCTTCATCTATGGCCTCGCCTTCGAGGACGGCTTCGTCCATCCGGAAAGCCTGATTGAAGACCGGCCGATCCGCTTCGGCTCCTACGCGCCGGAAAATTTCGACCTGACCTATCAAGGCACGGTGCCGGTCAGGCGCGCGTTGCAACAGTCACTGAACGTGCCGGCGATTGCGCTGCTCGACCGCGTCGGCTCCAGCCGGCTGTCGGCGCGCCTCAAGCAGGCCGGCGCCAATCTGATGCTGCCGAAAGAAGAGGCGCCGGGGCTTGCCATGGGTTTGGGCGGCGTCGGCGTCACGTTGCAGGATCTGGCGATGCTCTATGCCGGCCTGCCGCGGCTTGGCACGACGAAACCGCTGCGCGAAATCATGGATGGCACGGCCGATCACCGCGAAACCATGCGGCTGATGGATCAGGTCGCGGCCTGGCAGGTCGCCAATGTGCTGATGGGCACGCCGCCGCCGGAAAACGGCGTCGGTGGCCGCATCGCCTTCAAGACTGGAACCAGCTACGGCTATCGTGATGCCTGGTCGGTCGGTTTTGACGGCCGGATGACCATCGGGGTGTGGGTCGGCCGTCCCGATGGCGCGCCGGTTCCCGGTCTGGTTGGCCGCTCGGCCGCCGCACCGATCCTGTTCGACGCCTTCGCTCGCACCGGCAAGCTACCGGTTCCACTGCCGAAGGCGCCAAAGGGCGCGCTGATCGCAACCAACGCCAAATTGCCGTTGCCGCTCCGTCGGTTCCGCGCCATGGGCGAATTGGTGCGGACGGGCGGCGAGCAGGCACTCCACATTCAGTTTCCGCTGAACGGCTCGCGGATTGACATTGATCACTCCGATGCCGCGGTTATGCCGGTTCGTGTCTCCGGCGGCGCGCTGCCGATGACCGTGCTGGTCAATGGCCGCGCGGTCGGCGAGATCGACGGCCGCAGGCAGCGCCTGATCGATCCGCCCGGGCCGGGCTTTGCCCGCGTCACCGTAATCGACGCGGCTGGCGCCGCGGACACAGTCGTAGTGAGAATCCAATAGTTCCCGGCTAAGCGGTTGTCCCGGCGATGGTTTCAGCGTATCCGGAACCCATGGTCGAGACCTATGCCCGCCCCCGATTTGGCGCCCCCCGCGAGCCGAAAAACCTGACGAATCCAGCCGACCGGCTGGTGCGGCTGATCGATTTCGTCACCGCGAGTCACACGCGCGCCATCGCCTTCCTCCTGGTGTGCGGTGCACTGTTCTTCCTGCCGGGCTTCTTCAACATTCCGCCGGTCGACCGCGACGAAGCGCGCTTTGCACAGGCGACCAAACAGATGGTCGAGACCGGGGATTATGTCGACATCCGCTTCCAGGAAGACGTGCGTTACAAGAAGCCGGTCGGCATCTACTGGATGCAGGCGGCGGCGGTAAAGGCGATGCAGGCGCTGCACCTGCCGCGGGCCGAAGTTCGCATCTGGGTCTACCGGTTGCCGTCATTGTTTGGCGCGATCGGTGCGGTGCTCCTGACCTATTGGGCGGCGCTCGCTTTCGTCACGCGCCGCGGCGCTGTGCTCGCCGCCCTCATGATGTGCTCCTGCGTGCTGCTATCGGCCGAAGCGCGGCTCGCCAAGACCGATGCGATGCTGCTGCTCACGGTGGTCGCAGCGATGGGCGCACTGGCGCGGGTCTATCTGTCCTGGCAGCGCGGTGAGGATCCCGAGCATCCGCCATGGAGCTGGCCCGCGATCTTCTGGACGGCGCTCGCGGGCGGCATCCTGCTCAAGGGCCCGTTGATCCTGATGTTCGCAGGGCTCACCATCATCACGCTCGCGATCCTCGACCGCAGTGCGTCCTGGCTGTGGCGGCTGCGCCCGGTCTGGGGGCTGACGTGGATGCTGGTGCTCGTGCTGCCCTGGTTCATTGCGATCTATTGGCGCGCGGGCAACACCTTCTTCACCGATTCCGTTGGCGGCGACATGCTGAGCAAGCTCGCAGCGCAGGAATCGCATGGTGCGCCGCCCGGGCTTTATCTCGTGCTGTTCTGGCTCACGTTCTGGCCGGGCGCGCCGCTTGCCGGCATGGCCGTGCCCGCGGTCTGGCGGGCGCGGCGCGAGCCCGGCGCGCAATATTTGCTCGCTTGGCTCG
>Ga0134128_10012234_pt1 | contig 10237 bp, 7 predicted proteins | sample KB31754_FD_96462 | JGI IMG/M metagenome (GOLD analysis project Ga0134128, IMG submission 96462) | Terrestrial soil microbial communities with excess Nitrogen fertilizer from Kellogg Biological Station, Michigan, USA - KB3-175-4 | ecosystem: Environmental > Terrestrial > Soil > Unclassified ...
GTGACCACCTGCCTCTTCCAGGATCAGGCTGCCCGCGGCGTAGTCCCATAGTTTTTGCCCGCCGTGCAGATACAGGTCAAAGCATCCGGCAGCGGTGTAGCACCATTCCAGGGCGCAGGACCCGAAGTTGCGGTGGGAAGAAAACGGCTTTGCCGTAGAGACCTCCTGTGCAAGCCTGCAACCAAGCCGTTTCAGGTCCACGCTCGCGATTGCTGCCCATAGCGGCGGTACATCCTCCTTCATCGGCAATTTTTCCCCGTTCAGGTAGGCACCCCTGCCTTTTTCGGCGTAGAACATTTCATCCGCCACTGGATTGTAAACCACTCCCAGCACGCTTCTGCCGTGTTGCATCAGTGCTACTGAAACGGCAAAGTAGGACAATCCGTTGACGAAATTGGAAGTCCCGTCTATCGGGTCCATGCACCAAAGTCCCGCATCGCCTTCCCGCCAGTGCGCGACCTGCTCGTTTTCGGTCATTTCTTCTCCTACCACCGGACCGGGATAGATTTTTCTCAATTCGCGCGCGAGTGTTTCCTGCGTGACAAGATCGGCTTCCGTAAACAGGCTTCCATCGGCCTTGCGCTGCCGCGCAACTTTCATATAGCGCGGCAGAATTTCCTGCTGGGCAACTGCTTTGACAGCAGCGATAACTGCATCAATCACCGATTAGCCCGCTCGCCATTTGATGGAGCAGCCGATGCTCGGAGTCTGGTCCTCGGGACCGGCGCCGGTGCGGGCTACCTGGAGCATTCCTTCGAAAAGGTCGCGTCGTGCGTCTGCGGGCGCGGCTTCCTTGCGGGAAGCATCCAGGCGTCCGCGATACTGCAATTCGAGCTTGTGGTTGAAGCCGAAAAAATCCGGCGTGCAGACTGCGCCATATGCCTTTGCTACTTCCTGGGTTTCATCCCAGACATAGGGAAAGGGATAGGCATATTCCCGGGCTACGCGCCCCATGTTTTCAAATGAATCCTCGGGGTAGTCCGATGGATCGTTCGACATGATTGCGATAGCGCCGATACCCTGCTCACGCAATTCGTTGACATCGCGGATGATGCGTTCGCGCACAGCCTTCACATAAGGGCAATGATTGCAGATGAACATCACCAGTAACCCTTTTTCACCCTTGACCGAAGCCAGATTGTATTGTTTTCCATCTACTCCCGGTAAATCGAAATCAATTGCTTTCCAGCCGAAATCACAGACCGGTGTTTCCAGGCTCGCCATATTTTCCCCCCAGGTTTCATTTCCTTATAACGAATGCCAGATGCCGTTTCCTGCGCTATCCGGGCAGACGCCGAGCAGTGTCTTTTCGCAGAAGCTTGTCGTGCGGATATAATTGAAAGTAGCGCGGATATCTCGACAGCGCTTGTTCAAGCAGGACTGCTGATACGACAATACTATCATGAGAAAGGCGCCTTGATTGCTCCACCGTCTGATACTGAATATGCAATGACGCTTCCCCGCTTTTACTGCCCTATGGAGATTCTTGCGGGACAGGTTCTGGAATTGCCCTCAGCAGTTGCGCATCATGCCGCGCGCGTTCTGAGACTCGAGCCAGGCGATGAAGTGGTGTTGTTCAATGGCGACGGTGGAGAATTCACGTCTGTCATTTCGCGAATCAGCAAGCAGGGTGTAGCTGTTGTAGTCGAAAGGCAGGTACAGGTCGAGCGCGAATCCCCGCTCACCATTCTGCTTGCTCAGGCGGTGTGCATGGGTGAAAAGATGGACTGGATCGTGCAGAAAGCAGTTGAGCTGGGTGTAACCCGGATTCAGCCTCTCATTACCAAGCAGAGCGTCGTGAGGCTCAGTGGTGAACGCGGGGAAAAACGCGTGAGCCATTTGCAAAAAGTCGTTATCTCCGCATGCGAGCAGTGCGGCAGAAACCGTGTGCCGGAAGTGCTGCCGCTTGCGACCCTCCAGAACTGGCTGGGTGCGCAAACCGAATCATGCAAAACGTCCAGCGACAGTCTTTCCCCCGATGCCTGCTTCATGCTCTCGCCTTTTGGAAGAAAGGGTTTGCGGGATTTCAAGCACTCTTCAAATATCAGCTCGATCATTTTGCTCGTGGGACCCGAAGGAGGATTTACGCGGGATGAGGAAGCGGCTGCCATGGTTGCGGGTTTTATCCCGTTACGTCTGGGTAACCGCATACTGCGGACGGAAAGCGCTGCACTGGCGGCAGTGGGGGCAATGCAGGCGCTATGGGGTGATTATTGATCATGGATTTCGTGGCCTGGTTTCGCTCGGTAGCGCCTTATATCAACAGCTTTCGCCATAAAGTTTTCGTGGTCGCTTTCGGCGGGGAAGTCGTTGCGGACGGAAAATTCATCGAACTCGTACACGATCTCAATCTGCTCGCCAGCTTAGGCGTACGTCTGGTGCTGGTGCACGGTGCGCGCCCGCAGATCGAGTCGCGCTTAAACGAACATGACTTGCAGACGACATATATCCGGGGTATGCGCGTCACGGACGCGGCTGCGTTGCAGTGCGTCAAGGAATCGATAGGGCGGGTGCGCGTCGAAATCGAAGCGCTGCTGTCAATGGGATTGCCGAATTCACCGATGGCCAACGCTGCGATTCGCGTCGCCAGCGGCAACTTTGTGACTGCACGGCCAATCGGCGTGATAGAGGGCATTGACCTGATGCATACCGGAGAAGTACGCAAGGTGGATACTCCTGCCATCCGCTCGCGGCTCGAGCAAGGTGAGTTGGCATTGCTGTCGCCGCTTGGCTACTCGCCTACCGGCGAGATATTTAATTTGACACTGGAAAATGTCGCAGCCGAGGCTGCAATCGCCCTCAAGGCCGAGAAACTCATATTTCTGATGGATACCGAGGGAATCGAAAAGAGTGCTGTTGACAGTGAACAGGCGTTGTTGCTGCGGGAACTGACGGTAGCGGAGGGCAAGGGCTTGCTTAAGAAATTCGACAGCAAAACGGTGAAGCTTGCCGAGGATGCACAATTGTATCTGCCTTTTGCCTTGCATGCCTGTGAACGCGGGGTATCACGTATTCATCTGATAAGCCGGCACGTGGACGGGGCTATATTACAGGAGCTATTCACGCATACCGGCATAGGGACGATGATATCGGAAGGTCCGTTGCAAAGCCTGCGGGAGGCGCGGATAGAGGACGTTGGCGCAATTTTGCAACTGATCGAGCCCCTCGAAGCGGATGGGACGCTGGTGCGGCGGAGCCGCGAGTTACTGGAGATGGAAATTGATCGCTTCGTCGTGATCGAGCATGATCGCATGATCGTTGGTTGTGGGGCGCTCTATCCTTTTCCGGCCGACAAGGCAGGCGAGCTCGCCTGTCTTACCGTTCATCCGGACTATCGCAGTGCGGGCTGTGGAGATGCGTTGCTCAAGGCTATCGAGGTGAAGGCGAGATCCCAAGGCAGTAAAAAACTGTTCGTCCTTACCACCCGGACAGCCCACTGGTTCATCGAACGCGGCTTCCTTGCAGCGGACGTTGGGCAATTACCCAAGGTGAAGCAGGGGCTATACAATTATCAACGGCGCTCGAAGGTATTTGTGAAACCACTTTAGCCAGCGATCAGATTTTGGCCGCTGGATCGACTATCCTGTCGCGGTAATCGAAGAGTGCAGTGCACGGCAGCGCTCTGGTCTACATTTCTATATTTCGGAGAAAGCAATGGCAAGAACCGTGAATTGCATCAAGCTCGGGCGGGAACTGGAAGGTCTGGATTTTCCGCCTTATCCGGGCGAGCTGGGAAAGCGTATTTTGGAAAATGTATCGAAAGAGGCATGGGCAGGCTGGATCAGGCACCAAACCATGCTGGTCAACGAGTATCATTTGAATCTGTCGGACATCAAGGCGCGCAAATATCTGGCAGAACAGCTCGAGGCATATTTCTTCGGAAGCGGCGCGGAACAGCCTCGTGGCTATGTACCTCTTGCCAAATAATGTCAGATGGCACGGCAGCTTGAAGTGACTGCATTGGACTCATTCAGAGACGGCATGACCGATTCCAGATCAGAGACGGCATGACCGATTCCAGAGTTTCCGCTCAGTTCCTCAATCGAGAGGTTGGCCAGATTGAATTCAACCGGAGGGTGCTTGCGCAGGCCGAAAATGAGGAGACGCCGCTTCTTGAGCGCCTGAAGTTTCTTTGCATTGTCAGCAGTAACCTGGACGAGTTCTTCGAGGTTCGTGTTGCGGGGATCAAAGAGCAGATCAAACTCGATACCCGCGGTTTTGATCCGGCTGGCATGCTGCCGCATCAGATATTCAGATTGGTGAGCGAACAGACGCATACGCTGGTGGCGCGGCAGTACGCGTTGTTGAACCAGCAGATCTTGCCCGGCCTTGCCAGCGAGGGGATCCATTTTCTGCGGCGTGCCACCTGGAATGATGCACAGCGTGCATGGATCAAGTCTTACTTCTTTCGGGAAATGATGCCGGTGCTGACTCCCATCGGCCTTGACATTTCGCATCCCTTTCCTCGGGTGCTTAACAAGAGTCTGAATTTTGCGGTGGAACTCGAGGGCAAGGACGCCTTCGGGCGTAATTCCGGAGTTGCTATCGTGCAGGCTCCGCGCGTGCTGCCTAGGCTGATTCAGTTGCCGGCTGAAATCAGCAGCAGTGCTTATAATTTTGTATTTCTCTCTTCCATTCTGCATGCGCACGTAGGGGAATTATTCGCCGGGATGAACGTGCTCGGTTGCTATCAATTCCGCGCCACGCGCAATAGCGATCTGTTCGTGGATGAGGAAGAGGTCAAGAACCTGCGCATTGCGCTACAGGGCGAACTGCCGCAACGGCACTTCGGCAATGCCGTGAGACTGGAAGTGGCGGACAATTGCCCACCGCATATGTCGGCCTTTCTGCTGGAGCAACTCGGTCTTGCTCAGGAGGATTTCTACCAGGTAGAGGGGCCCGTGAATCTGGCGCGGATGATGTCCGTCTTCGAACGCATAGACCGGTCCGATCTGAGATACTTGTCCTTCATTCCCGGTCTGCCGCTGACACTCCAAAAGAAAAGAGCCGCGGATATTTTTCAGCTGATCCGCAAGAACGATATCCTGTTACACCATCCCTACCAGTCGTTCCAGCCGGTAATTCATTTCCTTCAGCAGGCTGCAACCGATCCGGATGTGGTGGCGATCAAGCAGACTGTATATCGTACCGGCGCCGATTCCCAGGTCATGGCTGCGCTTATCGCGGCGGCGAGCAGCGGAAAGGAGGTGACGGTAGTGGTGGAGTTGCTGGCCCGTTTTGATGAAGAGGCCAATATCAACTGGGCCAGCCGGCTCGAGAATGTAGGGGCGCATGTGGTTTATGGAGTGGTAGGGCACAAGACGCATGCAAAGATGGCAATGATAGTGCGGCGTGAGGAGGGCAGCTTGCGCCGTTACATTCATGTCGGCACCGGGAATTATCACGCCAGCACAGCCCGGCTCTATACCGATTTCAGCTTGTTCAGCAGCAGGGAAGATTTCTGTGCTGATGTGAATGAAGTTTTCACGCAACTCACCGGACTGGGCAAGGCGGGAAAACTCAAATATCTCTGGCAATCCCCTTTCAGTTTCCATAGCCAGATGATCGCATCCATCGACAATGAAGCGCAAAATGCGAGAGCAGGGAAGCCAGCCCGGATTATCGCAAAGATGAATGCATTGCTGGAACCGGGAGTCATCAAGGCACTCTATGCCGCTTCCGAGGCAGGTGTAAAGATCGATCTCATTGTTCGCGGGGTATGCGCCTTGCGGCCGGGCATCAAAGGGCTTTCAGAAAACATTCGGGTACGCTCCATTATCGGCCGCTTTCTCGAGCACAGCCGGATTTTCTATTTTCGCAATGGCGGCGCTTACGACATCTACCTTTCCAGCGCCGACTGGATGGATCGAAATTTTTTTCGAAGGATCGAGATTTGCTTTCCGGTTTTGGAGCCAAAGCTGAAAAAGCGCGTGCTCGAAGAAGGCCTGTATGTATTCCTGAAGGACAATTGCCAGGCATGGGAAATGGACAGCGACGGCCGTTATCATTTGAAGCATCCCGGCCAGAGCAAGAAGCGAAGCGCTCAGGAGACGCTGCTGATGGAACTGGTCGCCGCGCAATAGAGGCGGCAGCCAGAGGTGTTTCGTCCGGCAGCGAGTAGTCGTTCCAGGCAATAGTCGGAAAAGAATCGTGGCGCTCGAAATCGAACTCAAATTAAGATTGTCACCCGAGGATGCCGGCCGGCTTAAACATGATCCGTTACTGGCATCCCTTACCGTTTCTCGTTCCGTTAGCCGAAAACTTTTCACCGCCTATTACGACACGCCTGATCTGTATCTTCAGAAGCATCAGATGGCGCTCCGGTTGCGACATATCGGAAAAAAATGGATACAGTCCATCAAGGGAGGGGGTGATGCTGCCCTTGGATTGCACCAGCGTCATGAATGGGAGTCCATGGTGCCGGCAGGACAACCTGACTTCACTCAAATATCCGATCCTGCTCTCATCCGCCTGTTCGACAATATTGACCTGCGCGGCCAATTGCGTACCCTGTTTACCACCGACTTCAAGCGCAGCAAGCGCATGTTGTGCCTGGACGGAAGCGAGATCGAATTTTCGCTGGATCAGGGAGTAATCAGAACACCGGCCGATTCCACCCGGGAGATTTGCGAAATCGAACTGGAACTGAAGTCCGGAAATGTGCAGGCGTTATACCAGTTCGCGCTGGATATACTGCACACCATTCCTTTCAGATTGGAAAACGCAAGCAAAGCCGAGCGTGGCTATAGGCTCGCTGTCGACTCCAAACCCGCGCCGGTCAAAGCGGAGCCCGTTCGACTCAAGGCGGAAATGAAGTTGGGTGAAGCATTCAAGGCGATCGCATGGAATTGCTTGAATCATCTGCAGGGCAACGAGGCAGGCATGCTGCAAAGCGAGGATCCCGAGTATCTGCATCAGATGCGCGTGGCATTACGCAGGGTGCGTACAGCGCGCCGTGTTTTTGCCCGGGTATTTGATGCAACTGCGTTTGCTTTTGCGACCCCAGACTTGAAATGGTTGTCGCGTTCCCTCGGCGCGGCGCGAGACTGGGATGTATTCATGTCGGAAACATTAAGCGAAGTGAGGGACTACTTTCATGAGCATGCCGGTATTTCTGCCTTATGGGAAGAGTGCGAGCAGATGCGGCAAAACCACAATGAGGTGGCGCGTGAGGCGATAGGATCTACGCGCTATACGGAAGCAATGCTGAGGCTCGGCGCCCAATTGTACGCAGAGACCTGGTTTTCGCTGCCTGATCCGCAGCAGAGTGAATCACGAAGGGCTCGACTGGAATGGTCGGTGAAGAAATTCGCAGATAACGCGCTGTCGTACGGGCACGAAAAATTGAAAAAGTATTACAGAAAGGCGGAGGGGGAGGGTACAGAAAGAGTGCATGCCCTGCGCATTGGGGTGAAAGAACAGCGATATACCGCCGAGTTTTTCTCAGACCTGTACCGCCGAAAAAAGGTGAAGCGCTACATCAAGTTTCTGACCGTGTTGCAGGAAACGCTGGGCGCGATGATTGACACTGCCGTGACCGAACGATTGCTGAATGAAGTCGGCATGATGGAGGACAAAGGCGGGAAAAGTAGCGAATGCGAGGCAAAAGGTATTGTCCTCGGTTGGATCACCCAGCGTGGACTGACGAAAAGAAGTGTGCTTGATGAGGTATGGGGGGATTTCGAGAAAAAGGAGGTATTCTGGTAACTGCCCGGAGGCTTGCCGGTAGTGATTGCAAATGCAAGATCAGGCTAGCTGGCAGCTTTGGAAGTTCGAGCAACTCGACCAGACACTTCAGCCTCCGGTAATAAAAAGGCGAACCGTATCGGTTCGCCTTTTATCCCGTTCGAATTCCAGTTGCTTATAAACTCGGTACTGACGGTTGAAATGGTGAAACTGTCAGTTCACCTGATTACTTGATGACGGCCTTCAATTCTCCCTTCGCGTATTTGCCTGCCATGTTGTCCAGCGCGATAGGTTTGATTTTAGCTGCCTGCCCCGCACAGCCAAACGCTTCAAAGCGCGCCTTGCAAATGTCCTTGGCTGCGGCAGTCGCGTCCTTGAGATATTTACGCGGGTCGAATTCGCTCTTGTTCTTGGCAAGATGGCGTCGTATCGCACCACTCATCGCCAACCGAATATCGGTATCGATATTGACCTTGCGTACGCCGTACTTGATGCCTTCCTGGATTTCCTCGACTGGAACACCATAGGTTTCTTTCATCTCTCCGCCATATTCACGGATGATGTCGAGCCAATCCTGCGGCACAGAGCTGGAGCCATGCATCACCAGATGGGTATTGGGAATGCGCGCATGAATTTCCTTTATGCGCTCGATAGCGAGAATATCCCCCGTTGGCTTGCGAGTGAACTTGTAGGCGCCATGAGAGGTGCCAATGGCGATTGCCAACGCATCCACGCCCGTTTGCTTGACGAAGTCGGCTGCCTGCTCCGGATCGGTCAGCAGTTGATCATGAGACAGCTTGCCTTCGGCGCCATGGCCATCTTCCGCTTCACCCATGCCGGATTCCAGGGAACCGAGACACCCGAGTTCACCCTCGACGGAAACACCCACTGCATGTGCCATTTCCACCACCTTACCTGTGACTTCAACATTGTATTCATAGGAAGAGGGCGTCTTCGCATCCGCTTCCAGCGATCCATCCATCATGACGCTGGAAAAGCCGCTGCGAATGGCATTGACGCAAACCGCTGGCGAAGCTCCGTGGTCCTGGTGCATGACGATGGGAATGTGCGGATATGCCTCTACGGCTGCAGCAATGAGATGGCGCAGAAAAGGCTCGCCAGCATATTTGCGCGCACCTGCTGAGCCCTGCATGATCACCGGGCTGTCGCATTCATCCGCGGCCTGCATGATGGCCTGAATCTGCTCCAGGTTGTTGACGTTGAAAGCGGGCAGGCCATAGCCATTTTCTGCCGCGTGATCCAAGAGTTGACGCAATGATACGAGTGCCATTAGAACCTCCTCAAAGTTAGAATCAGTATATGGTGCCACTAGAACCCGTGAATCACGGGCAGTGCAAAGCCCTAAGTAAGTGGCGATACTTGCAACGTGGTCAGGATTCCACCTTCCGTTCCTGCTTCCTGTGCTCGCCGACCTTCACTATTTTCATAGTATTGGTGCCTCCTGCCTTGCCCACCGGTTCGCCGATGGTCATGATGATCAGATCGCCGTTACGCACCGCGCCCCGCCTGAGCAACTCATTTTCGGCGTGATTCAGGATGATCTCGGGGTCGTTCGAGCCTCCGCCGAACTTGACCGGATACACCCCCCGAAATAACGTCATCTTGCGCCGCGTATCCTCCTGCGGGCTCAACGCGAATATGGGCACTGTGGAACTCCTGCGCGACATCAGCAACACGGTCCTGCCGCTTTGCGTAAGGGCCGCAATGGCTCTGATCTTCAATCCCCCTGCGGTGAACATGGTCGCACGGGCAATCGCTTCCTCGATATTATCGGGCAGGCCGCCCTGCAGCCGTCGATTTTCACTGCTTACCAGGTATTCCTTTTCCGCCTCCAGACATACCCTTGCCATTGCCGCAACCGCTTCAACGGGATACTGCCCGGTGGCGGATTCCGCTGACAGCATCACCGCATCAGTGCCATCCAGTACCGCATTTGCTACATCCGATACCTCCGCGCGGGTGGGGATGGGACTGCTGACCATGGACTCCATCATCTGGGTGGCAGTTACCACCAGCTTGTTCCTGGTTCGGGCGGTGCGGATCATCCGTTTTTGCAATGCCGGCACCACTGCATCGCCTACCTCTACCGCAAGGTCTCCGCGCGCAACCATGATCGCATCGGAGGCCTCCAGAATGTCATCCAGCGCCAGGATGGCTTCCGATCGTTCGATCTTCGCCATCAATAAACTTTTTCCGCCCGCCTCGCGCATCACATCGCGCGCCCAGCGCATATCATCGCCAGAACGGGGAAATGATACCGCCAGATAATCGGCTTTAAGCGCTGCAGCCGTCCGGATATCTTCCACGTCCTTGCCAGTGAGGGCAGGCGCACTCAGACCGCCGCCTTTGCGGTTGATTCCCTTGTTGTTGGACAGTATTCCGCCCTGCTCAACCACGCAATAAACCTGGCTTCCCTTGACTTCGGAAACGCCGAGCACGATGCGTCCATCATCCAGGATCAGCGTTGCACCGGTCTCGACATCGCTGGGCAATTCCTTGTAATCCAGACCCACCCGTTCCTGGTTTCCAA
>Ga0134128_10012235_pt1 | contig 10237 bp, 7 predicted proteins | sample KB31754_FD_96462 | JGI IMG/M metagenome (GOLD analysis project Ga0134128, IMG submission 96462) | Terrestrial soil microbial communities with excess Nitrogen fertilizer from Kellogg Biological Station, Michigan, USA - KB3-175-4 | ecosystem: Environmental > Terrestrial > Soil > Unclassified ...
CCCGCCGCCTTGAAAGAATCTGACGATCAAATTCCACAGACCCATGATGACACTCCGCGTAAGACCCGCCCTGAGGTCCGGCCGGCCGCCGGTCCACACCCGCTCAAACTGACTGACGACCGGTCAAAAAGCTGCGATCGCCCTCCCACTTTCACCGGCTGAAAACGGCCTGCGGCCCTTTCAGCGGACACCCTGTCAGCGGCTGTCGCCAACTGGCGCCACCCGCCGTGAGGCCGGCTGCTCGCCGGCCGCGTCGAGTTGCCCGTAGTACCGGATCCGCCGCTGCAGGACTCCCCGATCTACGGGCCCCAACACCTCGTTCATCACGCTGTCCTCGGGCGGCACCACGCCGCCGGCATCGGCGGGGCTCTTCCACGGGACGATGACCATGACCTTCGGCAGCTCCTTGTTGCCCGTGATGTCGCTCGCGCCGAGCGCCAGGACGCCACTACCCCGGCCTGTCGGCGCGACTGCATTTGTGACCCCCGTCGCAGATCGGGCGCGTCGTGGGTTCTCGAGTGCGCGCGCCCGGTGACGGGCCGTCGGAGCCGTTGATCCGCTCACCGCCCGCGGGCTCACTGCCTGCGGGCTCGCCGTCTCTCGAGCGTGGACGGCTGCAGTCGTGGCAGCCGTCTGCGCCTGCGCGACGGCGGCAACCGCCCACGCGCTCATGACCAGCAGCGATAATGTCGGGCGCATGTCAGTTCCTCGCCTGGGGGTGCGGAGCCGCCGCCGCGCCGCCCGCGGCAGGCGGCTGAGCGCTCGCGCTGGCGGTGCTCGCCGACGGCTCCGTCCGGGGCGGCTCGCGTACACCGGTTCTGTGCTGCAGCTCCGCGATCCACATTGCCACGGGCTTGTCGCCGGCGGCGAGCTTGCGATATTGCTCGAAGTCATCGAGCGCGGCCGCCGGCTCAGCCAGATAGAGGTCGCGCAGGACCCCCCGGTCGCGGTATGCGGCCGCGTACGCCGGATCCACCGTGATGGCCTGGGTGTAGGAGCGCTCCGCATCCGCGAACTTCCCGCTGAGGCGCTCGGCGACGCCGAGCTCGGTCCAGGTGCGCGCGCTGTGCGGATCGCGCGCGAGCGCCTGTCGGAAAGCCTTCGTCGCCGCGTCGAGATCGCCGCCGCGGCGATAGAGGATGCCAAGATCCACCAGCGGCGTGTGGAACTGCGGATAGCGGCGGGCCAGGATCGAGAGCTGCGCTTCCGCCGCCGCGTCATTGCCGGCGCGGGCGAATGCCAACGCCTTGTCGAATTCCGCCTTCGCCTGGGCAGGTACCGGCGGTGGACCGGCAGCGCGCACCGGGTGCGCGACTGCAGTCGCCGGCCGCGCAGGCTGCACCGCGCGCGGCGGAATGACGGAGCACGCCGCCAGGACCGCGAGCAGCAGCACGCCGCTGAGAATTGTGGCCCGCCCAGGCACATGGACGTGCCCCGCCGCCGTAGGTGGCGGAGGCCGCGGGCAAAAACCGCGCTTTTGCCCGCGGCCGCGCTGGGCCGGGCAGGATGCCCGGATCCAGCGCTCAATTGATTGTCGTGACCACATCTGACATCAGCTCTGTCTTGCCATAGCGCGCCGGATCGAGCTGCGCGAGCGCAGCGAAGCTCTTGCGCACCCATTGATCGTAAATGCCCTGACTCGCCCGCACTGCGTTCGCGCCGTAAACCTTGATGGCCTGCTCCTCGAAGGGGAACACCTGATCCTCGAGCAGCGAGTTGTATTCGTCCAGCTCCTCGCCGGTCAGCTTGCGCGGCCGCTCGGAGGCGAGCACGTCGTGGGCCAGTGTCTGATAGAGATCGGCCATCTCGTAAGTCGCCGCCGTGGTGACCTCGGCCACCCCGTAGGAGGCGGCGAGCCGGTAGGCCGACATCGCGCGCTCCATTGCCCTGCGCTTCGCCTTAAGCGTCCGGGCAAGGGGCAGAGTGAGACGGATGGCGCGGAAGACATCGCGCGGCTCCGCGGCGAGCGCGAGTTGCGCTTTCGCGGCGAGATAATGTGTGCGGGGTGTACGTTGCGCGCCGGCTTCGGCGTCCGACTTCACCAGCTCGCGATACCAGCGGTCGCGCGCCGTAAGATCGCCACTTTGGGCAGCGTAATCGGCGAGGCGCTGGCGAGTCTCCTGCGCATCGCCGAGAGGGGTCGGGTATTCGGCGACCAGCCGCTCGAGCACCGTCATTGCGCGGGGCACCTCATGCGCCTGCGCGTAGAGGTCGGCGGCGCGACGGAGCGCCTCCTTTCTCACCGGCGCCGCCTGCGCCGGCTCCGCGGCGATGACCTCGAACTGCTGCGCCGCCTGCAGGGGCTGGTTGGCGCCGGCATAAGCGACGGCCAGCTTGTCATCGATGTCGGCCGAGAGCCCGCTATGGGGGAACCTGGCGCGGAAATCCTGCAGGACCTGGATCGCCCGGCGCCACTCCTTCAGTTGGATCAGCTCGGCGGAGGCGTCGTAGAGAGCCGTTGCGCAGACACTCGAGCCCGGTGCGACCTGCTCGACCCGCAGGAAGTCCCGCACCGCGCCGTCACCATCGCCCACCTGCCGTTTCGCCGCACCCTGACGGTACACGGCGGCTGCGATGCGCTCGGTGAGGTCGGCGCGCATCTTCGGGTCGGAAGCGGCGAGCTCACGCGCCTGGAGGAAAGCCGGTTCCGCCTGCGCGAACCTGCCTTGGTTGTAATCGGCCTCGCCGGTGATCGTCCAGGCGATGCGCCGTTTCGCCTGATCGGCGGGCGGCTTGCGCGCGAGGAGGATGGCGGCGACTTGCACGGCGCGTGGCAGGTCGCCTGCGGCGAATACCGCCTCGTCGGCGCGCGTCAGCACGCCGGCGCTGTCCGGATGATCCGGAAACGCCTGCGCGAATCTCACGCCGGAATCGATCGCGCGGCGGCGCAGGTCGGCCAGCGCCTGCCCGGAGAGGCTCGCTTGCGCCTGCTGATAGGCGGTCAACGCCGCGTAGCCTGCATTCTCCGATCCCGGATTGCGCGGATAGTCATAGGCCGCGTGCTCGTATTCCGCGGCCGCCGGGGCGTACTCCTTCGCGGCAAACAAGGCATCCGCGAGCCGATGATCCAACTTCGCCGCATCGGGCGCCGCCGGGAAGGAGTCGAGGTATTCCCGGTACCAGCGCGCCGCCTCCGCGTACGCGCGCACATCGCGGGTGCGCTGAGCCAGCGCGTGGTCATAAGTCGCCACGTCCCTCAGATCGGTCTCGAGCTCCGCGACGACCTCGGGATGGTCCGCCCGCGCATGCAAGCGCCAGTAGGCGGAACCGAAGCGATAGTGCTCGACGAAATCGCGCTTGGCCTGGAATACGAGCTCACTGAAGCCTCCCTTGGCATAGGCCCGGATGGCGCGCGCGGCGAGGTCCGGCGCCACATCCGATTGGGGATTGCCGTCGACATAGGCCTGATAGGTGGCCGCGGCATCCTGGTAACGCTGCTTCGCGACGTAAAGATCGCCCAGCCTCGAATAGAGCAGCGCATCATAGGGCCGGGCACCGTAGCGGCCGATGAAGCGCGCGATCGACTGCGAGCCGGAGTCCCGGGAGAAGGTGATGCTCATGACGCGCAACGAGTCGTCGACCATCTCGCGATCCGCGCGCCGCAGGTCGGCCAGGGGCCGCTCCCGTCCGAACGGTCCCAACAGCTCGATGTCGAGGAGCCTGCCGAAGATCGGCAGGCTCTGCTCCGGGAGCGACTCCTTGTAGAGCGCCCAGCCGCCCTTGTAGAGACTCTGCACGTAGAAGGGTGAGGCCGCGCCGTGAGCGATCACCGCCGCGTAGGCCTGCTGCGCCTGCGGGTAGCGGCGGGCCGAGAAGAGCAGCTCCGCGCGGCGGAACTGCACCTCGTCGATGTTCCTGGAGTCGGGATAACGCCGCACGATGAGCTCGAGCGTGCGCAGCGCCTGATCCGGCTGGCCGGTCGTGTCATAGGCGCGCGCGAGCTGGTAGAGGACCTCGTCGTTGTGCGCGTAATCCGGGTAGACCGACAGCAGCGTCGTGTAGAGCTTGATGGCTGCGGCGCCGTGCACATCGACCGAGGAGAGCTCACTCTCCATGCGCTGCAGATCGCCGGCATCGAGGTTGAGATCGCCGAGCCGCCGCAGCGCCTCCGCCCTCAGCTTCGGGTCGGTGTGTTGCAGGGCGAGGAAGCGCTGGTAGCTCGCCATCGCGGTGGAGTCGCTGGCATTCACCCTGCCCCCGGGTGTCACCTGGACCGGGTGGGACTCGAGGTCCTGGAGGGTGGCGGTGTGCGCCGGATCGCTCCCGCGCGGCTCGGCGACCGGACAGAGCGCCAGACTGGCGGTCACCACCCCGAGGAGCGCAGCGATCAGGTGGGCGCATCTCATGACCGCGGCGTCCCCGGTACCGCGGCCGGCGAAGCGCCGTCAGGCGCAGCCGCCCCACTGTCGCCGGCGTGGGCGGCCTGATCGTAGATCGTGGCGAGGGCGAACTGCGCCTGCACCCGGTAGCTCAGGAGCCGCTTCTTGCGTTGCTCGAGGCTGCGAACCGCGAGCGCCGCGAGCGCCCCGCTCTGGGCGGTCTCGGCGGCCGCGAGCCGCACCTGCAGATCACCGATGCGCTGCTGCAGCGCGCTCACACGTTGCGCGAAATCGCCGGTCGCGGCCCGCGCGCCCTGCCGGCTGCTCTCGAGCCCCGCCCAGCGCGCCTGAGCCTGCGCCAGCGCGACATCGACGGCATGCAGCTGCACCTGCTCGTGCCGCAGGCGCGCCGCAAACTCCTGGTCCATCTGATAGAGAAGGACGCCTCGCACCAGGCGCAGCCGCTCTCTCAGCTTCGCATACGCCGGCGTGTCGGGATCGCGGGCGAGCTTCGCCTGCGCGCCGAGCACCCGCTCCCACTGCGCCCGCTCCTGCCCGGTGGCGAGCGCGGCGACGTCACGGGCGCCCGCCACCTGTGCCAGGCGGCTCGCGAGCGCGGCATGACGCTGCTGCAGGGCGCCGAGCGCGCCGGAAGTCAGCAGCGCATCGACTTTCGGCAGGCGCTCGGCGAACGCCTGCTGTCGTGCCGCGATCATTTGCTGGAAGGCATCCATGCTGGTCGACCACTGCCCGAGCATGCGCTGCATGAGCTTCAGGTCGCGGTAGTTTCGCAGTGCCTCCTGGAAATCGGGCTCGGCGAACACCGTATAGAGATAGTGCGATTCCGGATCGTCGGGAACACGGGCGAGCTGCCAGAACCAGCCGTAGTCCAGCCGATCGGGCAGCGCATCGTCATCGAGCGGATCGTTGCCGGCGCTGCTCCCGGTCGGACCGTCGGCGTCGCGGGCCAGGAGCTGCGCCAGGAGGCTTCCGCCGCGAATGCGCGCAATGGCGCCGTCGATCTGCGCCGAGGCCGCATCGTAGGAGCTCAGCGCAGTCTTGTAGTACTGCACGGCTTGCCCCGGCGCTCTCAGCTGCACGAAAGCATAGGGGACGGTGAGATCGGCCTCCTGCACCGCCGCATCGAGCGGGCTGCGGCCGTGGAGAGCCAGCCACGGAGTGAGCGCCGCGCGGTAGTTGCCGTCGGCCGCATCCGCCCAACCGTCGGCGAGCAGCGCCTCGTCGGAGAAGGGCCCGTCGAGTCGTACGCGATCGAGGGCTTCCCGCGCAAGAGCGGACTGTTTGGCTTGCAGGTAGGCGACACCCAGCGTCAGGTTGGCGCGATCCTTGACGGCCAGCATCTCGGGCGCGAGCGCGTACATCGTGCCCACGGAATGCAGAATGGGCGCCGCCTCCGCCAACCTTCCCTGGCGCACCAGCGCGATGCCGAGGTTGAGGCGGGCATAAGCCGTCCAACCCTGCTGCGCTCCGCGCCAGCGCTCGAGCAACTGCGAGGCCTGATCGAACCGCCCCTCGCGCATCCACACGTTGGCGAGCAGCAGCTCCTTCTGCGACTCGAGATGAGGTGACATGCGCTCGCTGATGCGGACGAGGTCGCGCTCCGCCTCGGCGTATTGTCCACGGGCATAGAGCGCCTGGGCGAGGTAGAGCCACGCGCGATTGCGCACGCCCGTCGGCACGTCGCGGGTCAAGAGCTCCTGGAACGCCTGGTTCGCCCGGTCATACATCCCGAGCGAGAGGTAGAGCCCGCCGAGCAGCAGCCGCGCGTCGGCCTCGTGGTGCGGCATCTGCTGCCAGTGCTGATAGGCGAGGAGGCGCGTGGCCGCCTCGAAGTCCTTTCCCTGATAGTAATAAAAGAGCATGTCGCCATAGGGCAGGTCCTGGATGCGCACCTCGGGAAGCGCCTCCGGATCGTGCAGGCGCGCCGCGGCCGGCGCCGCTGCGGCGAGCAGCGCCACGGCGGCGAGAACCCACAGGCACGCCGCGCGAGCCAAGGTCAATCCCAATCCTTGATCCGGAACTCCGGCTGGAGCTTCTTCTGATCGTCGCTGATCGTGAGCTCCAGGTACTTGGCGCCGATGTCCTTCTGGAAGTTCAGGGTGGCGCCGCGGGTGTAGTCGAGATCGTGCGGTCCCTTGCCGGTGAAGAAGGCCACGAGCTGGTGCTTGCCGACCTTGAGATTACCGACGTAGAGCCGCTGCACGCCCCCCTGCACCAGAGAATGGACCTCCCGCGGCGTATAGAGATAGTTGGCGACTTCCTTGCCGTCGATCTTCAGTTGCACCGAATCGAGGCCGAAGAACGTGCCCGCATCCATGGAGACGAACACGGCCACCTGGGTGTTGGCGGGATAGAGCAGCTCCTGCTCGAGCACGAACAGATCGCGGTTGAGATCGAGCACGTCGCTCTTCAGCGACTGCACCTGCTCATCGACCGCGGCCCCCGGGGCGGGAGTCTGGGCGAACGCCGCGGGAGCGGCCGCCAGCGCCGCGAGCGCGGCGAGCAGCGCCACTTTGACGATCAGACACCTGCCGGCCGGCCGGCGAGCGTGGGGCAACGGGACTTCGGGCATGGTTGCGGTCCGTTCATTCGGCGAGGAGCTTGCGCAGCTCATCCTCGCAGGCCCGGCGGCTCGTTTCATTGAAGTCGCGCACTACCTGGCGAATTTTTCCGTCGCGGTCGATCAACACGGTCATTGGCAGGTTGTCGACGTCATATCGCCGGGCGACCCCTTTGGCCGGATCGAGCAGCAGCGGAAATGTGACATGCGTCCCGCTCGCGAAGCGCAGCGCCGCCGCCTGATCGTCGGCGACCTCCACTCCGTAGACCCGCAGCCCCTGCGCCCGGTAGCGGCTGAAATCCTGCTCGAGGGCCCGCAGTTGCGCCCGGCAGCCGTCACAGTCGCTGCCCCAGAACGAGATCACGACCACCTGCCCGACGTGCTCCGACAGGCGTACGTTGGGGCCGGCGACGGCCCGTAGCGCAAAATCCGGTGCCGGCATGCCCGGCAGCGCCCGGGAGCGGGCGGCAATCGCCGGCAGGGTCCCGGCCATCGCGAGCACCGCGGCCAGCGCGAGGCGGCGGCGCCGGCCCGGAACCTGTGCCCGCGGCCCAGGCATCTCAGATGATCGCCGGGAAGGCGGTGAGCGCCTCCAGATTGGCGCCCAGCCCCTGCTGCGGAAACAACGTGCTGAACTGCCCCTGGAGTGTGCTGTGCAGGGAGAGATAGTTGAGGACCACCATTTCGACCAGCTGCACGACCGAATTGGCGCCGGGACTCGAAGTGCTGACCACCGAGCCGTCGGAGCTGAAATAGCCGATCTGCTGGCTGGCGGCGCCGTTGAGCGGCGCGGTGCGGCCCTTGGGGTTGTAGAGCAGGAAGAAGGTCGAGGCGACCGCCGAGGAGTCGCCCTGCCAGGCGAGCTTGTCGCGGCCCGCAGCGCTCGTGTCCACCATGCTGCTCGAGGTGAGCGAGCCATCGCTGAACACATAGATCATGACCGGCTTGCCGAGGCGCTGGGCGTACTCGAGCACCGCGCCGATCATCTGGCCCGCCTTGAAGTTGCGCGTCTCGCCGGTCGCGCGCGTGTTGTCGTGATAATCGAACCCGCCGAGGGAGATCGTGCCGGCGCCCGCGTAGCCCTTGAGCACGAGCTTCATGACGGTCGCCGTCATCGCGACATCCGAGTCGCTGAAGTCCGAGGCGGTGAAGATCGGCGTCGCGCCGCCGGTGATGAGCGAATCCTGTCTCGGATCGAGGTCCGACGGATTACCGAAGTTGGCCGAGTTGTAGGCGGCTTTCACGTAGTTGCAGCGTACCTGATTCTTGAGCTGCGCGTCCGAGGTCGAGTCGGTATAGAGCTGCACTCCGGCGGTGCCACCGTTGGGCTGCGTGAGCACACCCGTGAAGTCGGCATCCGGAGATGCGGCCCCGGGCGTGTAGGCGGTGCCGCTGCTGATGCGCACCTGCGATTCCTGCACCGCCACGGAGAGCGCGTCGGCGCCGCCGCCGCCGCTACTCACCAGGCCGATGGCATCGCTCGGCTGATCGATGGTGCTCGGCTGCAGGGCGGAGTTGATGGCGACGCCGCCGAGATTGGGCGGCGCCATGGAGTTGCCGCCGGAGACCGTGGGCTCCGTGCCCACCAGCGTCAGCAGCGATCCGTTGGCGCCAACGGTCGCGATGCCGTACATCGGGTTGTGCGGATTGATGTCCGTGTCGTTCTCCGACAGCGCCGGAAACACCGCCCCGTTGGTGCCCGCGGCGGTGGCCGGAGTGGTCGCCTTCGACAGGATGCCGCGCAGGATCGCCCCGTCCGAATGCCAGAGGAGGCCGAGCGCGCTGCTCACGAAGCCGGCCGAGCTCGGCACCATGTTGCCGGGGACCCCCATCTTGCCGTAGCCGGCGGTCGAGAGGAAATTCGCCTGGCCGCCCTGCACGCCCACGATGACCTCGGACCCGACCAGATTCGCCCCGCCGGCGAGATCGAAGCAGATGAAGGGGATCAGGCCCGCCCCGAGCGTGATGTTGCACTGCTCCTTGTCGGTGACGAGGTTCTGGATGTCCGTATCGAGCGTTACGCCCGCGTGTGCGGCGCCCGGCTTCAGCAGGGCGCCGAGCCATGCCGGCGCCATCACGAGGCCCGAGGCGCCCATGAAGCCGGCGGAGAGCAGCTCGCGGCGCGTGACCGGCCGCTTGTGATTTTCATGCAGGAGCGGCTCGTGGGGGCCGTGTGCACGGGGAGGTTTCTTTCGGATGAGCATGGGGCTGGTCTCCTCGCACCCGGCTACTTGAGGGTGAGAGCGGCGCTGCCGAGCGCAGCTTGACAGGCCGCCTGGGCGGCCACGGAAACTGAGGTCGAGGTCCCACCGGGCAGACTGGGGATGCGGTTGAGCAGCGCGGCGAGCTCATTCTGCAGGGCCGCCGCGTAAGTCGGATCGACCGTGGAGCTGACCGCGAGGTTGGCCACCAGCGGATTGATCACGAGATCCTGGCTGGCGTTCGGGCCATTCGTATTGAAGAACGTTTGTGACGTCTCATTGCCGGCGATGGCCGAGTCGAGGCCCGTGCCGAAGAGCTTGTCGCGATACGAAGGATTGACCAGGAGCTCGCTGCAGTAGGCGCCGGCAAGCTGCGAGATGGCCGTCTGCTCCGAAGCCGTGAACGCGGTCATCTGCGGCACGGCCGGGAGCGACAGCTCCACGGAGGCGTAGGTCGTCGCGACCACCGAGTCGTTGACCGGCACGCCGGTCACCGCCGACATCGCGGCATTGATCTCAGCGAAGGTGTGCACGCCGAGATCCGGCTGCGGCGAGGGGTCGGCAGTCGGGGCCGGATTGCCCGGGACGGCCGGCTCGACGTAGACGTTGGTCTGGTTGCCGAGCTGGTCGAACGACAGGAAGAACATGTCGCTCTTCACACCGGTGTCGACGCCGATCACCGCGCCGACGCTCGAGAGGAGCTGCCCGTTGGCGGCCGTATAGGCCGACCCGCCGATGGTCGTGTCGAGCGTCGAGAACGACTGGCCCACCGTCGGGATCTGGCCGTTGATGCCGATCCGCATGCCTTTGATCGGGATGCTCTGCGGCTGCGCATTGGCGGTGAGGCTGATGAAGGTCGGATCGTAGAAGAGATAGCTGTAATTGTCGTACTGCGCCGCGGTCATCATGATGTAGGACTGCGCAATGCCGACGATGCTGCTCACGTCGAAGAGCAGGAAGTACTTCTGCCCGACCCCGGCGCTGTAGTTCTGCTGTATCTGCGCGGCGGAGAGCGCCGAGTCGTGGATGGCGAGGAACCTGATCTCTCCCAGCCACTGGCGGTCGCCGGTGGTCTCATTGCCGAGCACCAGCGCGAAGGTGTTGTCCCAGTTGGCGAGCGAGCCGCCGCCGTTCGG
>Ga0134128_10012236_pt1 | contig 10237 bp, 8 predicted proteins | sample KB31754_FD_96462 | JGI IMG/M metagenome (GOLD analysis project Ga0134128, IMG submission 96462) | Terrestrial soil microbial communities with excess Nitrogen fertilizer from Kellogg Biological Station, Michigan, USA - KB3-175-4 | ecosystem: Environmental > Terrestrial > Soil > Unclassified ...
CATGCACCGCGACAGCGAGGGCAACATCCAGGAGATCGAGCCCGGCGCGATGAACCTGATGACGGCGGGGCGCGGCATCGCGCATTCCGAGCGAACGCCGGACCTGCAACGTCACAACGGGCAGAAGATGCTCGGCCTGCAAAGCTGGATCGCACTGCCGGCCGGCAGAGAAGAGATCGCGCCAAGCTTCCAGCATTACGCGGCCGGCGACCTGCCGATGATCAGCGAGCGCGGCTTCACGGCGCGCGTCATCGCAGGCAGCTCCTTCGGCATCACCTCGCCTGTCGCGATGATCTCGCCGTGGTTCTACACCGAAGTGACGGCGGACGCAGGCACCAGCGTGCCGCTCGATCCCGACCATGAGGAACGCGCCATCTATCTCGTCGACGGCGAGGTCGAAATCGCGCACGAGCGTTATGAAGGTCCGCGGCTTCTAATCTTCCGGCCCGGCGATGCCATCACCGTGAAGACGCTTCAGCCGGCGCGCATGATGTTTCTGGGCGGCGACGCGCTGGAAGGTCCGCGCCACATCTGGTGGAATTTTGTTTCCTCCAGCAAGGAACGGATCGAGCAGGCCAAGCAGGACTGGAAAACCGGGAAATTCGCGCCCGTTCCGCACGAACATGAGTTCATTCCGCTGCCGGAATAGAGTAGCTCGTGAAGGTTAATCTGCCTGCGCCGCCGCGCGGCGCATCAATTCGAAAGTTTAAGCCGATGAACACCGTACTTGCGAGCGACCTTCCCTTGCCGAAGATCGGGCGCGGCAAGGTGCGCGATATCTATAAGGTCGACGCCGACCGGCTGCTGTTGCTTACCACCGATCGTATTTCCGCCTTCGACGTCGTCATGGCCGAGACAATTCCGATGAAAGGCGCGGTGCTGACGCAGGTGAGCGCCTTCTGGTTCAACGAGCTGGAGGGCGTGGTGCCGCATCACATGATCACGGCCAATACCGACGAGATCATTGAGCAGGTACCCGCGCTGCAGGCCCATCGCGCCGCCATCCTGGGCCGCGCCATGCTGTGCCGGCGCACAACCGTATTTCCCATCGAGTGTGTGATCCGCGGCTATCTCTCAGGCTCGGCTTGGAAGGAATATGCCGCGCAGGGAACGCTGGCCGGCGAGAAACTGCCCGCGGGCCTCGTCGAAAGTGCCAAGCTCGAGCCTGCGATTTTCAGCCCGGCAACCAAGGCCGAGAGCGGGCATGACGAGAACATCACGATTGCCCGGATGCGCGAGATCGTCGGTGACGAGGTCGCCTATACGCTGGAGAGCATGACGCGCGCGATCTACACGCTCGGCGAGGAACTTGCGCGCGAGCAGGGCATCATCATCGCCGACACCAAATTCGAATTCGGCAAGGACCAGGACGGCCGCATCATCCTGATCGACGAGGTGATGACGCCCGACTCCTCGCGCTTCTGGGCCGTCGATGATTACGTGCCCGGCCGGGGTCAGGCGAGCTTCGACAAGCAGCCGCTGCGCGATTATCTCGACGCCGAGCGCCGCGCCGGCCGCTGGAATGGCGACGCCCCGCCGCCCCCTCTGCCGGCGAGCGTCGTGGACGCCACCAGCAAGCGCTATCTCGAGGCTTACAGGCGGATTACGGGCTCCGAACTGAAGATCTAACGTCCGCGTCATTGCTGTGCCTCGTCATTCCGGGGCGGCTCGCAGAGCCGAACCCGGAATCTCGAGATTCCGGGTTCGATGCTTTGCATCGCCCCGGAATGACGGGAGCCAAACAACAAGCGGGAGGTCCAAATGCCCGAGGCCGAAGCCGATGCCGTGCTGGTCGAGCGCGATGGTCCGGTGACCATCGTTTCCATCAACCGTCCGCACTGCCGCAACGCGGTCGACGGTGTCACCGCGCGGAAACTATATGACGCCTTTCTCGCCTTCGACGCTGACAAAGACGCGTCAGTGGCCGTGTTCACCGGCACCGGCGGCTTCTTTTGTGCCGGCGCTGATCTCAAGGCCGTCGCTGCGGGCGACGTCAACAAGAAGCGTGAGATCGGCGGCCACAATTCCATTGCGCCGATGGGGCCGAGCCGGCTGCGGTTGTCAAAACCCGTGATCGCGGCGATCGAAGGCTTTGCGGTGGCCGGCGGCATGGAGCTCGCACTCTGGGCCGACATGCGCGTGGTCGCGGAGGATGCGACGTTCGGCATCTTCTGCCGCCGCTTCGGCGTGCCGCTGATCGACCTTGGCACCATCCGCCTGCCGCGCCTGATCGGCCATTCCCAGGCGATGGATTTGATCCTGACCGGGCGACCGGTCGGCGGTCCGGAGGCGCTGCGGATGGGGCTCGCCAATCGCCTCGTGCCCAAAGGCGAAGCCCGAGCGCAAGCAATTGCACTTGCGCAGGAGATCGCACGCTTCCCGCAAGTCTGCCTGCGCGCAGACCGGCTCTCGGCGCTCAAACAATGGGACCTGTCCGAAGAAGACGCGATTGCCAACGAAATGCGCGGCGGACTTGAAGTCATCGGATCGGGCGAGACGCTGGCCGGCGCCAGCCGCTTTGCGTCCGGCGTGGGCCGTCACGGATCGTTTCACCGCGATGATACTGATTCAAATTTCAAATAGCAGGGCACGTGGGTTCGCAATCTCGCGGCGCACGATCGCCCGAGCTTTGCCAGTGACGTCGCCCTTTCGGAAATGAGAGGGCGCAGGGAAGGCCGGGTGCCCGCCGCACCCGCGGCCCCGTGTGCCAGAAATTGCGCGAAAGCGCACACGGGTCTAACCACAGGTAGGCGGAATCACCGGCCTTCCCTGCGCAGTGGTTTACGGCTTACTTCGGGCTCTCCCCGGTGAACCAGCGTTTGCCACCGTCGTCGGCCACGATGCGCAAGCATCGTCGCCAACTTGGCGCCTGCATGGGCGCGCCAGGACCACACGACTTCGCCGTCCGCGATCGTGCCGCTCGTCGATCGGCACGTCCGCGTCCACCGCAACCCGCCTCGCGTGTCGTGACGATCGCGATACGCCCCTCTGCAATCGAGGCGGGATGTACCGACAATACGGCAAATCAGAATTTCTGGAAAGAAGAAAATTTTGGCATTCAGGGCTTGACAGGAATTTGCGCAAGCAAGCCCGGCGGGCAAATCAATTGGGCATTCGCAATGATGCAGGGCGGGTGGAAGCGACACCCGGAAACTATTGCGCGCTTTGTCATCGCGTGTTGCTTAAAAGCGAGTCGATTGGTCGCGAATGCGAGGCGCGCTTTTGACCCGAAGCGGACCAACACATTGGACCGGTGATTTTACCCTCGCTGCAGTCATGGTAGGGTGGTCTTGTTCCTGCTGGCGAGCCAAAAGGTAACAGCCGATGAAGTGTCTTCGGATATACGCGACCCCGGACAGTGAATCTCACTTCGGTGAAGTGGAAATCCCCATGATGGCAAAGCTGACCGTCGCTCCTGGTGCCAAGCCGTTTCAAGTGTCCAAGCGCTATCTCGCGTCAAACATGGAGTTTACTCAAATCCCTGGCGGTATGCGACAGGTTGATTGGCACACCGTTCCGGCGCGGGTATTGACCGTCAGACTGACCGGGGCGGTCGAATACGAGACGAGCGACGGCGAGGTGCGGCACGTCTCTGCGGGTGAGTTCGTGTTGGCGAAGACACACACGGAAAGGGCCATCTGTCTCGTCACTCCTCAGACGAGCAAACCGTTCTTTGGATCAGGCTACCCGACGGCCTCGATTTGCCGCCCGCATAGTCCGCAGGGAGCGCTGGCCGGCGCCAGCCGCTTTGCTTCCGGCGTGGGCCGTCACGGATCGTTCGGAGGCGCGTGAGGGCGAGCTTCATCGCTAGGTTTCTTCCCGGAAACGGGACTTGTGTCGGCCGTGGCGCGCACCTCCGTGTAACGGAAGCGAGATTCCAAAAAGAAACGACCATGGCAAGTAGGCGCAACCGGCTCTCGCTCCGCATACCTTGGCTGATTGAAGCCGAGGTCGAGGGACCGTTCGCGATCGTCGTTTTGCTCGTGCTGGCCATCCTCATTTTAACGGCCAAGGGCATTGGCTGGTTGTAGACAAGATCAAAAATCGAAATTCACCGGCTTCCATGCGGGCGGATCACTTCCGTAGGGATACAGATAAATTTCAGCGACCGGCCAATTCGGTACTTCGGCCAAATGAAAATATGCGCTCAGTTCGGAACGAACTCCAAGGCCGGCCTCTAGGCCGAACTGCGCAACGATCATAACAACACACGCGCTAATTGCTTCAAAGGCACGCCGAAGTGTCGCCCTTCCAAAGGCTGCCTCGCGATCGTGCTTCACCGCGTTGTAGGCATCATACCAAACCAGTTCCTGTGAAGGCTTGTTTGTGCTGCCCCAGCCGCCGAACGGTCTGAACGCGTCTAGCCAGGGATAGCTCGGAAATTGAACAGTGAACCGATCCAACTTCATGGCATCGTTGAGCTTCACGTACTGGGAAGTCGTCGTGCGATCTCCGGCTCGCGAGGCACCATTCGCCACCAAGACACCCCGCCAATGCGTCTCCACTTCTGTGCAGGCAAGAATCAGAAGATTTCGAATGTCATGTCCGAAAGTCTCAAGGCCGCCACCTTGCGGATGCGCGGTCTGACAGATGCGTCCGAGCTGGCGTGTAAGCGCCGATAGTTGCCCGCGCGCGGTAGCAACAACATCCGGTTCGAGCTCGGCGCTTCTGCTCCAGCCAATGCCATATGTTGGATCATGATCCAACGGACGCACCATGCGCGGATAGAATTCACCGAGCGCACGCTTGATGGGATGGAACAACCATTCCCGGTTCGGGCCGAAGAAACCGGATGCCTGACGATAAATGGCGTCCTTAATGTTCTCGCCCGGCTCAGCTCTAAAGTATGTTCCGAAACCCTGTTTGGGATCGCCGACCCCAACGCGATACGCCTCGTCATCCGCGATCCACCAGACCTGCAAACGGCCATCAAGATAGCGGACGTGGTAACTCATTCCAGCACGATAAATTCAGCGAATTGATGCATCGATCCTAATTCAAGGAACATTGGCTCTAACTCCACAGTGGGAGCGTGCGAAGGGAGCCAGAAGCATCGATATTCGTTCTGATACGCGTATTTATGATGCTTACCGAGGAAGACGTTCATATCGTCTCGCTTGCAATTAAACGGATCGACGTATTGCACAGCCCCCGCGCCTCCAATCCAATCCAGGCAACCGTTGCGCGACGGCTTCGCTTAGGCGCCGCTCGAATTGAGCGGAATCACGAATAACAACACAAGAATCGTAACCGAAGTCACCGAAGAGCCTGGCATCAAGCAGCGTCGCCATACAGAAGACGTAGTAGTCGGTTTTGGATCGTGAAGTGTAAGTCACATTTCCGATCGGGTCAGAAGCAAATTTGCGAGTACCCGTCTTCGGATCGAACGCCTCAATAAGGACTTCGGATTGCAAACCAAAAGACGAAAGTGACAGTTCGTCGTCGCAAATCGCCGCATTGAGCGAAGGATCATTGTAAATCCCAGCAGGCGCAATTCGCAGCTTTCCATCACGATAAAAAGCGGACATGTGGTCGCGTTTCCCTAACTTCACTAGGTAAGTCTCGTCAGGCGCTAGGGAAGCGCGGCGGACGGCAGCCAGCGCTTGCGCGGAAATCGAATGCGATGGATCGGGCACCTGCGCATTCTTCAAAAAATTGGCCGGTGGCGGGAGGTTGCGTTGCCGGTACTCCTCGAGAGCATGCTCGAAAAGCGGATACCAATGTTTTCCGTGCGGCTCAGGCGCCAAAACGCCGGCCTTTCCCTCCCGCGTGAGCACGGTCATATTTTCAACAATGTATCGCAGGCGTTCGGCCAGTTCCTGCTCCGAGGAATGCTTGAGGTACGGACGCAAGCGATAGTTTCGCCTCCATGATTCCGATCGTGTTATTTGCTCCTGCATCGTTACATTCCGTTGGGGCGCGAGGCACCAAGTTGATCGCGAAGCTGCTCCAAGCTGGCGAATCGAACGTCAAATTCTGCGGCTAGCCAACTCCTACCAACGGAATCAATATCGAAACGCTTCTAGCCGTATGGCCATGATCGTCGGTGCAAAGTATATCGTTCCCGTAACCTATATGGGCAGCCACCAGTTCTCCGTCCGCCCATTCTGCGCACGCCTTGCTAAATAGTTTGGGATCGGCGGCAGCGCCGTTCCACCCGCCCGCGCTAACGAACGCAGCTCTACCTAAGCCACGGTCCTCTATACGAGCAGCTGCATAGATTTGACGGCTTTCTCTTTCCGTATCGTCATTGGACGCGAAAAGTGAGGGATCAAAGCTCTGCGCGGGTCCAGGAAGACCGAGCCAGGCAATTCCTCTCAGAAGGCGAACGCCGGCGGCAAATGCGCTCTTCAACTTCCCGGATTGAGCCTCGGGCAGGCCCGGATAAAGTCGATTGTCGGGGCCTATCGACATGATCTGAACGTAAGGCTTTCCATTCTTTATCACGATCGAAAATGGAAACTGCACATCAAGCGCGGGCTCCGCAAAATATTGGACCCTTTGCTTCTTTTGAACCGCTTCAATCCGAAAACTGATTTCGCTTATAAAGCCCTCCAAGTGACCGCTCACAAGCGCATCACGAATGGAAGACCACTCGCGGTCTCCCCTCGCAAACACTCTTTCCCATGCGTTGCTATCGAAGGCAATTTTCATGTGACGATGTTAGCAGACAGAACCGGCCGCGTGCGAGCTACAGGATAACCGCCCAACGGCGGCTCGACTGACCCGCACGACGAGTCGAACTCAAGTTTACACGCGGCCTTTTCAAAGTGGCGGCATTCGCAAATGGCGCCTACACCCCGGCCATCATCACATATTTGATCTCGAGATATTCCTCGATGCCGTGATGCGAGCCCTCGCGGCCAAGTCCGCTTTCCTTGACGCCGCCGAACGGTGCAACCTCGGTGGTGATCAGGCCGGTGTTGACGCCGACCATGCCGGATTCCAGCGCTTCGGCCACGCGCCAGACGCGTCCGAGATCGCGCGCGTAGAAGTAGGAGGCGAGCCCAAACGGCGACTTGTTGCACATCGCGATGACGTCGGCTTCGTCCTTGAAGCGGATCACCGGCGCGAGCGGCCCAAAGGTCTCCTCCTGCGAGATCAGCGCGTCGGCGCGCACATCCGCCAGCACCGTCGGCTCGAAGAACGTGCGGCCGAGGGCATGGCGCTTGCCGCCGGTGACGACCTTGGCCCCGCCTTTCACCGCATCGGCAATATGGCGCTCGACCTTTTCGATGGCTTCCATGGTGATGAGCGGTCCTTGCGTGACGCCGGCTTCGGTACCGTCGCCGATCTTCATCGCCGCGGCCTTCTTGGAAAGCTTCTGCACGAATTCGTCGTAGACCTTGTCCTGGACGTAAATCCGGTTGGCGCACACGCAGGTCTGGCCCATGTTGCGGTATTTCGAGACCATGGCGCCTTCCACCGCGGCATCGATGTCAGCATCGTCAAACACGATGAACGGCGCATTGCCGCCGAGCTCGAGCCCGAGCTTCTTCACGCCGACGGCGGCCTGCCTGTAGAGAATCTTGCCGACCTCGGTCGATCCGGTGAACCCGACGAAGCGCACCGCCGGATGTTCGCACAGCACCTTGCCGATCGGCGGCGCATCGCCAGTGATAATGTTGAGCACGCCGTTCGGCACGCCGGCCTTCTCGGCGAGTGCGGCGAGCGCGAGCGCGCTGAGCGGCGTCTCATTGGCGGGCTTCAAGACCACGGTGCAGCCGGCCGCGAGCGCCGGCGAGACCTTGCGAGTGATCATCGCATTCGGGAAATTCCACGGCGTGATCGCGCCGCAGACACCGATCGGCTGCTTGATCACGACCAGCCGTGCATCCGGCTTCTGCGTCGGAATGGTCTCGCCATAGACGCGCCGCGCCTCTTCGGCGAAAAACTCGACATAGGCGCCGCCGATATCGACTTCGCCGAGCGCCTCCGTAAGCGGCTTGCCCTGCTCGGAGGTGAGGATCAGCGCGAGATCCTCGCGATTGGCGACGATCAGCTCATACCATTTGCGCAAGATATTGGAGCGCTGCTTGGCTGTGAGCTTGGCCCAGACGGGAAAGGCGCGTGCGGCCGCTTCCACGGCCTGGGTACAATCGGCCGCGCTCATCTGCGGTATCTTCGCAAGCTCGACGCCGGTTGCCGGATTGTTCACGGCGAGGACGGGGGTGCCGACCCAGGCGCCGTCGAGATAGCAGCGGTCGCGCAGCAGCGAAGGATCCTTGAGCCGATCGCGAAGTGTCTGTGTACCCTGTGAAGCCCGTGCGGCGGCGGTGGGGGTCATGGCGGTTGCTCCTCGGATTTTCTAACAATTCCGGGCAAATATAGGTGGAAAGCCAGACCGGCGCGACCTCCCGAGGACGCGCGCCTGCTTCAATCTGCACTCAGGGCTGCGCGCAAGAGCCGGTCAGGCCGCGCCGCTCATGTAAGCTTCGCGCCGGCCGACCATGCGCTCCGCTACGACCTTGGCGTCGGCCTTGGTGGAAGTGGCACAGGTGCGGTACTCGAGCTCAGGCAGTTCCGCCTTATCGCGCCGGCCGAACCAGGACTTTGCGCCCACCGGCAACGACGCCAACGCCTGCGCGACGTTGTCGACCGCGCCGAACGAGTGCAGTGCGCCGGTTGCGGCGTAACGAACTTCGTAAATGCCCGGAGAGATCGGCGCTTCCAGATTCTCGCCACGCCCAGGACGGGGATAGCGCTTCCATTCGCTCCAAGTCGAGATCATTACCACTCCCTCGCGGCCGATGCCGACCGCCAATATTCGAATTAAAATTTTTGGTCCGCCAAAGTCGATTTGACTGCATTCCGAACGCGTTACCGCGAAGATAGTTTCAAGGACAGTTAGAACGATAGTTAGCGTGCGGGCGCATCGCCGATGCAAGGGGGGTCACCGTCGCGAGCGGCGCGCTCTCCACCAATTGTGGCAGTTCCGCAATCCGTTGACCAGTCGGCCGATGCCGGACGGTCACGAGATCGCGACCTCCGTTCCGAAAGCTGCTTGCCGGATGCACGGGCGAGGAGGAAGATCGCGCTACTCGCAAAATAATCGGGAGGAGACCCCATGCAAAGCAAGGCTCAGATCGATCAAGTGCTGCGTCAGAAATGCGACGCCGAGGAAATCCCCGGCGTGGTTGCAGTGGCCGCAAGCGGAAGCGAGGTGCTCTACCAGGGCGCGTTTGGTAAGCGCGACCTGTCCAAGGACGACCCGATGACAGTCGACAGCGTGTTCTGGATCGCCTCGATGACCAAAGCGGTGACGACGGCCGGCGCCATGCAGTTGGTCGAGCAGGGTAAGCTCTCGCTTGATGATCCGATCGGCAAGGTGTTGCCTGATCTCGCCTCCCCTCAAGTGCTCGAAGGTTTTGATGCGGAGGGCGAACCGCGGCTGCGTCCCGCCAAGCATCCGATTACGCTGCGCCATCTCATGACGCACACCGCGGGCTTCTGCTACGACCTGTGGAACGGCGACATGGGCAGATATCTGGAGAAGACGGGCCTGCCTGGCATCATCAGCTGCCAGAACGCCGCGCTCAAGACCCCGATCATGACCGATCCCGGCACGCGCTGGGAATATGGCATCAATATCGACTTCGTCGGCAAGGCAATCGAGGCCGCGTCCGGCACGCGGCTGGACGCCTATTTACGCGACAATCTGTTCACGCCGCTCGGTATGAGTGACACCGGCTTCAAGATCACGGACGACATGCGCCGCCGCGTCGTCGGCATGCATGCGCGTGGCGAGGGCGGTGCGGTTGCGCCGCTGCCGTTCGAACTGGAGCAGAACCCGGAATTCCACATGGGCGGCGGCGGGCTCTACGGCACCGCCGGCGACTACATCAAATTCTGCCAGATGATCCTGAACAAGGGTCGCGGAAACGGCAACCAGTTGCTCAAGCCGGAGACGGTCGCGCTGATGGCACAAAACCACATCGGCGATCTCGTCATGACCAAGATGGTCTCGGCCGCTCCGATCTACACCAATGATGTCGATCTCTATCCCGACATGGTGAAGAAGTGGGGCTTGAGTTTCCTGATCAACACCGCGCAGACCCCGGAGGGCCGCAGTCCCGGTAGCCTGGCCTGGGCCGGACTTGCCAACACTTATTTCTGGATCGATCCCGCCCGCGACGTTGCCGGCGTGATTCTGATGCAGATGCTGCCCTTTGGCGACCAAAAATGCCTGGAAGCTTTCGCCGGCTTCGAACGCGGCGTCTACGACGGCCTCGATGCC
>Ga0134128_10012238_pt1 | contig 10236 bp, 10 predicted proteins | sample KB31754_FD_96462 | JGI IMG/M metagenome (GOLD analysis project Ga0134128, IMG submission 96462) | Terrestrial soil microbial communities with excess Nitrogen fertilizer from Kellogg Biological Station, Michigan, USA - KB3-175-4 | ecosystem: Environmental > Terrestrial > Soil > Unclassified ...
ACCTGCTGAAGAAGGTGTTTGGCGGCACGTAGCCGATCCTGCCACCATCGTCCGGCCGTCTGTCTTGCGGCTTGTCTTCGCGCTGCGGCGGCCACACTAATGCAGTGACGTAACCTGACGGCGAGGCCCACATGATCCACGAAATTCTCAAGATGGGCGACCCGCGTTTGCTGCGCATCGCCCCACCGGTCCCCTCCGCGATGCTCGGCAGCGCGGAACTCGACGCCTTGATCGCCGACATGTTCGAGACCATGCAGGCGGCCGACGGCGTGGGCCTGGCGGCGCCGCAGATCGGCGTGGACCTGCAACTGGTGATCTTCGGCTTCGACAACAACGAGCGCTATCCCGATGCGCCCGCCGTGCCGCGCACGATCCTGCTCAACCCGGTAATCACGCCGCTGTCCAAGGACATGGAGGAAGGCTGGGAGGGCTGCCTGTCCGTACCCGGCCTGCGCGGTGCGGTGAACCGCTACAGCATGATCCGCTACGAAGGCATCGACCCCCACGGCGAACGCATCGGCCGCGCCGCCGAGGGCTTCCACGCCCGTGTCGTGCAGCACGAGTGCGACCATCTGATCGGCCGGCTGTATCCCTCGCGCATCACCGACTTCAGCAAGTTCGGCTACACCGACGTGCTCTTCCCTGCCGAGCTCGCGCCCGAAGCCTGACCCGCCACGGGTTTGTCGCGGTGCCGTGCCGCGATCAGGCACCTGTAGCCCACGTCGCAACGTCGGCTGACGGGCGATGGCGTAGAGTGGGCGCGAGGCGGTCGCCGCCGGGGAGAGGTACTGGTGAAGAAAGATGAGCAAACGCACATGCAGATTGTCTCTGCCGACATCAGCTCGGAATCACTCACCGGCATGGTGATTTTCCGGCCGCATTGCGTGTCCCGTGCGGGTCGCGACACGGTTGGCACGGGCAAGGCCGGGAACTGGTATGCGCTGCGTCCGGCCGAGGTGCGCAGCTTTGCCCGGGCGCTGCTGGATGCGGCTGATACGCTGGACTTGAAATCCAAGGCCCTGCAGGCGGCGAAGTCGGCTGGCGCGACGCCCTGACGGCTGCTGGCGCTAAGACCGGTTGCGACGAAAGCCGTTGATTGAATCGCGCAGGGCCAGCGTGGCGCTGCGTGCCGCCTGGGCGAAGTCCGCGCCGCCGCCCGCATAAAGGATCGCACGCGAGGAGCTGATCAACAGCCCGTCGCCCGCGGGCGTGCGGCCCTGGCGGACGACCGCTTCCACATCGCCGCCTTGGGCGCCGATGCCGGGTACCAGGATCGGCATCGGGCCGACGATCGCGCGCACTTCCCCCAGTTGCTCGGGCCAGGTGGCACCGACCACCAGCACGCAATTGCCGTTGGCGTTCCAGTCGCGGGCAATGCGCGTGGCCAGGTGCTGGTAGAGCGGGCGCGGCGCGGCACCTGGTTCGCCCACCGCCAGGTCCTGCAGGTCGCTGGCGCCAGGGTTCGAGGTGCGGCAGAGGATGATCACGCCCTTGTCGGCATGATCCAGGAAGGGTTGCACGGCATCGCGGCCGAGATAGGGGTTCACCGTGACGGCGTCGGCGCGATAGCGCTCGAACGCCTCGCTCACATAGTGCTGCGCCGTGGAGCCGATGTCGCCGCGCTTGGCGTCAAGGATGACTGGAACGCCCGGATGCCGCTCATGGATGTGGGCGATCAACCGCTCCAGTGCATCTTCCGCGCGCAGCGCGGCGAAGTGCGCGAATTGCGGCTTGAAGGCGCAGACCAGGTCGGCGGTGGCATCCACGATGGCGCTGCAGAATTTGAATACCCCGTCACCGGCGTCACGCAGGTGCGCCGGGAACTTGGCTGGCGTCGGGTCCAGTCCGACGCAGACCAGGGAGTCGTTGCGTTGCCAGGCGTCTTGCAGGGCTTGCATGAAGCGCATCGGTGTCTCCTGTCATGCGAAGGTGGCCCCCCACCCCAACCCTCTCGCCCGGCTGACCCCGGGGAGAGGGAGTCCAGGCTTGCCGCCCGTTTGCCCCGGCATTGCCGGGGAGGGAGTCCAAGCGGACGGTTCGTCGGGGCCAGGCGGAGCCGCGCAGACGGTATCAGGGAAGAGGATCTTGCCTCAGGCCAGCTTCTTGTACTTCACGCGTTGCGGGCGCGCGCCTTCCTCGCCCAGGCGACGCTTCTTGTCGGCTTCGTACTCGTTGTAGTTGCCGGGGAAAAACTCGACGTGCGAGTCGCCTTCGAACGCCAGGATGTGCGTGGCGATGCGGTCGAGGAACCAGCGGTCATGGCTGATGACCATGACGCAGCCGGGGAATTCGAGCATCGCATCCTCCAGCGCGCGCAGGGTCTCGACATCGAGGTCGTTGGATGGCTCGTCGAGCAGCAGCACGTTGCCGCCCTGCATCAGGGTCTTGGCCAGGTGCAGGCGTCCGCGCTCCCCGCCTGACAGCGTGCCGACGAGTTTCTGCTGGTCCGTGCCCTTGAAGTTGAAGCGCCCGAGGTAGGCTCGCGATTGCAGTTCGTAGCGGCCGATGGTGATGATGTCGGCGCCGCCCGAGAGATCCTCCCAGACGTTCTTGCTGTCATCCAGGTGCGTGCGCAACTGGTCCACGTAGGCGAGCTGCACGGTGTGCCCGATCGTCACCTCGCCCTTGTCGGGCTTTTCCTGGCCGATGATCATCTTGAACAACGTCGACTTGCCGGCGCCGTTCGGGCCGATGACGCCGACGATCGCGCCGGGTGGCACCTTGAACGACAGGTCGTCGATCAGCAGGCGGTCGCCAAACGACTTGCTCACGTGCTTGAACTCGATCACTTCCTGGCCCAGGCGTTCGCCCGGCGGGATGTACAGCTCGTTGGTTTCGTTGCGCCGCTGGTATTCGACCGAGTTCAACTCCTCGAAGCGGTTGATGCGCGCCTTGCCCTTGGACTGGCGCCCCTTGGCCGCCGAGCGCACCCATTCCAGCTCGCGCGCCAGCGCCTTCTGGCGACCCTTTTCCGCCGCCTCTTCCTGTGCGAGGCGCGTGCTCTTTTGTTCCAGCCACTCGGTGTAGTTGCCCTTCCACGGGATGCCGCGGCCGCGGTCGAGCTCCAGGATCCACTCCGCGGCGTTGTCCAGGAAATAGCGGTCGTGGGTCACCGCGACGACGGTGCCGGGGTAGCTGTGCAGGAACGTTTCCAGCCAATCCACGGACTCCGCGTCGAGGTGGTTGGTGGGCTCGTCGAGCAGCAGCATGTCGGGCTTGGACAGCAGCAGGCGGCACAGCGCCACGCGGCGCTTCTCGCCGCCGGAGAGCGGGCCGATCTTCGCATCCCAGGGCGGCAGGCGCAGGGCGTCGGCGGCGACTTCGAGCTGGCGTTCCAGCGCATGTGCATCGTTGACCGCGAGGAAGTTTTCCAGCTTGCCCTGTTCCTCCGCGAGCTTGTCGAAGTCCGCGCCTTCTTCGGCGTAGGCCGCGTAGACCTCTTCCAGACGCTTTTGCGCGTCGAGGACTTCGGATACGCCTTCTTCCACCGCCTCGCGCACGGTCTGCTCGGGGTCGAGTTGCGGTTCCTGGGCCAGGTAGCCGACCTTGATGCCAGGCTGCGGGCGTGCCTCGCCCTGGAAGTCGGTGTCCACGCCTGCCATGATCCTGAGCACGGTGGACTTGCCGGCGCCGTTCAAGCCGAGCAGGCCGATCTTGGCGCCGGGGAAGAACGAGAGCGAGATGTCCTTGATGATGTGGCGCTTGGGCGGGACGATCTTGCTGACCCCGTTCATGGTGTAGATGTACTGCATGGGAGCTCCGTGGGGCAGACCTGTCCGCCCGGGCGTGACGCGTCGAAAAGTGCAACTGGGCATTATAGCTGGTCGCTTGCCGCCACCGGCGCCGAACCGGTCCGCGCGATGGCCTGCCGGTGCGGTGAAACCGCGTGCTGGCTGGCCGCGCAGGCGGCCGGGAGCTACACTTTGAGGCTCATCCTGCTTGCTGCGCATCGAGGTCAGAATGTTTCCCAGGGACTACAAGATCGCCGGCTACGACGATGAGTTGGCCGCGGCCATCGCCGCCGAGGGGCAGCGCCAGGAAGATCACGTCGAGTTGATCGCCTCGGAGAACTACGCCAGCCCGCGCGTCATGGAGGCGCAAGGCTCCAAGCTCACCAACAAATACGCCGAGGGCTATCCCGGCAAGCGCTACTACGGCGGCTGCGAATACGTCGATGTCGCCGAGCAGTTGGCCATCGACCGGGTCAAGCTATTGTTCGGTGCCGACTACGCGAACGTGCAGCCCCATTCGGGGTCGCAGGCCAACCAGGCCGTCTACCTCGCGCTGCTCACCCCTGGGGACACCATCCTGGGCATGAGCCTGGCGCATGGCGGCCACCTCACCCATGGCGCCAAGCCGAACATTTCCGGCAAGTTGTTCCACGCCGTGCAGTACGGCGTGGACGAGCACGGGCTGCTTGACTACGACGAGATCGAGCGCCTGGCCGTGGAGCACAAGCCGAAGATGGTCGTGGCCGGCTTCAGCGCCTATTCGCAGGTCATGGATTGGGCGCGGTTCCGTGCCATTGCGGACAAGGTCGGCGCCTACCTGTTCGTGGACATGGCGCACGTCGCCGGCCTGATCGCGGCCGGCGTGTATCCGAACCCGCTGCCGCACGCGCACGTGGTAACTTCCACGACGCACAAGACCTTGCGCGGTCCGCGCGGCGGCTTCATCGTCGCGTCGCGCGCGGCCATGGGCGATGCCGCCGAGGAAATCGAAAAGAAGCTGCAGTCCATCGTCTTTCCCGGCCTGCAGGGCGGGCCGCTGATGCACGTCATTGCCGCCAAGGCGGTGGCGTTCAAGGAAGCTTTGGAGCCCGCGTTCAAGACCTACCAGACCCAGGTGGTGAAGAACGCCAAGGCCATGGCCCGCACCTTCATGGCGCGCGGCTACAAGATCGTCTCGGGCGGCACGGAGGACCACCTCATGCTGCTCGACCTCATCGGCCGCGACATCACCGGCAAGGATGCCGAGGCGATGCTGGGCGCGGCACACATCACCGTGAACAAGAACGCGGTGCCAAACGACCCGCAAAAGCCCTTCGTCACCTCCGGCCTGCGTATCGGCACGCCCGCGGTCACCACCCGCGGCTATGGCGAGGCGGACGTGGTCGAGCTGGCAGGGTGGATTTGCGACGTGCTCGATGCGGCAGGAGACGAGGCCGTGACTGCGCAGGTGCGCGACAAGGTCGTTGCCCAATGCCACAAGTTTCCCGTCTACGGCTAAGCGGGAAGTGAGTGGTGAGGCGCGTGGAACGAGGGATCGGCGCCAGCGCCGCACCCTCGTCCCCGCCATCCATCCACCACTCCTGACTTATGCATTGTCCGTTCTGCCAGCACGACGACACCCGCGTCATCGACTCGCGCCTGACCGACGATGGCGGCAGCGTGCGCCGCCGTCGCGAGTGCCCACGCTGTGGCGAGCGTTTCAACACCTTCGAGACGGCCGAACTCAAGCTGCCGACGATCGTCAAGAGCGGCAAGCGCCGCGAGGCCTTCGACGAGCACAAGCTGCGCCTGGGGTTTGTACGCGCGTTGCAGAAACGCCCCGTCAGCAGCGATGCCGTGGACGCGGCCGTGCTCGCCATCATCAACGACCTGCGCCGCGGCACCGAACGCGAAGTCTCCTCGCGCCAGGTCGGCGAACTGGTGATGCGCGAGTTGAAGCAGCTCGACCATGTGGCCTACGTCCGCTTTGCCTCGGTGTATCGGAAGTTTGAGGACATGCAGGCGTTCCGCGAGGAGATCGAGCGGCTGGAACGCGACCTGCCTGGCCTGGAGAGCTTGCAGTTGCCGCTGCTGGGTGACAAGGAGTGAGGCGCCGGGCCGCGGGTCGTCCGCAGCCGGGGATCACTGCGGGATGACCGGCTTTTCCGCCCTCGACCATTTGCACATGGCGCACGCGCTGCGCCTGGCCGAGCACGGCCTGTACACGACCCAACCCAATCCGCGGGTTGGCTGCGTGATCGCCCACGGCGCCGAGGTGGTCGGTGCCGGCTGGCATCGGCATGCCGGCGGACCTCATGCCGAGATCCATGCGCTACGCGAGGCTGGTGCGCGTGCGCGTGGTGCCACCGCCTATGTGACCTTGGAGCCGTGCGCACACTACGGGCGTACGCCGCCATGCGCGCTGGCCCTGGTCGAGGCTGGCGTGGCGCGGGTGGTCGCGGCAGCCGAAGACCCTTCGCCGAAGATTGCCGGGCGCGGCTTTGCCATGTTGCGCAATGCCGGCATCGAGGTCGAGGTTGGCCTGCTGGCCGCACCCGCGCGCGACCTGAATCCGGGTTTTTTCAGCCGCATCGAGCGCGGTCGCCCCTGGCTGCGCCTGAAGCAGGCCATCAGCCTGGACGGCCGGACGGCCCTGGCCAATGGCCAGTCGCAATGGATCACCGGGGCTGCCGCGCGCGCCGACGTGCAGCGCTGGCGCGCCCGCAGCTCGGCCATCCTCACCGGCAGCGGCACCGTCCTCGCCGATAACCCGCGCTTGACCGTGCGTCTCCCGCCCCCACCCGCGCCTGCTCCCACCGACTCCTTCACCTTGGCAGAAGGCGTCCGCAAGAACCCACCTGGCCCTGACCAAGCTGGGCGCGAGGCTGACGGGAAAGGCTCCCTCTCCCCCGGCTTTGCCGGGGGAGAGGGAGGGGGTGAGGGGGCCGCACTCCTGGGTGCCGCGGCAAGCCCAACTCACAGCGCGGATTTCATGCCGCCGCTCCGCGTGGTCCTGGATCGCCAATTGCGCACGCCAGCCATGAGCCACGTACTCGACGGCAGCGCGCCGACCCTGCTCGTGCACGCTGCTGAGGCCGCATGTGACGACGAACGCTACGCGCGGGTCGAGCGGATCGTCGTATCCGCGCCCGACGGGCGGCTGGACCTGCCCGCAGTCTTGGCGCTGCTGGCCGCGCGCGGCTGCAACGAGGTCCAGGCCGAGGCTGGCCCGACGCTGGGCGGGGCGTTGTTTGACGCCGGCCTGGTCGATGAGCTCCTGCTCTACGTGGCGCCGCTGCTGCTCGGCGACGCGGCATTGCCGCTACTGCACTTGCCACCGCTTGCCGACATGGCCGGCCGCTGGGAGCTGCAACTGGTCGAACAACGCATGCTCGGCGCGGACTGGCGCTTGCGCCTGCGTCCTCGACAGCCGAGCCCGCTATTTTAGCGATCATCGATTGGCGGCAAAGATGACCACTAATCTTCGCGCCTCGAGCGCCCGCGCCGCCCAGACGCGCCAGACTTCCGCGTCGTTGGCTCGCTCATCTCCCTGACTTCGTCCAGCACCACTGTGCCGGGTATGTACCGTTTGCCCCAGCGAACGGATGCGAGCAAAACCTCGCCCAGATCCTTGCCCTTGGGCGTGAGCGCATAAGCGTATCGCGTCGGGCGTTCCTGATACGGCGTGCTGCTGACGATGCCGGCGCCTTCGAGGCGCTTGAGGCGATCCGCGAGGATGTTGGTCGGGATGCGCTCCGGTCAATCCGCAAGCTCGCCGTAGGTGCGCTTGCCGTACAGCAAATCGCGCACCACCAGCAATGACCACTTGTCGCCCACGATGTCGAGCGAATTGGCGACCGCGCAGGGTGAGCGCGCAAAAGACTTGCCCGTACCCACCCCTCGGCGTGGCGACCGGCTTCACTGCACCGCTGCTGATTTTCTTCGCATGGATGCGACTCTCGCCCACCTTCCGCGACTTCGTTCTCTCACTCGACCTCCGCCTGGTGGCGGGCATGCAGGCGTGGCGCTTCGCAGGACTGGGCTTCCTGTTCCTATATGCGTACAAGGTGTTGCCGGGCCTGTTCGCGCTACCCGCGGGACTGGGCGACATGGCTGTCGGCCTCGCCGCGCCGTGGATGATCGTCGGCCTTTCGCGTCACCCTGATTTTGCCGCGAGCGGCGCATTCGTACGCTGGAACTGGCTTGGCATCGTCGATCTTGTCGTTGTCCTCGGCCCCGGCGCTTCGATGGCCATGACGGCTCCGGGGGCGATCAGCACCGCACCCATGGCGACGCTGCCATTGCTGATCGTCCCGGCATTCCTTGTGCCACTCTTCCTGATGCTGCACGCGGCGGCTCTGATGCAGAGCCGCGTGGCCCGGTTGGCGATCGGCGATTGCGCGCAAAAAAATGGGCGGTAAGAATTGCTCTCCCCGCCAACATCAATATCCTAGCAGGGACGGGGCTTGCGGCAAGCCCGGGGTCGTATCGTCCAATTGCCCGCCCGGACATCGGGACCAAGCGATCGGAGGTGCGAATGGGTTTGTCTTCATCGAAAGGCGATTCTTCCGCGGTCCGCGGGCATGACGTGGTCATCGCCGGCGGTGGGCCGACGGGGTTGATGCTGGCGGCCGAGTTGAAGCTGGCGGGCGTGGACGTCGCCATCGTCGAACGGCGCGAAGACCATTCACTCGCCGGCGCGCGTGCGGGCGGCCTGCATGCGCGCACGATCGAAGTGCTGGACCAGCGCGGTATCGTCGAGCGGTTCCTCGCCGAGGGGCAGGTGGCACAGATCGGGGGGTTCGCTTCGGTCAAGCTGGACATCAGCGACTTTCCCTCGCGCCATCCCTATTCGCTCGGCCTGTGGCAGAACCAATTCGAGCGCATCCTGGCCGGATGGGTCGGCGAGTTGTCGGTGCCGATCCACCGCGGGCGCGAGGTGACGGGTTTCGCGCAGGACGACGCCGGCGTGGACGTCGAACTTTCCGAGGGCACCACCTTGCGCGCGGACTATCTGGTCGGCTGCGACGGCGGGCGCAGCACGATCCGCAAGAGCGCCGGCATCGATTTCCCCGGATCGGATCCGACCATGAGCCGCCTGATCGCCGAGGTCGAGACGACCGGGCAACCACCACTCGGAATCCATCGCACTGCGCTCGGCACCTATTCCTTCGGCAAGCTGGACTACGAAATCCGCGACGGCGAGATCCTCTACAAGGACGGCGGGCCGACGCGCGTGATGGTGCCCGAACCACAGCTCGGGGCGAGGGGCGAGCCCACGCTGGATGATCTGCGCGCGGCGCTGGTCGCCATCTGCGGAACCGACTACGGCCTCCACAGCCCCACGTGGATCTCGCGCTTCACCGACATGACGCGGCAGGCCGCGGCCTACCGCGACCGCCGCGTGTTGCTGGCGGGCGACGCCGCGCACGTGCATTCGCCGGTGGGTGGACAGGGCCTCAACACCGGCGTGCAGGATGCGGTGAACCTGGGCTGGAAGCTGGCGCAGGTGGTGAAGGGCATCTCGCCGGACAGCCTGCTCGACAGCTACCACGCGGAGCGCCACCCGGTCGGTGCGCGCGTGTTGCGCAACACGATGGCGCAGGTCGCGTTGCTGCGTACGGATGACCGCACCGAGGCCTTGCGCGAGGTCGTCGCCGAACTGATCACGCTCGACGAGCCACGCAAACGGTTCGCGGCCATGACGGCCGGGCTGGACATCCGCTACGACCTAGGACCGGGCCATCCCTTGCTGGGGCGGCGCATCCCGGATCTGGAAATGAGGATCGCCGATCAACCGACGCGCGTCTTCGCCCTGCTGCATCGAGCGCGGCCGGTGCTGATCAACTTCGGCGAAGGCCATGCGTTCGACAGCAAAGTCGCGCCATGGGCGGATCGCGTTCAACGGATCGATGCGACGTATTCGGGTGGGTGGGAGTTGCCGGTGATCGGCACCGTGACCGCGCCCGGGGCCGTGCTGATCCGTCCCGATGGTCACGTCGCGTGGGTGGGAGAAGGTATGGATGCCAAGCTTGCAGAGGCACTCACCATGTGGTTCGGCGTTCCAGATCATGGTAAGGGTTGACCCCGAGCACGATCCAAGGAGGGCGTTTCGACGACATCGCGCAACTTGCGCTTGAATTGTGGTTTTTCGCGGGTGGCTTCCTGCTGCCGCGAAACGTGCCCGATTCAGCAAGCGGCAACTACCGCCCGCGGATCATCCAAGTCGAAGCCGTCACATGGCTCCGTACACCCGGTTTGTGTCACTACCCACATTAGGGATGGACAACATGCAAGTACATGTTTTCAGAGGGCTGGGGCGCGTTTTTGCGGTCACGGCTGATCCATCGGGAATAAATCTCCCGTCCAAGTACGCACCCTGGACCGTCCTCAAGACAATCGAGTTGCAAGTAGGGGTGGCGACGCCCGGCGTGGACGTCAACGACTGCCTGCGTGACCTGGAGGCATACGGCGTTCATGTCACTGATGCGCACGTTCGAATCACCGAAAATGCAATCCAGTAATC
>Ga0134128_10012240_pt1 | contig 10235 bp, 20 predicted proteins | sample KB31754_FD_96462 | JGI IMG/M metagenome (GOLD analysis project Ga0134128, IMG submission 96462) | Terrestrial soil microbial communities with excess Nitrogen fertilizer from Kellogg Biological Station, Michigan, USA - KB3-175-4 | ecosystem: Environmental > Terrestrial > Soil > Unclassified ...
ATGCCACCTTGTTTATTGGTGGGAAAATTATTATCGGGAATCCCCGAGCCACGGCTAACCAGAAAGTAGCCGCCCGGATCTTTCCCGAGCACGGTAATCACAGTAGGCTTGGCCTCTGCTTCCTGTTTGTGCCCCCGGAACTCAACCACAAAGGGATAGACGCCACACGCTTCATCGAGGCAATCGCGCACTCTTGTCCAATTCAGCGAGCTATTTCTACCTAGCCCTTGCCACGGCGATTCTTCGGCGGCGGATGATAAGCCTTGCTCTTTTTTTTTAGTCCGGCGCTTTGCTTTCTGGGTAAAAGCAACTGGTACCCCATTAGCGTCTACCGCGCGGTGCCAAATCTGTTGCGCGTTGTCTCTAATATTCCAATGCATGATGCGGGGGTACTTCGGCGCCTCAGTCAGCACATCTTTGACGGCTTTGCAGATCATCCCCGAAATCAAAAGCGCGGTATACACCGTGCCCGCTGCCGTACAAGGCTCTTGCAATGCCTCTTTATCGTCGTAGAGCGTCTTTTCATAGGAGGCGATATCCAACTTATCGCTGGGTTTCATGGTGTAGAGTAACGCCTGTTCAGCGCCCATGCGGGCATCAATCACCCAGTCCACCAGACGATTTGACTTTTGCTTTTGCCAGATCGCTTTTCTGACTTTCATCGAATCCACAGCCGAAATCACAACGCCAGAAAGTTTTGCGTCTTTGTATTCCGCTTTGTGGGTTGTGATCTTAAGCCCGTGCTCGGCTCTGGGGCCAACCTGGCGCATCATCTCTTCCAGGACACCCACCTTGCTATTGCCGATTCTGGCTGAACCATAGAGCTGGGTACCAACATTCTCAGCCCCGATATCTTGGGGGTCCCAGATGTGTATATTCTTGAAACCCATTTTGACTAGCCCCAGCATGGTGAAGCTACCGATGGCACCAGCGCCGATGATATTGATGCGCTCATTTAGGATTTGCATCGGGATGATATCGAAAGAGCGCACAAAGTTGGGCATCTCGGTAAAGACAAAGTTGGCAGAAGGAACGCCTTTACGTAAATCGGGCCTCGCCTTATAGAGGTTTTCAGGGCGTTTCGGGGACCATTTATGCTCCGTCCAACAAGCTAGGTTCCATTCCTCATAGCCACATTCCTCGCAAACCCGGTGCACCTTGTCCCAGGAAAGCTTAAATTTATGCTCATGATCAACGCCGATCACCTTTGCCACTGTCTGTCCGCCACTCGCCATTTTCTTCACCTTTCGAAAAACTCGTTTAGTCCTAAAAAACAACCAGCGCCCCACTGGGTTTGAAATAAATGGGAGCCGGAATAAAAACGTTACAAGAATGAAAGTGCCCAAAGGGACAAAGATAGCGAAAGCTACTGTGTCCCTGAAAAAGCTATCTCCCTCATTCACCCAATCCAATATCGGGCCAATCAAGCGCTCCAATGGCTCCGAGATCCACAGATTGTTCAGCCAATCGAGGTGTTGCTTGAAAAGCGCCTTTATCTTCATACCTAAACCGTTTGCCGCGCCGGCCGTGGCGCACCTCAAAGTTTCGCACCTTGCCGTGATAGTCCTGGCTCCACGTTCTTTGCATTTCCGCTGGCGCTAGATGGATAGTCTGAAAATCCAAATCCTCGATGTAGTGCGGGAATGGATCATTTGCGTAAAAAGCACTGAAGCTGTCACCCCAGATATTGAAAACGGTGGCGGCAATCCAACCGTGTTTACCGAAATTCTCTATTTGTTTGTGGTCCGTTCCTGACATGAAAGTGTTGCCGTGGCCGTGACTGTGCCACCACCAGGAAAGTTCCCCAGGCTCATCTTTCAATTGAAAAAGCGCACGCGCCATATCGGCGGCATCGATCTCAGTCGAGAAACTTGTGTTTTCTTGTTTGAGTAAGATTGCATCCACCACATGTAAGCCATGTGGGATACGTATTACTTTCCCAAAACCAGAGACTTCGTATTTATCGGCGAGCCGCACCCAATGCATTATTTTCGAGTGGACAAGCGAATCAATCGTGATAGTAATCGGCCGCATGTAGGGCTCCTACAACAACGCAACGGTAAGGCCGGCGGTACCTGCAAGTACCGCCGGCCTTTTATTTTTAGATCCCGCCCTTTACTTTTTGAGCAAAGGAAATGAATTCATAGTCATTCAGCTCGGTGTCGTTATCGGCCACCTCGCCGTTGACGGTCGCGGTGTAGTCGCCACCCAACTCCAGCTTGTCCCGGAGTTCTTCCACGGTATCAACATTTTTCACCAACTTGGGCTGACCGCCCGCCACTTGTGCAGTAACCTGCTTAGCCATTTCACTACATCCTTTTGTAATAAAAGCTGGCACCAACGCCAGCTAAGATTTGTATTACATAGTGAAACGGTGCGACGGATGCAACACCAATTTGCGGCAGTGCGACAGAAATAGTGGGGCGGGATTTAGGCGGATTTCTTTTTCTCGAATTCGGCGATGTAGAGGGCAAAGGCTTTGCGGGCACAAGTCGAAAGGTTCATCCCTTCCGCTCTGGCAATTTCCTCTAGCTTGGTTTTTTGCTCTACGGATGTGCGCAGCATCAGCTGTTCATTGAGATTAGGCGGCTGCTTTTGATCTGGCTTCTTCATCTCGCTCTTTTTAGCGAGATTTTATTTGGAATGCAAATCTTGAGGTTGAGATTTGGCTTCGCGTTGCAGCGCAATCTGCGCCTCAGCGAGCAAGTGGGCCGCCAAAAAACCCCAGAAAAAGGGCAGATAGGCGCCGTAAACCCAGTGGAGACTGAGCCAGCCGAATTGAAAACTGATGGTCGCTTCCCGGCCACCCAAAGCGGCAGCGATCGTGTCGTAGAGCAGGATGAGAATGGTCGCTACCACCATCACGATGCGGGTAGTCTTAATCAGTGGGCTCGGCATGCCCCCAATTATACCAGCTAGAGCTGGCCTAAGTTTTTAAAAAACCTTTCGCAGGTGCGGTTTAGAAAGATTGCTGTCTCTAGCTTGGGGTGTACCAGTAACCAGCCATCGAAATCATCGGGCATCAGCGTGATGCGCCAACCCGGTAGGCTCGGCAAATCTCTCTCTTCCCGGTTTTTGTCGTAAAGTAGGACGCGGTAGCCCTCAAACAGCTCCGCTGTCCGGCGGTTCATCAAAACAAAAGCGGGTGGCAGCTTGCGCTTTTTGGTAGCCACTTACAGGATCACCTTCGGGCACAGATCTTTCTGCACCCTGGCACAAGCCGCCCCTGGCGTTAGGTAGGGCCACACCTCATGAGTGGGAATCGTGGAACAGCCTTGCCCGGTGGTAGCGCCCCAGATTTCGGTGGTATCTGCGGATGGGTATTGCACCGAGAAAGCGCATTTATCCTTGGGCGGCGGACACCAACAGGTAAAGGCCATCATCAAGAGTTGCGCTATCATGCTTCTTCCACCCAGGTTTTGTTATTGATGATGTAGCTAATCTGGCTTTTCGGTTGCTCGTATTTCTGACAAAGCAAGCGGTAGGTCATTCCGTTTTTATGATCCTTACGGATGCTACGCGCAATCGCCATGTTAATCTTGGCATTACCCCTTAGGCGATCCCTACTGACGTTGCTCAGCCCTTTTCGTACATTCTCGCCGTGGCGGCGGTTTTTCTCAGCAACCGTTAGTACCTGCAAATTGTCTAAGTGGGTGGGGCCTTTTGGATCAATCTTACTTACCACCATCCCCTTAGGGATCGGGCCTTTGAATTTGAGCCACAAAGTCCTAGCCAAGGAGAAACCAGTTCTGATTCCCTGGTAGGTAAAGTAAATACGCTTTGATCCTTTCTCTATCTTAAACCGGCAAGCCCGCCCCTGGTAAAAAGCTTCCCCAGTAGGGGTAACCTGAAATGCCGGATCAGCTACCAGCTCTTTTAAAAGCACATCATTGGGTGTCACAGCGTGGTACGGCTTAAACCAGTCTTGGGCAAGATGAGTTAGCCCTCTGTGTTTGAGCCAATTGTAAGCACTAGGTTGAGCTGCCCTGAATTCTGTCAAAGATTGATATTTTCGAGCAGCATCCCTAACCTTCTCTTCATCCCAGAGCATCCTTTCCCCAAAGATGGCAGCTAAGATATCGAGTTTTCCCATTCGGGCCAGATACCAATAGGCGCTGCGATGCTCTGTCATGAATTGGGTTCTGGAACTACATTCTTTAGCCAACGCAAACGCTTTTTCTAACGTCCATTGCTCGCGCATATTCCCTTTCAGCATCCCTAACACCGTTCTAAAATCGGTGTAGCCGATGCTGGCAAGGTTTTCTTTCTTGTGACGGATCAGATCTTTGAACGTTAATAGCCTCGGCAGATCCGGAAAGTCTTTGGGGCCAGCTGACTGCTTGAGCCGCACATAGTCCCCGAGCCGCTGATAAAAGACGATATCAACCGGGATTTTTCGCGTCTCATAGTTGCTGGTATAGGTGTAGTAATACTCTGGCATCGCCAATGCCACCGTAAAACTCATGATGAAATAAGTGAGTTCGGCGAGTTCCCGGTTAGTGGCCTTGATGTAAATCTTTTTCTGTTTCGGATTTTCTTTGCTAGGGCGAATCACCCGGCAGATTTGCTGAAAGAGCCGATTGATATTGAGGCTGCCACCCAGATCAATGATGTTAAATAGCTCTTCGTAATTGAAGCCCAAGGTGCCGCGATTGACGACGATAAAAAGCGGAATGTCTTTATCGTTCATAAAGGCATTCATCTCTTGAGTGCCACTACCAGTGGACCAAATTGAGACAGCCGAGCGCACCCCATGCTCTTTAAAGTAATGAGCAACATCTAGCGCCTGGCGCTGGTTGTTGCAAACCACCATCGTTTTGCGCAAATCCTGGCACATCGCGGCCCAATCCTTGGGTGGCTTTTTTGACCAATCAAAAGCCGCCGGATCTTGATCACTAGCTAGCTTTCGAATCAGCTGCGGGAAAATGTGATCCAAAGAGGACTTGGTTTTCTCGGTGGAAAGGGTATCGCCGGGCCTAAGCTGCATCGAGTTACTATCGTAGTTACCCAACCGGTATTCATAATCGGTTTGCACGATCTCAATTGTTGGATCAACTGCCACCCCGTGGGCTAAAAGTTCCTCAACCGTAATCCCCACCGTTCTCCATTCATCAGGGTTCGCGAGAAACACTGATGGGGTGCCGGTCAAAAGCAACTGGTGTTTGGGGTTGAGTGTTTCTAAGAGCGATTGAATCTGGCCTTGCAAGTACCGCTGGTGGGCCTCATCCACGATTAGGAGATCCACCTCACCCACATTTGCATTAACCAATGTTTGGGGAATGGAAAGTAGTACATTCTTTTCTTTGAATAAGTCCCCCGCTTTTGAGGCTGAGGTAACGATACCGCGCCTTTCGAAATCGGTTTGACCGGCGAGGACATTCGCCCACTGATCACGCAAGAGAATCTGACCGTGGGTGAAAATCAAAGTCTTGAGGTTTTTATTTTTCTTTCTCAGCCGCTCAATCGTTTGCAGCGCCATCTGCGTTTTGCCAGCCCCTGGAGCGGCGGCTAGCACTACTTTGCCAGAGCGTGAGAGTTCCTTTACCGCTTTATCGACTAAGATCGTTTGATAGGAATAATCTGGTTTCATGCGTGCGCTCCAATCCGGACAATACCGTTAGTCACTTGGTGCTCTGAAATGTGGCAAACTCCGAACGGCCCATTTTCCGGATCGCACCAGCTAACATAGTCCCCATGTTTTTTGATAAAACCTTGTGGAATGAAAGCCACCCAATCCTCATCCCCGCCATGCGGCGATAAGTCTTGATAAACCACTGGCGCATCTTCAAAACGCCAAACCATAATCGTTAATTCATTTTTTGCGCTCATCACCAAGCCCACTCAATCAGTTTATGCCCCAGCCAATTTAAGAACCGGTTTCTAGGTGGACTGCCATACCAATAGGCGCCGGTTGCTTTCATCTTGCGTAAATATTCCTCGTGGCTTTCCCATTTCTGTTTGGAAAACCAATAACAAGATTCGGCGTCCTTAGTGTTGGCATCCCAGGTAGCGCAACGCATATAGGCATGCGCCTTTGCCTCATGCTCAATCCGCGAGGCCATTACTCCAAACCTTTCTTGAGCCAATCAAAAAGGCGTTGAGCATCCGCCCGGTCTAAATTGTTCCCGTTCCACTCAATGCCGTTCCATTGCGCAAAGATGTTGTGGCCGTTTATCGAATAGCTGGCTGATTTATTTTTCTCTACGATTTCAGCTAACGCATCCCGCAATCGTTTGGCCGGAAAACTCTCACAGCCAATCTGTACGCAATCCTCAGCTAGGAATTCTGCTTTCCATGTGCCAACCGCAATTGGCGCAGGGCGCGTTTGTGGTTTGCGGCGCCACTTGTAAAAAGAATTTTCTGTTGGATCGTGCCAATTCATCTCCAGGGAATCTGCATCACCCCATTTCTGGCGCTCCACCTTGTTTCTGTACTTGGTACAGATGGTTTTAGCCGCCTCTTCACCTTTATTGGCCGTTTCAATCAACTGATCTAATTCACTCATCTGATGCCTCTCATTGGGCGGACGCCAGTGTTTAAACTGGCACCAATCTTTATGGCCAAAGCGATGATTGCAGATGTAGGGATGATCCCCACCTGGGTGGATAGGACAGCCAAGGCAATCACCATATATACTGCGATTGCAGCCCACAGCCCTATCAGTGACACACAGAGTTTCGTTGCGCCCTGAATCCATTGGACGCTTTGTATTACATTTCTTAGTTTGCGCGCAAGAGGGAACTGAACTAGCGTTCTTTTTCCGCCAGATAATCCGTTAGCCACTGGTGCAATCGTTGCGCCTGGCTGAGGGAAAGAGTGATGTGGTAATGGTCGTTGGGGTTTTTCATATCCGGGGTAAAGAGGAAAACCGGATACGTCTCGCTAGGGTTATCGTCGTAATCAAAGGAAATATCTAGATTATCGCGATCATCAGGGCGGATATTGGTGACACCAAATCGATCTTGGTAGCTCATGGGTTAGCCTTTGGCCGCCAGTCTAGGGCATCTTGCGCTAGTTGCCGGCACGCCCCTCTGTCTCGGTTATAGGTGCCATCTGCTCGCCTGGGGCTCGCGATTAATTCCAAAGCTGCCCGCAAATGGCTTTCTCTTTCCCTAAGAGTAACCAAAGCTTCGCTACTGGCTTTGGCAAATTCCTCTAGCTGGCCCACCCTACTTTCATAGAAATCACAACGCAGACACCTTACAGCCATACCCGCAAACCCCACAGGGCAAGTGCAGTGCCAGCCCCCAAGACGTAACCCAGAAAATCCCGTAAGCCGGAGCCAGCAACCTCGGGCGTTTCGTAGTGCACATCCCAATAGAATTCTTTGACGGCGGCAAAGAGCACCATCAGGCCAGCCACAATGAATGCCCAGCGCGGTTGAAAGCCTAGAGCAAGCGGTAAAAGGACAGCACTAGAGGCCCCCAGAAAGTGAGCGCGATCACTTATCTGGTAAAATTCAGAATCGGTGATCATGCCAGATCCTCAAGGTTGGGTAGTCGCTCTTGGATTTCGCTTAGTATTTCTTGCGCTAACCTGTGAGCTGAGCCGGTCCAGTCCTTAAAACATTTCTCGCGGATTTCCCACAGAGCGGAAAACAACTTACCAGCATCTACCGCCAATTGATGTTCGGTTCGCTCTTCTGGCAAATCGAATTCAAGGGTTGCTTTCATCGGTGTTCCATTTTTTGCATTCTTTGAATGTGCATTCACAATCGTGACTTAGGCAATAGCGCCAGCACGTATCGTGTGCCTCACCCGAAGCCCAAGTCTGATCCTGGTGAGTAACGGAAAACACCCGAGGGGGCGTCTCGTTATTAACGTAGATGCAGAGCCACAAAGTAGCGGCAAGAATGGTAGCCATCGTTTTCCCCCTCAATCCCCTGGCAAACTCTTCAGTACATCCCGCAATTCCTCTAACACTTCGCCGTTCATTTCATCGTGGGTAAGAATGTGTAAGCGGTAGTGGGAATTGTCGGTATGGAATTCGACATCATCCCCAATATTTTCAATGCTTTGCACAAGAGATGTCGTGACTAACCGCAGAGCCTCTGGGGCAGTTAAAGCCTTGGCGAAAAGCCGGAATTCCTCGCCTAGAGCGGGTAATTTTCCGCAGAACCCCAAAACCGTATCTGTGCGTAAATTTTGATGTTTTGATTCTAGTCGGATAAGGCGGACGGCGATCCCAATTTGGCGGGTTTCGTAACTCATGGAAAAGACGCCCCAAATAATACGGCCCCGCTAGCCGTTTGACGGACTAGCGGGGCCGATCTCAAAATTATCCTGCCCGAATAAAATGAGATCTGTATTTCAGCATTTTTCAGATGCCGATGTAAAGTCTGCATAACTCGCCGCAATACAAATCTCAAGAAAAATTCGGGTACACATAGGTGTTTGGGTGCCTGCCCGGCATCGAACGAAAATACGTACCGAACAACGCCGCAAGGTTTGTCCTAGCGTTGTCACTTGCAGCGGGGTGATGGCCCGTTGAGTGTTGGTGCCCCTTTCACTGTTTTGGTTTTGTTTAACGCCTCGTTTCATGGGAAACGTTGGTGAGGGATGATTTTTGCCCGGAGTTCGTGAGTGCGGAATTTCAAATCTAATTTTGCTAGACGTTCAGCGGCAGCTTCGCGCGTGCGCGTGCTGTGTGTTGTTTGTAAGAAACAAGAGATCAATAAGCGTTCCAAGCTAATCGAGGCGAAAATCTGTACGGCGTGTGGTGGTGCCCAAGCCATAAAGACCGCCAACGCTATCTCTCTTTCTGTTTTAAGAAAAAAAAGGGACCGGACGGGCGGGAAAGAGTGTAGCAACACCTTTATCGACGATAAAGGATATGAGCGTTGCGCCACTACAAAACTGTACGTGCACCGTATTATATGCCGTAAGTTTTGGGGATATTTCCCTGCGGATTGGCATGTGCACCACATTGATTTTGATAAGCGAAACAACCAACCAGAAAACCTAATTGCAATGCCTGGCTTTTTTCATCGGGAAATTCACGATGAGATGCGCAAAACCGGTTTCCGTTTTTCCCGGCGAGAGATTGCAGACAGGTTGCGCGCCGCAGGTTTAAGGCGTCAAAAGAGAAAGCGTCTCCCTAAAAAAGAGAGATAGCACCCAGGCGGGAATTGGAATAAAGACCGTGATGGTTAAGTGCCCCCAGCTGGGATGCCGCCTGGGCCTTCTAAGCCCGTCGCGCTCCGTTCGAATCGGAGTGGGGGTATATGAGATTGAGTGAAATGAAAAAGTACAAGATCAAGTATCGAATTTGGCCTGGTGAATATACCAAAGCCCAACTAGAGGCTGATAACGGGGATAGCGGTGGCTGCGATGAAATGATGATCTGCTCTTACGTTGAGCAACCAGATGGTTGATGTGGATCACTTGCGGCGAGCACTTGCCGAGTGTGGCGCAGTCTTGCGGGCGCTTATCGACGCTACTACTTGGGAAATCGCACCATCGGTAAAAGAGGTGATGATTATTGCCGAGCACAAAGCCCGCACCGCCTTGAATCTTTCCACTCAAGAAAATAGCTAGCACCCGGCGTTGTTTGAATGTATGACGTTCCCAATAAGGGAGTTCGTTGTGGCAACTTATGGGGCACAGAGAAAACGAAATGAGGGGGCCAGAGACAGGCGCTTGCGGGATCGCTACCGGCGGGTGGGCTGCGTTGCCTGTGGTGCGCTCTACATCACACGCTATGGTGATTCGATCACGATCCGTTGCCCGAGTTGTCGAGAAAAATTAGGGAAAGATTTTTGATGGATGCTTATCCCTATCCACTAACGATCATTGCTGATCGTTATAATGGCGCTTATAGCGGTGGCCAATTCCTGGCGTTTAACGTTGTTTGCGATGCTCTACCCGAAGAGGTTGATGGAGAAGACTTGGAATGCAGCCGGTTTTGGAATGGTGAATGCGATAAATGGGTTATTGGGGTGGCTGATTCGCCCAATGAGGCATTGCTTGATTTGGTTAAGAAATTGAAAAGCTAGCGTGGTGCCGACCGGCAGTTACTTCGAGGATGAAAAGAGATAGGTGCCACCTATCTTGAGCTGGTTCGAATCCGGCGTACTGTGGTCGCTTTTCCCGCTGGCTAAAATTTGGTGCTATGGTGCAGATCACGATTTCTTCTCAGGTGAAAAAGGGCGTGATCGCTTTTTCCTAGCGCCTTTAATTTGGGCGCGCTGGTGCCGGTATCTGTTACTTCACAGCTAATGAAACAGACAGATACCA
>Ga0134128_10012241_pt1 | contig 10235 bp, 8 predicted proteins | sample KB31754_FD_96462 | JGI IMG/M metagenome (GOLD analysis project Ga0134128, IMG submission 96462) | Terrestrial soil microbial communities with excess Nitrogen fertilizer from Kellogg Biological Station, Michigan, USA - KB3-175-4 | ecosystem: Environmental > Terrestrial > Soil > Unclassified ...
ATGCGCGGCACGGCATAGCGGTTCATCTGCCGCCACACCGTCTCGGACTGCGGCTGCACGCCGGAGACAGCACAGAACAGCGCTACGGCGCTGTCGAGAACGCGCAGCGAGCGCTCGACCTCGATGGTGAAGTCGACGTGCCCGGGAGTATCGATGATGTTGATGCGGTGCTCGGGGAAGGTCTTGTCCATGCCCTTCCAGAAACAGGTGGTCGCCGCGGAGGTGATGGTGATTCCGCGCTCCTGCTCCTGTTCCATGTAGTCCATGATGGCCGCGCCGTCATGAACTTCGCCGATCTTGTGCGAGACCCCGGTGTAGAAAAGGATTCGCTCGGTCGTCGTCGTCTTTCCCGCGTCGATGTGCGCGGAAATGCCGATGTTCCGATACCGCTCGATGGGCGTCGCGCGTGCCACGGTTACCGTCCTTTGCCGATGGGATGGCCGCTCGCGGGTCTACCAACGGTAATGCGCAAAGGCCTTGTTCGCCTCCGCCATGCGATGCGTATCTTCGCGCTTTCTCACCGCGGCACCGCGGTTCTCGGCGGCATCCATCAGCTCGTGGGCGAGCCGGAACGACATCGATTTCTCGCTGCGGTCGCGAGCGGCCTCGATGACCCAGCGCATCGCCAGTGTCTGGCGGCGGGTCGAGCGGACTTCAACCGGGACCTGGTACGTGGCGCCGCCGACGCGGCGCGACTTCACTTCAACGACGGGCTTGACGTTGTCGAGCGCCTGGGAGAGCACCTCGATCGCTTCCCCACCCCGCTTGCCGGTCTTCTCCCCGATCCGATCCAGAGCGCCATAGATGATGCGCTCGGCCGCCGACTTCTTGCCGCTCTTCATGATGACGTTCATGAACTTGGCGAGCATGTCGTTGTTGAATTTCGGGTCCGGCAGGATGGTGCGGACGGGAGCTTGGGCTCGACGGGACATATTCTGGTACCTGCTTTACTTCTTGGCGCGCTTCGCGCCGTACTTCGACCGGCCCTGCTTGCGCTCGCCGACGCCGGCGCAATCGAGGGTGCCACGGACCGTGTGATAGCGAACGCCTGGCAGATCCTTCACGCGGCCACCGCGGATGAGCACCACCGAGTGCTCCTGCAGGTTGTGACCCTCGCCACCGATGTAGCTGGTCACTTCATAGCCGTTCGTGAGGCGTACGCGGCAGACCTTGCGCAGTGCGGAATTCGGCTTCTTGGGTGTCACCGTGTACACGCGCGTGCACACCCCGCGCTTCTGGGGCGCTGCCCCGAGTGCCGGCACCTTGGTCTTTTCGGCCTTCAGGCCTCGCGGTTGCCGGATGAGCTGACCCGTGGTCGCCATGTTCGCCTCGTCTCAAGAACCTAGAAGAATACCGGGCCGCCTGCAGTCGCACGGTCAGTGCTCTGCAATGTTACGGCCCGGTGCTTTGGACTCGCTCTTCGGGTCCGGCGTGCAGTAAGGGCCGGACCGACAAAGGCCGGCGATTCTAGGTACGCCCCCCTGAGGTGTCAACCCGACCACCCGGGCGGCCGTCCGTGATCCGCCTGCGGCGCAGGCGCTCGCATCTGGGCCCGAACAACGGGTTTTTGCATTGCCCGAACGCTTACGATACCTGTACCGTCAGGGCGGCAGTCGCAAGGTGGCGAGGTGGGCTAGTGCGTCGTTTTCGGGCGGCAGGTCTCTGGGCACAGGTCATAGCCGTGCTCGCCGCCTCCATGGCCGGCGGAGCCACCGCCCAAGGTGGGCCGAACGCTTCCGCGGGAACGCCAGCCACAGCGGGAAGGATCGCAAGCAGCCCGGCAATTCCGGTCGACAATGTGGCGGCGAGCCCCGCAGCTCCGGGCGGTGACCCGGCAGCGACTGCGACCCCAGCCGCCCTGACTGCCGCCGCGCGATCAACCGCCGCTGTTCACGATGACCCAGCGGCGACCCCGACCGTTTCTACCACCGACCCCGCCGGCGACGCCCCGGTGGACCCAAGGAACTTCGACTCCGCCGTCTCCCTGCAGGTACTCGCGCCCGTATACCCCACACCGCAGGCCGAGGCGGTCACCTCGGGAGCGCTGGACACCCGGTTCCAGCCAATCGACCTCGACCGCGTCGAGCACCGGGGCGGGACCTTCTGGCTGAGGCTTCAGCTGACAGGGTCGGCGGAGACGCCAAGCAGGGAAACAGGGGCCGTGCTACCCGTCCTGGTGGTGCGTGAGGGCCACGACCGGCGGGTGCGTGTTTTTGCCCCCTCCAAAGTGGAGTTGCCGCCGGCGGCCCGACTCCCGGAGTTCGGGGGCGGGCACCAGGTCGCGTTCATGCTCCCCCGCGGACTCACGACCGCGGACTCGTTGTATGCGCGGGTCGCGGCGCCGGACGACGGAATCCACAGGCTGCATTTCCGGGTTTCGACACTGGAGGACACCCTCTCCCGCGCCGCCTCGCACGCTCGCATGATCTCCCTGGTCTGTGGCGCCCTCGGCGCGCTGTCCCTCGGGTCGTTGCTCATCTGGCTCGTGCTGTCCGATCGGGTCTTCCTTCTCTATACCGCCCTCTTCTCGATGCAGTGTCTGTACATCGTGTTTCTGTCGGGGCAGGGATTCGAGTGGCCGTTGCTGTCTCACGCCGCTCCGTTCAACTCCTATGCGTGGAACGTACCGATCGCATTGAGCGGCGCCGCCGCGGCGCTGTTCGTGCGTGAGATGGCCGACATCCGCGTGTTCTCGCCGCAGGCCTATCACGCATTCGGCTGGTTCGCCGTGGCGTTCCTCGTCCTGACACTCGCCAACCTGGCGAAGCCGTTCGGGTTCGAGAACGCCGTCAACACGTTCGGCAACGCGCTGTTCCTGATTTCCGCGATCTTCACGCTGTGGATCTGCTTCAGTGCCTGGCGGCACGGCAGCCGGGCCGCCGGGTGGTTCCTGCTGGCGTGGTTGCTGCTGGAGATTTTCAACATCGCCACGACCGTCCAGCTGATCATGTCCGACGGCGAGACCGGAGACGCCCTGCTGTATTCCGGCCTGCCCCTGTCGATGGTTGCCGCCGCGGTGCTCACCGCCCTGGGCGTTGCGGACAGACTGCGGGGCCAGCGCATCGCTTTGACCGAAGCGGAGCGCCGCGCTCAGACCGATCCTCTCACCGGCGTGCTCAATCGCCGCTCCCTCATCGAACGTCTCGAAACAGCGTGCGCTCGCGCGCGCACGCGCGGCCTGCCGATTGCGCTGTTGTTCATCGACCTGGATCACTTCAAGGAGATCAACGACACCTTCGGTCACCAGGCCGGCGACGCCTGCCTGCATGCGATCGTCGGCCCGATCCAGTCGGAGCTGCGCAACTCCGACGTCATCGGCCGCTACGGTGGCGAGGAGTTCGTCGTGATCCTCAGCAGCGCGGACGCCGCTGCCGCACAGCCTATCGCGGAGCGGATCCTGCGCCGCGTCGCCGATGTACGCGTCAGCGGCTATGGCGAGCCGATCAGCCTGACGTGCAGCATCGGCATCGCCACCAGTGACATGTTGGGTGTGTGGGGTCAACACCTGATCGCGCGGGCGGACGCGGCGGTGTATGTCGCGAAGCGGGCCGGTCGCAATCGCGTGCAGTTCGCCGAGCCGGTAGCGGCCTAGCGGCTCGGCTACACCTGCGATCGGGGCAGCCTCATACCGCCCCAACAGGCTGCCTCACGCAGCTTCGTGCGCTTCCTGCGGCGCGGCGGGTCCGCCCGGTGCGGGCTCGGGTGTGGTTTCCGCCGATCGCTTTTTCATCCTGCGCGCCAGCCACGCACGCCAGTCATCCAACACTGTGTAGATGGTCGGCACGACGAACAGGCTGAGCGCAGTGGAAGTGATGAGCCCGCCGATCACCGAGATCCCCATCGGGGCCCGGAAGCTCGGATCGGCCGAGAAGCCGGCGGCGACGGGCAACATGCCGGCGATCATGGCTATGGTGGTCATGACGATCGGGCGGGCGCGTTTGGAGCACGCATCGATCAACGCCTCGGTACGTGACAGACCGCGCTGGTTGCGCGCCATGACGGCGTACTCCACCAACAGGATGGAGTTCTTGGTCACGATGCCCATCAACATGAGGATCCCGATGAGCGAGGGCAGATCGAGGCCGTGGCCGAAGAGCATCAGGGCAATGAACGCACCACCGATCGACTGGGGCAGCGCTCCGAGAATGGTGAGCGGCTGGAGGAAGTCATGGAACAGCAGCACCAGCACGGCATAGATCGACAGGATGCCGATGGCCATCGCAGCCAAAAAGCCCGTGAACAACTCCTTCATCCGCTCGGCATCGCCCGTCGAGCTGCGCTCCACGCCCTGGGGCAGGTGGGCGAGCGTCGGCAGGCTGTCCACCTGGGTCATCGCGTCCCCGAGCGCTCGACCATTCAGGTCGGCGGAGATCGTCACGTTGCGGGCGCGGTCATAACGCTCGATGCTCTGCGGGCCCGCGCCGAAGGACACCTTGGCGATGTTGTCCAGAGGAACGAGTCCGGCTCGGCCGGGCACCAGCATCGAGCGGATGCTGTCGATATCCCCGCGGGCCTGATCATTCAGGCGCACGCGGATCGGGACCTGCCGGTCCGGAAGATTGAATTTCGCAAGGCTGGCGGCGATGTCGCCGCTGGTGGCAATCCGCGTCGCCGCGCTCAGCACCTCCGTGGAGACGCCCAGCTCCGCGGCCCTCTCCGGATCAGGCTGTATCATGATCTCGGGCTGCACCAGGCTCGCGTTCGAGGTCACATTCACCAGGCCCGCGCCGCGCATCTCACGAGCGACTTGCTGAGCCGTGGTGTCCAGGCGCTCGGGATCATCGCCTGCCAGGCTCACCTGCAGTTTCTCGCCGAAGCCCCCGGATCCGAACGACAGGCGCACGCCGGGGATGTCCTGCAAGGCCAGGGACGCCCGCCGCTCCAACTCCGTCTCCGACAGCTTGCGCTGCGAATGGGGCCGCAGCTGCATGGTGAGCGTCGCCTTGCGCACATCGCCGCTCCCGGCGGGAGCGAACCCATCCGACTGTGCCTCACCCACCGTCGTGAAGGTGCTGACCACATCCGGGAACACTCTCATGCGCTGCCGGACTGCCTCTGCGACGCGGCGCGTCTGCTCCAGCGTCGAGCCAGGCGGCAGCTCGACGTTCACGACGGAAAAGCCGTAGTCCCCCGGGGGCGCCAAACCCGTGGACATGAAAGGCACCAGGGCCAGCGAGGCGGCGAAAAAGAGCGTGGCCCCTGCGAGCACGGTCTTGCGATGGGCGAGGCACCACTTCACCCCCTCCAGGTAACGCAGCTTGAAGCGGCCATCGCGCTCCTCGCTGGCATGGGGCTTCATCAAGTGAGCGGCCATCATGGGAGTCAACAGTCGCGCCACGAGCAGGGAGCACAGCACAGCGACGGTCGCGGTGAACGCAAAGTGCTTGAAGAACTTTCCCGGAATGCCGGGCATGAAAGCGACGGGCACGAACACCGCGCACAGCGTCATGGAGGTGGCGACCACCGCCAGGCCGATCTCGATCACGGCATCCGCCGCCGCCTTCAGCGGCGGCTTGCCCATGCGCAGGTGGCGAACGATGTTCTCGACTTCGACGATCGCATCGTCGACCAGGATGCCCACGACCAGCGACAGCGCGAGCATGGTCATGATGTTGAGCGAATACCCGGCGATATAGTTGAGCGCCCAGAAGGTCGGCAGCACCGACAGCGGCAGAGCGATGGCGGAAACGAAAGTCGCGCGCCAGTCCCGCAGGAACAGCCAGACGACGATGATGGCCAGCAGCGCGCCTTCCAGCAGCATCTGCATCGAGTCCTTGTAGGACTCGCGCACGTAGTTGACCGTGTTGCTGACCTGCCGGAACTGGATCTTGGGGTATTTGGCGGACAGCCGGGCGATGGCCTGCTCGGTCGCATCCGCAACGCCGACGGCACTGGCGCCGACGGCCCGCGTCACGCTGAATCCGACGATGGGCTTGCCGTCGAGCAGGGCCAGGCTGCGCTGCTCGGCGGCCTGATCACGCACGTTGGCGATCGCATCGAGGCGTACGGTCCGATTGTCCGGAAGGAGAATCGGTAGCGCGGCGAGGTCCTGAACGGACGCGGACGTCGCGACGGTGCGCACGCTCTGTTCCTGATTGCCGACCCGTGCTTCGCCTCCGGGCAGCTCGACCTCGATGCGCTTCAGTTGCCGCGAGATGTCCCCTGCCGTCGTCCCAAGGGCATTGAGCGCGTTGGGATCGAGGTCGACGCGAATCTCACGGTCGACTCCGCCGACACGCTTGATGGAGCCCATGCCCTCGATGGAGCTCAGCTCGCGGCTCACCGTGAGATCGATGAACCAGGACAACTCCTCCTCGCTCATCGTCGAGGCGTAGACGCCGTAGGTCAGCACCGGACTGCCCGCGGTCGTGATCCGGGAAATGACCGGATCCTCCATCTCAGTCGGAAGCGTAGTGCGGATGCGGCTGACCGCGTCACGCACATCATCCACCGCCTGCTGCGTGTCGCGATCGAGCTGGAACTCGATCGTGGTGAGCGAGTTGCCGTCCGTGATGCTCGAGCGGATGTGGTCGATGCCCGTGACGGTCGCAATCGAGTCCTCGATCTTGCGGGTGACCTCGGTTTCCAGCTGCGACGGGGGCACTCCCGGGTAATTCACGCTCACCGTCACCGTCGGGATGTCCAGGTCCGGGCGGTCCTGGATGCCCAAGCGCTTCAGGCCGACGATACCGGCAACCGTCAGCGCCACGAACAGGACGATGACGGGAACCGGCCGCTCGATCGACCAGGTCGCGAAGTTCATGTGCCCGCCAGCTCGCTCACAACGGTGATCCGGTCGCCGTCCTGCAGAAAGCCCGCACCCCGCTCGACGACTCGTTCGTGGGCATTGAGACCCGTGACGATCTCAACGCGTCCCTCACGAACTCCGCCAGTCTCGACGCGCCGCCGCTCTACTCTCAGGTCGTCCGTCACCACGAATACATAGCTGTAGCCGTCACGGACGACCACGCTTGCCAACGGCAGGGTCGCCGCCATTCCATGCGAGACCTCGATTTCGCCGCGGGCGAACATTCCCGGCCGTGCACCGTCGGGCTTCGGCAGATCCACGTACACGAGACCCGTGCGGGTGCCGCTCTGCACCGTAGGAGCGACGGTGCGCACTCGCCCCGTCAGCTCAGACCCATCGGCCATCGTTACGCGAACGGTTTGTCCGACATGGACATCTCGCAGGCGGCCTTCCGGGATCTCCGCACGCCATTCGACTCTGCCGTTGCGCAGCAGGCGGAGCATTTCATTGCCCGCCTGCGCGATCTGGCCCACGACGACGGTGCGGGAGGTGATGACACCATCATCCGGCGACAGCACACGCGCGTAGCGTAACTTCACTTCAGCGGACTCCAGGTCCGCGTTGGCCTGTTGCACTCTCGCCTGTGCAGCCAGCTCGTCGTTGTGCAGCTTCTCCAGCTCCGAGGAGGAGAGCGCGCCGGAATCCTTCACCAGGTCGCCCCGGCGACGGTCCGAGCTCGCGGTCACCAGCTGAGCTTCGGCCTGCAGCTTCGCCGCTCGCTTCGAGCTCACGTCGGCCACCAACAGCTCGTCGGACAGTCGAACCAGCTCCTGTCCGCGCTTGACCTTGTCCCCCACATCGACATTGACGGCGGCAACACGATAGCCGCCGACTTCCGGTCCAATGACCGCTTCCTGCCAGGCGTAGACACTTCCCGTTGCGACCAGTGTCCGCACCAGCGCCGCAGACTTCGGCGTCGTCACGCTAACAGCCATGGCGTTCTTCTGTGCGCCGCCATCGGCGGGAGTGGCGGCCGCCGCAGTACCATTGAGGGCGGGGGCTATCAGGACTGCCGCAAGAAGCGGCATCAGCTGCAAGCGCATGGCGAGGTGGCCTGTCCGGAAGGGGTGGTAAATGATCAGGTCCCTGATATAATATCAGCCTCCTGATAAAAGGCCAGCATGTCCCCAGCGTCCCGCCCCGGCACCCGAGCGATCCGTGAACCGGTTCAACTTCCCGAGCCGACGCACGATGTTGCGCGCGCACTGAAGGAGGTCATGCACTCCTTCCGCAATATCGTGGAGGGCGAGATGCGTGCTCGCGGCGAAGCGCTGTCGTTCGCCCACGCCATGTTGATGATGTCGCTGGCCCGCGAGCCCGGCCTTTCGGGCGCGCAGGTGGCGCGGCGCCAGCAGGTCACCGCGCAAACGATGAATGGACTGCTGCGCAATCTCGAGTCGGCCGGTTATGCGCTGCGCGAGCCCAATCCCGAGAATCGCCGTGCCGATCGCTGGTTTCTGACTCAGGACGGTCTGCGCCACCTCGAGCACGGGCGCCTGGTCGCGGATGAAGTCATGCGCAAGATGCTGCTGCCGCTGACCGACAAGGACGCTGACCGATTGTGCGATCTGTTGCAGAGCTGCGCGCACGCACTGCACGCCATCGAGGACGCCAAGAGCCGCGCCGCCTGAGCGCCCTGCTCCAGGGAAGTCGGTCGTTGCGGGAGACACCTGGCGGAGCTAGGCTTCGCTCGTGATGACCGTTCGGACGCGGTGGCGGCTGGAGCCAGGCGCATGAAGAAGAACAACGCGGCGGCCCTCTGCTCGTGCGCCAGGGTGATGTCGGTCGCCCTGACCCTACCCCTTCTAATGGCCACTGCCCGCGCCGCGGACCCTACGCCGCCGGCCACTGCAGCCGCCGGCGAGCGCGTTCCGGTCGAGGTATTTCACGACGTGCGCATTCTCAGTGGACCCAGCGATCTGGTCTATCCGCAGAGCGAAAAGGACCACGACAGGGAAGGTTGGGTCACGCTGACCACGATGATCAGTCCCAAAGGCAAGCCGTACGAGGCCAGCGTGGTCGACTCGAGCGGCAACGCGAAGCTCGAGCAGGCAGCCCTCAAGGCGTTGGGGGAGATGGACTTCCAGCCTGCCAGGAGCGGCAATACTCCCGTCGACTCCGGTTTCACGTTCACGATCAGGTTCTTCGCGGGCGGGCCCGCTCTGGGTGCATCCGAGCACTTCATAACGATGTACAAGCGGTACCTTGAAGCATTCAACACCGCCGACCGGGCAGTTGTCGACGCCGCCCTCGCGCAACTGCAGCCTCGTAATCTCTACGAGGACGCTTTCAGAAGCTATGCTCAATATAACTACGACCGCAGATGGGGCACTGAGCTCGAGCAGGCGAAGGACCTGGGACATGCACTCACGGGCGACGGCAATCAGCACTACTTGCCCGAAGCGTTGTATGACGATGCGCTCGTCGCCCGATTCTCCCTCCAGGTGAAGCACAACGACTTCGGCGCAGCGCTTCTCACCTGGAAGACCCTCAAGCCCCGGGCACCCGCCGGCAAGCGCACCGAGCTGCAACGGGTGGCCGACCAGATCACGGCAATCCGCGCCAGCGACCGTGCCATCGCGACTGCGGGAGTCATTGACCAACGCAGCTGGGCCAGCCGCCTCTTCAAGAACCACTTTTCCATCACCGTGCGCAGCGGCGGCGTGACCGAAATAAAATTGCGGTGCAAGAAGAAGTATCTGTTCTTCAAATTCGACCCTGACCTGGAATACACCGTCAATCCGAACGCCGGGGATTGTGACGTCGAGGTCATCGGCGACCCGGGAACGACCTTCAACCTGACCCAGTCCTGAAAGCCGGGGCGATCGGCAGTACGCCGCCCGGAATGCAAACGCGCCGACCGGATGACTCCAGTCGGCGCGTGGCGCGAACACCCGCGATACCGGGCGCCGCTCAGAGAGCAGCGCACAGGATATCAATGCTTCAGCAGATCGTCGCAGTCGTGCCCGCCTTCATTGAGGCAGCGCTCGTACGCGGCATGACGCTCGCGTTCACGCACTGCATCGCCGTTGCTCGGGCTGTTGGAAGTGACCGGCGCGTTGAGGATCGAATCGCAGTCCGATCGACCATCCGCGCGGCATTGTTCGAACGCGGAACGCCGATCGTCGTCGCGCGCCGCGGCGACGTGCTCACGGTGCTCGGGGGTATAACATCCACTTCCGTAGACGGCGAAGACAGTCAGACCCAGGACAGCGGCTACGCTTACAACTCGCTTCATGATCTCGCTCACTTGCCAATGGCGAAGGGGAAGATACAGGGCGTCAAGCAATTGACGTGCCCGTGGCCGGTTGCGTCAGCCATTGCGCCGGCATCGGCACCTGAGCAGGTGTAGGTGCGAGTCCTACACAGTCATCATCTTACAGTGGCCGCCGCCGCGCTTTCCTCAGGCCACTCCCACACAGACACC
>Ga0134128_10012242_pt1 | contig 10235 bp, 7 predicted proteins | sample KB31754_FD_96462 | JGI IMG/M metagenome (GOLD analysis project Ga0134128, IMG submission 96462) | Terrestrial soil microbial communities with excess Nitrogen fertilizer from Kellogg Biological Station, Michigan, USA - KB3-175-4 | ecosystem: Environmental > Terrestrial > Soil > Unclassified ...
GCGGGACGAAACATCGGGCTTTCGCCGGCAAAACTGATTGTTAAGGTCGTTTTTCCGGCGGCGCTGCCGCAAATCATCATCGGTCTCAGGATCGCGTTGGGCATTGCCTGGCTGGTTGTAGTCGCAGCGGAGATGATCGCGGTTGATTCCGGGCTGGGGTATTTGGTGATCGATTCGCGCAACTCAGGCAAACGCTATGACCTCGTGGTCGCCGCCATGGTGTTGATTGGGTTGACGGGACTGGGCCTCGATACGGCATTCCGGGGGATGGAAAAGCTGAAATCGGTGCGCTGGGGATTTCAAAAATGAATCTTAGAAAACGAGTTCTGTTGTCTGTGGTCGGATGGGTGCTCCTGATTTCTCTTCTGCATGCCTATCTCAACGTAAATTGGGCGTCGATATTAAATGATTATTTACCCCCGGAAAAACGAAAATTCACCGTTGCATACATACCAGTCACGTGCCACCTAGCGTGCCCGGTCACCGACTATATTTCCAAGTTTTCAAGAGGCGGAGAAATTTTCCTGCCCAAAATGTTTCAGGGATTTCCAGAGATCAAAGAAGCCCTGATCTCCAATCGGGTGCAAGCTGCATTCATTGTCGCGCCTCTGGCCATTGCCCTGAAAGCGCAGGGTGTTCCCATCAAAGTGGTATACCTTGGCCATCGCTACGGAAGCGCAGTAGTCGTCCAGAAAGATGGGCCGATCAAGAGCTTTGCTGACATGCGTGGCCGGGTCATCGCCATACCAAGCCGCTTTTCTGATGAGCGGTTGATCCTGTTTCGCGCCATGAAGGCATTTGGCATCAAGCCCGGCGAGATCAAGATGGTGGAAATGGCGCCGCCAGACGTAGCGGGAGCGCTGGCGTCGAAAGCGATCGATGCGTTCTCCATGGGCGAACCATTTCCGTCCCAGGCTGAAATGGGTGGCTATGGCCGCATTCTATTTCATGCCCAGGAATACTGGCCGGACTATATGTCATGCGTCCTGGTGGTCCGCCAGGACATGATTGACCAGCGGCCAGAAGCGGTGCAAACCCTTGTGGATGGTATCGCGCGTTCCGGCCTTTGGCTTGAGAAAGGAAGGCCCTATCGTGAAGATGCCGCTGATTTTGTTGGGCGCTTCTATTATCACCAAAACCCGGCACTGCTGCGCTGGGCGCTTACAAACCCTCTCAATCGCGTGATGTACAACCCTCTTGCTCCACGCAAGGCGGACTTCGATCTCGTCCGCGACCTCATGATTGAAACCGGAGTGCTCAACACAAAAATCGAGTTCGAAGAATATGTAGATCTTCGCTTCTCTGACCAGGCTTCCATCAAGACAGCATGGAATTACCAACCGGGAAGCGGCGAAGCAGAATAAGGAGAAACATGATAGATAGAAGAGGATTTTTGGTTCGCGTGGCTGCCGGATTGGCAGGGATCACAGTTGGCGTTGGCGGCGCCAAGGCAAGCCTCCATTTGGACGAAGCCTCAGCGAGAGAGACACGGAGCGTTAATTATCAAGGGAAGGGCTTCAGTTGCATCACGTGCGCGGCCGGTTTGGAAGTGATTCTGCGCCAGCAGAAGGGCGTGGTCAGGGCCAGCGCCACTTAGCCTGAAGCGCGAGTGACGATTGGGTTTGACGAAACGCTAACTTCAGAAGACAAACTCAAGGATTTCATTGCGAGTAGTGGTTTCACCGTGGCCTGAGCCGCAGCCTGACTACCTGCTATCGCCCGCCGGCAAATTTTGCGGAGGAGACGATTGCTACTGCGGGGCGTTGCGGCTTGTGCATCCTGTCTGGGTGTGCGCTGCCATGCGATTTGCCGAACTGCTCGATAAAATCCGGTGCTGTCTTGATGAACTTGTGGTCCTGGGCCGGGTCCAGCCGGCTGCACTCATCGCGCATCTTGCCGGGATCAAACTGTAGATTATTGATCTCAACTGTTTCTATTAGCTGCTTGTTCATCAGAAGGCCCTCGTCCCCAACCACCGCAGCATAGATATGTACGGCAATGAAGCGGGCCAGACGTTCGATATTAGCCATGGATGCTTTCAATATTTTGAGGCACTCGCCGCCGGAGCAACCGACCTCATAGAAGAGCTGTTCCGATCGTTTGAGGGGTTCAAGAGACATGAAGTCAAAGAAGCGCATCTCTTTAAGTTCTACGTCCTGAGATTTTTTCCAGTGGTAATAGGCGGCAATAAAGGCCTGCAAGCTGTGGTTGAGCACTCCAAGCTTGGCAAATAAATCCAGGTACGGGACCACAAAACTGGTTTCCGTGAAGACCTGATTGATAAATGGGAAAACGTAAAAAGTAAAATAAATGGTCAGTTCCCATCCGTATTTCATTGCGTAGCATTCCTGGTCGCCCAGGGCGTCATAGCTGACTGAATAACTGGGAACGTAGGCCTCATAGAAGGCCCACATAAGCAAGTCATAAATCCGGATTTTGATGGCGAGAGCGTTGGGGTCGCCGGTAAGGATGGCATCGACAATAAGAGTGTTATGCAGCGCAATCAGGTCGCCGCCCGGACTGTAGAGCGGGTCCGTGAAGCGACCAGCCTCGCCGGAAAGAGCCCATCGCTCGGCGCTGATCGTTTGGCGACAGTCGTAGGCAAAATCGCGGAACATTCCCTGGTCAACAATTTTTCGTGTGGGCAAATCGCGGGCAAATAACGGAAATTGAGCGCAGATCCAACTGACGACCTTTTCGGCTGAAGATACCTGCTCTTCAGGAATCTTTGTTTTGTCATAGACCAATCCAAGGCTGGTTCTGCCTTGTAGTGGAATCACCCAGAACCAAAAGCCTTCGCCAACGAAGTGATTCGTAGCCAGCCATACAGGCAAGTGCCCCGTCATTTTTCGATTCTTGTGCGTGAGCCGTTGGCGGTCAGTCGCGTCCGTAAGCTTTTCAATATTCAATAGGCCGTCCACCCAGAAAAAGACAGCGCCATGCCTTATGGGGCTGGGCTTGGTGAGCCCGAGACGGCGCGCCAGAAATTTGGCGCGTCCAGTTGTATCCACAATCCAGTTTGCCAGCACTTCAACTCGCTCTCCATTGACTTGAAGACGGATGACGTGAGGCGCTTCCGATGTGGAGAGATTCACATCTGCATCGGAGATTCCTGGATGAAACGAGAAATTAGGACTTCCGCAATTGAGACGGAGCAACTCTTCCTCGAGTTTATTTCGGTTGAGCTGGTAGCTTGCGATATTTGACAGATTTCTAATATAGGACTGGCTGTAGTCTTCGTAGCAGTCGTTCCTTCGTCCCGCGGTCTTCCAGTAAAAACGAAGATTATATTTCATCAGATGTTCGCGGAGCAGGTGTTCTTCCAAGTCCAATATTTTGGAAAAATAATACCCACTGACCTGCACCGTGGCCTCCCCGACTTTTTGCCGCGAAACAGGGATATGCGGCCACTTCTCCAGCAGGAGCACCTTCTTGTCCGATTGCATCAGTAGTTGTCGCGCCAATGAAAGGCCTGCGAGCCCGGCCCCGAGTATGACGACGTCGTAGTGAGGATCAAACGCGAGCTCAGCCATGGCAGTTAATTAATTGAATAGACATGGCAAAGCAGTGGATTTGCGTCCTGGTTTGCGCAAAGTGATCCTGTGGGATTGGTCGCCAGACCGTTCTCTGGAAAAGCGTGTTGCGCGATGGCATCAGTTTGGGCGCGGTCTGCCCGTGATAAATCTTTGGGCCAGCTTGATCATATTGTCGGGATTCGTCATTACATTTGATATTTTACGCATCATTTCCGCAGGGTTCGTCATCAAGCTCATCATCTCGCGAAACATATTGACGGCCATCGCCGGCAAGGCATCCATGTCGCGCATCATATCGCCCGTCAATCCCACGCCGTATGAGGACGAAGCCATCATTTTGTCGGCTGTCCGTTCAGCCAGTGCCATAATCGTGATCATCGGATTTGCGCCCAAAGCCGTAGGGCATGCGCTGGCATCACCCATCCATACGCCTTTTACGTCATAAAGTTCGCCGTCAGTATTGGCGACGCAGGTATTTGGATCATTTCCCATGCGGCAACTGGAAAGCTGGTGCGCGCTGATGATCGGCTGTGCGCCGTGGAGAAGCGGCTGTTGCATGATCTGCTGAATGAAAGCCTCCAGGTCCTGGCCTCGTTGCCATACAAATTGACTGCGGGCCATGCTGATGAGGATTTGTTCGGCTCCCGCCGCCTCATGGATGCGGATGGCTTCAGCAGTGGCCTGGCGAAAGTTCTTCTGGTCCACTTCATCACTAAGTTCGTAAAATGAAACGGAATCTCCGGAACCATCAATCGTGATTTGTCCGGACCCGCGATCACGAAGAAACCAGATGAAGGTGCTGATATAGGGGACCTTGGTCATTAACTCTTTATGCTGATATCCACTGGCCCACGGAAGCACGGAGGCAACAAACCCTGGCCCGAATGCCGGAATCTCCATGTAAAAGCCAAATCCGCCACCGGTGTTCACAAACTGTTCGCAATTGGTGGTCATGGGTGAACCCCACCAGGCAAGTTGTTTGTCCTTGTAAATGCCATAGACAGCGCCACCCGGTTGTACACGCAAGTTCCTGCCCACAGCAGGTCCGCCGAAGCCGCTGCGCAGAAGCAGCGCGGGCGATTCGAGTGATCCACCGGCAACCACGACTTGGGGCGCGCGCACAAGTATGTTTGTTGTGCGCCCCTGATCGGAGTAAGTTGCTGTCACGCCGCTGGCACGCCCCTGCTCCACAAGAATGCGGTTTGCCCGGCAATGGCAGATGATCGTGGCGCCGTCCAGGTATGCGTCCACCAGGAAGGTCCGCCGCGCAGTCATTTTACCGCCGGTCTGGTCGCCCAATCCCGTATAGCCAGCCATCAATGGCTGGAAGATTTCAGGGTTCCAGTTAATCTGAGTCTGTCTGCTGAGATAACCAAGCTTCTTGCAGCCTTCCCGCATCCGCAGATTCTGCGAGTTGTAGTAGGCGGTTTGGCTGCTCACCAGAAGGCGGCGCTCCACGATATCGATGTAGCGCTCAAAGTCCGGGCCATCCACTCCCTGTAAACCAAAATTCTGGGCCCAATCCTGGCGCACCAGGTCCGGAGTGCGCACACAGTTCATCCAGTTGATCTCGGTCCCTCCGCCCAGGGTCGCGCCGGCAAGAAGAGTTACGTCGCCATTTGACGTTGGAGTTGCGCCGTTCCCGTGCCACAGATGATGGTAGCCCCAAAGCTCAAGCTGGTGGAAGTCCATCGACGTGTAATGGCCTCCCACCTCAAGCACCACGACCCTCCGCCCGCTCGCAGCCATTCTTGCCGCAATGACCGCGCCACCAGCCCCGGAGCCGACAATGCAAACGTCAGCGTCCAGAGTGAGGTTATCGCCCTTGGGGATGAATGGCTGGATGGGTTCTTCCGGCTGTTTCGGTGGAACACTGACAGGGCCTGGATATCCGAGTACTTCCCAGTTCGGATTTTGGCCCTGAGGAGAGCCGTAAGTTACGTAATTTTCGTTTGGCTCAGCCGTCTCTGGCAGTCCGTAAGCAAAGAGGATGGTTTGCTTTTGGAAGAAAGTAACTCCTCCCGCTCCCTGAGGCGATGAGTTGTAAATCTGGTTGAGAATACCTTCACGCTGATCTTGGGAAGCGCCGACAAAATCCTGAGCGCCCAAGGCATCAAGAAAAGCGAGCAGCGGAGCCCGCTTTTCTTCTGGAACATATTGAAAGAGATATTCCGCCAAAGCGGTGTCAGTGCCCACGTCTGAGGCAGAGCGCGCCCAAAAGCCAGTGGGATCGCTTTCGACCTGAATTGAAGGGACGAAAGTATCGCATAGCGCTCGGAGCGTTGCACGTTGAGCATTACTAAGATTGGCAATCATCCGGCTTCCTCACGCATAGGCGGATTCGCGAGGGCCACGCAAAACCTTCCCTCAAACCTGCGAGCATTCAAAAGACCCGGCGGGTGTGTCACTGTAAGCCACTTTTGGATAGACAGACGCGAGATATGAATTTGCAGATTGGTCGAAAAGCCGGAATAACCGGAATAAGACGTCTCTGCGAGAATCGGATCCGGCAAGGGCAGGACCTGAGAGGCTGCACCGTGAACCCTCGCCGCAAATAGCGATAGAGCCTCTGTCTACAAGTACGAGCACAGCCCGAAAGTGCTTTCAATCGGGAACTGTTGCCGGGTGGAGGCCGAGATGGGAACGAGCCGCAGTGTTGTCGAGGCAATCGATAGATTGGGGGACCACGGCTCTGCAATCGGGTGCGGTCCCTGGTACCCGCAGTTTCGCACAGGTCCGTATGAAGAAGTCCTGGTCAGCAACAGTAAAGTTACGATCACGCTGAAGAAGGATGCGAGCGGCCAGCAGTACTTCAGCTCTGTCGGCAACCTCACCAATTTGTGCGGTGACGATCTCAATGGAAGCGCTGTCAAAACCGCGCTGCCAACGCTTATCACTCCTGATACGGCCAAGTATCTGTTGACCTTTCCTCCGGAACAACCTGCGCCTTTTGACGCGCTGCCCGTAAACACTGGCAACGGCCCGCTCGCCCCGGGCGAGATTCCACCGGGCAGCTATACCAAACAATTCTATGATTTTGGCGACGGCAGCACGCTGGTGACGGAAGGGCCGGCGTTCCCCAAATTAACTTACCTCGATGACGGCGGCAGCGCCCAATTCTGGGTGGGTTTCGTGGGGGCTATTACTCAGGGAACAGGAAGGTTTGCAGGCGCAAGGGGCATGGCAAGTTTTAACGGCAGCGCCTATTTCAAGCCATTCCCGCCGCCGCCGCAGTTTCCGGCGATTGTGGCGATTTTGGAGAAGGGCTTCCCGGCCAATGTTGCCGTTTGCATAAAAGTCATAACTGGAGACCACCTGGCAGGTGGTTCCTAGAAGTCATAAGGAGATGCACGTGGCTCATCCCAGCAGCAGTCGTGTAGCAGCACCGAGCAAGAGCGTTGTACAAGCAATCGACAGACTCGCGCGCGGGTCTGATGGGTCAGGACGGCCCAGCAAGAGCGTCGTAGAGGCGCTTGATAGGCTGGCGCACCGAATCGAACCTTTCAAGAATCTTTCGAATCTCGCGGTTGCCCCATATGAAAAGGTCCTCGCCTTGCAAGGCGAAGGCAACAGGACGTTGCACGGACCGTTTCCGCCGGACAAGGACTCCTATTGGTATTACGATCTCAAGGGTACGTTCACGGATTTGGGCGGGGCGATACCCGGCACAGGAAAGTTTGAGTCAGTGCTCTCATGGTTCACAGCGGAAGTCGGGCCAGTGGTTTTTCAGGTTCCAGGAGCTTCCTTGGCTGGTCCTCCTTATGACGCCCCGCCGCCGGATGGCTATGAGGACAAAACTTCCGCTGATATTGCGACATTGGGAACGACAAAATCGCGGCTTGAATTTCCTGATGGAAGCACAATCGTAAGCATCGGCGTCAACCAGACAAAAATCAGGATCTACGCCGACGGCACAGCCCAACTTTTTGAAGCAAATATTGAAGTGATCGCATCCGGTACCGGACAGTTCGCAGACGCAGGCGGCCTGGTAACCATCGATCTGGGAGCATATTTCAACCCGCTGGTGCCGCTCAATCCTACAGAGGAACCCTACAAATCAGGCTATCCGGTGAAGGTATTTATGTTCATCAGACTAAGCACACGGCCAGGAGTGCCGCCGCCTTCACCGCCTCCTCCACCAGGCCCCAGTCCCAAAAAATCGGGACCAAAATAAGATCTATTTCCGCGGCCCCGCCTTCATTTAAGTCCGCGGAAATACATTTCCAACGGTTTCCAGTAATTCTCGTTCCAGCCCTGGATGTAGTGTTCGTATAACTCCGCTGGAACACCGTCTTGAGTGAAATTCAGGCGGGTGCCTTCAGGGGTTTTTTCCAGTTCATACTTCACCGTGGAAAAGTGTTCTCGCGGCCATTCCTTGTTTGCTGGTTGCCATGATTGAACAATCTTCTTGTCGGGAACCAGTTCCAGATTGCGAAAAACAAGGTGACCGCCATACGCGGTGGATTCAACGCCAATGTCGCGGCTGATTTTGGCTGGCTTGCCCGAAAATGCTTGATGCTTGGCCGAATCCAGGAAGACTTCATAGACTTCGTGTGGAGTTGTTGGAAGAATCATCGAATGGCGAATGGTCTTAACGTCCATAATCCCTCTCTAAGAATAAGATCCACTCTTTCATGTTAACCCTGTGGGAGTTCACTTCCACCCAACGATGTTTCCGTTTGTGGAAGCGCCTACAACAAATCCGCCGCGTTCCGGTTTGGCATTGAGATACGGTTGGGTCATGGCGCTCACCTGGGCAAAGCCGCTCTGGAAGAAGTTGTCGCCATCCTGTTTCGATTTCCAAAAACTGATGGCAGAAACGTGGTTTGGCTCGTTGTCTGAGAGCAAGATAATTTCATCAACAAAGCCGGGCGACGCGCGAATAATCTCCGGTATCGCCCGATCACGTATGATGTCCACCAAGGCTTTTGCCTGGCCAGGTTTCGCGGTCAATTCGATGATGTGACTATACATAGGGCCTTGCTCCTTTGCGATAGTGTTTCCCGTGCTGCTCGTTGGGTCAGCCTGCTCATAAGAGGACGCGCCGATATTTTCCAGCGGGAATGCTGTTAGGGGCGAGACAAAGTTCACGTTAGAGATTTCGCCGCCCGGCCCCACCTGGATTCCAACGTAGCGAGCTTCGGCAGACTCGTAAAACTGCCCGGCAGCTTGCGTTACCTCTTCCACACCATCCTTGCTCCACACGCCAAATCCGGAGAACGTAACCGTATCTATGCCCGCGCCGCCGGAGGAATTGCCAAAGTCAATCCAAGCCAGGCTGTGCATCTGGAACATGCCTTCCTGGGAGAAGTTCTGATATTCGAAGATGGCTTGCGTCGCGGAAGAACTCCCAGGCAAAACAAACCGGTACGAGAAGATTTGTCCGAGCGAGGAGACGGCGCGATCGCAGCCGCCAGTGGCCACGAAGTCAGGATTGCCGGAATGCTGGACTGCCCAAAGCCAAAGATAGGGATCAAGGGAGCCTCCGCCGGTGACCGGGAAACCTGTGGTGAGGTTGGGATCGGGAAAAAGCAATGGAGGCTGGTCCGGACTACTGTTGCCAAAGTAGCTCGCGTCGTACGGAATGTGGACCTGTCCAAAGAAGTTGAACACCTGTCCGGCACAGCCTCTCTTCAAGCTCGCCGGTCCACGGAAAAAGAAAGAGGCTTTGGGTGTGCGGGGTTCAACGCGCAGGAGCGCGAAGAGCAAATCCTGGTTGATGAACCCGCGATTGAGTAGTGGTTGCAATGTCTGGCCGGTCCGCAGGTCAATCGCGCCAACCGAAAGATCAAAAGGATCATCGATCACGGAAAGATCATTCAGCGAATAGGTACGCAAGGGAAAGCGAAGGCTTTCATAGAAGCCTTCAGGGCCTGGGCTCAGGCGGCCGGGAAATAACTGCTGAAGCGGAGTAGGGCTCAGCGGAGCGAGAAGCCCACCAGCGGCAGTCGAGGAAACGGCAACAGGTACGGAGTTCCGCGATGGCGGCCCGAATTGAATTTGGAGTCTTCCCAGCAAACGCGAGCGCCCCAACCCATGTCCTCCAAGCTGGCACGCAAGCAGAGTAAAGAGGTCTCCAAAAGAGCTTGCCGGAGAAAAGAGCGTGAACTCCTGTACGGTATTAAAAGGAATTTCTGCGGCCGCAGTGCATTGCTCAGCCGGTGCAGCCTGGGTGGTCAAGGAAAGACGTGGATGGAGCGCCGTCCCGCTGGCCGGAATGGTGGCAAATTGACGTGAAGGTCCAGAAAAGTTCAACGGAAACGCTGTGCCGGCGCCCAAAGGAACAAAGGTGCTTCCGTAAAAGATGAAATCCAGTTTCCCGTCCGGACGTTGCTCAAACCGCAGGGTGGCCGAGCCGTAGGGGCCGGGAAAGGAGAGCGGAAGCGTAGGAAAGTTCGGATTCACCCGCAACAACGCGAACAAAGCGCTGTTGAAAAAATTCACGTAGATGTTCAGTGCTCCGGGCGAGTGATCTACCTGGCCAGTACGAACATTTAACCTGCCGCTGGAAACAAAGCCTGGCACATCGCCTACGAGTTGTTGCTTTCCCGGCATCACAAAAAATGCCGGGGCCGCCAAATACGCGTCCGTTCCGATGAGCCCGCGTTCAAATGAGACCTGGAAAGTTGTCCAATCGTTTACCGGCGGAGTGAACTTGATGCGGATGTTGCCCGAGAGATGGCTATCCATCATTGCCAA
>Ga0134128_10012243_pt1 | contig 10235 bp, 8 predicted proteins | sample KB31754_FD_96462 | JGI IMG/M metagenome (GOLD analysis project Ga0134128, IMG submission 96462) | Terrestrial soil microbial communities with excess Nitrogen fertilizer from Kellogg Biological Station, Michigan, USA - KB3-175-4 | ecosystem: Environmental > Terrestrial > Soil > Unclassified ...
CGACGGTGAAGCTGACGCCTTCGAACAGCGGCCGCGCGCCGAAGGCGGCCGAAAGGTCCTGAACGCCGAGGAGGATCGCCATCGGCGAGATGTCTACCTCATCTCGACCCCGCGCACATGCCCGAGCGCCATGTCGATTCGCCGCGCGACGCGCTCACCTCACGCCGCAAATCCGTGCCCCCGCCGTCGCTCGTACGCCCGCAGATACAGATCCCGGTACGCCACCGCCGCCCGCTCCCAGGAGAAGTCCTGCCCCATGGCGCGCTTCCGCATCGCCGCGATGTGGTCCGGGCGGTCGAACCAGGTGGAGACCGCCCAGCCGATGGTGTTGGCCAGCGCGTCGGGGTTGAGGTCCTGGAACATGAAGCCGGTGCCTTCGCCGGTCGCCTGGTTGTAGTTCTGGACCGTGTCGACCAGCCCGCCGGTCGCCCGCACCACGGGCAGCGTCCCGTACCGCAGGCTGTACATCTGGTTTAACCCGCACGGTTCGAAGCGTGAGGGCATCAGAAAGAAATCCGACCCGGCCTCGATCCGATGGGCCCGCCCGTTGTCGAACTTGAGCCACGCGCGAAACCGATCTCCCCGGTGCGCATCAGCCCAGGCGAAGAACCGCTCGGCGTCCGGGTCTCCCGTTCCCAGCAACACCAGCTGCACGTCCCACCCCAGCACCCGGTCGAGCGCGTGCGCCAGCACGTCGAACCCCTTCTGCGACGTCAGCCGTCCCACCACCCCGAACAGCGGGACGTCTGGGCGCACCGCGAACCCCGCCTCCTTTTGCAGCGCAGCTTTGCAGGCCGCCTTGCCGGACATGGCCTGGGCGTCGAAGGTCTTCGGCAGGTGCTTGTCCGTCGCCGGGTTCCACTCGCCCGTGTCGATGCCGTTCAAGATCCCGACCAGATCGCCGCTGCGGCTCCCCAGGATACCGTCGAGGCCGCTGCCGTAAGCGCCGGTCTGGATCTCGTGGGCATACGTCGGGCTCACCGTCGACAACAGGGTGCTGTGGTGGAGGGCGCCCTTGGTGAGGTTCATGGCGCCGAAGTGTTCCAGCTCGCCGGGGTTGTAGTGCTCGCGGCCGAGGCCGGTGATGAACAGGCCGCCGCCGTCGAAGATCCCCTGGTAGGCCAGGTTGTGGATCGAATAGATGGTCGCCGAGCCGTGCAGCGGCTGCAGCCACTCGACGGTGTTCACGTAGATCGGCACCAGGGCGGTCTGCCAGTCGTTGCAGTGGATGACGTCGGGGATGAATCCCAGCGCCTTGCACAGCTCCAGCGACCCGCGCGACAAGAACGTGAAGCGCTCCAGGTTGTCGCTGTAGCCCTCCGCCGGCGGGCCGTAGAGATAGGGGCGATCGAAGTAGCGGTTGAACTCCAGACAATAGACGGGCACCTGGCTGTCGGGGAGCTGGCCGACGCGCACGCGCGCGCGCGCGGCGCCCCACCACATCGGGACCGACAGCATGCCGTCCAGGATCTCGAGGTCGCTCCAGGGCATGCCGGCGTAGAGCGGCATGACCACGCGGACGTCGATCCCCAGCGCGCGCAGCGCCTTGGGCAGGGCGCCGGCGACGTCGGCGAGGCCCCCGGTCTTGGCGAAGGGCGCGCACTCTGACGAGACGAACAGGACCTTGAGAATGGCGGCGAGACCGGCCAGCGCGTCAGCTGGCGTAGATATGGTAGTCGATCTGCGGGAAGATGTTGTTGCGCGATTCCACGTCCGCCAGCCACGGCTCGTTCACCCGCGCGCCCCGCAGATCGTCGTAGAGCTTGTTGAACTGCAGGATGTGCTGGTTGATGCGCTTGGTGGCGTAGGGGACGGTCGTTCCCGTTCGCATGATGAACGTCCAGTCGGAGGACTGCGCCAGCATCAATTCGCGCGCGGCCTGATTGAGCGCGCGCGTGGTCAGCGCGTCGGCGCTCGGGTGCCGGCGCGCGAGCTCGATCATCCGCTCGCCCGCCGCGTGCAGGTGGCGGTAGGTCCAGGCGTTGGTCTCGTTGATCCAGTAGTCGCTATAGCCCTTGAAGCCCCACGACGAGGCGCACGGCGTGGCCACCTGGTTGGTGTCGTGGCGGTCGAGGTAGTCGCCCGGCGTGATCGTCTCGACGTCGTGCTGGTCGAAGTGCATCTGCCGGAACACGTCGCCCAGGAACATCGGCCCCTCGTACCACCAGTGGCCGTAGAGCTCCGCGTCGTAGGGGCTGACGATGATCGGCGGCCGGTTCATCTGGCTGCGCAGCCCGTTCACCTGCTTCTCGCGGTTGCCGCGGAAGTGCGAGGCGTGCAACCCCACCTTGCCGCGCGCGATGTCCGGGTCGTAGACCCACTTGTCGTGGAGCTGGTTGTGGGTGATGGCGTGGTACTTGATGCCGGTGTACATCCGGTGCCCCTCGGGGTGGATGTATGGCTTGATGTAGTCCATCGGCAGGTCGAAGCCGATGTCGCGGTAGAAGTCGCGGTAGTGCTTGTCGCCGGGGTAGCCCTCCTGGGCGCTCCAGACCTGCTCGGACGACTCCATGTCGCGGCCGAACGCGGCCACGCCGCTCGGGCAGTAGAGCGGGGCGTAGACGCCGTACTGCGGGCGGCGGTCGGCGAACAGGATGCCGTGGGTGTCGACGAAGAAGTAGCGCACGGCCGCCTCACGCAGGAGCTCGTCGACGCCCGGCACGTAGCCGCACTCGCCCAGCCACATGCCGCGCGGGCGGTGGCCGAAGTGCCGCTCGTAGAGATCGGCGGCCACGTGGACCTGGGCGCGGATGTTGGACCAGTTGCGGTCCATGGCCGGGAAGAAGGCGTGCGTGGCCGTCGAGGTGATCACCTCGACGCGCCCAGCCTCCTGCAGCAGGCGGAAGGCGTGCACCAGGTCGCCGCCGTGGCAGCGCCAGGTGTGGCGCAGCGAGCGGAAGCGGTCGGCGTACATATAGGCCAGCCGCTGGTAGTGCCGTTCGGGGCGCGTCCGGTCGATCTCCTTCTCGGCGAGCTCGATCAGCTTGTCGAGGTGCTGCGCGTAGCGAACCTTCAGCAGGTCGTCGGTCAGCATCGTGATGAGCGGCGCCGACAGCGAGACCGTGCAGCGGAAGGGGACGTGATCGGCGATGAGGCCCTCGAACGTCTGCAAGAGCGGCAGGTACGTCCCGGTGATCGCCTCGTAGAGCCACTGCTCCTCCATCACCGTCGGGTCTTCCGGGTGACGGACGAAGGGCAGGTGGGCGTGCAACACCAGCGCGAAGTATCCGTTGGCCATGGCTGCTACTCCCCCGCCGATCCGGCTTTGGGGTAGGAAGAGGCCGACGGCGGTTCGCCGTTGGCCGACGTCGACGTCGACGTCATCATTCGCTCGCTGGCGCCGGCGTACGAAAGCTCGCTGGCCCCGCCGAGCGCGCGCTCGCTGGCGCCGGCCATCATCTTCTCGCTCGCCCCGGCGTAGCTCCACTCGCTGGCGCCGCGCATGAGGCGCTCGCTGGCGCCTGCGTACATCTTCTCGCTGGCGCCGCGCATCCGCCGCTCGCTGGCGCCCGCGTACATCCGCTCGCTGGCGCCGCCGAGGCGCATCTCGCTGGCGCCGATCATCCACAGCTCGCTGGCCCCGCCGTAGAGGAGCTCGCTCGATCCCAGCCAGACCCGCTCGCTGGCGCCCAGCGACATCCATTCGCTGCTGCCCGGCGCCAGCTGCCCGGCCATCTCGGCGATCCGCTCGAACCCGCCCGACACCGCCACCTGCCGCTTGTACTGCCAGGTGCCGAGCACCCGCCGCTCGGCGCGCGCGCCGAGGCCGCGGATCACCACCTGCCACGGACCGTAGACCACGTGCACGCGCCCGTTCTCGGTGCGCACCGACAGCTCGCCGCTGTCATACATTTCGACGACCGACGACGGCACCTCGACGGGGTAGGTGAACGGCCCCGACTCCCACTCGGTACGCACCAGCGGGCCGGCCCACTCGGTCCGCTGCAGCTCGCCCGTCCATTCGCCGCCGCTATGCTCCTGCCACTCCCACTTGCGCCCGAACACGCGGTTGCCGCCCGGGTTCGGGAAGCCACCGAAGTGGTGCGTCCAGTCTTCCCACCCCGGCCCGGGGGCCTCGCCAGCGCCGCCGCCGGGCGCGCCAGCGCCGCCGCCGGGACCGCCGGCCGCCGCCTGGTCGCCGCACGCATCGTGCCAGAGCTCGCCGCTCGCGCGCACGGTCAGCCACTCGACGGCGCCACCCGGCGCCGGTTCGCGGCGCGGGAACTCGACCCGCCCGGAGCGGACGACCTTGGCGAAGTACCCCTCGTCCGACATCAGCCCCACCTCGACGCAGGCGCTGGAGGTGGGCTTGTTGATGACGAAGAACCACTGCCGGTCGTGCCGCTCGATCCGGTGATCGAAGTAGCTGTGGGCGTTGGTCCCGTCGAACAGGCGGCCGGTGATGTCGTAGACGCGCAGGTTCAGCCAGGCCCCGGGCCCGCCCCGGCCGAGTGTGGCGCGCGCCGCGGCGACCGCGTCGTCGGTGAGCTCCCAGTAGACGTAGAGGCGCTCGGGGTCGACCACCATCGCGGTCACCCGGTCGTAGCCGTACCCCCAGGGGATGTTCTGCGGCATGGGCGCGGCTTCCACGGCCGGGCCGAGGTCGAACTTCGGGGGGAAGGAGGCGATGGTCGCTTCCTTGGCGTGGCCGTTCCCGTTGGCCGACTCGCCCCGGGCGATGGCGGCGCGCAGCCCTTCGAAAGCGGTCTTCACGCGCCCGGCCAGGTCGTCCTTGACCAGCTTGGAGACGCCGCTTAGGCCCAGGGTCTGGGCGCAGTCGAGGAGCTGCTTGCGGGTGGCCTGGCTGAAGAGCTCGTCCAGGGTGAAGGACGGGAGTCGGGCGTCCGCTTTTTGTCCCACGATCACGAGGATCTGTGAGGCCAACGCGGATTCGGATGTCATCTCAGGCGGCATGAAGGTGTAACTCCCACATGATAGTCGTTTCGTTCGAGCTCGTGCGGAAAAAATTCAAAGCCGCGCGTAAGCTGCGGCGGCCATGGGCGCGCGCAAGAGCTGGGCGCAGGAATTGGAGTCCGTTTACCTATATGAGGTTTTGGCTGAATCTGACAGCTCGCCCGAACGGCGGGCGTTGTTCGCCCAGCTGGCCGAAGAGGCGCGCGGCCAGGCGGCCATTTGGGCGGCGGAAGTGCAGAAGGTTGCTGGGGAATCAGTGGGCGAGTTTCGTCCCTCCCCGCGCGCCAGGATCGTGGCGGCGCTGGTCCGCCGGTTCGGCGCCCACCGCCTGCGGGCCGTCCTCGGCGGCATGAAGGTCCGCGGGATGTCCGTGTTCCGCCCCATGCCGGTGCCCGGCCCGGGGGGACACGCGATGCCCCACTCGGTCGAGGAGATCGGTCGCCGCCACCGCCAGCAAGGGGGCGGCGACATGCTGCGGCCCGCCGTGTTCGGCGCCAGCGACGGGGTGGTCTCGAATCTTTGCCTCATCCTGGGCGTCTCGGGCGCCAGCGCCAGCAGCCGCGCGGTGCTGGTCTCGGGCGTCGCCGGCCTGCTCGCGGGGGCGTTCTCGATGGCGGCGGGCGAGTACATCTCGGTCCGCTCGCAGCGCGAGATGTTCGAGCACCAGATCGGCGCCGAGCGCGAGGAGCTGGCCGAGTACCCGGAGCAGGAGGCGGCGGAGCTGTCGCTCATCTACCAGGCGCGCGGCCTCACCAAGGCCGACGCCGACAAGACGGCGAGCCACCTCATCGCCAACCCCGAGCTGGCGCTCGACACGCTGGCGCGGGAAGAGCTTGGTCTCGACCCGGCCTCGCTCGGCTCGCCGTACACGGCGGCCGGATCGTCGTTCGCCTCGTTCGCGCTCGGCGCGGCGGTGCCGCTGGCGCCGTTCGTGCTCGCCAGCGGGCCCTCGGCGCTGGGCGCGTCGGCGGCGCTGACGGCGGTGGCGCTGTTCGGGATCGGCTGCGCGATCAGCCTGTTCACCGGGCGCGGCGCCTTCGCCAGCGGAACCCGGATGTTGGTGGTCGGCGGGGCCGCCGGCGCGGTCACCTACCTGATCGGCCGCCTGCTCGGCGCGGCGGTGGGCTAGGAGGTGTCGCCGTAAGGCGACAGTGAGCGCAGCGAACCATCCGACACTGGCCCGACGACGTGCCGCCGAAGGCGGCCTAGTCCTTGGCGCGGCGGCGGGGCGCTGCTACACCAAGCGCATGTCTCAACACAAAGCGACCGTGAGCTGGAAGTCGGACAACGAAACCTTCCTGCAGGGGAAGTTCTCCCGCGCGCACAGCTGGAGCTTCGACGGCGGCCTGGTGGTCCCCGCCTCGGCGTCGCCCTCGGTGGTGCCGGCGCCGTACTCGAGCGCGTCGGCGATCGATCCCGAGGAGGCCTTCGTCGCTTCGGTCTCGAGCTGCCACATGCTCACCTTCCTGTGGGAGGCGAAGAAGGCGGGCTTCCGCATCGACGCCTACGAGGACGAGGCGGTCGGCGAGATGACCAAGAACGAGCGCGGGGTGCCGTGGATCAGCAAGGTGACGCTGCACCCGCGCATCACCTACGCCGGGGACAAGCAGCCCGGGCCGGCCGACCTCGAGCAGCTTCACCACAAGGCGCACGAGGGGTGCTTCATCGCCCAGTCGGTGAAGACCGAGATCGTTGTTTCGGAACCCTGAGCGGGTTCCGAACCTCCCGCGATCCGTCTCGCTCAGCGCTTTCGGAGAATCACCTGCGCGAGCTTCCAGCGCACGGGCGCGGCGGCGCGCGCGCCGGTGGCCAGCGCCTCCAGCGAGGCGCCGAGGTCGTCGAGCGCTGCGGGATCGACGCTGGCGACGATGAACGGGTTTCGCCTCCAGGTCCGGAAGTTGAGCGCATGGAGGCGCGCCGCGACCGACGCCGGCAGCACGACCGGCACGGTGTCGGCCCGCTCGACGACGAACGTCTCGGGCGGCGCCATCTCGGCGAGCGCGCGCCCGACGTAGGTGAACTGGCCGCGCGCGGCTTGCATCGCCTCGACGAGGGCGTAATAGCGGACCAGCGCCGGGTGGTCGGAGGTCATGGTGTCGACCTCCTCCAGCGCGAGGCGCCCGCGCGGCACCAGCGCCTCGGCCCAGCGCGCGATCGCCGCGGCCGCATCGGGCAGGTGGGTGACGATGAAGCGGCCGTAGATCAGATCGGCCGGCGGGGCAGGGAAGGGGACGCGGGTGACGTCGTGCTCGCCGAACGCCACGCCGCGCGGCGCCTGCCGCCAGGCGCGCGCGAGAAAGCGCGGCGAGCTGTCGAGCCCGATCGTCGCCGCCGCGCCGGTCGCCGCCGCCAGCAGGGCGGTCGTGTAGCCGGGCCTGCAGCCGAGATCGATCGCCAGCCGCACCGGCTCGCGTCCGAGCCGCGCGGCGAACGCGCGCGAGCTGGGGGCGAACGCCTCGGCCAAGAGGCGCAGCCGCTCGGCCGCGAGGTCGCTGTCGCCGAAGGTGTAGCTTGTCGGAGCCGACGTCTTCTCTGCGAGTTGGGGTTGGGCCATGGGGCTCTCGGCTCGCCACGGGGTCCCCTCCCACGATCCTGAAACGCGAAGAGGCGACCACCGCGGGTCGCCTCTCCTTTCTACCTTGTCTACGTTGCGTATCAGGTCAGGGGCGCCCGTCGTTCGTTCGCGCGCCACCACCAGCGGGCAGCGCGCCCCGTAAAGGGGTAATACGAACGGGTCGCGACGGGCTTCATCGGTACACCTCCATTGTGCCCATCGCGAGCGCGGGCGTCAACGTCGCGCGGCTCGCCGGGGCGCTGGTTTCTTCGCCCCGGCGAACGCGTTGCGGCGCTACCTCTTTTTGCGCCCGCCGCCGCCACCGCCGCCGGGGGCCGGGGCGCGTCCGGGGGCCGGGGCGCTGGTGTGCCCAGGCGCGCCAGGGGTCCCGAAGTGGCCGGGCGGGCCGGGGCTGGCCGAGGGGTTGGGGCCGCCGTGTCCGGGCGGCGGGTTGCCGGTGTGTCCGGGCGGACCGAAGCCACCACCCGCGGGAGCGGGGCCGGGCGACGGAGCCGGGCCACCGGCCGGGCGCATGCCACCACCGCCGGGGGGCGGCGCGCCACCACCGGGGTGCATCCCACCACCCGCAGGCGGCGGATTTCCGGCGACCGGGCGCGCTCCACCACCGGCCGGCGGCGTGCCCCAGCCGCCGGGGCGCGCGCCACCGCCGGGCGGCGGCGCAGCACCACCGGGGTGCATCCCACCGCCGGCAGGCGGCGGATTTCCGGCGACCGGGCGCGCTCCACCACCAGCCGGGGGCGTGCCCCAGCCGCCGGGGCGCGCGCCACCGCCGGCAGGCGGCGGATTTCCGGCGACCGGGTGCGCTCCACCGCCAGCCGGGGGCGTGCCCCAACCGCCGGGGCGCGCGCCACCGCCGGGCGGCGGCGCGGCCGGTCCGGGGTGCATCCCGCCGGGCGGTGGCCCGCCGGCACGACCTTCACCCGGGCGCATGCCCGGACCGCCGCCCTCGCGACGTTCGGTTTCCCGGTGATCCATCTCGCGACGCTCGACGGCCTCGCGGCGCTCGTCGCGCCGGACCGCCGGCGGAGCGCCACGGTAGCCGCCCGGAGGCGCGCCGGGGGCGCGACGCCATCCTTCGTTGTGCGCCGGGGCGGAGCGCCAGGCGCGCGGCTCATACTGAGGACGCGCGCGCCAGGCGACCGGGCCGCGGCCGCCGTAGTAGCCGTAGTCGCGGTACCCGCCCGGTCCGAGCCAGTACCCGCGGTAGTAGACCATGCGGTCGCCGTCCCAGATGAAGCGCGGAGCGTAATAGGCGTAGCCGGCGCGGCTCGGCGTCCAGTAGCCGCTCTGCCAGTTCCAGTCGTAGCCGGTCCAATCCCAGTAGCCGCCCACCCAGTAGTAGCCGTAGCCCGGGGCCGGCGGCTGGTACTCGGGGATCGGATCGGGGATCGGGCTCGTCGGGTAGACCGAGGGATCCACAGCCGCCGGCTCGGGTGCCGGCGGCGGCGGCTGCTGCTCGACGTACACCGGCTGCTGCGGCGGTGGCGGCTGCTCGGCATAGGCCGGCGGCGGTGGCGGCGGCTGTTCCACCGCGACCGCCGCAGGCTCGGGTGCCGGTGCGACGTATACGGGAGCAGGACGAACGTAGCAACCTGCGAGCGGGGCGAACACCAACACCAACGATCCGTGCAACCAGGGGCGCAGATTCATGGGGACTCCCTCGAAGTTTTTTCGAGTCGTGCCACGGTAACACGCTGTCCGAGCCAGCAACCACGAAAAAGGAAAATGGCGAAAGTCGCCGCGAGCGTGGGAACAATCGCATAAATGCCGGAACGCCAGCGCGACGGCTCTCCAACTAAAGTCGATGGGCGCGCCTGCCGACTGGGCGCGCGTTGCGATCTCGCGCTGGCTCGGATCCAGCCGCCGCCCGCGCCATGGCGCCTCCTTCCCGAGGACGCGCCCTCAGAAATTCGAGTGCGGGAGCCGCAATCTGCCCGTCCGGCGCGGGTTCCGCATGGCACATCCGTTGCTGCTGCCTCCACAGACATGCGCCTCCTCGCACCTGGCTTGCTGTGCTCGCTGGCTGTCTCCCTCCTTTACGGTTGCTCCGGCTCGCTCGGCGGAGGCGCCACCGGCGGGACGCCCGGCACCGGCACGGGCGGCGCGCCGGGCAGCGGAGGCACGCCCGGCATGGGCGGCGTACGAGGCACGGGCGGCTCCGCTGGCTCGCCCGGAACCGTGACGCTGCAGATCGCGCTTCCCGCGGGCGAGACGTTCTGCGACGAGAACCCCTCCTGCACCTCGACGCAGCACCTCACGATCATGACCGCCGCGGGACAGCCGCTGGCGCTCGGTTCCGCCGGCTGCGGCGTCCAGTGCTCGAGCTGCGCGTCGATTCCCTGCCCCGAGCTGCCGGTGATTGCGTGCCCCGCCGGGAACTGGGGGACCGCGGTCAGCAGCTCCAATTTCGTCTGGGACGGCTCGTACACCGAGAACGACGCCTGCGAGCCGAGCGGCGCCTCCGTCGCCATCTCCTGCACCGCCAGCAAGATCGCCGCCGCCGGAATCTACGTCGCGCAGTTCTGCGCGACGCCAGGCACGCTCAGCGTGACCGACGGCGGTGCCGAGCTCTGCACCGTGACCGGCGCCGAGACCTGCGCCCAGGTCGAATTCACGTTCCCCGCGTCGCAACCGGTCGTGCTCAACGTGCCCGGCCCAACGCTCATCCAACCTTAGTCCGGGCAGCCGACGCGGAACGCGCTTTCCACGCCGGGAGGCCGCCGCCGTCGTGGCTCGGACCGCGGCC
>Ga0134128_10012244_pt1 | contig 10234 bp, 11 predicted proteins | sample KB31754_FD_96462 | JGI IMG/M metagenome (GOLD analysis project Ga0134128, IMG submission 96462) | Terrestrial soil microbial communities with excess Nitrogen fertilizer from Kellogg Biological Station, Michigan, USA - KB3-175-4 | ecosystem: Environmental > Terrestrial > Soil > Unclassified ...
ACCTTCAGGATCAGCTCCTTCATGTCGTAGGGCTTGTTCGGATTGTCGGGGATCAGCGTGTCGAGCGACATGTCGACGCGCTCGATGGAATCGAAGCTCGGCCATTCCGGCACGCCGTCAGAGTTGTTCGACGGCAGGAAGTCGATCAGCCGGCGCATCTGCAACAGCGTCTCGACGTCGTTCTCGAACGCGCCATCGGCTATGGAGGAGCGCGTCGCATGCACCGAGGCACCGCCGAGCTCTTCGGCGGTGACCACCTCGTTGGTGACGGTTTTCACCACGTCAGGCCCGGTGACGAACATGTAGCTCGTGTTCTTCACCATGAAGATGAAGTCGGTCATGGCCGGCGAATAGACGTCGCCACCCGCGCAGGGGCCCATGATGACGGAAATCTGCGGGATCACGCCCGAGGCGATCACGTTGCGGCGGAAGACGTAGGAATAACCCGCGAGCGCCGCAACGCCCTCCTGGATGCGCGCGCCGCCGGCATCGTAGAGCCCGATGATCGGCGCCCTCGCCTTCATCGCCATGTCCTGGATCTTGACGATCTTCTGTGCATGCGTCTCCGACAGCGAGCCGCCGAACACCGTAAAATCCTTGGCGAACACAAAGGTCTTGCGGCCGTTGACGGTGCCCCAGCCGGTGACGACGCCGTCGCCCGGCACTTTCGTCTTCTCCATGCCGAACTCGGTCGAGCGGTGCTCGACGAACATGTCGAATTCCTCGAACGATCCCTTGTCGAGCAGAAGCTCGATGCGCTCGCGCGCGGTCAACTTGCCGCGGGCGTGCTGCGCCTCGATGCGTGTCTTTCCGCCGCCGAGCTTCGCGCCCGCGCGCCGTTCCTCAAGGGTGTCCAGGATGTCCTTCATCGGCTTTCCGCCCGTCCTTTTCTGGAAGAGATTTAAGGCGTTCTAACACGGGCTTTTCGCAAACCAAAAGTGCCCTTTCGGCCGCCTTTTGGCGCTACAAGGGGCGCCGCGTCAGGAGACGCCGTTAAGGAGTTAAAGCGATGAGCGAAGCTGCAGCACCGGCCACCGGCCAGATCACGGGAGACGCCGCAGGCGCGGTCACCGGCGGGGTCAGGCTTCTGCTCCGCCTGGAGGGGCTGACGCTGTTTCTTGGCATGGTGCTGCTCTACGCGGTCTGGGGCGGCTCGTGGTGGGTTTTCGCGCTGCTGTTCCTCGTGCCCGACCTCAGCTTTGCCGCCTACCTGGCCGGCCCCCGGACCGGCGCCGTGGTTTACAACGCCGCGCACAGCTACCTCCTGCCGGTCGCGCTGGTGACCGCGGGCTTCGCACTGCCGGAGCCGTTGATCCTGTCGATCGCGATGATCTGGCTCGCCCATATCGGGATCGATCGCGCGCTCGGCTACGGCCTGAAATACGAGGCCGGATTCGGCTTCACGCATCTCGGCCGGATTGGCCGCAATAAAGGCGTGTGAACACCGGCACTGCGCAAATTGGCCCCATCACGATGGCTTGAGAAGCGCTTTTCCGGCGTCGATAGAGGCTAAGCTTTGGCTGCGTCGCGCCGGTGACATAACTGGTCCCTAATTTCGTGTTTTTCCTGCGTATTCTCGCCGCCATCGAACCCTCAAGGTACGCCACCGAATCATGTCGATGCCTGCGCCGGACTATTCCCTGTCCCCCGATCCGCATCAGGAAATGGTCGATTTCCTGAGGCGCCTTTCCAGCATGCTGACCGACGGCCCTAACGCCGAGGCGCTGCAGGAAGCGGCTTCCCTGATCGAGACGCTGAGCCTGCGTGCCACGTCTGCCGAGCAACAATATCAGGAGCTGCAGGAGGACCACGCGCGAAATCTCGAACAGCGCGAGGTGGCGGAGCTTGCCAGCGACAATCTCATCGCCGAGGTCGAGTCGCTGAAGGCCGAGATCGAGCTGTTGAAGGCGCAGATCGCCGACCGCACCAGCCAGGCCGAGACCGACCGCAACTGGTTCGCCGAGGAAACGTTGCGTGCGCAGGCACAGGCCGAGATCGCGCATGAGCAGCTTGCCGCCGCCAATGCCGAGCTCGAGGAAATGCGCAAACCCGCCCTGCCCGATGTGATCGACGACTCCATCGCCGTCGTGCCGGTGCAGTCGCTCCAGCTTGCCCGTGCCCAGTTCGACCATCTCGCGGACGGCTTTGCGAAGCGGGGCGACGTGGTCTCGCAGACCATCTGCGAGATCGGGGCCCGCGCGCTCGACAAGGCGCTGGCCGACAGCGAGCCCGGCGATTCCAGCCTGCCGCCGCTGCCGTCAATCTGACCCGGCGAAACTGCCCCCGAATTGACAGCCTGCGCGGCACTTGTTCTATTTCCGCGTAAATCAAAGGGCTTTGGGGGGAACGATGCTGTCAGACTGGCGCTTTGGCGTCACCGCCGTGATCTTTTGCACCGCCGTCCTGCTCACCTGCATCGAGACCAACGCACAGTCGGTGCCGAAGGAGGTGGCGTCGCGGATCGAGATCTATGCGATCCCGTCGGTCACGATTTCGGACCAGCAGTTTCTGACCGGCGACGCCAACGGCAAACAGGTGACGGTGGCGGGCGAATTACGGCTCGCACAAGGTACGGGCCGCCTTCCCGTCGTCGTCATGATGCACGGCTCCGGTGGCGTCAGCGGCGTCAGCGAGGCCTGGGTGCACCAGTTCAATTCGATGGGCATCTCGACCTTCGTGCTCGACGGCTTCTCCGGCCGCGGCCTGACCTCCACCAGCACCAACCAGGCGCAGCTCGGCCGGCTCAACTTCATCGTCGATATCTTCCATGCGCTCGAGATCCTCGCCAAGCACCCGCGCGTCGACCCCGACCGCATCGTGCTGATGGGATTTTCGCGCGGCGGACAGGCAGCGCTCTACGCCAGCATGAACCGCTTCGAGAAGCTCTGGAATAAATCCGGGGCCCGGTTCGCGGGCTACATCGCCTTCTATCCAGACTGTGCGACGACCTACAACACCGACACCGACGTCGCCGGCCGGCCAATCCGCATCTTCCACGGTGCGCCCGACGATTATAACCCGGTCGCAAGCTGCAAGGCCTATGTCGCGCGCCTGAAGGAAGCCGGCCGCGACGTGGTGCTGACCGAATATCCGGACTCGCCGCATGGTTTCGATTCCGGACTATTGGGCTTCAACGCCAGTCTCGTCTCCGCCAACGCCCAGACCGTGCGCAATTGCCACATCAGGGAGGGCGAAGGCGGGCTATTGATGAACGCCGACACGCAGCAGCCCTTTAACTACAAGGACCCCTGCGTCGAGCTCAACCCGCATGTCGGCGGCAACCCCGACACCGCCAGGGAAGCGCGCAAGGCGGTGGCGGAGTTTCTGCAGGCGTTGCTCAAGCTGGGTTAGCGAGCGTACTCCCCTATGGGTGCGAGGGAGACTCCAACTCGATCGAGTTCCAATCTGGTCGGTCGCTGAAGGTCAAAAGTCGACGCAATAGCAATCTGTAAATCATTGCGCAGTTGGAAAGTAGTTCGCGATCGATATCCGCTAACCTGCTCCCGTGGGTCGCCCTATTTCGAAGATCATATAATTGGCCGACTAGGCGCCGGTTGCTTAGTCGCTTCTCCATATCCCCTCCGATTAATTGGGCGGCTCGCACACTAACCTTCCATCGCACCGGAAGATTGTCACCTTTCTGGCTAACAGCAATTTCGAATGCCAGCGCCAAATCAAGAACTTTATCTATCAATGCGTGCCTGCATTGACTCAAGGTGTAGCGATCCATCGAACGCCGAAGATCCGATTTCCAATCAAAGGCCAAGCTTCGGAAGGCGGAATATAGCTCCGAAACATCGCCAGCGTCCAATCGAACAATACTCTCAACACGAGGGTGTACCTCTGGCAGATTCCAGCTCAGAAAGTACGCATTGGATATCCCGCCAAGCTCAACATCCTGAAACTCAAACCAATAGGCCATAGGAAGCGGGCGGCCGATACCAACTGCCTCAACCAGCCTGCAAAGCTCCATCGCTGACTCCGCAGCCTCATTTAATTGAGCAGACCCTAGATAGTCACTCGAGATGAGCGGAACGTTTTGTATTTCTTTGGTATATGCCACCTGCGGTAAATCGAAATGCCGTTCAGAATACCAAATGAACGGACTCGGCTGCCATTTTTTGCGATCCGCAATTAAGCTCTTTCCGTAAGAAGACGGCATATGTTCAAATAATAGAAGGCGCGAGGAGTCTGAGAGCATGATTTCTTGATCAATCGCGATACCCCAAATGGCGGCTCCCAACACCACGTTAGTCGTTCTGGTGTTCAGGAGTCCGGCCAGCCAGCCGACCGCGTCGGAAGCCGACTTCCATTGTGCCCTGCTGAAGACGAATTGAGCCAACGAATCAGAATTAATCGGCGAAACCATTCCCAACCTGAACAAGTTATTTCCCAATACCGCCTGGTACTCAGGAAGCCTTTCGATGGCGGCCGCAATTGGCGAAAGAACCTCTTGGTCAGGCGAGTCACGAGTAATTAGAGACTGCCCTCGAGTCTTGTTTTCGTAGACTGCGATTGCAGCCTCGATCGTCTCCGCCAACGGTAACCCTTTTTCACTTACTTCGCTCATGGAACGCTCGATGAAGCTATCGGCTCGCAAAGGTGAGGTGCTCTGCTTTCCCGAGATGCGTGGATGGCCGGGTCAAGCCCGGCCATGACGACGTTGAGAGATCGAGAGATCGCGCAAGCCGCTATTTCTCCCCCGGCTTGAACGGCTCCTCCTTGTCCGGCGGCACGGTCTGCTCGGCCATGGCGAGGATCATCGCGACCATGACGTAGTTGCCGGCAACGGCGGTGAGATCGACGATCTGCTGGTCGCTGAACACCTTCTTCGCCCGCGCATAGGTTTCGTCGCAGACCTTGTGCGTTGAGGTCAGCTCGTTGACGAAGTCATAGACCACCGCCTCATCCTCGACCATCTTCGACGGGCGCTTGTTGGCCTTCAGCTCGGCGATGATGTCGGGCGACAGCCCCGCCTTTATTGCGATCGGCACATGCGCGAACCATTCCACCTGCGAGCGCCACTGCCGGCCGATGATCAGGATCGCGAATTCGTTCAGCCGGGTCGGCACCGAGGTGTTCCAGCGCAGATAATCGAACAGATCGAACAGCCGCTGGCCCAGCACCGGGCTGCGCAGCAGAAGGTTGTACGGCCCGCCGATACCGACGCTCGACACCTTCACGATCTGGTCGCCGAGCGGCTTCTGCGCCTCGGTGAGCTGATCCAAGGTGAGCTGGGGGAAGCGCGGTGTCTTGCCGGAAGTCGAATGCATGGGTCCTCGCCGTTTTTTGATTGTGGCCGCAGATTAGTTGAGCGCGCCGAATTGAACCAGTGCCCGGGGAACCCTTGCGAACCTATGTTCCGCTGCCGAGTTTATCTGCAAATAACACTTGCAAGGAGATATCTCGATGACTGGATCAAGACTGGCGAGCGCGGGCGCGCTGATGATCGCTCTGGGTCTTGCCTTCTATCCCGCTCTCGCCGCCGTCTCTCCCTTCCGCGCCATGGCCGGCTCATGGTCGGGCGGCGGCATGCTGAGCACGGCCGACGGCAACCAGGAGCGGCTCCGTTGCCGCGCCTCCTACGACGTCGCAGGCCGCGGCGATGAGCTCAGTCTCAACCTGCGCTGCGCCAGCGACAGCTACAATTTCGACCTGGCGAGCAACGTGGAATATCGCGAAGGCGCGATCTCCGGCCAATGGTCCGAGGCAACCCGCAACGCGCCGGGCACCATCGAGGGGCGTGCGGCGGGTGACCACATCGAGGCCGCCGCGCGCGGCCAGAGTTTTTCCGCCGACCTGTCGCTGACCACCCGTGGCAACCGGCAGACGATCTCGATCCGCCCGCAGGGCGGCGGCGAAATCCGGGCGGTGTCGCTCGCGCTCGAACGGCGCTGAGGGGCGGTCAGCGCGCCCGCTTGGTCAGCCGCAGCACGAACACCAGGACTTCGGCGACGGCCTTGTAGAGCTCGGCCGGAATCTCGTCGCCGAGCTCGACATTGGAGAGCGCGCCGGCCAGCACCTCGTTCTCCTCGATCGGGATGTCGTGCTCTTTCGCGACCTCGATGATCTTGGCTCCAATGGCGCCCTTGCCTTTGGCGACGACGCGGGGCGCGCCGGAGCGGTCGTAATGCAGCGCGACCGCGAGCTGGTTTTTGGTCTCGGTGCTCACAGCGCGCGATCCAGGAAGTGGCCGGCCTTCGCTGGTGCTGGTTGCGGCGGGGCGCCCTCGCGGATCACGATGTCGCCGGGCGACAACTCGGCCTGGCTCAGCGCCTGGCTGAGCTCGCCCGCGCCGGCGCGCAGTTGGGCCGCAGTCTGCGACCGCTCCGCCCACATCCGCACCGAAGTCCGATCGCCGGAGAGCGAGACCAGCACATGCACGGGGCCCGCCGGCTCGACATTGAGCGAGAAGCGCGCCTGCCACGTCCGTTTCGCCGCTTCGACCTCGTTGCCGCCGCCGTCGCGCGAGATTTCGAACTGCGCCATCGCGGTGCCCTGCGGGGTTGCGAACGGGATTTCAAAATTCCAGCGGGGTACCGCGGAATCGATGCGGTTACTCGTGGGGTCTGGGCGATCAGGCAAGGAGGCGACCTGCAGCAGGGTTTGCCGCGCGAGCGCGGCATCGGTGTCGTCGAGCAGATGATGCACCGTGGTCGACAGCGGCGCGTTTGGCGCGATCGTGGGGTCCGCGACCGGTTGTGCCGAGGGCAGCGCGCCGCGGAATGGCGGCGGTGGCGTGTTGGTGAGCGCGGTCCCCTGCACGCTGCGGCCGTCCGGCGAGGTGATGATCGCCGCCGGATTGCCTGATGTACCCGGCGTTTGCTGGACCGCCTCCTGCAGAAGATTGAGCGCGGCGCCCGCCGTCACCGCGCGCGGCCCGGCCCCAAGCAGCGCCTGCGCGATCAGCAGCTTGCCGGGATCGCCGGCCGCAAGATTTGAGAGCAGCGGCCGCGCCTGGAGAACTATTTCCTGGCCGATGGCCTCCGCTGTTTGCGACGGGACAAGCGAAGGCGAGCCGATCGTGGGTTTGGCCGCGCTCGCGGGAGCACCAGCGGCGGCAGTGCTTTCCACGCCCCCGGCGGCGGTCGCCAACGTCTGCCGCAGCACGATCAGCGCGGCCTTCAGGTCGGGCGTGCTGCCGGAAGGAGCCGTTCCCGACGCCAAAGAGGCCTCCAGGAACAGGCCGGACTTCTGGAAGGCATTCTGGATGTCGCCGCCGCCGAGATCGGGATCGAGGCTTGTCTGCTGCGCGAGCACGTTCGCGATCACCTGCTGTAAGGCCGGCGGCAGACCGTTCGCCGAGGCTGCTGCGTTGAGGTTGGCAAACAGCGGCGCGAGGCTCTGTTGCGTGGTCGCGGCGCTTTCCGTGGCGACCGACACCGCGATGCGCTCCAGCGGCGTCAGCGGATCGCTCGCCGCTGCGACATTGGCAGCCGGCCCGACCGGCGCATTTGGCGCAAGATTCGGCGCAAGCGTCACGGCGTCGCCCGCTGCGGCGCCGGCGCCAGCGCCTACGATCTGCAGCCGCACCACGCCATCCTGCGTCTGCGACACCGAAAGCTGCAAATTCTGGCCCGGCGTCAGCGCGACCTCCGTCAGCACGTCGAGCGACAGGTTGGCGATCGCGATCCGCACCAGGTTCTCGGCCAGCACGTTCTGCACCTGCGCGGACACCACGGTGCCCGGCTGCAGCACGACGCCGTCGGTCGCGCTGCCGACGGCCTGCGCGCCGATGACCGGAACGGACGGATTGATCGAGATCGCCATGCCGCGGGAGGCTACCGCGAGGCGCTTAACCTCTCGTTAACCGAGCGCCTTCAATGCCGCCAAAATCGCGACTGCGGCGTCGAAATCGAGCTTCCGCGCGGCCCGGCGCGCGGTGACTTCCGCGTCCTCGCCCCATTGCTCGGCGTTGAAATCCTCGTCGACATGGGCGGCCGCCCAGAGCTGTCCGGCATCCCGCGCGCCATGATGGAGCGCGAGCGCCAGAAGCGCCGAGCCGGTCAGCGTGGTCACGACATGCAGCGCCGCGACCGACCAGGGATCATGCGGCAGCGTGTCGCGTGCGGCGGCGACCGCCTGCTCGGGCTGGGCGACATGCATGATACCCTGCGCCAGGATGAAATGGGCGCCGAGCGCCTCCGCCGCCCAGAACACCACGGGGTCCCAGTGCTGCGCCTCGCGCGCGACCAGGCTTTCGGGATGGCCGGCGCGGTAGAACAGCAGATCCGATCGGAGATATTTCGCGACGTCGTCGCGGACCATCCCGACGCGATCGACCACGGCGTCGACGACGCTGTTGGCAAAGCGCGTCATCGGCATGGTCACGGGATCGATGGTCTCCTTCTGCGCCTCCCATTCGGCGGCCACGGCGTCCGCGATGGTCCGCGCCGGCACCGCCACGATCCGTCCCGACGGCGTCCTGATCGGCTTGCTGTCGAGCGTCGCGGCAAAGCCCCCCTCGGCCTCCATGACGCCGGCCGTGGCGTAAAACCGCTTGCGCAATGGCGCGCGCGTGGCGCGCCTCACCGCCTCCTGCGGGTCCAGCAGCGATTGGCCGGCCACTTCGTCGAACAATTCACGCATAGAGGCTTTGCTTCCCTCGGTCGCATCAATCCGGAACGCAAATTATGATAAGCACGGGCGCGAATAAAGCGAGCCTATCGTGGAACGGGTTTTTGCAGCGATCCTGGCCTTGGTCTGCGGTACCGCCAGCGCCGGCGCCGGGTTCCGCACGCCGGAATCGCTGGTCCGCAACGTCTATGCCCATTACGGCAACGGGGCACCCGACCTCTCCCACGGCCTGCCGCGCGACGAGGTGACCACCGACCGGTTCTTCGATCCGAGCCTGCGCAGGGCCTGGCGCTCCCTGAAGAACGAACCCTACGATTTCCTGGTGCAGAGCCCGACCTGGAAGCTCGGCCCGGTCTCGATTTCGATCCTGCGCAAGCAATTCGACAAGACCTATGTCGCAGCCGTCTTCAACAATCAGGGCCGCGCGGTCACGCTGAACTTCATCCTGGTGAACGGGCCTGAGGGCTGGGTGATCACGGACATCGAGAGCCCGCATGATTCCCTGCGGATGTTTCTCGACCAGTTCAAGAACTGAAATCAATCAGCGGTTGACGCAGGACCGCACATAGTAATCGCGATCGCCGGGGCCAAAGCCTCCGGCGGCGGCTTCAGCGAGACAGCGCTTGACGCGTTTGTGGAACGACGGCTGCGTCCGCGGCGAATTGTTATAGCCATAATCCGGACCGCTATATTGCGGCGACGGCACGTCCATCTTCGGCACCACGGGCACCGCGGTGCTCGGAGGCGGCGGTGGGGCCGGCAGCGGCGGATTGAATTGCGAGCCGCCGGGAAGATTGTTCGGTGACTGCGCGAGAGCACTGCCGCTCGCCAACAGCGCCACCGTCACAAGGAAGCGTTTCATGGAGGGTATGTCGTCATCCCCCCGGAGAAGCGCAAGCAGCTATTCCTCCGGCGCGTGCTCGATCGGATCGAACCGGTCGGCCTCCAGCCCCAGAAGATTCCAGGATTGCAGCATATGCGGCGGCAAGGGCGCGGTGGCGTCGATCACGCCGCCGCGTGGATGCGGGATCACGATCCGCCGCGCCAGAAGATGCAGCCGGTTCTGCAGCCCACCCGGCAATTGCCAGTTCTCCTTGTTGAAGTATTTGGGGTCGCCGACGATGGCGTGATCGATATGCGCCATGTGCGCGCGCAATTGGTGGGTGCGTCCGGTGACGGGTTTCAGCGATACCCAGGCAAGCTTTTGCGCCGACGTCTCGACCACCGCGTAATAGGTGACCGCATGGCTTGCGCCCTCGTCGCCATGGGCGGCGACGCGCATGATGCTGTCCTCCTCGCTCTCCTCTTTGGCCAGATAGGTCGAGATACGGCCCTGCTTCGGCTTCGGCACGCCCGCGACCAGCGCCCAATAGACTTTGCGCGCCGAGCGATGACGGAACGAGCCGGTCAGCACCGACGCGGCGAAGCGCGTCTTTGCAATCAGCAGGCAGCCGGAGGTTTCGCGGTCGAGCCGGTGGACAAGGCGCGGGCGCTGCCCCTTGGCATCGCGCATCACCTCAAGCATGCCATCGACGTGACGCGACAACCCGGAGCCGCCTTGCACCGCGAGCCCCGCGGGCTTGTTCAGCACCATGACGTCGGCATCCTCGAACAGGATCATCTTGCGCAGCTCTTCGAGCGTCTTGGTTTCAGCCTC
>Ga0134128_10012245_pt1 | contig 10234 bp, 3 predicted proteins | sample KB31754_FD_96462 | JGI IMG/M metagenome (GOLD analysis project Ga0134128, IMG submission 96462) | Terrestrial soil microbial communities with excess Nitrogen fertilizer from Kellogg Biological Station, Michigan, USA - KB3-175-4 | ecosystem: Environmental > Terrestrial > Soil > Unclassified ...
TGACGCTCCGGTCCCGGACGTTATCCGGCACACTGCCCTGCGGAGTTCGGACTTTCCTCCCCCGGCGAACTTACAGCCCACCGGCAGCGATCGCCCAGCCGCCTGCTACTCCAATATGGTACCTGAACGGTACTCCGGGCATCCTAGGAATCAACAGCGGCAACGGGCGAACGCTCTTCGGGTTGTTATGATGGTGGCTCGGGTAAAAATCAGGCCGCGGAACCCAACGCTACCCCCCTGCGCGAAGGAGCAATATGGCCACATATCTTGTTACGGGAGCTGCCGGATTTATCGGCTCCTGGCTGACCCAGGCACTCGTCGAACGCGGAGAGACCGTCCGCGCGCTCGATAACTTCACCACCGGCAAGCGGGAGAATCTGGCCCCCTGGCTCGACAAAATCGATCTGGTAGAAATCGACCTGCGCGATGCCGACCGGGTGGCAAAAGCCTGTGAAGGCGTCGATTTCATCTTCCACGAGGGCGCAATTCCCTCCGTCCCTCTTTCTGTCAAAGATCCTCGCACCAGTCATACTGCCAACATCGACGGCACTTTCAATCTGCTTGAGGGCGCGCGTCACGCGGGCGTCCGGCGCGTCGTGTATGCGGCCTCCTCTTCGGCATACGGCAATAAAAATCCTTTGCCGCAAAAAGAATCGATGCTTCCGGGGCCTTTGTCTCCCTATGCGGTGCAAAAACTGGTGGGCGAACTCTACCAGCGTAGCTATTGGGAAGTTTACGGTCTGGAAACGGTGGCGTTGCGTTACTTCAATATCTTCGGGCCGCGCCAGGCTCCGGACTCGCCCTATAGCGGAGTCATGGCCAAATTCGCCAAAATGATGCTGGCGGGTGAACAACCAACCATCAACGGCGATGGCACCCAGAGCCGGGATTTCACCCATATCGAAAACGTTGTGCAGGCCAACCTGAAGGCGGCGGCCGCCCCGGCGGAAAAGGTGGCGGGACGCGTCTTCAACTGTGCCTGCGGCAAGCCCTATACCTTGAACGAGACCTACAAGCGGCTGGCGGAATTGACGGGTTATAAGAATCCGCCGTTGTATGGGCCTCCGCGGGAGGGCGATATTCAGCACTCCTACGCCGACATTTCGGCGGCGCGGGAGGCTTTTGGATACGATCCCAAGGTGGATTTCCTCGAGGGCCTGCGGCGTACCGTGGACTGGTATCGGGAGCAGCACGAGACCCGGCTGCGCAAGCCGGTGGGCTCCTATGCATCACGCGGCGAACAGAATATCGCGACATAATTGCGTCCAAAATGGGTCGCGCACGTTACCAAAGTGTTGACTCGCGCGAAAAACACCCGGATGATGAAGGGGAACCTGCTTGCCCCTACTTCGGGTGTTGGATGTCTGGACTCCCCTGGCGCCTGGCTTGCTGCCTGGCGTTTTTTCTGTCGGCCGTTCTCCATGCGCAAGCGTCTCCTCCGCTGGCAAAGCCGGATCATTCTCCAATTTCAAGTTTGTTTTTGACGCCGGCGTCCGCCGTCGCACAGTCTGGCAATTTCGAGCGGCAACGAGCGGCTTCTTTCCTGCTGTCGCGGACGGTGAAAGGCCAGTCCTCTGCCATGTTGCGGCTGCAAGGATTGCGCCAGATCAGCGGGATGCCGCATCTGCTCTCGGGCAATCAACCTTGGCAGGCGGTTGGGCCTGCTCAGATTGACACGCCGCAGTTTGGTCCAGTCACCGGACGGATTACGTCGATTTCCATCGCACCCTGGGACGCATCCGGGAACACCGTCTATCTCGGCTCGACCGGCGGAGGCGTCTGGCTCTCAACCAACGCGGCTGCTGCTGACCCAACAACGGTGACATGGCGCCCGCTTACGGACGATCCGCCCGCATTTTCCGGTGTCAACATTACTTCTCTCAGTATGGGGGCGGTCAGTGTGCAACCGGGAAGTTCGCCGAACGGCGTGGTGCTGGCCGGGACCGGCGACCCCAATGACGTGCTCGATTCGTATTACGGAGCGGGCATTTTACGTTCCGCCGACGGGGGCGCCACCTGGCGGCTGATCACGCAGAGCAGCGACGGCTTCTCCGGCGGACTCACAAATTACAGTTTCGCCGGGAATGCTTTTTCCGGCTTCGCGTGGAGTACGGCGGACACCAGCCGGGTGGTCGCGGCAGTCGCGGATTCCTATGACGGCTTTATCAACAACATCAATAACAGCGGAACCCACAACGTGGCCGAAGCTGGACTGTACTATTCGCCGGATGCCGGACAGACCTGGTTCCTTTCGACGATTGAAGATGGACCGAATCAGGTCATTCAGTCCTCGCAAACGACGATTCCCACTGTTTTTCCCGGTGTGCCCGCGACGTCGGTAGTCTGGAACCCAGCGCGGCAGATGTTCTATGCCGCCCTGCAATATCACGGCTATTACCAGTCGCCGGACGGTGTCACCTGGACCCGCCTGGCCAACCAGCCGGGTACAGCGTTGACGGCGGCAAATTGCCCGGCGAATCCAGGATTCACGGGCAGCAACTCCTGCACGATCTTTCGCGGTGTGCTGGCCGTTCAGCCAAACACCGGCGATATGTTCGCGCTGAGCGTCGCTGTCAACAATGTCGATCAGGGGTTGTGGCAGGACGTCTGCAACAAAGGAGCCAATGGCTGCGCCAATCCGGTCCAGTTTGGCATAAGAATCGCTGACTCGACCATCGACAACGCGGGCGGAAGCATCCCGCAGGGCACGTATGATCTCACGCTCGCTGCCATCCCCAACGGCACAGACACCTTGTTGTTTGCTGGAACTAATGACATCTTTCGTTGCAGTCAGGCCGCGGGATGCGTGTGGCGCAACACCACGAATGCGGCAACCTGCGCATCGGCGAAAGTAGCTCCAGCGCAACATGCAATCGCGTTTTTGGCTCCTCCCGCCGGTCAGACGCTGCCATTACTCTATTTTGGAAACGACGGTGGCATATGGCGTTCGAGCGACGGCGTGAGCCAGACGGGACCGTCTTGCGATTCCGGCGATGCGGCGCATTATCAGAATCTGAATGGTGGATTGGGCTCGCTGGGGGAAGTAACGGGCCTGGCGAACAACCCCAGCGATGCGAATGTGCTGCTTGCGGGATTTGGAACGAACGGCACGGCGGAGACCATCGATCAGGGAGCGACAGCCTGGCCACAACTGCTGAGTCAGCAAGGCGGCCTGACCGCAATTGACCCGGCGAACCCTGGCAACTGGTATGCGACGCTCGGACCCGGTGTGGCGATTGGTCAATGCACGCAAGGGGCAAACTGCGCCGCGACGGATTTTGGCAGTCCGCCCGCGATTGGCTCCCCGCAAACCGGCGGTGATCACTCGTTGCTCTACGCGCCCTACATGCTGGACCCGCAGGACAGCACTAATTTGATTGTCGGGACCTGCCGTGTCTGGCGCGGACCGGCCACGGGTGGCATCGCGTGGAGCGCGGCCAACGCCATCAGCCCCATGCTCGACGGCAGAGCCGAACCAAGCTGCAATGGAAATGCTTTGCTCCGTTCGCTCGCCGCCGGGGGCCCGAATATTCAGTCGGGAACAGGGGCACAAAATACGGGCGCACAGGTGATTTATGCCGGAATGGCGGGGTTGCTCGACGGCGGGGGCGCCAGCGTGGGCGGTCATGTTTTTTCAACACGTGCGGCCAATCTTGCCACGGGAAGCACGGCATGGACTGACCTGGCACGCTCGCCGGTCGCGAATGAGCAGAGTTATAACGGCATCTTCAATCCGGATTTTTTTGATGTTTCCGCGCTCTACGTCGATCCGCACGATGCGACCGGCAACACCGTCTATGCGGCTATCCAGGGTTTTGGCGTTCCGCATCTGTATCTTTCCATTGACGGGGGCGCGGACTGGATCAATATCACCAAAAATCTTCCCGACCTACCGCTGAACGACGTGCTGGTCGATCCCAATGACGCGAGCGTGGTATATGTTGCCTCCGACGGCGGCGTGTTCGTGACGCAAAACGTTGCCAACTGTGAGCTGAGCGGCGGCCAGTGCTGGAACATTCTGGGAACCGGTTTGCCGCTCGCGCCAGCTGTCAAACTCGCGGCCACTGCAGGCGATGGTGGATCCCTGCGTGTCGGCACGTATGGCCGTGGAATCTGGCAGACCCCACTGCTGAGCGGCGTTCCGCAGACGACGATGACGCTGATGCCTGCCAATCTTACCTTCGCCGGCCAGCCCGTGCAGACAGAAAGCGCCGTGCAAACTGTGACGGTTACAAATACCGGCAGCACGCCACTGAATATCAGCGGCATCCAGGCGTCCGGCGATTTTTTGGAAACCGATACATGCAGCGGCTCCATTCCCTCCGGTGGAACCTGTCAAATCGAGGTGATGTTTACGCCATCCACCACTGGCACGCGAACAGGCGCGCTCATCGTGACCGGCAACATCATTGGCGGTCAGCAAGACGGAGTCCTCACTGGTACGGGGACGACACAATCTGCAATTGTGTTAGTGCCCAACAGCGTGGAATTTGGCAGTCAGCAAGTGAATACGGTTTCCGCCGCGCAACAGGTGACGATTTCCAACACCAGTAGCGGCAGTATTTCTCTCGCTTCGGAAAGTGTCACCGGGCCTTTCGCCGTCAACAGCAGCACCTGCACCAACACGCTGCCATCCAACACAGGATGCACGCTGGCGATTGTGTTTCAACCCACGCAAGCGGGATCAGCCGCCGGTGTGCTGACGGTCGCCAGCGGGCAGGGGACGCAGACCATCGGCCTGACGGGAACCGGTGCGAATCCAGCCACAGACACATTGGCTCCCATGTCGCTCAACTTTCCGGCGACGCTTGAAAACACTGCAAGCGCGCCCCAGACCGTCACGTTGACGAATGCCGGCGGAGTCGCATTGACAGGAATCCAGGTACAAACGAGCGGCGACTTCGCGGTTATGAACGGCTGCAGCTATTCGTTGAACGCACAGTCGTCTTGTACGCTCACGGTTCAGTACACACCTCACGCATCCGGCGCCGAAACCGGCAGCATCACGGTCACAGACAATCTACGCAGTCGGGTCATCCAGCTGAGCGGCATGGGCATCTCTCCTGCGACCGACACGCTGTCCCCGCCAGCGCTGGCATTCCCCGCAACGATTATCGGCCAGAGCGCCGCATCGCAAACCGTCACCCTGACCAATTCCGGCGGTTCGCCGCTGAATCAGCTGAGTATCCAGTCCACGGGCGTCGGATTTGCGGAAACAAATAATTGTCCCGGCACGTTGGCCGCAAACTCAAGCTGCGTCATTGCCGTGACATTCCATCCCACCGCCCCAGGTGCTGCAACCGGGCAGCTTGTTGTATCGGACGCAATTCGCACGCAAGACGCTCCCCTCACCGGTTCCGGCGAAACACCGGCGATAGACAATCTCTCTCCGCTGTCGCTGAACTTTGGTAGTCAAACGGTGGGAACAATCAGCGCGCCTCAGAGCGTGACCGTTGCCAACAATGGGCAAGCGACTCTCACGGGCATCCGGATACAGTCGGCAAACCCGGATTTCATGTTTACGACAACGTGCGGTACATCCCTGCAGCCGGGAAGTTTCTGCACAATACAGGTCGTATTTGGCCCACACGTTACCGGCCTCGACGCGGGAACTCTTACCGTGGTGGACGCGAACCAGACGCAGCAGGTCCAGCTTTCGGGGCAGGGAACATTACCCAACGTGACATTGACGCCTGGCAGCATAAACTTTGGTGCCGTCGGATTGGGAATTGCATCGCCGGTGCAAACATTCCTGCTCAGCAACGGGAGCACGGGCACGATGACCGGAATCTTTTTCAGCCTGGCGGGGCCATTCACCGAAAGCACGAATTGCGGCGTCAGCCTTTCGCCGGGCGGAACATGCAGCTTTTCAGTTTTCTTTGCGCCACCCGTAACCGGGAGCCAGAATGGAACCCTGACCGTAAGCAGCGCAGATGCCAGTCCGCTGACGGCCTCCCTTACGGGAGTTGGAATTTCTTATGATCTGGTTCCGACCAGCGCAACCAGCGTGACTCTATCCAGCGGCGACACGGCAAATTATTCACTGCAACTAATTCCCGCAAATGGTTCCGTTGGGAATGTCACATTGACCTGTACTGCTCCTCCTCCGAACGCAACCTGCATGGTAAGTCCGGCAACTGTATCCTTATCCGCGTCGTCAAACATTCAGGTAGCGATTGCGACCGGTGTTTCTGTTGGTTCCGGCCATTCTGTAACAATGCGGCGAGCGGATTTTTCCCGATGGCGAGCTCGTCCCCTGGGACTGCTTCTGTTTGTCTTGCCGCTCTGGCAAATTCGCGTTCGCGGCAAAAGATTCCGGACACGCGGATTTCGCCTCCTGATTGTGTTCCTTTCCGTAGCCCTTCTGGCGGGGATGACGGCTTGCGGAGTGGGCGGTGGTCCGTTGGGGAGCGGGACTTCGAATCCGCTGCCGGGTAATTCGCTGACGCCTCCCGGAACATACGCAGTGACCGTGTCGGCGGTGGTTGGCGGCCTGGATAAGAGCGTAATCCTGACACTTCAGGTCCGATAATCGGGCAAACTGGACGGACCTGGCCCATCCAAGCCGGCACAGAATGAAATGCAGCATTTAGATTAGAATTACTTCGAATGCTACGTAAATTCCTTCCTCTGATTACCGTTATCTTGTGCGCCGGAACTTTGATTGCATATGCCCAGCTGGGGGGTGGGGATACCGGCTCGCAGACTGTGGATTGTTCGGATCCCATGATGGCTGCTGTTCCTGCATGCACCGGCGCAGCAGTCAATCCTTCTGCCACTGGACAGTCGCCTGCCGGCTTGCCAGGTCAAGGAGTATATGGCCAAGGGATTTACGGTCAAGGAATGTTTGGTCAGCGGTACGGCGGATATGGAGCTGGCGGGTATGGGGCAGGCTCCTACCCACAATATTCGCCAAATGGAGCCGGCAGAACAACGACCGGCAACGGGGGTATCGACAACCGAATTCCGACATATGTCGATCAGGTTCCCTATGGCTATGGAATGAACGGGGCCTATCGAACCCCGTATCGTCCAGCTGGGACGACGATCCAGCCGCCAACCGAATTTCAGCGTATCGTCGCTGGCGCCACCGGCGCGAAATTGCCGATCTTCGGAGCCGATCTGTTCTCCGATTTCTCAGCACCCTTCGCTCCCATTGATCGAACTCCCGTTACCGCAGACTACGTCGTCGGGCCGGGCGACCAATTGCTCATCCGCGTCTGGGGACAGGTCAACTTCAATGCGCATGTCACCGTGGACCGTTCCGGAGAAATATATGTTCCGCAGGTTGGGAATGTGGAGGTATCGGGACTTCACTTTGAGCAATTAAATGGCTATCTCAAAAAACAGTTTGGCCGTGTATTCCGCAACTTCGACCTAAGCGTGAATATGGGACAGCTGCGCTCGATCCAGGTTTACGTGGTGGGAAATGCCCAGAGCCCGGGAAGCTATACCGTCAGCTCGCTCAGCACGCTGGTGAATGCGCTATTTTCTTCCGGCGGCCCGTCCCGCGAAGGTTCGATGCGGCGGATTGAATTGAAGCGAGCCGGACAAGTCGTTACTACCTTCGATCTATACGACCTTCTCATTCACGGCGATAAATCCCACGATGCTCCCCTTTTGTCCGGCGACGTCATCTATATTCCACCGGTTGGTCCGCAGGTAGCCATGGCGGGCAGTGTTCATATTCCTGCAATTTACGAGTTAAAAGGCACGGACACAGCGGGACAGGTTATTGAGATGGCCGGCGGTCTGGCGACGATGGCTTCGAAACAGGATGCTCAACTGGACCGCACCAGCAACACGGGAGGGCGCCAGACGATCCAGCTTCCGTTGGACGCGGCAGGCTTAAAGACACCAATGCGGGACGGCGATATCCTGCGAATCCCTGCCATGGTGCAGCGATTCGATAACACCGTGACATTACGGGGGAATGTTGCTAATCCGGGACGATATCGCTGGTCGCCTGGAATGCGAATTCTGGATCTGATTCCGGACCAGGCTTCGCTGGAAACGCGGGGATATTGGGAGCGAAGGATCGCGTTGGGATTGCCCGCTCCCGAATACATGCCCTTGATGTCTGAATATCGCGCCAATCTTCCCAATCCGACGGAGCAGATATCGGAAGCTAATGGTGCGCCCTCCAATTACAGCACCGGAACTTCGCTTGCAGACGTGGAGGCCCCAGCGGCAGGGAGGCAGCAGGCCGCGACGGCTGCCAATCTATCGTCAGTACAGAAAGGCGCGGAGAAGTCCAATAGCGATCAAGCGACATCGTCTTCCGAGGCGAGCCCCGTGCAGCAGCTTCGCTATTATCCTCCGGGAGAACGCTTTTCCCAGGGCCAGTTTCCGATCAAAAATGAAATTCTACGGACCGCGCCCAGCATCGATTGGAGCTACGCAGTCCTGGAACGGACGAATCCGCAAACACTCGCTACTACGCTGCTTCCATTCAGCCTCGGCGAGGCGGTTTTGAACCACCAGCCATCGCAAAACCTCGAACTCGAACCCGGAGATGTCGTCACAGTATTCTCGACTGCGGATATCCACGTGCCGCAAGCCCAGCAGATAAAATATGTGCGCCTGGAAGGAGAAGTGGTTCATGCTGGCGTCTATAGCGTCCAACCCGGAGAGACCTTGCGGGATGTAGTTCGCCGCGCGGGCGGCTTTACGCCCAACGCTTATCTCTATGGATCGGAATTTCTCCGGGAATCGACCCAGCGTCTGCAGCAGGCGAAGCTAAATGCGTATGTGAATTCGCTAGAGCGCGACATTCAGGTTTCATCTTCCAATGCGACCGGATCGCTCACAAACGCGGTCGGGGCTTCGGCTCTTGCTTTCAGTCTTCAAAGCCAGCGGGATTTGGTCTCTACCTTACGGAAGATGCGTGCCACCGGACGGATCGTTTTGAACCTGACCCCATACAGTCGAGGGGTAGATGCGTTACCAGATTTATCATTGCAGGATGGAGATCAATTTATCGTTCCTGTCATGCCGGTAACGGTCAATGTGGTCGGTGCGGTCTACGATCAAAATTCTTTTCTATATCGTCGTGGAGACCATGTCGGAGATTATTTAAGGATTGCAGGCGGAGGGACCCGCAACGCGGACAAAAAGCATGAATTTGTCATCCGGGCGGACGGCTCTGTAATCAGCAAACAGACGGCCGGAAGCGACGTGTTCGGAAGCGGATTGAACGGGGAACTTGCATATCCCGGCGATACGGTTGTACTTCCAGACAATATAAGCAAGACGACACTGTTGCGTGGTCTGACCGACTGGTCCACAGTGCTTTCTCAATTTGGATTGGGTATCGCAGCCCTGACGATACTGGGCTTATAAGCGTGTCTATTATGCCCACTGAAACCAACACGGAGAATTTCACAGAAACGCCTCTGCTTCACGCGGAGGAATCTGAGCTGGAAAATACTGTCGACCTGTTGGATCTGGCGTTGGTGCTTGCAGCACAAAAGCGTTTCATTTTTCTTTTCAGTTTAGTTGCGGCAATCATTACCGCGGTCGTCGTATTGGTGATGCCGAAGACGTATACGGCGACCGCCACCATGTTACCTCCGCAAAAAGAAAGTTCTGCGTCGGCGCTGCTGGGTCAGCTGGGTGGACTGGCGTCCATCGTGAGCGGGGGCAGCGGTACGGCTAGCATGCTTGGCCTGAAAAATCCAGATGATCTGTATATCGGCCTATTGCAAAGCGAAACGGTGGAGGACGCAATTGTTCAGCGCTTTCAATTGATGCACGTCTATAAAGCGAAGCGACTAAGTGACGCACGCAAGAGTCTGAAAGATCACACGACAATACTGGCGGAGAAAAGTTCTCTTATCAGCATTGCAGTGAAAGATCATGATCCAAAACGTGCCGCTGCCATTTCCAACGCGTATATTGAGCAGCTTCACGATTTGATGTCGCACCTGGCCGTAACCGATGCGGGCCAGCGCCGCATCTTCTTCCAGCAACAGTTGGAGATGGAAAAAAACAAGCTGGCTGATGCAGAAACTGCACTGGAAACCATCGAACAGAAGACCGGAATTATTCAGCCACAAGGCCAGGCGCAGGCGGTCATTGCGACCATCATGCAGCTTCAGGCGCAAATTTCTGCGCGCGAGGTGGAATTGGGCGCTCTCCGCCTATCATCGACGGAGCAAAACCCGCAAGTGCTTACCTTGCAATCTCAGATTCAGGGTTTGAAAAACCAGCTAGCGGATTTCGAAAAAGGGCA
>Ga0134128_10012246_pt1 | contig 10233 bp, 7 predicted proteins | sample KB31754_FD_96462 | JGI IMG/M metagenome (GOLD analysis project Ga0134128, IMG submission 96462) | Terrestrial soil microbial communities with excess Nitrogen fertilizer from Kellogg Biological Station, Michigan, USA - KB3-175-4 | ecosystem: Environmental > Terrestrial > Soil > Unclassified ...
CTGGGCGTCACGGGCGCCGGGCGGCCACTCCGGTAGCGAGCAGATGCGGCCCGAAGCCGAGCAGCTCCGGCACCCGCTCGATGGCCCGCGCCACCTCCAGGGCCACGTCCCAGTCGACCGGGTCGGCCATCCGCGCGTCCAGGTCGCCGAGGATGAACGCCGGCCCTTCCACGCTGACCAGGTCCGCGACCTCCAGCCCGGCCTCGGTCAGCTCGGCGCGCAGCTCCTCGGGCCGGTGACAGTAGGCCAGGAACCCGCCCTCCTGCATCGGCGGCAGCAGCCCGGTCCGGTCGATCTCGTCGATCCGGCCGAGCGCCTCGGGGTGGGCCAGGTAGAGCCGCTCGCGCAGCATGCCGTCGATCCGGGCCGCCCACCGCGAGATCGCCGCCGCGAACACCGGCCCGCCGGGCCGGACGATCCGCGCGGCCTCGGCCAGCGCCCGGACCCGGTCGGCGCGGTCGAGCAGGTGGTAGAGCGGGCCCAGCAGCAGCACCGCGTCGACCGACCCGTCGGGCAGGTCGAGGTGCCGCGCGTCACCGACGCCGCTGCGCACCCGGCCGGCGTGGTCCCCGGCCGTGCCGGCGGCGTCCGCCGCGAGCTGCTCGACGTGGAACGGCATCAGGTCCCGGTGCTCGACCTCGTAGCCCAGCGAGGCCAGCCACAGCGCGTACCGGCCCGGGCCGCCGCCGATGTCGGCCACCACCGCTGGCGGGGCGGGCAGCTGCCGGAGCACGATCTCGCAGGTCCGGATGAACTCCAGGCTCCCGCGCCCGTCGGTCAGCCGGTCCCGTTCCATGCCCCGCTCGTAGTACGCCCGCAATACCGCCTCATCCGCGCCCATGCCCCGCGACGATGCCACAGCCGGCCCGCGCCGGCCAGCCAATAACGCCGCGCAGGCCGCCGGCCAGTCCATTGGACAAGGCCCGCCCCTGGCGATGGGATTGGGCCATGTCTGAGCCCTTTCGCCCCGTAGCTCCGGTGGATCCGACCAACCTGCGGCCCATGCTGTTCCTGGACGTGGCCCGGCAGATGATGCTCAGCCCGGACTGGTCGCACCGGGCCGCGACGGTGGTGCTGGAGAGTCACACCGGGCCGGGGCGGTTCGTATTCTACGGGGCCAACCATCCCGCCACCATCGACGAGGTGCACGCCCGCCGTGTCGACTTCTCGACTGTCAACCCGGCGGCCATGCTGACCATGGCCCACCGGGGCGTCGGCGTGTACACCAGCCCGCGCGATGTGGCGACGATCGCGGTGCTCCCGCACGACGACCGGCTCGGGTTCGCGGTGGCCAGCCGGCTCGGCTTCGCCAGCCTGGCCGACATCGCCGCGGCCCGGTACCCGCTGCGGGTGTCGGTCCGCGGCTCCATCGACGCCTGCACGCCGATCCTGGTCGACGTGGTCCTGCGGGCGCACGGCTTCAGCCTGGAAGACATCCAGGCCTGGGGCGGCCAGATCAGCTACGACCAGCCCATGCCCAACCACCCGTCCCGGATGGGGCGGCTGGCGGGCGGCGAGCTCGACGCCATCTTCGACGAGGGCGTCATCCTCTGGGCCGACCAGGTCGCCGGGGCCGGGGCGGAGCTGCTGCCGCTCAGCCCCGAGCACCTGGAGGCGCTCCAGGCCGAGGGCTTCCGCGCGGCGCTCATCGAGAAGGCCCGCTACCCGTCGCTGGCCAGGGACGTGCCCGCGGTCGACTACAGCGGCTGGCCGCTGTACTGCCGCGCCGACACCGACGGCGACCTGGTCGAGCTGTTCTGCCGTTCCCTGGCCGCCCGGCGCGAGGACATCCCCTGGGACATCGGCGGCGTCCGCCAGCCGCCGCTGCCGCTGGAGCGGATGGTCACCGACTCCCCCGACACCCCGATCGACGTCCCCCTGCACCCCCGCGCCGCCGCCGTCTGGCGCGACCTCGGCTACCTCCCCTGACCGCGCGGGCCAGCCGAAGGTGAAGGCGGACACCTGCGGGCCGGGGTCCTGGGATCAGCCCGGATCGGTGACCGTGCCGTGGACGACCTGGGTGAACTCCTTACCGCTGACCGTCAGGCCGAGCTCCACGTCGATCTCCCAGGTGCCCGCGGCCGGGCTCGGCGCGGTCAGCGTGACCGTGCCCGGCGGCTGCCCGGCCGCCGTGTTCGGCGTGCTGCCGCGCGCGGCCACGGTGCCGCCCGGGCCGACCAGGTAGTAGGTGATCTTGTTGTCCGGGCTGACGTCGGCCGTGCTGACCGTCACCGTGAGCTGCGGAACCCCGGACGGCACCACGACGTCGTACGTGCTGACCTGGCCGATGCTCCGCCCGACCGTGCTGGTGATCAGGGTTGAGAACGAGCCGCCGCCCGGCGGGATCAGCGTCCGGCGCGCGACCGGCACCGAGGTCATCGCCGCAGCGCCCTGCCCGCCGGGCCCGGACGTGGTGAACTGCACCGACTCCGGGTGGTCGCCGGGGCGGGCCGGGAACGCCACCCGGAGCGGGACCGTCGCGCTGGCGTGAGCCGGGATCGTCACCGGGCCCGAGGCCGGCGTCGTGACCCAGTCCTGGCCCGAGACCCGCAGCGACATCGGCCCGGTGTAGCTGCCCGGCGCGATCGGCGGCAGGGCCAGATCCTGGTCCTTGCCCGACCACAGGATCCGCGCCGTCCATCGGCCCGGCTGCGGCGCGGAGACCTCGATGTGCTGGATGTTGGGGATGGAGCCGCGGGCCGGGTTGCCGTCGTCGTAGGACTCCTGGGCCAGCGCGCCCTGCGGGTCGAACAGCTGGACCTGCAAGGTGCTGTTGTTGGCCGGGTCGGGCCAGATCATGTCCACGTCCAGCCGCCCCAGGTGCGGCGGCACGGTGAACGTGACCGGGCTGGCCGCCGTGGCGCCCGCCTCGGGCACCGGCTGGCCCGGGCTGGGCGCGCTCACGTTCTCGGTCACCACCCGGCCCAGCCCGAACTCGCGGCCGACGCGCCGGTAGCGGCCGGTCACCGTGACCGGCCGGCCGGCCGTGTTGTACAGGCTCACGCCGGTGCTGGCCACGGTGCCGCCGTCGCCGGCCAGGTCCAGCTGCGACGGCGCGGCCACCAGCGTGCCCGGCCCTCGGCCGGCGCCCAGCGTGCTGCCCGGCAGCTGCCGGGCCGCCCGGACGGCAGCGTACACGTTCAGCAGGCCGGCGCCCTGCTGGTCGGCGGGCGCGTCGATGTCGGTCGCCGTGCTGGTCAGGATCTCCTTGACGACGACAGGCGCCGGGCTGGCGCCGCCGTGGGTGTCGCGGTAGGCCTGGATCACGTCGGCCGCGGCCCCGGCGATCAGCGGTGCCGACTCGCTGGTGCCGCGCATGGACTCGGTCGGGTAGTCGGGCGGGCAGCCGCCGCTGCCGTCGGCGCACGCCGCCTCGCCGCCGTACCAGCCCGGCGCGACCAGGTCGACCAGCTTGTTCGTCGCCGTGGTGCCGCCCGAGGACAGCGCGGCCATGTTGTCGGACATGTAGCGGCGGAAGCCGTCGTCCATGGCCACCAGGCGGAAGTTGTCCACCGCCCCGGCCGCGATGACCAGCGGATCCGAGGATGGCGCCACGACCGTGCCCGAGTCGCCGCTGTCGCCCGAGGAGGCCACGACGGTCACGCCCGCGGCCACCGCGGCGTTGTCGGCCGCGTAGAAGAACGTCGCCGACCCGGTGCCGGGGATGTACGGCGCGCCGAACGACTCCGAGATCACGTCGGTGTGCTCGACGGCGACGGCCTGGTCGATGCCCGACACGACCTGGGCCAGCGTCTGGACCATCGGGTCGAACGCGGTGTCCGACAGGTCGACCAGCGAGGCGCCCGGCGCGTCGCCCTTGATGTAGAACTCGCAGGCCGGTGGGATGCCGGACAGCGGCAGGGCCCCGGAGTACTGGTAGTCAACCGTGCCCTGGGCGGCGATGGACGAGGCGTCGCCGTAGAACTCGTCGTTGCTGTCGTTGGCCGTGTAGCTGGGCGCGTCGATGACGACGTGCGATCCGTCCGGCCGGGTGAAGTTGGGGTTGCCCGCGAGCTCGTTCATGCCTTCGTTGGCCACCACCACCCCGGTGCCGGTGGCGATGGAGTTGCCCATGCCCGGCGCCGCCGGATGGCCGTCCGAGGCCCGGATGTCGGTGTCGGCCTCCGGTTCCTGCAGCGGCCGCGACGGCCCGGCCGGATTGAACGGGCAGGTCCTGGACCCGGCCCGGCGCGCCACCGCGACCTTCTTCACCAGCCGCTCGGGAGCCGGGGCGGCCGGGGCCACCCGGATCCGGGGGTCGGGGATGATCCGGGCCACCGCCGGGTCGCGGCGCAGCCTGCTCACCTCGGCCGCCGATACCGTGGCCGCCACCGCGCTGGGCGCGGTGAGCTGCAGCAGCCCGGTGCCGTGGCTGGCCCGGATGCTGGCCACGATGCCGGCCTGGTCGGCGCGGGCCTGCGCCCGGCGCCGGGCGGCGCGCAGGCTGAGCCCGGCGTGCTGGTCCCTGAGCACCACGATCACCGCGCCGCCCGTGGCCGCGCCGGCCAGCGCCGGGGCCAGCCGCGCCGGGCCGGTTGCCGCCGACGCCAAGCCCGGCAGGCAGTAGCCGGATCCGGCCACGGCGGCCACGGCGGCGCCGGCGGCGATGCCGGTCCTTAACGAGCGATGCCGGCCCTGACGTCCTCGTCGAGCGCCCGCGTCCATGTCAGCTCCGTCCGCTTCGCTCCCCCGCAGCTGCCCTGATAGTTAGTTGCCCGGAAGCAAACATCCGCCCGGATTAGCCCGATTGTCAAGGCTTGACCCAGGCTTGCGGTCGCCCGCCGTCGCCCGGCGCCGTGGCTGACCGGCGGTCAGGACGAGAGGCTTTCGACCCTGATCTGCCTCTTTCCGCCAGTTTGGCTTGGTAGCGTGACGCCTGGCGGCAGGCGTGCGACATAGGCGGCGGCCGCCGATACGGGCCGGCGCGCTGGCCGAGCTGGAGCGGGCCCGCGACCCGGCGCGCGCTGGCCATCCTGGACGAGCTGCACCTGCCCCCGGCCGGGGCCGTCCGGGACCGGCTCGGCGACCTGGGCCCGCCGCCGGACCAGGCTGGCTGACCGCCGCCCCGCTCCGCTGCCTGGGCTCCGCTGCGCGGCTCCGCTAGGCGGGCTTGCGACCGACGGCGCCGCGGACCGTGTCGCCCAGCGCGGCCAGCCCGGCCCGTGCGTCCGCGCCGGGGCGCCAGCAGTGGACCGGGACCAGCCCCGGCTCGAGGACCTCCAGGCCGCTGAAGAACCGCAGGATCTCCGCCGGGGGGCGGCCCGAGATGGGGCTGGCGGTGCGGGCGTAGACGGCGGTGCCGGCCGCGGCCGCCTCGGGATCCTGCTCCCCGTCGGTGACGTGGGAGATCACCAGGTAGCTGCCGGGCGCGGCGGCGCTCAGGTACCCGGCCACGGCCTCGTGGGCGTCCGGGTCGCCGACGAAGTGCAGCACCGCGACGAACAAGATGGCCAGCGGCTGGCTGAAGTCGATCAGCCGCCGGGTGTCCGGGTGCTCCAGGACCCCGGCCGTGTCGCGGAGGTCGGCGCTGATGACCGCGGTGCCCGAGCCGGCCTTGAGCGCCCGCGAGTGGGCCAGGACCATCGGGTCGGAGTCCACGTAGACCACCCGGGCGTCCGGGTTGACCTGCTGGGCGACCTCGTGGACGTTGCCCTGGGTGGGCAGCCCGGTGCCCAGGTCCAGGAACTGGCCGATGCCCGCCTCGGCGGCCAGGAACCGGACCGCGCGGCGCAGGAACCCGCGGTTCTCCCGCGCGACCTGCGCACCGTCGGGGAACAGCCGGGTCAGCTCGAGCGCGGCGATCCGGTCGGCGGCGAAGTTGTCGTGGCCGCCCAGCCAGAAGTCATACATCCGGGCCGAGGTGGCCACGGACGGGTCGATGCCCGGCGGGGCCGGCCCGTCCCCCTCGGCGCCGGGCTGAGCGCCGGCGGCGGTGTCGGCGGCGCGCGATCGCGGCGCGGCCGGGTCGGCCGCCTGCTGATCCGGCACGGCCGCCCGCTGATCCGGCGCGGCAACCTGCTGCTGCTCCTGCGACGCGGCCGCCGGTACCGCGCGGGCCGCATGACCGGCCCGGAGCCGGCCGACGCCGCCCAGGTTCCAGGACCGGGCCGGGTCGGTGTCCGGATCGGGTTCGTCGGGCCGCCACAGCTGCACCGGGACCAGGCCCGGCTCCAGGAGGTCCATGCCGTCGAAGAACGCCAGGATGTCCGCGCGGCTGCGCAGCGTGCCGGGGTTGGCGGTGCGGGCATACACCGCGGCGCTGGCCGCGCGGATGGCCGGGTCCACCTCGCTGGTCCCGTGACCCACGACCAGGTAGCTGCCCGGCTGAGCGGCGCCGACGTACCTGGCCACGGCCTCGTGGGCGTCCGGGTCGCCGACGAAGTGCAGCACCGCGACCGTCAGGATGGCCACCGGCTGGCTGAAGTCGATGAGCCGCCGGGTGTCCGGGTGCTCGAGGATCTTGGCCGCGTCGCGGAGGTCGGCGTTGATGACCGCGGTGCCGCCGCCCGTCTTGAGCGCTCGGGAGTGGGCCAGGACCATCGGGTCGTTGTCCACGTAGACCACGCGCACCTCGGGCGCGATCGCCTGGGCCACCTCGTGCACGTTGCCCCGGGTCGGCAGCCCGGTGCCCAGGTCCAGGAACTGGCGGATCCCGGCCTCGCGGGCCAGGTAGCGCACCGCCCGCCCGAGGAACGCCCGGTTGGCCCGGGCCATCTCCGGCACGTTCGGGGCCGCCTCGGCCAGCCGCAGCGCGGCGATGCGGTCGGCGGCGAAGTTGTCGTGCCCGCCCAGCCAGTAGTCATACATCCGGGCGGCGGTCGCGACGGTGGCGTCGATGCCGGGGGGTGGCTGCTGGCCGCGGTCGGTCACCGGGTCTCCATTCCTGGACTCGTGATGCGCCATTTTCCCACGTATGTCGGGGTGGAATGGCGGGCTCACAAGCTGGTCACTTTCTGTCCACCTGCCCGGCCCTAGCATCGGCGCGGGGTGACCATCGAGGGAGGTCAGGACAAGCTGGGGACACGGGGCGCTGAACGACCGCGGTGCCCCGCCCGCCGAGCTGGCGCACATGCACCTGACGGCGGGCGAGGCCGAGGCCGCGCGGCGGATCCTGGCCGGCGCTCGCGGGTACGCGGGGCACGCGGATTAACAAGCATTCGGATTAAACGGCGCGGTTCGCTCGGCCGCAAACCCGTTTCCTAGAACTGCCGACCAGGCCAGGAATTACTTGTTAATCGATAATCTTTGGGTCCGGGCCAGCCGGGATGCGACGCGGGCCGGCCAGGCCGAGGAGCAGGTTCGCGGCCACCGTCGTCCCGTCGGTGCTGATCATGCCGGCTACCTCGGTGGCCCGGGTACGGGTCTGCGGGGCCAGGGCCGTGGCCAGCGCGGCGGACAGGGACTCGGTGGTCGGCGGCTGGGGGTCATGGGCGGCGCCGATGCCCAGCTCGGCCACGCGGCGGGCGAAGTACGGCTGGTCGGCCCACTGGGGCACCACCACCTGGGGCACGCCCGCCCTGGTGGCGGTCGTCGTGGTGCCCGCGCCGCCGTGATGGATGACGGCGGCCAGCCGCCCGAACAGGGCCTGCTGGTTGACCTCGTCGACGGCCAGGCAGTCGTCCCGGTCGTCGATCGGGACCAGGCCGGCCCAGCCCGCGGCGACGAGCACCCGGCGGCCATGTCCGCGGATCGCCTCGATGGCCGCCTGCGCGCTGCCTTCCGGGGCGCGCATGCTGCCGAATCCGATGTACACCGGCGGCGGCCCGGCGGTCAGGAAGGCCTCGAGCTCGGCCGGGAGCGGGCGCTCGTCGGGCACGATCCACGCCCCGGTCTGCACGACCCCGCGGTCGGCCGGCCCCGGCCACGGGGCCAGGACCGGGTCGGCCGCCAGCCACGGGTGCGGGCCGAGGACGTAGTCGCGGACGTTGTCCACTTGCGGCAGCCCGTGCGCGGCGCGGTGGGCGTTGAGGGGCGGGCCGTACAGCGTGTTGTAGTTGTGGATGTCCAGCTCATCCAGCTCCCGCGGGTCGGTCAGGTCGGGAGGGACGGGCCTCAGCGGCAGCGGCTGCGGCCGGTGGTGCGGCGACGGGATGTAGATCGGGCAGTAGTGCACGTGCACCGAGGGGATGCCCAGTTTCTCGGCCACCGACCGGGCACCCAGCGCGGCCGGCATCAGGCCGCTGGCGACCAGCACGTCGCAGTCCTTGGCGGCCGGGGTGACGGTCTCGAACCAGGCGCCGATCAGCTCGTCCAGGCGCTTGGGCACGTCGGCCATGGACGGCGGAGCGGCCCCGTGCACCAGCTGGCGCACGGGCTGGCCGACCGGCACCAGCGGCACGCCGGCCTGGTCCAGCCGCTCGGCGCAGTCCGGCGGGGCGCACATCACCACCTCCGCGCCCATCGCCTGCAGCCGTATCGCTAGTGCCACCAGCGGCTCGACGCCCCCGCGCGAGTCATAGGTCGACAACAGCACACGCACGTAGCATTCCCCATTCCGTTTGATTGCGGGTCCGGCCTGCGATTATGCGGCCTGACCCGGGTCTTGCGGCAAGCCCCGGGGTGCGCTATAAGTTAAGAGTGGCGAGGAGTTCGGGCTCCTTGCCTTTTTCTATTGGGCGAGCCGGGATCAGCCGAGACCGGCCGGCCCGGGCGCCAGGCGGAACGTGACGCGGCTGCCAGGCCGGGCCTGGGCGCAGGCGGGCAGGCATGGCGGGTCCACCACGGCGATCACCGGGTAGCCGCCGGTGGTCGGGTGATCGGCCAGGAACAGCACCAGGTGCCCGTCGGGCAGGGCCTGGATGGCGCCGGCGACGAGGCCCTCGCTGGGCAGTTCGCCGCGGCGGCGCTCCACCGACTGGCCGGTCAGCCGCAGGCCGACCCGGTTGCTGTCCGGCGACACGGTCCACAGGCCGTGCTCCAGCGCGGCCAGGCCGGGGCCGACCAGCCAGTCATGCCGCGGGCCGGGGTAGATCACCAGCTCGGCGGGCGCGCCGGCGCCGTCGGGCGCCGGCGCCGCGGCGGGCAGGTCGCCGAGGGCACAGCCGGGCTCGCCGCCGGCCCCGCCGGGCGGGCCCAGGCGCAGCCGGTCGCCGTCGGCCAGCCGGGCCGGGCCCAGGCCGGAGAGCAGGTCAGCCGAGGCGCTGCCCAGCACCCGCGCGACGTCCAGGCCGCCCGAGAAGGCCAGGTAGCTGCGCACCCCCGACCTCGCGGGCCGCACCTCGAGCACCTGACCGGGGCTCAGCTTGAGGGCGGCGCCGTGCTCGCCGGGCTGGCCGTCCACCCGGACCACGGCCCGCGCCCCGGTCACGGCGGCGGTGAGCTCGCACTCGGCGGCGACGGTCACGCCGGTCAGGGTGGTCTCCAGCACCGCGGCCCCGGCCGGGTTGCCCGCGAGCCGGTTGGCCAGGTGATGGGCGGGCGCGTCCAGGGCACCCGATCGAGGCACGCCCAGGTGGGCGTAGCCGGGCCGGCCGCAGTCCTGGATCGTGGTCAGCGCGCCGGCCTTGCGGACCTGGACGGCCCGGTCCCCCGCGGCCGGCTTCATCGCGGCGTGACGTCGATGAAGCGCACCTGGTCACCTGGCTCGAGCAGGGCGGCCGGGTCCCGGCCGGCGTCCCACATGACGGCGCCGGTGTGGCCGATGATCTGCCAGCCGCCGGGCGAGGCCCGCGGGTAGATGCCGGTGTACTCGTCGCCGAGCGCGACGCTGCCGGCGGGCACCGCCGGGCGGGGGCGGTCCCGGCGGGCCGTCTCATGGCCGCCGCCCAGGCCCGCGATGTAGGGAAAGCCGGGGGCGAAGCCGCAGAACGCGACCTCGTGCGCCAGCCCGGCGTGGATGGCCGCGACCCGCTCCGGCGGCACGCCCCACTGGGCGGCCACGTCGGCCAGGTCGGGGCCGTCATAGTGGCAGGCGATCTCGACCACGCGCCCGGAGCCGGCGGTCAGCGGCGCGACCGACCAGGTCCGCACCTCGTCGGCCAGCGCGGGCTGGTCGGCGACGCCGTCGAGCAGCACGGTCCTGGCGGCCGGGATCACGTCTACCAGGCCCGGCGCCCAGCCGCGGGCCCGCTCCTGCTCGATCCGGGCGTGCAGGGCCCGGACCTGGGCCAGGCTGTCCACCTCGACCAGCAGCGCGGACGGCCCGGCCGACCGGAACCTCACGGCCGGCTCACGGTGGTGTCCGGGGGCAGCGCGGCGGGCTGTGCGGTCGGCAGCGCGGTCGGCAGCGCGGTC
>Ga0134128_10012247_pt1 | contig 10232 bp, 10 predicted proteins | sample KB31754_FD_96462 | JGI IMG/M metagenome (GOLD analysis project Ga0134128, IMG submission 96462) | Terrestrial soil microbial communities with excess Nitrogen fertilizer from Kellogg Biological Station, Michigan, USA - KB3-175-4 | ecosystem: Environmental > Terrestrial > Soil > Unclassified ...
ACTATGTCCTCACCCACGCGGCGGGTGTTGAACAGTGCCTTTCGCCCGCACCGGCAGATGGTCTTCAGCTCCTCGAGTGAATGCGCAATCTCCAGCAGGCGGGCGGCGCCCGGAAACGCCCTGGTGCGGAAGTCCGTGCGCAGCCCGTAGGCAATGACGGGCACGCGGTCCAGGACGGCAATCCGGAAGAGGTCGTCAACCTGCGAGGGCGTCAGGAACTGGGCCTCGTCCACCAGCAGGCAGGCCACCGGCGGCACCTGGACGTGCTCCAACAGGGCGTCGGGGTCGTCGCCTGCCGCCTGCGCCGCGAAGACGGCCCGCGCGTCGTCGTCGGGCTGAATGAGGAAGTCCACGCTGCGGGTCATGCCCAGCCGCGACACAATTTCCCCGGCACCCTTGGTGTCGATCCCCGGCTTGGCCAGCAGCACCCGCTGGCCGCGCTCCTCATAGTTGAAGGCAACCTGCAGCAGCCCGGTCGACTTGCCGGAATTCATCGCGCCGTGGCGGAAGTAAAGCTTGGACAAAACAGTCCTTTCATCATTGGGGGCTCAGGTGCAAGTTACGCACCCGTACTTCTGGCACGCCGGGTACCACTACCATACAATTGGATCCGCATCAATTAATTGTGAGTTTCATCACGGAAAAGGAAGTGCCGTCATGCCTGAATTCATGGATGTCCACAACAATATGAAGGGCATCTCCGCTGAGGACCTCAAGGCCGCCCACGAAGCCGACCTTGAAGTGCAGGGGGAGGAAAACGTGGTCTTCAAGAACGCGTGGGCCGACCCCGAGACGGGCAAGGTTTTCTGCCTGTCCGAGGCGCCGTCGGCAGATGCCGTGCTGCGGGTCCACGAGCGTACGGGACACGCCGCTGACGAGATCCACGCCGTCACGCTCTCCGTGTAGCGGGCCCACTCAGACGCCGCCGGGCAGGCGCCGCCGCGGTGTCAGTCGAGGCCGAGTTCGTCCTTGCCGAAGGCGAACAGGTAGGGGACGCCGGCTTCGGTTTCGATGCGTTCCTTGGCGCCGGTGTCGCGGTCCACGATGACGGCGACGGCCTGGATGTTGCCGCCCGCCTTCCGCACGCCTTCGACGGCGGCCAGTGCGGAACCGCCCGTGGTCGAGGTGTCTTCGAGCACCACCACGCGGCGCCCCTCAACGCCGGGGCCTTCCACCTGGCGGCCCATGCCATAGGACTTCTGCGCCTTGCGGACCACGAAGGCGTCGACGGCCCGGCCGGCGTCGGCCGCGGCATGCATGAGGGCGGTGCCCACGGGGTCTGCCCCCATCGTCAGCCCGCCTGCCGTCTCAAACTCAATGCCGGCGTCGTCCAGCATGGCAAGCATGACCCGGCCGGCCAGGCGGGAGGCCTCGTGGTGGAGGGTGATGCGGCGCAGGTCGATGTAGTAGTCGGCTTCCTTGCCGGAAGAGAGGATCACCTTGCCGCGGACCACGGCCAGTTCCTTGATAAGTTCGAGCAGGCGGGCGCGGTCGGCGGCAAAAGTCTGGGTCATGGCCTCCATTCTAAATGGTTGCCGGGCACGCCCGCGGACGCCCAGGCCCGCGGCACACCGGGCACGCCCGCGGCACACAAAGGGACGGCCTGCGCAATGTCACGCGCAGGCCGTCCCGGTGGTTCAATGAAGCATCGCTCCTAGCCGTCGGCACCGGCCGGGGTTGTGGTGGTGGTGAAGCCTTCCAGCTTGTTCGCGGCAATCGCATACTTGTTGGTGAAGGTGCCGGCAATGGTGACCTTGGAAGTGTCCACGCCGTTGCCCTTCTCCATGGCGAAGATGACCTTCGGGCCGCCTGCAGGCATGATGCCGTCAGGCAGGAACTGTCCCTTGTCCGTGGTCAGTCCGGCGATGTACTGGTCCTTGCTGATGGTGCTGTTCTGGACGTACGACGACGGCAGCTTGTTCGCGATGTCCGCCGCGGTGTGGGTATTGATCCAGTGCATGGTCGCGACCAGGGCGTCCACCACCTTCTGCGCGGCGTCCTCGTGGTCCTTTACCCAGCTGGCGTTGGCCAGCACCCCGGCTGCGGGCCAGTCGCCGCCCAGCGTCTTGGTGGCGCCCGCTGCGGTGGCAAGGTCCACGGCGGTGTAGGCGAGCTTCTTGCTCTCCAGGGCCCCAACGGTGGGCTGCGTGGTCATGACGCAGTCCGCGGACTTGCGCTGGATGGCGGCGATGGCGGTGGAGCCGGCCCCGACGGCGAGGGTGTGGTAATCCTTCTTGGTAATGCCGGCCTGCGAGGCCACGAACTGGGTCAGTTCATCCGTGCCGGAGCCAAGGTCCGTGACGCCCATGGTCTTGCCCTTGAAGTCTGCCGGGGAGTGGACGCCGCTGTCGGTGCCGCACATGATGCGTTCCCCGGGTGCGCCGGAGAGCTGGACCAGGTTGATGACGTCCTTGCCTTTGGCCTGGAAATCCACGGTGTGGACGTACCAGGCACCGGCCATGTCGACCTGCCCCGACGCCATGGCGTCCTCGGCGCCGACGCCGCCGTTCTGCTCCGTGGAGAGTTCCACGTTGACGCCGTACTTTTGGTAGTACCCCAGCTGCTGGGCGAGTTCATAGGGCAGGTAGATCTGCTTGTCGATGCCGCCCACCATCAGCTTGACGGTGGGCATTGAGGCTGCTGCGCCACTGCTGCTGCCGGCGGTGCTGCCTCCGCCGCCACAGGCCGCGAGGCTGAGCGCCAGTGCCCCGGTCGCGGCGACGGCGTAGATCTTGTTCTTGTTCATGGTTTTGTTCCTTTGGTTGTTGCGAAGAATAAAAGAATTGGCTGGCGGGTATGGAAGCTGCGGCCCTTAGATGGCCTGCGCCTCGGAACGGCTCGGCGGGCGCCACTTCAGCAGCGTGGACTCAAGAAGGCTGATGAGGTATTCCGCGCCCAGCGTGACGACGGCGATGATCACCATGCAGGCGAAGACGGTGTTGGGGTCAAAGGTGCCCTGGGCCTGGCTGATGATCAGCCCCACGCCGTGCTGGGCACCCAGGACCTCTGCCACCAGGGCACCGATGATCGCAAAGCCGAAGGCCGTGTGCAGGCTGGCGATGATCCAGGTCATGGCCGACGGGATGGTCACGTGCATGGCCACCTGGAGCGGCGAGGCACCCAGGACACGCACGTTCGAGACCAGGTTTTGGTCCACCTCGCGGACACCCTGGAAGGCGTTGAAGAACACCACGAAGAACACCAGGACTGCGGCCAGGAGCACCTTCGGGCCCATGCCGAGGCCGAAAGCGACGATGAAGATCGAGCCCAGGACGATGCGGGGAATGGAATTGACGATCCGGATGTACGGGCCGACAACGTCCGATAGGTACCGGTTGGAGCCCAGCAGGATTCCCAGAATGACGCCGGCCAGTGTGCCGCCGAGGAAGCCCAGCAGCGCCTCCTGCACCGTGATCCACAGGTTCTCCCAGATGCTGCCGAAGGCCGTGCCGTCGGTGAAGAGCTTGACCAGGCTGTTCCAGACTTCGGTTGGCTGGCCGAAGAAGAACTTGTCCACCCAGCCGACCGCTGTGAACCACTGCCAACCGCCAAGAACGACGACGGCGAGCATGATCCGGCCGACCCAGATCCACGTCTTGCGGAGCGTCACGGCGCGGTGGGCCGCGGCCTTCAGTTCGGCCTCCTGCTCCTGCACCAGGGGGGCGTTATGCGTTATTGAGGTCATGCTGACACACCTGCCGTCTGCTTGTAGGCCCGGTCCACTTCATCCTTCAGGGACGACCAGATCTGCCCCTGCAGTTCCAGGAAGCGCTTCTCGTGCCGGATTTGCTGTACGTCCCCGCGCGGCCTGGGCAGGTCGATGTTGAAGACGTTCTTGATGGAGCCGGGGCTGCTGGTCATGATGACCACCTTGTCAGCGAGCGCCACGGCCTCGTCGAGGTCGTGGGTGATGAACAGCACCGAGGGGCGCAGGCCCTCCCACAGCTGCAGGAGCTCGTTTTGCATGATGGCCTTCGTCTGGACGTCAAGGGCGCCGAACGGTTCATCCATCAGCAGGATCCGCGGGTTGTTGATCAGTGCCGCAGCCATGGCCACGCGCTTGCGCATGCCGCCGGAGAGCTGGTGGGGGTAGCGGTACTCAAAGCCGGCCAGGCCAACCCGGCGCAGCCAGTCCATGGCAAGCTTGGTGGCTTCCTTCCGCGGGGTGCCCAGCAGGACCGGGCCGATCAGGACGTTGTTCAGGACAGTCTTCCAGGGGAAGAGCGCGTCCGCCTGGAACATGTAGCTGACGCCGTTGGTGATGCCCTCAACAATGTTGCCGCCCACGGTCACGGAGCCGGCGCTGGGGTGTTCCAGGCCGGAGACCTGGGCCAGCGTGGTGGACTTCCCGCAGCCTGTGGGCCCCACGATGGCGCAAAACTCGCCCGGTTCAACCGTGAGCGACACGTCACGGATGGCCGTGAACGTTTCCCCCTTCGGCGTAAGGTAGCGCTTGGTCAGGCCGTGGATTTCAATCCGGGCACGGTCGTCTCCGCCGCCCCCGCCTTGGTCCGTGGGCGTGCCGCCCCTTCGTTGTAATTCTGACACCGTTGTCACTGTTTCCCTTCCTTGCCATTGGCTCGCGTACGTGAGTCGGATCACATAAACTATGACGAGCTTAGAAAGTGACGGTCAGTGGCAAAAGACTTCAGTAAGTTGTGCAACTTAAACGCAAAAGTGCACGTTTTGTGCATTTTCTGCAAGGGGCACCCGCTGCGGGTTGGAGCAGGTCTCCGGTGAGCCGGATCGCCTCGCAAGCCACCCGCCGATTCCGGCGCCGGTCCATGACCTTGACCACCCAGATCCTGCTCAGCATGCTCTCCCTGCTGGTCCTCGCGGTGGTGCTGGGCGCCGTCCTGTTCACCGTGGTCAGCAACGGGACGCTGGACCGGCAGTACCAGCTCCGGGCACTGGGCATCGCCACCACCACCGCCGCCATGCCGGAGGTCCGCACGGCACTGGCAGCGAAGGATCCCCACCATGACATTGAGGAGTTGGCCAAGCAGATCGTGGCGGCCGCCAATCCGTCCTATGTGGTGGTCACTGACCGCAACGGCATCCGCTATTCCCACCCGAACCCGGCCCTGATCGGCCACAAGCTGGAGGAACCGGTCGCCGTCCTGGATGGAAAGTCGCACCTTGGCTTTGACCCGGGCAGCCTGGGCTTGTCGGCCAACGCCAAGGCGCCAATCTTCGGCACGAACGGCGCCGTGATTGGCGAAGTGTCCGTGGGGATCCTGGACACCAGGGAACAGGACGACCAGGCGGCCACCATGTGGCTGATCGCCGGCTTTTCGGCGCTGGTGCTGCTCCTGAGCGTGGGTGGCTCGCTGCTTTTGTCCCGGCGGATCAAGCGCGTCACCTTCAACCTCGAACCGGCCGAGATCGCCTTCCTGCTGCAGGAGCGCGAGGCACTGCTCCACGGAATCCGGGAGGCCGTCGTCGGGCTGGACGACGACGGCAAGGTGACGGTCATCAATGAGGAGGCGCGGCGGCTGCTCAAGGTGGAGGAGACCGCCGTGGGCACGCCTGTCGCCGAGCTGGTCCCCGAGGGCCGGCTGCGCCAGCTGCTCACCGGCACGCTCGACGGCGTCGACCAGGTGGTGCTGACGGAGGACGCCCTCCTGGTGGTCAACCGCATGCCCGTCTCGGTTGGCGGGCGGAGCATCGGCTCGGTCGTCACCCTGCGCGACCGCACCGAAATCGAGGGCCTGGTCAGGGACCTGCACTCAGTCCAGGGGCTCATGGAGGCCATGCGCGCCCTGGAACACGAGTACGCCAACCGCCTCTACGTGGTGGACGGGCTGCTGGAGCTGGGCGAGGTGGAGCAGGCCAAGAGCTATGTTGCCCAGCTTTCCACCACCTCGCGTTCCCTGGGCGAGGGGCTGCGTTCACGGATCGCGCCGCCGGAACTGGCCGCGCTGCTGCTGGCCAAGATCACGGTTGCTGCCGAGCAGGACGTGGAGATCGAGGTGACTTCCGACTCTCGGCTGGAACGGCCGCCGGCCCTGGCCACGGAGGTGGTGACGATTGTGGGCAACCTGCTGGACAACGCCATTGACGCGCTGGCCAACACGCCGCGGCCGCGCACCGTCACCATCCACCTGGACGACGCCGTCGGCGTTTTCATCTCGGTCCGGGACAACGGCCCCGGCGTCCCGGCGGACCAGATCGACGCCGTGGTGGTGGACGGCTACTCCACCAAGGACACCCGGCCGGGCATGCGCAGGGGCATCGGGCTGGCACTGGTGGCGCGGATTGTCCACAGGGCGGGAGGCACTCTCGACATTTTCCCGGGTCCGGGCGGTAACTTTGAGGTATGGCTGCCGGCAGCCCCGGACGCCACAAACCAGACAGGGACCGACGATGATTAAGACACTGGTGGTCGACGACGACTTCCGGGTGGCCCGCATCCATGCCGCCAGGGTTGCCCGGGTCGCGGGCTTTGAATGCGTGGGGGAGGTGTACAGCGCGGCCGCGGCGCGGGAGGCCATTGCCCGGCTGTCACCCGACCTGCTCCTCCTCGACGTGCACCTGCCGGATGAGGACGGGCTGTCCCTGCTGCGGTCCCTGCAGGCTGCGGGCACGGAGGTTGACTGCATCATCATCACCGCCGCACGGGACCTGGCCACCGTCCGTTCCGCCATGAGCAGCGGCGCAGTCTATTACCTGGTCAAGCCGTTCAGCTTTGAACAGCTGCGCACACAGTTGGAGGCCTACCAGCGGTGGCGCCAGGAGCTGGACTCGGCCCCGTCGGCCAGCCAGGCCGTGGTGGACAGCCTCTACCACACCAGGTCCGCCACGGTTCGCCCCGCTGCCCCCGGCCCCAGGCTCCAGCCCACCATGCAAAAAGTGCTCGACGCCGTCCGTGCGGCGGGCGGGCCCATCAGTGCTGCGGAAATCGCCGAAAGCCTCGGGGTCAGCCGTCCCACGGCCCAGCGCTACCTGGGGGCCCTGGAGCGCAAGAACCTGGTGGCGCTGGAGCTCAGCTACGGTAACACGGGCCGGCCGCTCAATTCCTACACCATCATTTAGCCGCTGCGTTGTCGGTTCGCGGGTCCGGCGGGATCCGCCGGTGCCCGTGGAAGCCGCGCTCAGCGGGGGTCCAGCATGACCTTCATGGCGGAGCCGCTTCTGAGCACTTCAAAAGCCTCCTCCCACCTCTCCAGCGGATACGACCCGCTGACCGCGGCGTCCAGGTCAAGGGCGCCGGAGGCCATGAGCCGGATGGCTGTCTCCCAGGACTGCGGGGTGGAGGCAAAGCCGCTGGACATGACCAGCTCCTTGTAAAGCAGCAGGTCCAGCGGCACTGTGACGTCCCGGCCAAAGATGCCGACGCCCACATAGCGGCCGCCGCGCCTGGCGCTGCGCATGGCCACCGTGGCACCGCCGCCCGAACCGGAACATTCCACGGCCACGTCGAAGGAATCCTCCGCAGGCCTTGCATCAAGGATGCCAAAACCGGCTGCGGCGCACACGGCCAGCCGGGCCGAGTCGGCTGGCAGGCCGCTCACGGTGACCGCCGCGCCCTGGGCGCGGGCCACCTGGGCGGCCAAAAAGCCCATGGGTCCGGGGCCCACCACCAGCACTGTGTCCCCCACCCGCACGGACGGCTGCACCACCAGGCATTGGGCCACGCAGGCCAGCGGTTCCGCCAGTGCGCCGGCCAGCTCACTGACATTCTCCGGGACGGCATGCAGGTTGACGGCCGGGACCAGCACCCGGCGGGCAAATCCGCCGTCGACCATGGACCCGAGGGAATCCCTCCGGGCGCACAGGTTGCGGCGCCCGGCCCGGCACATGCTGCACTGCTCGCAGGTGCGGAAGTAGGTCTCCACGGCCACGCGCCGGCCCAGCCAGGCCGCGTCCGAGGTGCTGCCCACGGCACTGACGGTGCCCGTGATCTCGTGCCCCATGGTGACCGGCGGGCGGGAGGGGTACTCGTCGTGCATGATGTGCAAGTCGGTGCCGCAGATGCCCACGGCCGCCACGTCCACCACCACCTCCCCCGGCCCGGCAACGGGCTCCGGGCGCGCCGCCAGCATCACGCCGGCGGCGCTGGCTGCCATCTTGGCCAGTCCTTGCATGGTTCCTCCTCCGCGTGCCGGGCCGGCCCCCTGCCGGCGCCGCGCCTCACCACTCGGCAAATGAGCCGTCCGCATGCCGCCAGACGGGGCCGCGCCATGCATGGCCGCGCTTGTCGGCCGCCCGCACGGCCTTTTCGTCCACCTCGATGCCCAGGCCCGGGCCCAGCAGCCGTTCAAAGTGGCCGTCCACGAACTTCAGGGGCTCCTTGTCGAGCACGTAGTCCAGCACCTCGGCGCCCTTGTTGTAATGGATGCCGATGCTTTGTTCCTGGATCAGGAAGTTCGGCGTGGCAAAGCCCACCTGGAGGCAGGCGGCGAGCGCCAGCGGCCCCAGCGGGCAGTGCGGGGCCAGCTGCACGTCGTACACCTCGGCGAGCGAGGCGATCTTGCGCACCTCGGTGATCCCGCCGGCATGGGACAGGTCCGGCTGGGCCACGGCAATGCCGGCCTGCAGGGCCGGCAGGAATTCCTGCCGGTTGTACAGCCGCTCCCCCGTGGACACCGGGATGGTGGTGCTGGCGGTGAATTCGCGCAGCAGGTGCGAGTTCTCCGGCACCACGGGCTCCTCAAGGAAGAACGGCCGGTACGGCTCCAGCAGGGGCGCCACCTTGCGGGCGTTGGCCAGCGTGAAGCGGCCATGAAAGTCCACGGCGACGTCCCGGTGTTCGCCCAGCACTTCCCGCGCGGCAGCCACCCGGCGCACCACGCCGTCGAGCTCGGCAACCGTGCCCAGCCGGGACATGCGGCCGCTGGCGTTCATCTTCACGGCCGTCAGCCCCACCTCAAGCTGGGCGGCAATGGAGTCCGCCACCTCGTCCGGCTCATCCCCGCCCACCCAGCCATAGGCGCGGATCCTGTCGCGGACGTGCCCGCCCAGCAGCTGGTGCACGGGAGTGTTGAAGTGCTTGCCGGCAATGTCCCACAGCGCCTGGTCCAGACCGGAGACGGCGCTGGAAAGGATGGGGCCGCCGCGGTAGAACGATCCCTTGGTCATGACCTGCCAGTGGTCCTCGATCCGCAGCGCGTCGGCTCCGAGGAGCACTTCGGCGAGCTGTTCGACGGCGGTGCGCACGGTTTCGCTGCGCCCCTCGCACGTGGCCTCGCCCCAGCCCACAATGCCGCCGGCCGTTTCGATGCGGACAAACAGCCAGCGCGGGGGCACCATGAAAGTTTCAACCCTGGTGACCCGGGTGTCCATGCTGCCGCCCGTCACTTGATGGCCCCCGCCGTCATGCCGGAGACAATGTACTTTTGCGTGAACAGGGCAATGACCATGATGGGCACGGTGACCACGGTGGCCGCGGCCATGAGCCCGCCCCAGTCGATGCTGGCGTAGGAGACAAAGTCAAAGATGGCCACCGGCAGCGTCTTGGTGCGGGAGCCTGAGAGCACCAGGGCAAACATGAAGTTGTTCCAGGAAAAGATGAACGCCAGGATTCCCGCCGTCGCCATGCCGCCAATGGACAGCGGCAGGGTGATGTGGCTGAAGGCGCCGATGGGCGTGAGCCCGTCCACCTGGGCTGATTCCTCCAGCTCCAGCGGCATGGAATCAAAGTAGCTGATCATGATGTACACGATCAGCGGCAGCGCCACGAACATGTGGCTCATGATCAGCACCGTGAAACCGCCCACCATGCGCATGTTGGAGAACACGTAGTACCAGGGCACCAGCAGGGTGATGCCCGGGATGACCCTGGCCATGAGCACCACCAGGGCCGAGCGGTGCATGGTGAACCGGCTCATGGCGTAGGCGGCCGGCACCCCCAGCAGCAGCGACAGCCCCGTGGAGACAAACGCCACCCAGAAGCTGTTGAAGATGTAGATGAAGTAGTTGTTGCGGGTCAGCACGTTGACGTAGTTCTCAAACGTCGGCTTGAAGATGATGGTCTTGGTGGGATCGTAGATGTCCACGTTGGTCTTCAGGGAGGAGGCCACCAGCCAGGCCAGGGGTGCCAGCAGGGCCAGCACGACGACGGCCAGCGCCACCACCCGGAACCAGCCGTAGGCCCGCACCCCCGCCGGCTTGCGGCGCTGTGCGTCCACGGGCCTGGCGTGTTCTGCTTGCAGCGACAGATGTGCCATCTAGTTCTGTCCTTTCCGGCGGCGGGTCAGGATCCACATGAACCCAATGATGATCAGGAAGAA
>Ga0134128_10012252_pt1 | contig 10230 bp, 10 predicted proteins | sample KB31754_FD_96462 | JGI IMG/M metagenome (GOLD analysis project Ga0134128, IMG submission 96462) | Terrestrial soil microbial communities with excess Nitrogen fertilizer from Kellogg Biological Station, Michigan, USA - KB3-175-4 | ecosystem: Environmental > Terrestrial > Soil > Unclassified ...
CACGACTACAAGCCGATCATCCTGCAGATGTACGACCGCGGCTTTCGCGGCTTCCGCCAATCGCTGGAGAAACACTGGCAGGCGTACCTCGACGGAGAGGAATCACGCGAGGCCGCGATCCGGCAGATCGTGATCGAAACCGCGCCGCCGGCGAGGAAGTGAGGCGGCGAAATCGGACCTGATGTCCCTCCATTCATGCGAGGATTCGACATGACGACTCCACAGGACCTCTTCGTCCCCGGAAACGCGACCGACTTTTTCGAGCGCATCCCCGCGCCGTTCCATCCCGAAGCGACGGCGTACGACGCCGCGAACGCCTGGTGGCTCGCGGAGCTCAGCCGGCTGGTCTATCGCCGGCCCGACGATCGGCAGCGTTTCCTCGACCGGGCCGCCCTCGATCAGATCGGGGAGCAGGACCCGCGATACCTCGTCGTCCGCGCGAACGATCGCTCGTGGGCCGCCATCGTATTTCGCGGCACGAACGATCTTCGCGATTGGGAATACAACGTCGATTGCCGGCACGCGGCGTGGACCGCCGGCACGGTGCACGAAGGGTTCAAGAAAGCGTTCGAATCGCTTTGGAGGACGATCGCGCCGCTGCTCGATTCGCTCGACTGTCCGCTCTTCTGCGCCGGCCATAGCCTCGGCGGCGCGGTCGCGACGCTCGCCGCATCGACGCGGCCGCCGCGCGCGACGTACACGTACGGCTCGCCGCTCGTCGGCGATCCCGAGTTCGCCAGGTCGTGCGCGGGCACGCCGATGTTCCGCATCGTGAACGACCGCGACGAAGTGCCGACGGTGCCGCCCGCGGATCTCGGCTTCTGCCACGCCGGCGAGCTGCACACGATCGGCGAAGACGCGCCCCACGAGCTCATCGAGCGGCTGGCCGACCACGCGCCGGTCAACTACGTGCGTTTGCTCGCCGCCAGGCTGTGAGGTGCGCGAGCGCTTCCGCGCGCGTGACGTGCTCGCGCCATCCGAGCTCGTCGCGGATGCGGCGCGTGTCGGTGTGAAGATGGAAGCGGAAGTCGAACGGCGGACCAATGCCGGCGCGGCGCTCGATGCGGCCGTTCCAGCCGGCGTTGCGCGCGAGGAGCCGCAACCACTCCTCCTCGGACGGCGCATCGATCTCGCCGACGTTGTACGTCCGCCCGGCCGCGCGCTCATCGAGCGCGGCGTGGACGATGGCGTCGGCGCAGTTCTCCGCGTAGCCGCGTGTCCAGCACCAGTTGGCCATCGCGGCGTCGATGGCGATGACGCCGTCGCCGCGGCGCATGGCGTCGATCCAGTCGTAGAAGCGGCGCTGCGCGTCGTTCGCGCCGTAGACCGCGGGCAGTCGCAGGATCGTCGTGCGCGGGCCGGCGAGCATCCGCTCGACGAGGATCTTGTCGTAGTCGCGCACCCAGTCGCCGAGCTGCGCGGCTTTGTCGCGGTACGGGTAAAGCTCCTTGCGCAGCGGCGAGTCCTCGGCAAGCGGCGCCGGATCGGGCTCGCGAACGTAGGCGCGGCGCTGCAGGCCGTCGTAGTTGCGGTAGACGTCGCCGCTGCTCAGCACGACGGTGCGCACGCCGCCGAAGCGCTCCTTCGCCGCCGCCGCATGCGCCTCGGTCATGCACCACATGTCGATGACGAGGTCGGGCTCGAGATCGTGCGGAATGCGCGCGCGGTCGCCGTGCACGTGCCGCGCTTCGGGAAGCGCCTCGTGCTCGCCGCGATGGAAAAGCGTGACGTCGTGCCCGAGGTCGAGGAGCTGCCGCACCACGTGCGGACCCATGAACTGCGTGCCGCCGAAGAGGAGGACGCGCACTACGCGCTCGCAGTCACCCCGTACTTTTCGGCGAGCCCGACGATCGCCCCGATCGCCGTGTCGAGGTGCTCGCGCGTGTGCGCGGCGCTGATCTGGCAACGCAGCCGCGCGGCGCCCTGCGGCACGACCGGGTAGCCGAAGCCGGAGACGCAGACGCCGCTGTCGAGGAGCTCGGCCGACATCTTCATCGCCTTGGCCGTGTCGCCGATGAGGATCGGCACGATCGGGTGGATCCCCTCGCGCACCTTCACGCCGCGCTGCGTGAGCTGCGCGCGGAAGTACTGCGTGTTCTCGCGCAGACGCGTGACGAAGCTCGTGTCCTTCTCCAGCAGGTCGAGCGCGGCGAGCGAGCCCATGACCACGGCGGGCGGCAGCGTGTTCGAAAACAAATACGGCCGCGACTTCTGGCGGAGGTAATCGATCAGCGCTTTCGGCCCGGTGGTGAAACCGCCGTGCGAGCCGCCGAGGGCCTTGCCGAGCGTCGAGGTGTACGCGTCGATCTTGCCGAAGACGCCGAGCTCCTCGCCGGTGCCGCGGCCGGTCGCGCCGAGGACGCCGGTGCCGTGCGAGTCGTCGACGACGAAGAAGGCGTCGTGCTCGCGGCAGACGTCGATCAGCTCCGGCAGCGGCGCGAGCGAGCCCTCCATCGAGAAAACGCCGTCGGTCATGACCAAGCGGTTGCGAGCGTCCTTCGTGGCGTGAAGCTTGGCGTGGAGGTCGTTGACGTCGCGGTTCGCGTAGCGCTCCTTGCGCGCCTTGGCCAGGCGCACGCCGTCGATGATCGAGGCGTGATTGAGCTCGTCGGAGATGATCGCGTCCTGCTCCTGCGCGACGGTCTGGAACAACCCCTCGTTCGCGTTCCAGCACGACCCGTACAGAATCGAGTCGTCGGTCCCGAAAAACTGCGCGATGCGCTGCTCGAGCTCGCGGTGGATCGTCTGCGTGCCGCAGATGAAGCGCACCGAGGCGAGGCCGTAGCCGTAGTCGCGCTCGGCCTTCTCGGCCGCCTCGACGATGGCCGGGTGATCGGCCAGGCCGAGGTAGTTGTTGGAGGTGAGCATGATCACGTCGCCGCGGCCTTCGATCTGCACGACCGGACCTTGCGGCGACTGCAGCGCCAGCTCGCGCTTGAGCGTGCCGGCCTGGGTCATTTGTTCGAGCTCCTGGGAGAGTGTGTCGAGTAGCGGCATCACTCGTTATCGTATTTCAGATCCCGGCGGAAACACTTCCCGCCTTCGAGATCGAACACGACGCACGAGTCGATGGGGCGCGAGTAGATGTGCATGCTGACGGCGGGCTCGTCCCACTCAGCGAGGTTCTTGATGCGGTGGATGGTCTGGGTCTTGTCGACGGTGTTGAGCGGGCCGCCGGGAACGCAGAGCTCCGTGCCGAGGTGCTTCATCTCGATGCGCGTGGCTCCGGCGAGACAGTCCATGCCGACGACCTGCTGGTTCTCGGGCCGGTTGCAGTCGATCTTGCGGAAGTTGTCGACGAGGAGCTTCCCCTCGATCATGGTCATCCAGCCGAGCTGGCCGTTGTGCGTGTGCAGCGGCGTGACCGCGCCGATCGGCCAGCAGATCAGCATCACCTCGATGAGATCGTTGCGGAAGATCTTGTTGCGCGTGTGGCGGTCCGGCACCCACTGCTTGTAGCGCTCGAGGTCGTCGCGGCGGATCTCCCACGCCACCAGGTAGTCGTAGATGGTCTGCTTGGTGATGACGCCCTCGGACAGCTCGCGGATGCCGTCGATGAACCGTTCGGCCGTGACGGCCGTAGGGGAGTACACAGGAACGCTGCTCACGACGAGAAGTCTACATCAGCAATTTTCGTGCGTAATCAGGAGGATTGATTCATGAGACGAACTGCTCTTGCCCTCGGTCTGCTCTTGCTCCCGGCCGCCCTCTTCGCACAGCCGAAGCCGTCCTTCATCACCGTCCACGAGGAGGTCGTGCCGCCGTCGATGGCGATGCGCTACGAGGCGCTGACGAAGGAGTTCCTGGCCGCGATGGCCGCGAAGAACGTCACCGACCCGAACATCGGCTTCACGGCGTTCATGACCCCCGATTTCCACTATGTCTACATCTCGCGCCTGCAGGGCGGGCTGGGCGGCTACGAGACGATGTACAACGCCTGGATGTCGCTCCCCGACAAGGTCGGCAAGGACAAATGGGCCGACCTGATGGCGCGCTCGATCGGCACGACGTCGTCGTACAACGAAATCCTGGCCATGCGCCGCGACGACCTCTCGTACATGCCGGCCACGCCGCGTCTGAAACCGGAAGAGCAGATGTACGCGCGCTGGCAGTTCTATTACCTCGTGCCGGGGAAGGAGTCGGAGGCGGAGCAGGTGGCGAAAGACTACGCCGCGCTGTTCAAGTCGAAGAACATCCCCGACGGCTTCACGATCTACATGGCCATGAACGGCAACGACCTGCCGCTGCTCGTCGCCGCGATCACGGCGAAGAGTCCCGCCGACTTCGCGATGAGCGACGAGAAGAACACCGCCACGCTCGGCAACGACCTGCGGGCGCTGCAGGCGCGGGCGCTGTCGATCACGCGCAAATTCGAGACGCGCGAGGGGTGGTACCGGCCGGATTTGTCGTATCCGTCGCCCATGAAGTCCGCGGCGAAATGACATGTGCTAGTCTCCGCGCGCGATGCGCAATCTGGCCGTGCTCGGCACGCAGTGGGGCGACGAAGGCAAAGGCAAAATCGTCGATCTTCTCTGTGAGGACTACGACGTTGTGGCCCGCTATCAAGGGGGCCACAACGCCGGTCACACGGTCAAATTCGGCGACGCGCACTTCGCCCTCCGCCTGATCCCCTCGGGCATCCTCCATCCGTCTAAGCTCTGCATCCTCGGCAACGGGATGGTGATCGATCCGGAGGCGCTGCTCGACGAGATCGAGAGCCTGCGCGGACTCGGCGTGACGATCAACGATAATCTGAAGATCAGCGATGCAGCGCACGTGATCCTGCCGTACCACAAGGCCATCGATCTCGCGCGCGAGGAGGCGGCCGGGAAGACGAAGATCGGCACGACCGGGCGCGGCATCGGCCCGGCGTACGAGACGAAGGCGAGCCGCTACGGCATCCGCGTCGCCGACCTGCTCGACCCCGACGTGCTGCGCGAACGGATCGAGTTCGCCTGCGCGGAAAAGAACCCGGTGCTGTCGAATCTGTACAAGAAGCCGGCGCACGACCCGAAGAAGCTCTTCGACGACTACACCCGCTACGGCGAGGTGCTGGCGCCGCGCATCACGAACGGCACGGTGCTGATCAACGAGCAGATCCGCGCCGGGAAGCGGGTGATGTTCGAGGGAGCGCAGGGGACGATGCTCGACCTCGACCACGGCACGTACCCGTTCGTGACGTCGTCGAACACGGTCGCCGGCGGGATCTGCACGGGCCTCGGCGTCGCGCCGAAGCACATCCACCGCGTGATGGGCGTGGCCAAGGCGTACACGACGCGCGTCGGCGGCGGCGCGTTTCCGACGGAGCTCGACGACGCGCACGGCGAGCACCTGCGCAGCCGCGGCAACGAGTTCGGCACGGTGACCGGCCGCCCACGCCGCACCGGCTGGCTCGACCTCCCCGTCGTCCGCACCTCGGCGATGCTGAACGGGTTGGACGCAATCGCCTTGACGAAACTGGACGTGCTCGACGAGTTCGACGAGATCCCCGTCTGCACCGACTACAACGTCCGCGGCGAGCGCTGGCGCACGTTTCCCGCGTTCGCGGTCGCGCATCACGACTACAAGCCGGAGTACCGCGTGATGAAGGGGTGGAAGTCGTCGACGGCGGGGATCACGTCGTACGACGAGCTGCCGGCCGCGGCGAAGGATTACATCAAGTTCATCGAGGACGAGACGGAGTGCCCCGCGACGATCATCTCCACGGGGCCGCGGCGGGAAGAGACGATTCAGAGGTAGAGGCAGGAGTTATCTTCTGCCGCTCAACATCCGATAAATCAGCGCCGTCCCCAGCCCCCACGCCGCGTTCACGATCAACCCCACGACGAGCAGCTTCCCCGAGTGCGGGACCGGCTGATGCTTCAGCGGCGCGACGATGAACGCGGCGGCGAGCGTCGGGAGGATGGCGCCGAACAGCGTCGAGGCCAGGAGCAGGTTCCGCGACTTCGCCAGAATCGCGATCATGATCGCGCCCCAGACGCCGCCCCAGAAGGCCAGCGAGATCACCGCCGGCACGCCCCACGGCGGCACCGGCTTCATCGACCACGGCGCGCGATCGATGTAATGAAAGTAGTGAAGCAGCCAGAGCGCGACCTGGTGAAAGATCAGCGTGGCCACGAAGCCGGCAACGAAGCCGAGGAGAATGCGGCGGGTCATAACACCACCTTCCGGAAGTACTCGATCGTCCGCGCGAGCCCCGTCTCCAGCGGCACGACCGGCTCCCATTGAAGCAACGTTCGCGCCTTCGTGATGTCGGGCCTTCGAATCTTCGGGTCGTCTTCCGGCAGGGGGCGGAACTCGATCGGCGCGCTCGTGCCGGTCAGGCGCTTGATCTCCTCGGCGAACTGCAGCACCGTCATCTCCGACGGGTTGCCGATGTTCGTCGGCCCCGTCTCGTTCGACATCAGCAGCCGGTAGATCCCTTCGACGAGGTCGGACACGTAGCAGAACGAGCGCGTCTGCGAGCCGTCGCCGAACACCGTCATCGGCTCGTTGCGCAGCGCCTGGGCGATGAACGCAGGCACCACGCGGCCGTCGTTGACGCGCATCCGCTCGCCGTACGTGTTGAAGATGCGCACGATGCGCGTCTCCACGCCATGGAAGCGGTGATACGCCATCGTCATCGCCTCGGCGAAGCGCTTGGCCTCGTCGTACACGCCGCGCGGGCCGACCGGGTTCACGTTGCCCCAGTAGTCTTCTTTCTGCGGGTGCACGAGCGGGTCGCCGTAGACCTCGGACGTCGAGGCGAGCAGGTATCGCGCCTTTTTGGCCTTGGCCACGCCGAGCGTTTTGTGCGTGCCGAGGGAGCCGACTTTCAGCGTCTGGATCGGCTTTTCGAGATAGTCGATCGGGCTCGCGGGCGACGCGAAGTGCAGCACGTAGTCGACCGCCCCGTCGACGTGGATGTAGTTCGTCACGTCGTGCTTGATGAACGAGAAGCCGTCGCGGCCGAAGAGGTGCGCGACGTTCGTCGGGCTGCCGGTGATGAAGTTGTCGATGCAGATCACTTCGTGGCCGCGCGCGAGAAAAAGCTCGCAGAGGTGCGAGCCAAGAAATCCCGCGCCGCCGGTGATCAGCGCGCGGCCCATCAGACCCGCTCCCGCACCCGGACGTCTTCGGCGCGGCCGACGGAGAAGTACTGGAAGCCTTCACTCTTCATGCGCTGCGGGTCGTAGACGTTGCGGAGGTCGACGATGACCGCGCGGCGGAGGAGCTTCTTGACGCGCTCGAGGTTCAGCGCGCGGAATTCGTTCCACTCCGTGGCGATGACGAGCGCGTCAGCGCCCTCGGCGGTCTCATACGCGTCGCGGCAGAACTTGACGTTCTCGAACATCGTCTTGGCGTTCTCCATCGCCTGCGGATCGTACGCGCGGACGATGGCGCCCTGCTTCTGCAGCCCCTGGATCAGCGTGATCGTCGGCGAGTCGCGCATGTCGTCGGTCTCGGGCTTGAAGGCGAGGCCGAGGATGGCGATGGTCTTGCCGCGCAGCTCGCCGTCGAGCGCCTCGGCGACCTTGTCGACCATCCGCTCCTTGATGGCCTGATTGACGCGCAGCACGGCCTCGATGAGCTGGAACTCGTAGTCGTGCCGCTTGGCGATGTCGGCGAGCGCGGAGGTGTCTTTCGGGAAGCATGAGCCGCCGAAGCCGGGGCCGGCCTGCAGGAACTTCGAGCCGATGCGGCCGTCGAGACCGATGCCGCGCGCAACGTCCTGCACGTCGCCGCCGACGAGCTCGCAGAGCACGGCCACTTCGTTGATGAACGAGATCTTCGTGGCCAGGAAGCCGTTCGCGGCGTACTTGATCAGCTCCGACGACTCGACGTTGGTGATGACGAACGGAATCTCCAGCGAGTGCAGCGGCGCGTAGATCTCCTTCATTAGCTCGATCGACTCGGGATCCGACGCGCCGATGACGATGCGGTCGGGGCGCATGAAGTCTTCGATGGCGGAGCCTTCGCGGAGGAACTCGGGGTTCGACACGACGGAGGCGCGGTGGCCGTTGCCCGCTTCTTTGAGGATGCGCTCGATCATCCGCCCGGTGCCGATCGGCACGGTCGACTTGGTGATGACGAGCTTCGGCCCGTTCATGTAGCGGGCGATGGCGCGGGCGACGTCCTCGACGTAGCGAAGGTCGGCGGAGCCGTCGGGCTTCGGCGGCGTGCCGACGGCGATGAAGATGGCGCGGCTGGAGCGGATGGCCTCCGGGAGGTCGGTGGTGAAGCGCAGCCGCCCCTCGGCCACGTTGCGGCTGACGATGGTGTCGAGGCCGGGCTCGTAGATGGGGATCTCGCCGTCGTTCAGCGCGGCGATCTTCCGCTCGTCGATGTCACAGCAGATGACGTCGTTTCCGAAGTCGGCCAGGCCGGCGCCGGTCACCAGGCCGACGTAGCCCGTTCCGATTACGGCGATTTGCACGAGAACAACCTCCCGGGGCGAATTACGAAGCGGCGAATGCTATCAGATCGACCCTTCATTGCGGCGGCGGGCCGGTCGTCGTCGTGACGGCAGCGGCGGTCGACGTCGACACCGGCGCGGCGGTGGTCGTCGACGGCGGCGGCGCGGTGCTCGTCGATGGCGCCGGCGGCGCGGGCGGACGGCCCTGCTCGATCTGGTAGCGCTTCTCGATCCCCTTCTCCTGCCGGTTGCGGATCAGCCAGCGCAGCAGCTTCGACTCGTTGATGCCGATGAGGATGTCGTTGATCGACTCGTACACCGAGGGATCGTTGATGATCTTCCCTGCGGTGCCCTGGCCGTTGTTGATTTTCCCGACGGCGTCGCTGAGCTGATGCACGAGTCCCGTGAACTCGGCGAGCGACTGGTCGGCGTAGACCTTGTCGTTCATCAGGCGCGGCACGAGGCCCTGGCCGTTCTTGAGCGAGTCGCTGAACGTGGCGAGGTTCGACGACGTCGTGTTCAGATTGTTGATGAGGTCGTAGACCTTCTTCTTCCCCTCGGCATCGTTCAGCAGCGCCGGCAGCGGTCCCTGCCCGTTCTTGAAGGAGTCGTTGAGGTTGACGACGAGCGTCTGCAGCGACGCCGCCGTCGACTTCAGCGAGCCGGTGAGCTCCTCGGCGTACTTGTCGTCGTAGATCAACTTGCCGAGGACGCCGCGGCCGCTCTCGACGTGCGAGAGCACGGCGTTGGTCTTGTTCATCGTGGTCAGGAACGTGTCGGTGAGGCGCTGCTTCGTGTCCGGCTGCGTGGTGAGCTCGCCGAGAAGTCCTTCGCCGCGGTCGACGCGGCTGAGGATGTTCTTGAGCGAATACGAGATCTGCACGAAGTTGTCGACGAGGTCCTCACCGGACGAGATGAGCTGATCGACGTTGGTCTGCCGCGCGGCAGGGATGTTCGCGCCCGCTTCGAGCGCATCGAAGCGCGGGCTGCCCGGCGAGATGTCGATGTAGCTGTCGCCGGCGAGGAGGCCGAGCTTCTTCAGCCGCGCGCGCGAGTCGGTGCGGATGCGATCGGCGTATTTCTTGTCGACCATCAGAGTGATGTCGACGTCCTTCTTCTTCGGGTCGCGCGGCAGGTTGATGTCTCGGATCACGCCCACGGTGACGCCGGAGATCTTCACCGGGTTGCCTTCAGCGAGGCCGGTGACGTTGTCGAGCCGCACGTTGTACTCCTGCTTCCGCGCGAAGATCTTCTGCTCCGACCCGATGAAGAAGACGCCGATCATCGCGATGACGGCGGCGAAGGCCACCAGGAATCCGACCCGTAAGTTTTTCTCTCTCGATTTGGGTGCCATGAGTTGTCCTTAATGCGTTGGCTGCGCGGCGACCACCGCGCTCGATTTGAAAAATTCGCGTAATACCGAGTGGTCGGAGTCGCGCGCCGCCTCCATCGTCCCCACCCACTCGAACACTCCTCGGTTCAGGAAGGCTATGCGGTCGCCGACCGAGAAGGCCGACTGGATGTCGTGCGTCACCACGACCGACGTCACGTTCAATTTCGACTGGAGATCGATGATCATCTCGTTGATTTTCTGCGCGGTGATGGGATCGAGACCGGTGGTCGGCTCGTCGTACAGGATCATCTTCGGATCGAGCACGATCGAGCGCGCCAGCCCGACGCGCTTGCGCATGCCGCCGGAGAGATCGACCGGCATCAGGTGCGCGGTGTTCGGCAGGTTCACCAGCTCGAGCTTTTCCTTCACCGCGCGCGCGATCTCCTCGTCCGACATGTCGGTGTGCTCGCGCAGCGGGAAGGCGACGTTCTCGAAGACGGTC
>Ga0134128_10012254_pt1 | contig 10230 bp, 12 predicted proteins | sample KB31754_FD_96462 | JGI IMG/M metagenome (GOLD analysis project Ga0134128, IMG submission 96462) | Terrestrial soil microbial communities with excess Nitrogen fertilizer from Kellogg Biological Station, Michigan, USA - KB3-175-4 | ecosystem: Environmental > Terrestrial > Soil > Unclassified ...
GAATCCAAGGACATGATCGACGCGTTCTTCACCTTGATGGCCGACAGCCTGGTCGAGGGCACGGACGTCAAGATCTCCGGTTTTGGGAATTTTCAGATTCGCACCAAGGCTCCGCGTCCCGGGCGCAATCCGCGCACCGGCGAGGCGATCCCGATCCAGGCGCGGCGCGTGGTGACCTTTCACGCCAGCCACAAGCTCAAGGAACAGATCCAGGGTGACCTGCCGGCGCCGGTGTGAACTAAAGCAACACTTGCGTCAATTCCGCGGAACGGGGTAGATGAGTCTTTGCACCGCGAGCTGACTTAGAGTAACCTTGCAGGTTTCTCGCGTACCATATTGATTTCAATGGAGAAATCCCTCCCTTCCATCCCCGCCAAACGCTACTTCACTATCGGTGAGGTCGGCGACCTGTGTGGCGTCAAGCCGCATGTGCTACGTTATTGGGAGCAGGAGTTCACACAGTTGCGGCCCATGAAGCGGCGCGGCAACCGCCGTTACTACCAGCACCATGAGGTGCTGATGATCCGCCGCATCCGCGATCTGCTGTACGACCAGGGCTTCACCATCAGCGGCGCGCGCAACAAGCTGCAGGAACTGGTCCAGGTCGAGCGCGACAAACGCCGCAACGGCGAGGTCATGCTCGACGGCGTCGAGGTGCTGGAGGTCGAGGACCCGGACTTTGTCGACTTCGAAGACAGCACCCCCGCCGAAGAGGACGCGCTGGTCTCGCAAAAACTGCAACTGGTGCGCCGCGAACTGTTCGAAATCCGCGATCTTCTGTCCGTTGCGTACTGAGGGGCCGGTTATAATTTAAGGCTTGTCGGTGTGTGGCGCAGCCTGGTAGCGCACTTGCATGGGGTGCAAGGGGTCGAAGGTTCGAATCCTTTCACACCGACCATTATTGACGGGGGTTAGCCGGTAGGTACCTGCTAACCCCTTTGTCTTTTCTGGTGGCCTTGATTCAGATTGCCCCCACTGAGGAAGATGCTGGTAATCAGGCAAAGGACTTTAGTCGCCTGCGAGCAGCCACCTCATCCCGCTACTGGGTCAGCTTGAAGTGACAACGTGGCTGTTGCGCGACACCATGAGCCGAGAAGTGACCGTAGTGGCTCGGTAACGGCAGCTGTGAAAAAATATTTTTCGACACGCTAATGTGTCCAACAGCTTGCCGCCCTTGATCTTTGCCAGCAGCGCTTGTGCGCCCGTTGATTCAGGAATCACCGCCACCGCGTATAGCCGGTTGGCATGGGTGCGCAGGTACTCGCCCCAGGCCAGCGCCCGGATCAGTTCGCGCTCGCCAATCACGCCGCCCGTGTCCGATGTGTCAATCAAGGCGAACACCAGCGCCAGCGCCGGGATCAGCTTTCGGTATTTGGCCAGGTGCGACACCATCGCCGGGTGCAGCGCATCGCCGCGTAGCTCTGTTTCAAAGGGAACAATCCACTCCGCAAACAAGGCTTGAGCCTCCGGGGTAAAGCGCCAGATATGGGGCTCTATGTCGCTGGCCGGCTCCAACTGTGCCAGTCGCTCGAACACCGCCCAGGCGGTTTGCTTGGCTGGTGTGTCGGGCCATTGGTCGACGTGGATAGCCTTTGCCATGTTTCATGCCGAGCAGGCGCGGGCCGCACTTACAGCGGCGCAGCAGCGGGCCGTCGATAGGCTGGTGGCAAAGAAGCTGGCGGGGTAGGGGGCTGGCGTGGCAATCAAGCGACAGCTTGATCTATCTTTGATGGGTTGGTGGCCAGTGGCTGGGCTAGATCTTCAGAGCCCCACAACAAGCGAATCAAAGGCGAAGCGAGCTTACAAATTGATTACCCAAATGCCAAGAGCGCTAAACAGGGATGAGGATATGACGAACTTGAATCGATTTTGGAAGATATCCGTCGTTGTGGTGGCTTTCACCGCACTCGGTGCAGTTCTTGCCTACACCGCTCTCCTTTCCTATAAATCCACGGCCTCCATCGCTTTTCCTCTTACGCTTCAAGAGTCCAAAGTGATGTCCGAGGTCATCGGGAGCCCCCAAAATTTTGATCGATATGCTTTGAGCGTCGAACACGATCGAAAGGACGGGGGGACTTCTGATGCCCTGGTTGTGCGTATGGATGCTTTGCGTGGAACTGTAGTCGCTGGGCCGTCCAACTGGTTTGAGCCTGTTTTACGGTTTTCAAAGGCGGACTTGAAAGAATTTGCGGGTGACGCCTTGAAGCTGGGCGAGGGCTCTGCCTTGATCGGTTACCGCATCACCACCAAGGCGAGCACCCCAGACGAAGCCCAAAAGAAAACCGCGCTGTTGGCAGCCTACGTCATTGATGCAAACTTGCGTGAATTGCTGATTGCGAAAATTAAAAAGACTATGGCTGACCGTGAGGCGTTCATCGACTCGACGGCGGCCGAACAGGGTGCGCAGAAATATAACGTCTCGATGCTGGAAGAGCGCCTTGGGCAGCTGAAGCGGATTTCTGTGAAATATCCCAGTGTCAATAAGCTGGAGGCGCGCCAGGTAATCAGTCTTGGGGACGGTGGAGAGCGCTATATGCCTCTGCCCTCTCAGATGGCGGCTGTTGAAACCAAGGTTTTGGATATCAAGGAGAAAATCGCACGCAGCACACGCGGATTGATGCAGTCTCGTGCCGAAGGTGAAATGTTGGAGGCGCAACGAAAAATGACTCAAGCCTCGCTTTCCGGGCGGGATTTGATGGTGGCACTGCTTGCCGATGTGCAAACAAGATTGTCGAAGTCCGTGGAAGGGTATGACAAGCAGCTTTTTCTTGACTATCTGAGCCAATACACAAGCATAAAAGTCAAGTATCTGGAGACGCCACGTTTTGTGGTGGCTCCTGAAATTCCGGTGAAGCCATTCATTTCGCCTCTGAAAATTATTTTTTCATTCGCCGTGCTAGGGCTGCTCGTTTCATTGATCTACCAATTTCGCGCGCAGTTGTGGTTACTGGTGTGGTCGACTTGGGACGAAGAAGAATTACATAGCCGCGGCTTATCTTCTGCCAACCGCACGTCGAGCTTAGGCGCAGCCGAATCCATCAAACAAGAAAATGGCGGACGTGGAGAAAAGTACGCCACATAGGCGATGTCATCGCTGTGCACGGTGAATTGCCCTGGCCTGCGATCGTTTCGTGGCACGGCTTGAACAAGGTCACTGACAGCCGGGCGCGGTAAGACAGGTGCACATGGCCGGCGAGCGCGGCAATCGAGCGACAGCCTGATCTATTTTTTGATGTGTTGGTGGCCAGAGGTCGGGTTGAGCTTGCGGAGCCCCGAAACGGGGTATCAAAGGCAAAGCGGGGGAACAAATGGGGGAACAAGATCAATATCTGAGAGTTGAAATCTAGCATTCATGCGGATTACAGGCTATCTTTCAAGCGGTTTCACAACTAGGTAAGACAGAGGCCTCCAAGGAGCGATTCTTGGAGGCCTTTTTCATTGGTAAATCAGTCACTTACGCTGCAAGAGTGTACAAAGCGCGATATTGACTGCGAGCGCAAACGTGGGGTACAAATGCGGTGCAGGTGGGTCGTTTTTGGGTTTGTCTGATTTTATAACCCCCGTTCTCCAATGAGAACGCCCACTGTCATACCCCGAGGAGTAGTACGCGCCCCCACATTGCGTCACGAGAGCCATCGCAGTCGGCGCTCGGTTCGAACTCTGCGCCAGTCAACTTTAGCGAAGCCGTAGACGATCACGAGCAGCGCAAGCTGCGTCGCCACGAAATACAGCAGTGAATCGGAGAAGCTCAACTCCAACTCAAAATGCTGCGACAGCGCGGATGCGCCGACGAATGCAATCGCGTAGCTGACGAGCCGTCCCACGAAGAAGGGGCCAACCAGGAGCCACAACGGCGCCCGCGTCAGCCCATAGGCCAGGAAGAGCACGTTGGACGGCAAGGGGCTGAAAGCGAAGAGCAAAAAACCGAGGGCGCTGGCTGTACGCCGGCGCGCGATCTCCTGGGCGACCTCGGACAGGCTGGCCCGCATTTGGGGCGAGACAAATCGACTACACACGACGCGCTGTGCGAATTGCGCGAGGACCGCACGGCCGCCACTGGCGGCGACCGCCGCGACACCCGCTGCCACCCATGGGCTGGCGTCCGGGTAGTGCAGGCCGAAATAGGACATGATCATCCACGTCGGCGGCGCGAAGGCCGGCATGACGTTCACGGCAAAGATGGCAAGGAAGAGAAGCGATGCGGAGGCCATGTGCACATTCTCCGCCCGCAGGTCAGGTGGCCCAGTCGACGTAGAACGCCTGTGCCGACGGCGAAGCGTTGTTCATTGCGTGGGCGACGAGCCCGTCGCTGCGTGGTCCAGCTCCGGCCGGCGCCACGGGTCCACGTGCGTCATCAGGTTGAGCACGCGGTGCCGCGGCAGGACGCGCTGGCGTGCGATCACCGCGATGTCGTGACCCTCTTCAACGCTGATCGTGGCGTCCACCTCGAGATGCGCATCGACCACGATCATGTCGCCCATCTTGCACGCGCGAATGTCGTGGACGCTGCGCACTCCCCGGGTTTCGATCAGCGTCCGCCTGATGGCCGCGATCCCTTGATCGTTGGCCTTTTCGCCGACCGTGCATGTGCGTTCATGGGCCCTTTCGGGCAAGGGAAGGCGCTCACGACTTGTGCGGGACGAAAGCTCCTGCGGGAGTCTGGTAAAAGTCGAAGCCCTGCACTGGAGAAGTGGTCTGGCCCGCACGCTTCACATAGTCCACATGGATGACGCTGATCTGGGCGAACGCAGGCTTCTTCTCAATCCGGGCTTCGATTGCGGCGACCATCTTGGAAGCCTGGGCTTCGCGCTCGGCAGGGCTCGCCTGCGGGCTGTCCGTCACAGTGATCGTAAGCTGGTGGGCGGCGGAGTGGACAGTCACCGACTTCCATCCCGCGGCCTGTGCAGCGGCCCTTTCCAATGCGGGCATCTCGCTGGCCTGTTGCGTGACCTGTGCCGCGTCGGTGGCAGCATCGGCGCACCATGCCGGCATGATGAAAGACATTGCCAGAAGCGCGGCGAGGACAGTAGGGGTGATCGGGTTCTTCATAGACGCTTTCGTTTGATTTTGGCAATCCGAACGCCGGCCCCGCGCGAAGCCATCGTCGTTTTTGTCAGTGTCGCGTTACCCGATTTCCGCACCTTGATGTAGGTCAATTCATCTAAGGAATTCGGACTGAATATCCATGCCAACCGGCGCAATCTTTGCCTGCCTCGTCTGTGGTCAGACGGGCGTCAACGACTCTCAGAACAATCGCTACCTGGGCACGACCTCAAGGCACGGCAATCTTGCGGCCTACGGCTTCGGGGTCGGTCTTGCTGCGGCGCAGACAGACGATCATCCCCTCGCGCACAAACTGGAGGTCCTCGACATTCAGGGCCACCAGCTCAGACCGGCGCAGGGCTGCCGCGAACCCGAGGAGCAGCAGTGCACGATCCCTGATGCCTTTGGTGCAGTGCATGAGCGGCAGGATTCCCAGCAGGTCTTGTTTAAGTAGCGGGGCGGCCTGCCGCTGGGGCCGACCGTGACTGCGATGGTGAACTGCCTTTCATACAGCGTCTTGCTGCATTGTGGAAGAGTCGAACCGCCCAAGACCCATCTCCACGAGCCCTTCGGGGCGACGCAGCAGAAACAGCGCTTCCAGCCCCATGCGCTGCGCCATCGCCAGACCTTCGCCAGGGCCGGCGACCAGCAGGGCAGTCGCCCAGGCATCCGCGTGCATGGCGGTGCGCGCCAGCACGGTGACCGAGGCGACAGCATTGTTCACCGGCGCGGCGCGGCGCGCGTCCATGGTGTGCGCCAGGCGCGCACCGCCCACGTCCAGGTAGTGCCGGTAGTCGCCCGAGGTGGCCACGGACAGGTCATCCAATTCGAGCACCCCCCGCACCGCGCGACGCCCCGGCTCGGGGCATTCGAGCGCCACGGCCCAGGGCGCACCGCCGGCCTGGCTGCCCACGGCGCGGAGCTCCCCATCGAGCGCCGCGAGCGCGTGCCGCACCCCGTGCTGGTGCAGCACGGCGGCCATGCGGTCCACCGCATAACCCTTGGCAATGCCGCACAGGTCAACCTGCAAGGGGGCACGTTTGCGGGCGCGGCCTGCGGGGTGGTCGAGCTCCAGGCACCCATGCGTAGTTCGCGCCGCAGCCTGGCGCGCTTCGCGGATCGCCTCGGTGTCAGGTGCATCGCGCACTGCGCCAAAACCCCAGGCATCGACCAGCGCCCCGACGCACGGATCAAACGCGCCAGCGCTCAAGCGCTGGACATCCATGGCACAGCTCAGCACCTCGAGCATCTCAAAGGGCAGGTCCACCCAGGTATCCACGCTCGCGCGGTTCAGGCGCACCAGGTCGCTGTCGGGCTTCCAGGGGGACATCTGTGTGTCCACCTGCTGCACCGCAAAGGCAAGGTCCTGGCGCAGGGCCTTCAGATCCACGATGGTCTCGGCGTCCATGCTGGCGGACCAGCGCGTGCCCATGGTCGGGCCGTGCAGGGTGGTGCGTTTGCAGGGCGCAGCAGGTTCAGAAGACATCTTCGGCATAGCGTTCCTTTGCTTTGAGCTTCGACACGCTCAGTTGTAGCGGCGCGAGCACTGCGTCCAGCGCCTCGGCCACGCCTTTCGCCATGGCACGGCTGCCGCAGACACGCACGAGGGCGCCCTGGGCCACCAGGCCGCGCAGGCGCTCGGCGTCACGGCGCAGGGCATCCTGCACATAACCACCACCTTCGGGGACTCGCGAGAACACCGCCTGCACACTTGCCAGGCGCCCTTCGCCCAGCCAGCGCTGGATCTCGGGGCCAAAGTAGAAATCCTGCGCCGGGTCGCGGCCACCAAAATACAGGTGCATGGGGGTGTGCCTGTCGTTGCGGCGGATGAAACCAGCCAGTGGCGCCACACCCGTGCCCGCCCCGATCAGCAGCACGGGCCGGCGCGTGCGCGGCAACGCAAAGCCTGGGTTGGAGCGGATGAAGGCTGCGATGCTGTCCCCTACCTGCAGGCCCAGCAAGTGCGTAGAGCACAGGCCGCCGGGCATCTGGCGTGCGCAGATTTCCAGAAACCCGTCCGCCCAGCCCGACGCCAGCGAGTAGAAGCGCGGCACGGCCGAGCCCGGCGGCACGATGCCCACCAGGTCGCCCGCCGCAAAACGTGCCAGGCCCTTCCCGCGCAGGCGCTCCATCGCACTCTGCGCGGGCCACGCGAAGCGCAGGATCGCCGTGGGCTCGCCGCTGTGCTTGCGGTAGGCCTGGCGCGCCACGAGCGTGAGTGGGGTGGTGGGCGGCACGCGCGGCACATAGTCCAGCACCAGGGGCTCGCCCAGTGCCTGTGCCAAGGCTTCACCCCAGCGCGCGAACTGCTGGGCCGATTGCTGGTGGATGCGCTCGAGCGGCAGCAGTTCAGTCCAGCCCTGTGCGCGCAGGGTCTGCTCCAGCGCCTCGGCAAAGCCACAGAAAGCAGGATACTGACGGTCACCAAAGCCCAGCACCGTCACCGGCACGGAGTTGGCGCCAAGTTTTTCGATGCGCTCCAAGGCTTGGCTGGCGTGCGCCGGGGCCTGGCCCTCGCCATACGTTGCCGCCAGTATGAACACCTGCCGCGTGGCGGCCGTGGTCTGGAAATGCTCCAGCGCGCCGGTGTGCACGCGGTGCCCGCTGTAGGCCAGCGCGTCCTGCAGCGCCTGTGCAAAACCCCAGGTGCTTCCACCTTCGCTGGCGACGAAGATGAGCATGTCGGCCTGTGTCAACGGGCTGTTGCCGGTGATGTGGGGCGCCTGGCGGCGTGCCTGCCACCACATGACAACGCCCGACCACCAGAACAGCAGCACGCTGGCGCCCACAAAGGCGAGCACCACCGCCCAAGGCCAGGCCCCTTCGCCGGTGTGCAGCACCAGCGCCCAGTCGTAAAGGCGCTGTGCAAAAGTTGTGTCTTGCGAAGCCAGTGTCTGCCCCGAGTAACGATCAATCCAGACTTCGCCCTGGCCGGTGAGGACCTTCCAGGTGTCTACAGGGTCAGCAGAGTCCGGAAAATTGAGCTTGCGCAAGTCCTGTATGGAGAGGCCTTGCAGCATGGGAAGTTGCGCGCCGGGCAGTGACTGTGGGGCGGTCTGGCCCGTGTCCCCAGGCACCACGGAGGCCACATCAGGATCGGCCCCCGCGTCCAGCGCGACCAGCCCCAGGGTCGAGGCGCTCATGGTCAGCGCCGTGAGCGACGTCAGGAGCAGCAGCGCCAGCACCGCCCGGCCCACAACCACGTGGATGCGCTGGGCCAGCGAGCCACGCACCCGCGCGACCAGACGCCGCCAGCCGCCCATGCGGCGCAGCAGCAGCACCAAGCCGGACAGGCACATCAAGCCTATAGCCAGCGCAATACCCGCCGCACCCCAGCGCCCGGCGTCGCCCAGGAGCAGCGAGCGGTGCAGGCTTTTCACCCATCGCGGCGGCGCCGAAGGCTGCCAGGCGCCCAGCACCTGACCATTGGCCGGATTCACATAAGACGCCTGCGCCTGGTCACCGTTAAAGCTGAACACCACGATGGCCCCCGAGGGCAGGTGGCGGATTTCCTCGGCGCCTGGAACCGTGCGTGTCACGCGCTCCACCAGCGTGGCCACTGACAGGTCGCGTGGTGCGGCGGGTGCTTGCCACGCCTGCTGCACCGGGTCGAACGCCAGCATGGAGCCGGTAAGGCCCAGCACGAAAGCCAAGGTGCCAGCCGTCAGGCCCAGCCAGCGGTGGATGGCCTTCCAGTCCATGCGCTGGTCCTTTACTGTAGTTGGAAGGTCAGCGACTGTATGTACTGCTTGCCGGCCTGCGGTTTGCCGGCGTTGCCGGTGGACAGCGGAACGCGGATTTCCGACGGGCTGTCGCGCATGTCTTCCGCGGCAGCGTCGATGTGGATTTCATAGCCCGCGTCAATCAGGGCATCGGCCAAGTTGGCCGTGACCTTGAGCGTGCGCCCTGCGCCTACGCTGGCGCCAGTGACGCCGTTCAGGCGCTTGGCGTCACCGCTGGAGAGTCGATTCCAGTCGGACAGGTGCTTGTAGTACTTGGCCTTGCCGCCAGCCACCCACAGCGTGCCGGCATAGGCGCCCTTGGCATCGGTCAGGTAAGCGGCCAGGTAGGCACCGTTGCCGCCATAGTTCTTGAGCTGGGCGCTCAGCGTGACCTGGCGGCTGTGCGCCAGGGCGGGCAAGGCCAGCGCGCAGGCGGCGGCCAAAGTGGTCAAAAGAGGTTTGGACATGGTGATACTCCGATAAGAAACGGTTAGTCAATCTGGCCGCGCGGCGCGGTGCCAGGGGTAATCAGGGGCGATGGCGCGGCGTGCTCACGATCACGGTCACGTTCCCGATCACGCTCGCGGTCCCCTTGCTTCATCTTCAATACCTTCAGGGTTTCCGGGTCGATCTTGGCCTTAAAGCTGCGGCCCTGGCTGTCCGTCCCGCGAATTTCATAGCAACCGTCGTCAATCTTCAGCCGCTGGATCTGCCAGCCTTGCCGGGTTGCCATCTGGCGTACAGCCTCGCGCGATTGCCAGCGCCCAACTGGCGCATCACAATCGTCGTCGGCCCAAATTGGCGGGGCAGCCAAGCCCAGTGAAAGGGCCAGCAAACCAACACGCAGGCGGAGAGAGTGTTTCATGGGGAGCTCCTGCTTTTGGATGGTCAGGTTTTATGGGATAGGGTCAAGGGCGCCGCGACGCCACAAAGCCTCCAATGCAGCAATCGAACCACTCGACGGTGCCTCACTCGAGAGGGGGGTATAAGGCAAAACCATAGCTTGAACGATTCTGAACTTTGGAGTCACTTGCCAAAAGTTTGGCGACATTTTGTCGGCAATGCTCTGCTCAGTTACCGGTCGCACGGCGCCAGATGGCGCATCTCATTCAGCTCAGATCCTGCTTGCGCGCATCGAACTCCGCTTTGTCGATCTCGCCGCGCGCATAGCGTTCGCGCAGGATAGCCAGCGCGCGGTCTTCATCGCGCCGACCCGACGACCGGCCTCCGCCGCTCAACCATCTGACCAGCAACACGATGCCGACGATGACCACAACCCATGCGAGCAGTCCGAAGCCGAACATGTGACCTCCACCCCAGCCACCACCCCAATTCATCATATTGCCGTAGCCCATTGTTGACCACGCTCTGTATCAGCGGCTGCGCCAGTAGCGGCCCAGCTTCTCGCGCTGGTCCTTGGTTAGAACGGCGTCAATTTTCTTGCGCGCGTCGAGTTGCAACTCGA
>Ga0134128_10012255_pt1 | contig 10230 bp, 7 predicted proteins | sample KB31754_FD_96462 | JGI IMG/M metagenome (GOLD analysis project Ga0134128, IMG submission 96462) | Terrestrial soil microbial communities with excess Nitrogen fertilizer from Kellogg Biological Station, Michigan, USA - KB3-175-4 | ecosystem: Environmental > Terrestrial > Soil > Unclassified ...
CACCCAATGGATGTACTTGCAGCGGTCGGTGCGCACGGCCTTGTACGTCATCCCGACGAGCCAGGGGTAGGCGTTCTCGGCCCAGTACTCGACGAGGAACGACGATCGCCACCCGTCGGATCGGCCATCGAGCAGCGGAACGAGCGAGCGTCCCTGGATGTGCGCAGCGGGCGTGCCGCCGGCGAGTTCGATCAGCGTCGGCGCGAGATCCTGGCAGATGACGAGACGGTCGATCCGCGTGCCCTTCCCGATCGCCTTCGGATAGCGGGCGACGAGCGGACAGCGAATGCCTTCCTCGTATGCGAAACGGCGCTCGGGACCGAGCGCGTGCTCGCCGAAGAAATAGCCGTTGTCGCCGAGGAACACGATCAGCGTGTCGTCGAGCTGACCCGATGATGCGAGCGCGTCGAACAGCATGCCGACGCCTTCGTCGACCGCCGCCATCATCGCGGCACGAAGGCGGACTTCTTCCTGCTCGCCCGCATGGATCGCGTCGAGCATCGAGCGCGCGACGTCCGACTCCTTGAGCGCGAACGCCTCGCGCCATGCCGGCTTGCTCTTCACCACTTCGGCGGGTGCCAGCATGTTCGGCTTCTTCGGGAAGACGCAGCCGCGATAGAGATCCTTGTGTCGCTCGGCCGGCTTGTACCCGTCCATCCGGAAAGTGCCGTCGGCAGCCTGTTCCGCGTCGGGATGCACCGCCTTGTGCGCGAAGAACAGCGACCATGGCTGCGTGTGCTTCTTCGTCACGAAGTCGACCGCCATCCTGTTCATGATGTCGGTGACGTAGCCGTGATGCTGCACGTACGTGCCGTTCTCGTTGAGCTTCGGATCGTTGAGCCGGCCGTGCCCGTCGTAGGCCACCCAGTAGTCGTAGCCGGGACGGGGCTTGCCGTCGTTGCCCATGTGCCACTTGCCGATGTGCGCGGTCTCGTAGCCGAGCTTCTGCAGCGCGAGGTGGTAGTTGGGCAGCCGATGACTCGCCGCGTCGCGCGCGACGTTGTCGATGATGCCGTGGCGGCTCGCGTACTGGCCGGTGAGAATCGACGCGCGGTTCGGCGAGCAGATCGGCGTCGTGTGGAACGCGCGATCGAACAGCACGCCCTCGTTCGCGATGCGGTCGATGTGCGGCGTCTTCATGTACGGGTGACCACCCGCGCCGAATTCATCGAAGCGGAGATCGTCGATCAGAATGACGAGGAAGTTCGGTTGCCGGGGCATCTCTTACGTCTCGGTTCAGGTTGGAACGCCGGCGCACATTGTGCGCGCCGATCGCTGCTTCGACACGCGCTCAGTTGCCCGAGAGCTTGTACGCTGCGGGGAAGAACAGGTCCTTCCAGTCCTTCGGCTCGTTCTTGAGCAGGCCGATCTTGTGCATCGTCGTCGCCCATACCATCATCTTCTGCGGGGCGAGCGAATAGATGACTTCGGGGTCGGTCAGGATCTGCTCGACCTGCTGCTGCGACAGCGGATTCGACTTGTCGAGCTTGCGGTAGATCTCGGCGGCGCGCTTCGGATCCTTGCGGATGATGTCGGTGGCTTCTCCGAACGCCTCGTAGGCGGCCTTCACGATCTTCGGGTTGTCGTTGTAGAACTTCTCGGACAGCCAGACGCCGGTGACGGTCGACGGGCCGCCCATCAGGTCGTACGAGCTCACGACCGTGTGGATGTTGCTCTTCTGCAATTCGATGTTCTGATAGGGAATCGTCGCGAAGTGTCCGGTGATTTCCGATTTACCCGACGTGAGCGCGATGACCGCGTCTGGGTGCTTCATCGGAATTTCCAGGCTTTCGAAGAAGTTACGCTTGTCGGGACCGAAGCACTTCTCGGCCAGCATGTTGAGCAGTATCGCGTGCGTGGACGTCTTGACGCCCGGGACGGCGATGCGGTCGCTCGTCGTGAACTCGCACGCCGTCTTCCACTTCGCGTTGTTCGTGTTGAGCCGCATCGGCTGCATGTTCAGCGCGACGAGCATGCGCACGCCGAGGTTGCCCTTCGTGCGATCCCACAGATTCAGGAATGGTGGGGGGCCGGCGCTCACCATGTCGAGGCTCCCCGACAGGATCGCGTCGTTCAGCACCGACGGACTGCCGATCTCCTTGTAGGTCACCTTGAGATCGGGAATGCCTTCGGCCTTCGCGTATTTCTGGACGAGGCCGAGATCGTTCATCACGTAGAACTGAAGATAGCCGAGCCCCAGCTGGTGGCCGAGGCGAAGCTCGCTCGTCTCGGCGAACGCCGCGACCGACGCGCATGCCGCGGCGAGAACCACGCCGAACAGGGCGCGCTTGAATACGTTCGAAATCATGGCTCCTCCTTCGTTGTCGCGGCGTCCCGCCCGGAACGTCGCTATTCGAAAACCGGTTGCACGCCGGGTGGCGGCGAAAATCCCAGGTCGCCGCGCGCGATCACCGCTGCGCGCCCGCCGTTTTGCTCGAGCAGTTCGCGCTGCCGCGCCTTTGCGCGGCGATCGACGTCGTCGGGATCGCAGATCTGCCAGAGCAGCGCGCGGCATTCGTCGAGCACGCTCGCATGCGCAGGATCGCCGGCGAGGTCGTGCAACTCCTCGGGGTCGCCGGACAGGTCGAACAGCTGCGGCGCATAGCGCACGTAATGGATGTACTTGTAGCGCCCGTTGCGGATCATGAAGGCGCCGGTCGTCGAGCCCATGCCGTGGTATTCGGACAGCACGGTGCGTGCGGGTTCGAGACCGTTCGCGATGTCGAGCAGCGAATGACCGGGATGGCCGTCGTCGGCAGGAACCTTCGCGCCGACGCATTGCATGATGAATGGATAGACGTCGACGTGGCTCGTCGGCGTGGCGACGACGCGCCCGGCCGGGATGTCGGCGCCGGACATGATCAGCGGCACGGCGGCCGTCTCCTCGTACATCGTCGACTTGCCCCACAAGCCGCGGTTGCCGAGGTTGTCGCCGTGGTCGCTCGTGTACAGCACGCGCGTCGAATCGGCGAGCCCCGCTTCGTCGAGCGCGCGCAGTACCTGGCCGACGTTGTCGTCCAGGAACGAGCACAGCCCGTAGTAGCCGGCGATCGCCTTGCGCAGCTTTTCCTCGTCGAAATACTTGTCGTAGACGAAGCTTTGCGCGTAATCGCGCAGGAACGGATGCGCCGGCCGCTCGGCGCGCGCATATTGCTTCGGCGGAAGGATGCGATCGAGCGGATACTGGTAGTAGAACTCGGGTGGCGCCGTCAGCGGAAAATGCGGGCAGACGAACGACACGAACAGCACCCACGGCTTTCGCGTGTGCTTCGCCGCTTCCTCGCGCAGCCAGATCTGTGCGCGGGCGGCAATCTCGCGATCGTAGAACGTGTAGGCCGACTCGCCGGGCCCCGCCCACTTCGCGATCTTCCACGAGGCGCCGCGCTCGGGCAGGTCCTCGCGTACGAGGCCCATCAGATCGCCCTTGCCGTCGATGACGTGCATGGGGACGATTTCCTCGCTGAATCCGTAATCGTCACCGCCGCGGAAGTGCAGCTTGCCGATCGACACGACGTGATGTCCGCTCTCACGCAGGCGGTGATGCCAGCTGGGGATCGATCCATCGTAAGCGTCGGCGTTGTCCCAGAAGCCGATCTGATGCACGTACTTGCCGATCGCAAACGCGGCACGCGCCGGAACGCAGACCGGCGACGTCGTATAGGCGGCGCTGAATCGCGTGCCCGTCGTGGCCAGCGCGTCCAGGTTCGGCGTGCGCACGATCGGATGTCCGTGACAGCCGAGGATCTTCGGACTGTGCTCGTCGGACATGACGATCAGCAGGTTCTTCGGTTCCATTCGATGTGTCCGTTGTCCGCGGAGTCCCGCGTCGTTCCACTCTGGTTCTCCATTACTATATAGTAGTCTGCGCCGACAAGGGACGAAAGCCGATGCAGTCATCCGAACAACGCAAGCGTTCCGTGCGTCGCGCGGCCATGCGGGCGGACCACGCACGCAACTCGACGCGATCGGGCCCGTCGCTCACGCACGACGAGCGCCAGGCGCGGTCCGACGCATTCTTCGGAAAGTTCGCACGCGTGTCGATTCGCGGCTTGCCGAAGTACGCACGGCTGCGCGAGGCGATCGTCGCGGCGATCGACAGCGGCTACTGGGTCTCGGGCGACCGGCTCCCCACCGAGGCCGAGCTCGTGCGCTGCACGCCGTTCAGCCTCGGCACCGTGCAGCGGGCGCTGCGCTCGCTCGTCGAGGAAGGCATCGTCACGCGGGCCCAGGGCAGCGGGACCTTCGTCGCGCAAAGCCGCCCGCAGATGGAAGCGCCCTGGCATTGTCGCTTCCTCGATGCCGAGGAGACAACGTTTCTCCCCGTGTATCCGATGCTCGTCTCGCGCAAACGCGTGAGTGGTCACGGCCGCTGGTCCGCGCATATCGAGCAGGGCGGAGGCGCGGTCATCCAGATCGATCGCCGGCTCGGCATCGGCGACGAATTCTCGGTCTACAGCCGCCTCTACATGAGCGCAGCGCGCTTCGCGGCGCTGATGACGAAGCCGGTCAGGGAAATCGAGGCCGCGAACCTGAAGGCGATGATCGGGCGCGACTTTCATCTTCCGATCACGCAGATCGGCCAGCGCGTCACGCTGACACGGTTCCCGCCCGATGTCTGCCGCGTCCTGCGGCTCGCCAACGGTGCGCTGGGAATGCTGATGGAATGCGTGGCGACGGCGCGCGCCGGCGTGAACGTCTACTACCAGGAGCTCTACATTCCGCCCAACGAGCGTCGGCTGATCGTCTCCGATTCGGACGCCGCGTGGGGCGTCCAGCATAAGGCGGCGGCGTTCGAGTGATCGCGGTCGGCGTCGGGCTGTCGCGTATCATGGCCCACCCCATGGCCGACATCGTCCGCCGCAACAACGTGCGTGTCGCAGGCAGCGGTCGGCAACCGCTGATGCTGGCGCATGGGTTCGGCTGCGATCAGCGCATGTGGCGCCTGCTGGCTCCGGCGTTCGAGAGCGACTATCGGGTCGTGCTCTTCGACTACGTCGGCCTCGGACGCTCGGATCTGGCCGCCTACCGGCCGGACCGCTATGCGAGCCTCGACGGCTACGCGCAGGACGTTCTCGACATCTGCGATGCGCTCGCGCTGGACGACGTGATCTTCGTCGGTCATTCGGTGAGCTCGATGATCGGGATGCTCGCCGCCATACGCCAGCCGGATCGCTTCGCGCACCTGGTGATGATCGGGCCCTCGCCCCGATATCTGAACGACGACGGCTATGTCGGGGGCTTCGAGCGCCGCGACATCGACGCGCTGCTGCAAATGATGGACGCGAACTATGTCGCCTGGGCGCATTTCCTCGCGCCGATCGTCATGGCGAACCCCGAGCGGCCAGAACTCGCAGACGAGCTCGAGCAGACGTTCTGCTCGACCGACCCCGGTGTCGCGCGTCGCTTCGCGCACGCGACGTTCTTTGCCGACAACCGCTCCGACCTTGCGCGGAGCAGCGTGCCCGCACTGATTCTGCAATGCAGCGACGATGCGATCGCACCCGACGCCGTCGGCGAGTACATGCAACGTCATCTGCCGCACGGCACGCTGCGCCGCATGCGCGCGACGGGCCATTGCCCGCAGATCAGCAATCCCGACGAGACGATCGGACTGATCAAGGAGTACCTGGCCGAGCACGCGAGCACGAACGGCCACGCAAGAGATTGATGCGATGAATGCATCGCTCGACCACGCGCCCTGCGGTTACCTGGTATTCGACGACGACGGACGGATCCACGACATCAATGCGACGCTTCTCGCGCGGCTCGACCTCGCCCGGGACGAAGCGGTCGATCACCCTGTCGATGTCCTCCTGCCACCGGCGGGCAAGGTGTTCCACCAGACGCATTTCTTTCCGCTGCTGCGGATGAATGGCCACGTCGACGAGATCTTTCTCACGTTGCGCACGCGCTCCGGCGTCGATCTTCCATTTCTCACGAGCGCGGTTCGCCGCCCGGGCGACGAAGGCACGCGCAACGAATGCGCGCTGCTGCCGATGAATCAGCGCCGCCGCTACGAGGACGAGATCCTCAAGGCGCAGCGCGCCGCGGAGCGGGCGAATCGGGCGAAGGCGAAGTTCCTGTCGATGATGTCGCACGATCTGCGCACGCCGCTGCAGACGATCACCGCCACGACGACCGTCCTTGCACACGAAGTGCATGGACCGCTTTCGCCGGGGCAGCGCGAGGACGTGAACCGGATCGAGCGTGCGAGCGGCGAGCTGCTGCGCCTCCTTACCGACATCCTGGAGTTCTCGCGGCTCGACAGCGGACGCGTGCGCACGCGCATCAAGGACGTGCAGCTGTCGGCGGCGCTCGACCGCGCAGAGGCGCTGATCCGCCCGCAAATCGACAATGCCGGCCTCGGGTACGAACGACGCTGCAATGCGTCGCTCGTCGCTCGCGCCGATTCCGACCGTTTGCAGCAGATCCTGCTCAACCTGCTTACGAACGCGATCAAATTCACGCCGCGCGGCGGCCGGGTGAGCGTCGACGCCGGCCGCGACAACGGCCATGTCCTGATGCAGGTCACGGACAATGGCCCCGGCATACCGGCCGATCGACTTGACGAGATCTTCGAGCCTTTCGTGCAGATCGATCGCGACGACGCACAACGCAAAGGCGTCGGGCTGGGTCTCGCGATCAGCCGCGAGCTCGTGCGCGCGATGGATGGCGAAATCCTGGCCAGCAGCGAGCCGGGACGCGGTGCGACGTTCACCGTGCAGCTCCCCGCGGCGTTGCATCCCCGGGAAGCGCCCGGGGCGTCGCTTCGCGGTTGAGCCGCGCAGCCCCGATTCGCCTCAACCGGGTGTTCGGCTCACCTTCGACCCCAACCCGCGCAGCCACGAGACCAGGCCGGTGGCGCGCTGCGCTGCGGCAGCGAACGTGCTTCGTAGCAGCGGATCTTTGCCGGGACGTTTCGAATCGTTCGCGTCGTCGTGGATCTCGACCGCGCGATTGAGCCGCGCGGCCGCCTGCGCCAACGTTGACCTGCAACGCCGGGCCGCCGAGGCGAGCGGACGAGCCTCGCTCCTTTCGTGAAGTCGCTCGATCTCCGCCACGATGTCCGGCGTCAAAGGCTTCGGAGGCTCGAGCGGGTTGCGGCGACGCCAATACCCGAGGCGCGCGGCATGAAAGTAGTACCACGCGTTCGCGTTCATCAGCTCGCCACGGCCATCCTCGAATTCCGCGACCCACGCCTCGCCGTTCCTGTCGTAGATCGCGATCGAGTGCTCAGCGCCGAGATCGACCACGTAGCCGTTGATCGACGTTGCGGCGCCCAACTCCAGGTTCGCATTCAAGAAGACCTCCGTGTTTCGGATGCCCGGTGCGTGCGATCTTCGATCCCATCCGCCCACGAAGTCCTGTAACAACTCTAAAATTTCGCTAAAAGACGCAGTGCTCGTCCCCGGCATCGGCCCGCGGGGTGCGGCAACAGGCTGGATCCAGACGCCAACGATCGGATGCGCATGGTCTACGAGCTCGGACCTTTCCGGCTGGACACCCACGCGCGGGTGCTCATGCACGACGGTGACGCCACGGCGCTCGGCGCACGCGGCGTGGCGGTTCTGGCCGCGCTCGTCAGTCGCGCCGGCGAATACGTCGAAAAGTCGGCGATCGTCGAAGCTGCATGGCCGGGTGTCGTGGTGGAGGACGCCAACCTGGCGGTCCAGATCTCGGCCATACGACGCGTGCTGGGGCGCGAACCGCATGCGAACGGCTGGATCGAGACGTTGACGCGACGTGGCTACCGCTTCACCGGTCCGGTCATTCGGTGTTCCGATGAGTCGGTACCGGCGTCGACGCTGATTGGCCGTCTCGCCACGCAGCAGGCGCCTCGTCCCGCGACCGAACATCCGAACAACGTGCCGGCGCGCGTTTCGTCATTCGTCGGACGAACCCGCGAGACCGATGAAGTCAAGCGGTTGCTCGTGTGCAATCGGCTCGTGACGTTGCTGGGGATCGGCGGAGTGGGCAAGACGCGCGTCGCCTTGCAGGTTGCCGCCGAACTCGTCGAGCAATATCCCGATGGCGTGTGGATCGTGGAGTTGGCATCCGCCCCCGATGCCGGGCTCGTGCCGATCCGTGTCGCGCAGGTTCTCGGCGTCCAGGAGCAGGTTGGCGAGCCGATGATCCGAACGCTGTGCCGTCATTTGCGGACGCGGCGGCTGCTGCTCGTTCTCGATACGTGCGAGCACGTCGTCGCGGCGGCCGCAGCGCTCGTCGCCGCCGTGCTGGCCGAGGCACCGAACAGCTACGTGTTGGCGACGAGTCGTGAGGCATTGAACGTCGATGGCGAACAGAAGGTTGCGCTGCAGCCGCTGTCGCTTCCGGGCAGCAGCAGGAGCGTGGAAGCACTTGCCGCCGCGGAGGCCGTGCAGCTCTTCGTCGAGCGCGCAAGATTGCAGCAGCCGGGCTTCGCGCTGACGCGAGAGGCTTGCGATTCCGTGGCCGAAATATGCTCGCGTCTCGAAGGCATTCCGCTGGCGATCGAGCTCGCTGCGGCACGCATGTCGTCGCTGTCGCTCGCGGAGATCGCACGTCGCCTCGATGATCGCTTCGGCTTGCTCGCCGCCGCGCCGCGCGGCACACCGGCACGGCAGAAGACGCTCCGTGCGGCGCTCGACTGGAGCTACGATCTTCTTGCAGAACAAGAGCAGCGGGCGCTGCGGCGACTGGCGGTGTTCGCAGGCGGCTTCACGCTCGAAGCGGCGCGGCGCGTCGTCGCGGACAAAACGGTGAAGGACGGCGCAATGCTCGACCTGCTCGCGCGGCTCGTCGCGCGCTCGCTCGTGCTCGCGAACGTCGCCGAGGCCGGCACCCGCTATCGCATGCTCGATACGATGCGCGAGTACTGCATGGAAAAGCTCGACATGACCGATGAACGTCGGCGGACGTCGCAACGCCATGCAGCCTTTTTCCGGGATCGCTTCGAACATGCGCTGGAGGAATGGCTCCGGGGTTCCGACGTTCACTGGAACGCGGTATACCTCGCGGAACGCGACAACGTGCACGCAGCACTCGATTGGACGTTTTCACCCGACGGCGATACCGAGGTTGGCATTGCGCTCGCGGCGCACGCCGTTCCAACCTGGCTTTGGTGGTCGTTGCGCAGCGAGGGGCTCGCGCGCGTCGAGCTCGCATTGACCCGCTGCACCTCGCGCACGCGCCTCAAGATCCGCGCTCGGTTATGGCTGTGGCAGGGAGTGTTGCACCAGTTCCGCGACCCCGCGAAGTGGGTTCGATCGCTTCGCCGTGCGGTGGTCCTGCACCGCCGGGCCGGCGATAGCTTCGGCACCGGCTACTCGCTCATGCGCCTTGGCGGCGCGCTGGCTCGGACGGGAAGGCTCGATCTCGCACAGCGCGCGCTCGACGGTGCGCGGCCGCTTCTCGCACGCAGCCGTGTACCCGCGGCCATGGCGCCGTATTTCCACGCAGTGGGATTCGTGCGCAAGCTCGCCGGCGACCTCGCGGGCGCGCGCAACCATTACGAGAAGAGCCTTGCGCTCTATCGCTCGGCAGGCCTCGAACGCGACGCGGTGCAATTGTGCGCCAACCTCGCCGACACCAACTGGGCGCTCGGCGAACTCGATGCCGCCGTCGCCGGATTTCGCGAAGCCATCGGGCTGATGCGTCGCTCGAACATGGGCACCAGCTTGGTCCTTGGTGTGAACCTCACCAACCTGGCCGGCGCGCTCGTCGAGCGTGGCGACTTCGACGAAGCCTTGCTGGCAGCGCGCGAAGGGCTCGACTTGCGGAAGGCGGCGGGTTACGCGTGGGGCGCCCTCGACCATCTCGCGTTGCGGACAGCGTGCATTGGCCGATGCGCGGACGCGGCGCGTCTCGCCGGGTACATCGATGCTGTTTTCGCCACCAAGAGGGTCATGCGCCAGGCGAACGAAGCGCGGGCGCGCGCGTCGCTGGATCAGGTGCTGACCGATCAGCTACGACCCGACGAACGTGCGCTGCTGCTGGCCGAAGGCGCAACGATGACCGAGAACGAGGTCTGCCGATTGGCGCTGGCGAACTGAGCGTCCGCGTTTTGCATGGCAGGCAGCCTCTTTTTGCCGAGGCCGCTCATCGCCGCGACTTGACCCGCGCATGGTAGCGGCTGCAAGCTTCGAAACAAGGTGCGCGCCGTTCGCCGCGACGGAGGAAGCTGTCCTGGGCCGATGACGTTCCGATAAACACGAGGGGAGAACAACATGAAGAGGACGGTACTGGGGATGG
>Ga0134128_10012256_pt1 | contig 10228 bp, 9 predicted proteins | sample KB31754_FD_96462 | JGI IMG/M metagenome (GOLD analysis project Ga0134128, IMG submission 96462) | Terrestrial soil microbial communities with excess Nitrogen fertilizer from Kellogg Biological Station, Michigan, USA - KB3-175-4 | ecosystem: Environmental > Terrestrial > Soil > Unclassified ...
CTGAAGGTAGGGTTCGTCTGCACCGTTTCTAAACACGAAATTACGAATCCCTTCTCGCCAGCGTAATAATTGCCATTCGGGATCGCCGCCACGTGTCCCACTAGGCGTGCCGAAGCGCTACCGCTCCTAGGCGCACGGTACGGGGCGACTGTAATGCGATCCCGCCCGCGATTTGAAGAGTCATGAGACACCCGCCGATGATGGTGCCAAACGGGAGCTTCCAGATTTGTGCCAAGGTTTGCCATGTTTCAGCGTCGTACCACATCAGCCCAATGACGCCGAACAGCACAGCTGACGCGCCAAACGCGATCCGTCCATAGGATGCGACCTTCATGGTCTCAGGGGCCCCAACCGCGTCAGCATACTACCGAATCGGGAGCCTTCGACTCGAAATCGGGCTGCAATCGGCAAGCACCGCGGAAGTCAATTGGCGAAATCTCGGCAAATACGAATATAAAAACCGCACGCTTACCACATTGCCTGCTACGTCAAGCGATGAGCTACGGGGTCGAGTTGACGCATAACCTGGGCGAGAGAACCCGCAGAAAGCAGTGTACTTACCTACACAACTACATGCTAACGGTTCTTACCATTCCAGCTCTGGGAACCGCACACCGTCTTTTTGCGTAGAACACATTAGGTGGAGGTTTACCCCATGAGAGCGATTCTCTTGCTGTTGGTCACCTTCAGTACAGGTGCGCTCATCTCTCAGGATAAAAAGGTCGAGGAGACCGGAAAGAGCCCCGTCGTGACAAAGGTCTCATCTGGAGGAAGGATTCGCATGGAGCTTTGCTCTAGCGGAATCGAACTCCTCGGCCACGAGGAGGACACGCTACGGGTCTCCTATGATCCCGAGCGTGGCAACGTAAAGGTCCGGATTCAAGTAGCTGGGGATCAGACCGAGCTTTCAGTGAGAGACTGTCCGCGCAATAACTTCACGCTCAGGGTCGAGGTACCGAAGTCCACCGCGCTGTACATTCGCATGTTTGCCGGCGAATTGAACGTGCGAGACGTCGTCGGCGACAAAGATGTGGAACTACACTTCGGCCAGCTGAGCATGGATGTTGGGAAAGCCGAGGACTATCATCGGGTGTCCGCTTCGGTGAACAGCGGAGAACTTGATGCTCCTGCGTTCAATGTCTCAAAAGGCGGACTATTTCGATCGTTTGCTCAAACCGGCTCGGGTAAATATCGGCTGCACGCCCACGTGGGAGCCGGCGAGCTAGATCTGCGCTGAGCATTCTTAGCCTATATCGCTCAAATCCCGCAGAGCATCGATCAGGCACTCCGGTGTCTAAAGATGATATGCGTAAATGGGGGAGGGTCAATCTGTTGCTTTGGGGTTTTACCCTGTTCACGGCATTGACCTACCATGCCGTTGGTGTGAGTTACGAAAATCACCGAGATCTCCCAAGCCGCTATTTCTGGTGGGAGGCGGCTCGTCTCGACTCAGATCCAATGAACAGTCCCTCCCCGAAGATGAGCACAGTCAGGCCCTGCCCAGAGAACGCAGACGGTTGCGTCGAGTGGAATCCGGAGACCATCTGGGTTGAGCCGAGCCTCATGGAGAGGGACCCTTGGTTTCTCCGCACTTCCGGCCTTCATTGTCGGTATCGCTATCGCTATCGCTCATCGAGGTCCGAAAGAGAAAGCGCAACGTTGTGTGATCGCCTGATTGCGTCAGTCTGAGCGCGAGTCGGCCACTTGTCGTTCCCGGACAATTTTCAGAAAGTCGTCGAGCGCAAACACGTTAGGTATCTTCTCGATTGGTATGCCGGTCTTTTCCTGGCCGACGCGCCAGAGATAGAATTGTCCTTCCTCAAGGCCATGGGAGTAAAGTTCGCTCAACGGAAATTCTCTCTCTCGTGAGTCTTTCTTCGTGCGGATTCCGTGCTGCCGGCTAATTGTGATGGGGCCAAAACTTACGTCCACGCCATTGGTAAAGCGTTCGATTGCTGATTGAAGAACATGAGGTCGAGAACGCTCAATCAATTCGCTCGCCAGGAGTTCGCGCCTCGACAGGCCAGGACCGCAGCGGAGTTTCTGACCCAGGGAATCAATCAGCACAAACGAGTAGCGCCGTAGAAATGCAACTGGGAGTGGGATCGGAAAAAGAAAAAAAGATTTTCTCTCGAAATAGTAAAACTCCCGAAGCTGATCCCATCGCATTCGTTTCTCGCCGAAAATTCCCTTCGAGGCGATCTCCTGTGAATTGACTATTACGCGCCGAAAGGCAATCCACACAGCAATAATCGCGAAGATCGCGGCAATTGCAAGTAAGATCGACCCGAGAAAGCCCGCTGCAAATTCATCGCGCCACTCGTCGGTAGGTTTGTTCTCCAGCCACGCCAGATAAGTCAGAGCGATTGCGGATGCGGCAAGAAGGCCGACTAACCAAAGTCTGGGACCGTGCGTCGCCGCTTCGCCAGCGATGGAGTTCGCAGTCACTGTTGGGGAGCCAGAATACCCTAGGTATTGACCAAACGCGACAACGGATTTCGAGGTCTTATATTCCTAATTGGTAGGCGTAAACAATTCGCGACAGTCGCCAGTTGACTGTCCCGTCACCGCAATCGCACTGAGAAGGGTGGCGCGCGCCTCTTGCCCCGGTGCCAGTGACCTCAGCTGTCAATTGGAGATGGCGAAAAACCTATTCGCTTATGGAGCAGTCGAGCGGGAATTTCGAGGGCTACGCCCGTCTCGTTGCCAGATGTAGATTGATGCGTACACTCCCAATATGACATGGCAGGTGAATCTCCTGATCGTGAGGCTGATTGCGACTTCCGGGTGGTAACCCCTCTCGACCATCCTGAACAGGTTCTGGTTTCCTAAAACAGACAGCGTAAACTGTGGCGATGCCCCTGGAAGACAGATTGGAACGTCGTGCAGTTCAAACCCTGGCCGGCCGCCACGCCGAGCTCGAGCGCCTGGAAGTCTTTGCCTTAGGGGATGAGCCGCTGGTGATGCATATTCAGGGCATCCCGGGCATAGGAAAAACTCACCTGCTAAATGCACTCGCGGCAACGATTGTCGGAAAGGGCGTTTTCGTTGTGCGGATCGACGCCCGCTTGTGCGAACCTTCTCCCGCGGGGTTGTGTCGAGCGATCTGCAGGGAAATCGGCGACTCGGAGTCCGAAGATTCCGCGGTCGTGGGGAGAAGACTATCGGGCAGCGCCAAGCGCACTCTCCTGGTGCTCGACAGTTACGAATGCTTCCGTTTGCTTGACTCTTGGCTCCGGCAGGTTTTTCTGCCCTCGCTCGACGACCATGTGCGCACAATCTTCGCCAGTCGCGAGTCACCCCGGCCAGCCTGGCGCATTGCCCCTGCATGGAAAGGCTTATTTGATTCGATGCTCCTGGAAACATTTTCTCCAGAACTGGCTCTGGAGTATCTGACCTCAGAGGGTGTGCCGGAGGGCAGCGCTCGGGAGTTGAATCGTGTTGCCCGCGGGCATCCGTTGGCGCTTTCCTTGGCATTGGCACTTTACCTTGCGGGCGGGCAAGTGCGTGGGAGTGCGGCGACGCGCCATCAAGTATTGGAGCATATGGCGTCGCTCTTTCTGGAGGATACCGATTCGCGAACCAAGCAGATCGTGGAGGCCGCTTGCCTGGTCCGAACTGCCACCGCTCCGCTCTTTGCGGCGATGCTGCCGCATATCCCAGCTGACGATGCACTCGACCGGCTTCGTGCGCTGCCATTTGTCAACGCTGGTCCTCACGGACTGCTGGTGCATGAAGCCGTTCGCGAGCCAGTAACGGCTGCTCTCAAATCGCGGGATCCGGCGAGATACCAGACGTACCGGCGCGCCGCTTCGCAGGTCGTGCGCGAGCAATACAGGCAAGCACCCCGATCCGACCTCTGGCGTTGCACGGCGGACGTGCTCTACCTGCTTGAAAACGAGAACCTGCGCCAAGGGTTTTTCCCTACGACTGATAGCGCGGTTTCCGTCGAGCCAGCCCGCGCCGACGACGGGACATTCATTGCAACGATCATCCAGAACTTCGATGGACCTCAGTCGCATCAAGCGCTGGAGCAATGGTGGCACTACCATCCAGACTCGTTTTTTGTCGTTCGCGATGAACATGGCGGAGTGCAAGGTTTCTACCTGGCGATTGTGGCATCCAAGGTACACAAAAATGTGATTGCGAGAGACCCGCTTGCCGCAAGCTGGGCCAGAGACCTGCCGCGTTCAGAAGACAGGGCCGCCACTCTCTGGGTGCGGCGCTCGTTGGATCGCGACACGGGAGAAGGGCCATCACCTGGCCAGGCAGCCTGCTGGCTCGACATCAAACGTACCTATTTGGAACTGCGTCCGCGGCTGCGCTGGATCTATACCTGCTACCGTGAGGCGGAGACGTATCGTAGCTCCTTCGCCCAATTAGGATTCCGGCTAGTAGACGAAGGCCGCCCGCTCCTTGATAGAGTCATGCAACACACATTTCGCCTCGACATGGGAGTGGATTCCGTAGATGGCTGGCTTGGGAACCTGCTTGCCCAGGAAACCGGCACGGTAACAGGCGAGACTGCGTCTTACTCGCCGTTGTTGGACGAGCAAGCGCGTGAGTTAGTAGTGAACGGAAGCCGAATTGGCCTTACCCCGCTTGAGTTCGACGTTTTCGCATATCTTGTGGCTCGTCCGAACAGGGCCGTGGCTCGCTACGAATTAGTCGAGGCGGTCTGGGGATATGGAAAGGAAGCGTCCACCAGCAACGTGGTTGAGACAGTGGTGCGCTCCATCCGACACAAGCTGGGAGCGCACCGCAACGCGCTGGAAACGGTGCGGGGAGTTGGCTACCGATATCGGCCAACAACCTGAATTTGCGCTCCCCGCACGGAGTGGAACGTTCATGGGCGAGCCTCAAGGATTATATTGAACGGAGTTTCGATAGCCACCCTCGCGGTCCCGAACCCCGCGTCCTTGAGGATTGCAAGCAACTGGGTAGCGCCGGCCTGCGCTCCCAGTGAATAGCGTCCGCCTTGCGAGAGGGCGTTCTGGGTACAGAAACCCGCGGAAGCCGAATAGTACATCCTTGCTACAGGGCCTACGTTCTCCTCAGAGCGGTCCTTTGCGAACGGTTCTACCACCATGAGTACGCCGTCAGGAGCCATGGCTTGCCGGGAGGCCCAGACAGCTTCCAGCGGATCACCCATGTCATGCAGTGAATCCATATAGCAGATCAGGTCGAACTTCTCCTTGCTGCTCGCAAGCACCCGCGGCGTTGCTAACTCAAACCGAATCTGATCGGCAACTCCGGCCTGCTTCGCTCGTTCCCGTGCCACGGCAATCGAAGATTCGTGGTAGTCAATTCCCACGAACTTTGATTTCGGAAATGCCTGCGCCATGAGGATGACCGAAGCGCCGTGTCCGCATCCGAGGTCGGCAACGCGCCCGCCGTTCGCTAGCCGCTCCTGGACACCGCTGAGAGATGGGATCCAGCTTTGAATCAGGTGCGCCCGGTATCCGTTGCGAAAAAAGGCCTCCGTTCCTGTGAACAGCCGGCAATTATGTTCGTGCCAGCCCATCCCCTTTCCTGAGCGGAATGCAGCGAGGATTTGATCTTCGTCGTGCCACAACGTAGCTGCTACGTCGAACGCCGGCGGAAGAAATGCGGGACTATCCGGATTGGCCAATACAAAGGCGTGCTCCGGCGGCAGTAAGTACCGCTTGGTGTTCGTGTCGAACTGCACATACCCCCCGGCGACCTGCCCGTTCAGCCACTCTCGGACCGAGCGCTCATTCGTGTCCGTTCGACGTGCCAGTTCATCCGAATTGATGGGACCACTCTCTGCCATAACCCGGTAAAGGCCTAGCTTGTATCCAAGGTTGGTCATCACACCGGCCATGGCGGCTGCAAGATCGGTGACCACCTGACCAGCGAAGTGGTCGATTCTCTGCTGCATGTCTTCCCTCATGGGCTGTGTACTAGTACTCCCCATTACCGACCTCCTACCATCAAGGCATGTGGTTCTGATTCCACGCGAATATCCGGCAGAGGAGCCCGCGTAAGAGCCGAGAGGGAATTCTCTACATCCCATAGTTGGGACTGAGTGGATACGACAGCAGGATTGCTCGTTAGAACCTGGACTATCGGGTGGTTCAGGTAAGCCTCGGCAGCTTGACGGTCGGCAAACAGATACACACCCCCCATCTCAAACTGCTCTTCCTGCAAAATCCATATCTTCCAGATCAGACCTTCTACCGAGGCAGCGACGCTAGCGACTTCTCGGCTCTGGGCGAGCAAGGCAGGCGGCGACACCCGCAACTTGATGCGCAAGTGCAAGACGGCGTAAGTGGTGACACTTTCCTCTGACATTCGTTTTCTCCAATGTGTTTATCTCTGCATCTTGTACCAGACACAAGTGAGTCTAGGACTCCTGAAACGTTCCGAGATGAGAGGATGATGAGAAGATGATGAGAATTGAGGCCACGATGGGCATTGGTCACACCGAACGGAACCCGGTCCCTCGTGTACACTCGCTCAAAATGGGAGCAGTCCTAACTCGTCCGGCGATGCCATCCGAACAAAAGGAACTCGAACAGCTACAGCTGCGGGCATCGCTTGGGAACGTGGGCGATCGCGATGCCCTGCTCGCTCACCCTGACGCGATCGGGTTGGGGGTTGACCAAATCGCCCTAGGCAGAGTGTTTGTCTCAGAGTGCGAGGGCGAGATAGTCGGATTTGCTGCCGTAGAACGCAGAGGGGATGGCGATAGTGAACTGGACGCGATGTTTGTTGAGCCACGTATGCAACGTCGCGGAATTGGAAGAATGTTAGTCGAATATTGCGCCGAAGTCGCCCGAAAGCAAGGGTCCAGATATCTCCATGTGGTGGGCAATCCCCATGCGGAGAATTTCTACCTGGCAACTGGTTTTGAGGTTATTGGAATAACCCAAACCAGATTCGGACCAGGTCTTTTAATGCGGAGGGCTGTCTAATTAGCCGCTCAGACATTCTTGGGGGTAAATCTCAAGATTGCTCATCAACCTACAAGACGGCGAATAGAAAGCGCAAGCTTACGACATCGCCTGCTATCATCCATCGTCGCAGGTGCGGTGAAATGGTTCGAGGCCTTGCTGCAACAAGGATGCGCGACCCTGTCCGGTGATGCGCAATCGAAACTGTAACCTGCCTCAACTGCGCCAGGAGGAGGCCAGACCAGCTCTATGACGGGACGTTATTTCGTTTCAGTTATTGCTCTTCTTTTTTGTAGTCAGACCTTGGTTTCTGCTCAGGTGAAACCCCGCGCGCGCGATCTTGGGGTTCCCTTCGATGGAACTCCAGGGACTCTCAATGCGATTACCGATGTAAAGGGCGTAGAAGTTGGACACACTACGCTGATCTCTGGCTCCGGAAAACTCAAAGTCGGTGAGGGGCCGGTTCGAACGGGGGTGACCGCGGTCCTTCCGCGTGGCAAAAACAACTTGAACCCTGTCTTTGGGGGATGGTTTTCACTCAATGGGAACGGCGAAATGACTGGAACCACGTGGCTTGAAGAATCAGGCATTCTGGACGGACCGGTGATGATCACAAACACGCACAGCGTGGGGGTGGTACGGGACGCCGTCATAGCTTGGCGAATAAAGAAGGCGCCACCTGACGCGGGGGGTTATTCCTGGTCCCTTCCAGTTGTAGCCGAAAGTGCAGACGACGATCTCAATGATATGAACGGTTTTCATGTCAAACCTGAGCACGTTTTCAATGCACTTGAATCCGCCCATAGTGGCCCTGCGGAGGAAGGCAATGTCGGCGGGGGGACAGGCATGATCTGTAACGAATTTAAGGGAGGGATCGGGACTGCTTCTCGAGTATTACCCTCTGGAATCGGAGGCTATACGGTCGGGGTTCTCGTGCAGTGCAACTTCGGGCATCGTAACCAGCTGCGAATAGCGGGTGCCCCTGTAGGTAGAGAAATCTCGGAAGCTCCAGTACACAATAAGGATCAGGGTTCCATCATCATCGTGATCGCTACCGATGCTCCGCTAATTCCGACGCAACTAAAGCGTTTAGCGCGACGAGCATCGCTAGGACTGGCACGGGATGGTAGTTTTTCAGGGGATGGTTCGGGGGACATATTTATCGCTTTTTCAACTGCTAATGAAGGCGCAACGAACGGGACAGGCCTGCGCGAATTGAAAATGCTGCCCAACTCGGAGTTGGATCCACTGTTCCTCGCAACTGTGCAAGCGACGGAAGAAGCCATCATTAATGCAATGATTGCTGCAGAAACCATGAAAGGGATAAATGATTTTGAAGTAGTGGCACTCCCTCACGATCGGCTCCGAGAAGTACTGCGCAAATACAATCGATTGGCAACGAAGAACTAAAAATCAACTGGAGAGGTGCAGGAGCACACCTTCCAAGTTGTGCGGGTCTCGGATTCTTCCGTGCCGTTGGAACTGCTTTCGCTCAGGCGCAAGCCCTCCTTGAAGCAGAGTATTCCCCCTCTTGTGGTTCGAGATGAAAACGGCGGAGCTTAGCGACGCCATCGCCGGTATGCACCTAGCAAGATGGTGGCCGGCCATAATCCAGAAGCGCTCTCAACCGTAAGCTTGGGCAGTTGTCCCCCTTCGCCCCCTTTAATCTGCAGAAGATGTTTGTTCAAAATCAAGGCCGTCAGTTCTGGCGCACCAGGCCGCATTCTAAAAGCTCTCATCCAACGTAACCTGTTGCACAATCTCGTCAAGCTTTTGTTGCTCTTGAGCTTGCTTGTTGCGCAGGCTCGCGATCTCACGGCTAAGAGTGCTTAGGCGGTCTTCCTGCGAATCGAGCTGTTTCGCGTAACGAACAAGCAACGCCTTCTCCTCCGCGCTGCCTTTCAGCGCCTTCATGTTTTCGCGGATGCGAGCTTGATCCTTTGTGATCGACTCCAGCTCATGTTCACGGGAGTGAATGTCCGACTGCGTGAAGTAGATCTGGTTCTTCTGGTCGAGCACTTGGTGAAAAGCGGCTCGCATTTCGGGGGTCACTCGATTCTGTATTGCGAATAACTGAACTTGGTCGTCGGTAAGATCGCTGAGTTGAGAAGTGGTTTCTTCGGGATGGAATTCCTCAACCGTGAGTTCGTTGGTTTTGCTTGGGTCAACGGGCACGCGAAAGCGGTAATGAGAGGCAGCCGTTTCCTCGGGCTTGCTGCCGTCAGCCAGCTTCCAGCCGTCGCGTAGGGGATGCTCAATCACAACCTGACGCTGCTGTGCATCGGCGTTGTGAATTGTGTATTTCACTTTGCTACGCTGTTCTCGCGAAACCAAGATGACACCTTTTGAAATGCGAATATGGCTCACTGGCTGGTCTTTGGCTTCGGTCTGCGAAGTGACGCGAACCGCTGTGTCAGCCGCATAGGAAAGCAGCCGGCGTTCGTCGGGATGAACTGTGGCAATCAGCCCTTCCCCAGCAAATGTGTCTCCTTCAATGATGTTGAAGGTGCCGGAATCGAGGGTCTGACCGCTTGCGTTTTTGATCCAGAGCGCGCGGAGAGGAGCGTGACTTGCATTCGCGGTCCATAGCGTAACTTTCTCCGCCTCGACTCTGGATTGCAGAATTGGTACCAGTGCTGATTGATTCTTCCCAATGGTGATGGCCTGCTTGAGGTTGTATTCAAAGTAGTCACCGAGATCTTTGCTCTCAGCGGAGGGCTCGAGCTTGGAATACGCCCCCAGTCGCTCAAAACCCCTGACATCTTGACTCAGCAACTTGTCCCCTCCGTCTCCAGACCGGTCAGCCTTGGATGCCATGCCCACTTGTTCGTCAAGGATCAAGCCTCGCTTGGGCACCATAAGCAGGGCGTTGGGTCCACCTAGGGTGTACGTTTTTCCGCCAGCACCTGATCTAAATTCGAATCGCGATCCTCCCCCGGCCCCATCCTGCGCGACCTCCGGTTTTTCCTCTTCGTTTATGGTTGCTTCATGTGTCTGCGGGTTAAGCATGGCTGACTGTGGCAACGCAACCACCGGCCTGCGCGCATACAGCGGCTGCGAGATGTCTTGAATGAACGATTGCGGCGCGCCTGCGATCAGCGACAACTGCACGTCCTTCCAGTCCTCGCCAATCGGTTGTCGACAATTGCCCAGCCTTGTAGAAGCGGCTTTTCATTTGGCTTATTGGAGAGAATGATGCGATAAGTACTCTTCCAGACTGGGACCTCGCTGATGTAGCTTACGAAGATATTGCGTTCGCCTGTTCCTCCAGCCGAAATAGTCATGCGACGCAGATCGCGCGCCCGCGACGA
>Ga0134128_10012257_pt1 | contig 10228 bp, 10 predicted proteins | sample KB31754_FD_96462 | JGI IMG/M metagenome (GOLD analysis project Ga0134128, IMG submission 96462) | Terrestrial soil microbial communities with excess Nitrogen fertilizer from Kellogg Biological Station, Michigan, USA - KB3-175-4 | ecosystem: Environmental > Terrestrial > Soil > Unclassified ...
CGGAATGTCGACCATCAGCCAGTGCGCGAAATCCACGCGCGGCAGGTCGGCGGGAACCGTGCGGCCGTCCTTGTTGACGTCGTCGCCGCGGCTGGGCACGTCGCCGTCGATGCAGGCCAGCGCGAACGACTGCGTGCCCGCGGGTGCACCGTCCCACGCGAGGTGCGGATTGCGGTTGGCCGACAGCACACATGCCTCGCCGTGGTCGCCCGGCTTGCCGAACGCGAACGTCGCCGGGATGCGGGCATTGTTCTCGAAACTGTCACTGCGGATCTGCATTTTTCGGGACCGGGATCTGGATTGCGGGCGTTTGTTCGAAGCGGCTGTTGGTGAGAAGTCAGGCCATGGATGGCCGAGGTGATGTCACGGATTGCGTCATCGATGATGAGACGAGTCGCCATGGGACGCGGCGTTCATGGATGAACGCAAAAAAGTGATTCTGTAGATCACGCCGTTGTCGTCATCGGAAACCAGCAGGCTGCCGTCGCGCATCGGTTGTACGTCGGCCGGCCGGCCCAGGGTTTTCTGGCCATCGAGAAAACCCGTCAGGAACGGTTGCGATCCGCTGACCTTGCCATCCTTGCCCACGTGCACCACCACCACACGGTAACCCACCTTGCTTGAACGGTTCCACGATCCGTGTTCGGCGATGAAGATCGTGTCGCGATACGTGACGGGGAACATTTGTCCGACGTAAAAGCGCATGCCCAGCGAAGCCACGTGCGCGCCGAGGCGCAGCGCGGGTTGCGCGAATTCGCTGCACGCATGGTCCTTGCCGAATTCCGGATCGGCCACGTTGCCCGCATGGCAATACGGATAACCGAAGTCCTCGCCCCATTTGCCGACGCGATTCAAGGTATCGTCGGGCACGTCGTCGCCCATCCCGTCGCGGCCGTTGCTGGTGAACCACAACGCATGCGTGCCGGGTTGCCAGTCGAAGCCGACCGAATTGCGGATGCCGGTCGCGACGGTTTGCCAGTCGCTGCCGTCCGCGTTCATGCGCAGGATCTTCGCGAAATCGGGACCCGGATTGCAGATGTTGCAGGGCGCGCCGATCGGCACGTACAGCTTGCCGTCCGGGCCGAACGCGATGAATCTTCCGCCGTGGTGGGTCTTGTCCGGAAGCTTGTCGGTGACGACCACGGGTTGCGGCGGATCGGCGAGGTGCGACTCGATGCCGGAATACTTCACGATCCTGCTGACCGCCGACACGTACAGCGCGCCCTCGTGGAAGGCAACGCCGATCGGCATCTGCAGGTCCTTCGCGATCACGTAAACGTGTTCGGCGCGGCCAGCCTTGATTCCCGTGAGCGCATACACCTTGCCCTCCTGCGAGCCCACGAAAACGGTGTCGCGCGCGCCCAGCGCCATCTCGCGCGCATTCGGCACCTGGTCGCTGTAAATCGAAACGTGGAAGCCCGGCGGCAGCTTCAGGCCCTGCAGCGGCGGCGCCGCGAACGCGGCGCCAGCCAGGCCGGCCAGTCCCGCGGAAAGAAGCAACGCTGCGCGCAATGACTTGGGCATGACGGTCCTCCGCGCTGGAACCACCAAGCTTAACCTGAACCTTGTTATGGAGAGGCGAATGCCTCGCCGGGCTCAGCCCGCCAGCGCCGCGAAGGCTTCCGACAACACCTCGTGGTAATGCGCCGAGTGGCCGGCGGTGAAGCACACCGGCAAACCGCCGCGGCCACGGCGCGCACCCCGCGCCAAGGGACCCCATGCCATATCGGCAAGGCCCAGGTTTTCGCCAAGCTGGCGGCGCGCGCTGGCGCCGCCCTTGGCCAGCAACGCGTCGGGATCGGCGCGGAACGCCGGCAGCATTTTCGCGGCCAAATCCAGGTGCGCGGCCGCCAGCCGCATCCAGCGCGCGCCGGTCACTGGATCGGGCATCGAATAGCCTTGCGACCAGCCGAACGCCATCCAGTCCAGCAGCATGTCCTGTGGCTCGCGCGCCACGATCAACAGCCGCGCACCCGGCAACGCGCGCTTGACGGCCGGGATGACGCGTGCGTCCAGCACCGGCAACCAGTCGACGACCTGCGTCGTTTCCGGCACCTGCGCGCGTTCGAGGGGACGGCGGTAGCGGCGCGCCAGCACCGCCAGCGCGGCCTGGTCGAGGGGCTGCACCAGCCGCGAGTCGAAGGGCGTGCTGATGAAGTCCGGCGCCGCCTCGAAGCGCTCGCGGCGCACGAACCAGCCCGACTGGTCGGCCAGCAAGGCGGCGACCTGGCCGACGCCTGAACCCGGCAGGCCGCACAGCAGGATCGGCGCCGCGCCGCGTGCTTCGGCGTTTCCGGGTCCATCGGCAAGCTGGCGCAACGCGGTCTCCGTGGCCGGGTCGAGCGAAGGCAACTCGGGCAATCGTGAGGGCGCCATGCGATGCGCCCGCATGAACGCCTCGACCGCATCGGGCCACTGTTCCAGGCCATCGAACGCCAGCCCCAGCAGGCGTTGGCGACGACGCGCCAGCAGCGGCTTGCCTTCCAGAAGACCCTCGTCGACACGCTGCAGGCGTTGCACCGCCGCAGCCGGATCGCCCGCCAGCAATGCGCCGCGCGCGCGCAGCATCGCCAGGGCCGGGCGCGGCGATGCCGCTGCCGCCTCGGCCTTCGCAAGCGCCTCGTCGCTGCGACCGGCGCGATCGAGCGTGAGCGCGTGCTGGGCTCTCACGTTGATATCGTCGGGCCAGCGCGCTTCGGCCGCGGTCCACACCGCGACGGCTTCGTCGTAGCGGGCGGTCTGGGTCAGCAGCTGCGCCAATCCCATGTGCGCCTTGACGCTGTCGGGATGGCTGGCGACGTACCAGCGGAGATCGTCGATCGCCTGCACGACGCGTCCGCTGCGCGCGAGCGAATCGGCGCGGCGGATCGCCGCATGGTGCAGGTCGGGTTGCGCGCCCAGGGCAGCTTCATATTGCGAGATGGCATCGTCGTGCTGGCCCTGCGCGCGCGCGACGTCGCCGAGACCGGTGTGCGCCGCGGCGACCTGTTCACCACGCGCGAGCAGGGATTCGAATATCGGACGCGCTTCGGCGAAAGCGCCCTTGCGCACATGCACGTCGGCGCGCAGCGCCTGCGCCAGTGGGTAATCCGGCTTCGCCGCCAACGCGTTGTCGAGCGCGCGCGCGGCGAAATCCAGCATGCCTTCGTCCAGCATGGCCCGTGCGTAACTGGCCTGGATCATGGGGTCGCTTGGTGCAAGCGCGGCGGCTTGCGTCAGCAACTGCAGCGCGCGCGCCGAGTCGCCGCGCGAATGCGCGACATTGCCGAGTCCGGTCAATGCCTGCACGTCGTTCTCATCGGCGCGCAAGGCCACGCGAAAATGGCCTTCGGCCGCGTCGATGTCGCCACGCAAGAATGCCACCTGCCCCAGGCCTGCGTGCGCGGAGGCGAGATTGGGGTTCAACTGGCGCGCCTGGTCGTAGGCGTGCTGCGCTTCGTCCAGCCTGCCTTCGCTCAGGTACATCTCGCCCAGGGTGTGCTGGCAGGCCGCGTTGTCGGGCGCGAGTTCGCTGGCACGCTGGACCAGCCCGTAAGCTTCCGGCAAATCACCACGCTGCGCGCGCAGGATGCCCAGCAGGTGCAGAGCCTCGGGGTTTTCGGGATTCTCGGCCAGCAACTCGCGATAGCCGTTTTCAGCTTCGTCGAGGCGTCCGGATTGATGCAACTGGATCAGGTCTTCGAGCATGGGGCTTCCCGCAGCGAGCGCGGATTATATTTGTGCGATCGTCCGTGATCGCTGTTTCGGTCAGGCAATGACAAAGCCGGGTTTCCTCGCGTCACGAACACCACCTCGGCCACCATCCATGGCCTGGCTTTTCAAGAAAGCGGCTCGATTCAAGCCAGCGCCAGTCTCCTGGCGATGTAATCCTCGGCCCAACTGCCGAGATGGCGGTCGCGGATGAAGCCGCAGTGCCCGCCGCGCGCGGTGACGGTGACCTCGACGCACGCCGGCAAGGTCATCGTCGCCAGATCGGACGCGAGACACACCGGATCATCGCAGGTCGCGAGGATCGACGTCGGCACGCGCAACCCCGCCAGGTGATCGCCGGCCACGGAATAGCCATCCAGATAGTTGTCGAGGCTGCCGAAATCGGTGTGCTTCAGCACCAGCGCCTCGGTGAGCGTGCGCAGCGTGCCGCGCAGGTCGTGGCGCGTGAACAGTTCGGCGTTCGCGAACGCGCGCTGCTTGGCCTTCAGTGAACGCCGCCACTTCCACATGAAATAGTCGTGGTACATGTGCGGCGCGTGTTCGAGCTGGAACAGGCCCGCATGCGGATCGATCACCGGGCACACCGCGATCACGCGCGCGAGGTCGATGTCCGCTTCCGGCGCGCGCAACGCCGCGCGCAACGCGAAATTGCCACCCAGCGAAAAACCGATCAGCACCATCGGCCGCGTCGGGTACAGGCGCTGCACTTCGCGCAGCGCGCCGACCACTTCGTCGATGCGGCAGGAGTGGAAGATGCCGGGATTGAGCGCGTGCGTGTCGCCGTGGTCGCGGAAGTTGAGGCGGAACACGTCCCAACCTTCCTCCAGCAGGCGCGCGCCGTTCTGCAGCACATACGTCGAACGCGTGCTGCCTTCCCAGCCGTGGAACAGCACCGCCAGTCCGCGCGGGCGCGCGGCGACGTCCTGCGTGGTGTGGCACCCGGTCAGGCGCACGCCGTCGCCGCAATCCAGCGTCACCCATTCCGCGTCGCGTTCCAGCCGCCGCGCACGCCGCCCGCGCAGCGCGCGGCGCAGCGAACTGGATGCCAGCATCGATTGCACGTGCGGGCTGCGCAGCCACCACGACGGGCGGAAATCATCGTCCGCGGTCGGCGTCATGCAGGAATGTCCAGCACCTGTGCGATTTCCGCGCGCGCGGCTTCCGCCATGCGCCGGCGGCCGCCTTGCGCGTCGAACACCACCGGTTTCAGGAAGTGCACTTCGGCGGTCAGCGTGCGCGTGGTCAGCACCCTGCCCACGTTGTGCATGAAACTTTCGCCGCGCGTGAACAATATGTCGGGCGCGGGCGCGCCGTTGCGGAGATATCGCAGTGCGACCGGCTGTACCGGTGCGGCGGCATCCAGCGCCGCCTGCAGGATGCGCGCGTGGAAAATCTTGAGCGTACCAGCCGGCGCAGTACCGCCTTCCGGAAACGCCGCGATGCTGCGGCCCGCGCGCAGCCGGTCGCTCATCACCGTCATCACCTGCGCCAACGAATCGGTGCTGCCGCGCCGGTGGAAGATCGTGCCGCCGCGCCGCGCCATCCAGCCGACCAGCGGCCAGTGGCCGATCTCGGCCTTGGCCACGAAATCGGCCGGACGCACGGCGTGCAGCACGGTGATATCCATCCAGGATCCATGGTTGGCGACGAACATCACCGGATCGTGCAGCGGTTCACCCACACGCTGCACGCGCACCCCGAAGCAGCGCAGGAAGGCACGCGACCAGTTGCGCAACAGCGCCGCGCCCGCGGTGCCGGGTTTGGGCCCGTGCGGTAGCAGGAAGGCGCCCAGCAGGCAGCCGCCGACCACCACCAGGAACAACAATGGAATGCGCCACGCGCAACGCACCACGCCCAAGGACTGTCGGCCGGCGTTGCCGCCGCGCCCTCCGCACCAAAACAAGGGCGCTACTTTAACGTGCGCGCGCTGCCACGGGCATCCCGGCGGCCCAAGTCTTACACTGGACAGGTCTATGTGAGGGTTTCGCCATGAGCACCACGCCCCGCCGCGTCGAACACCAGCAGACCTCCCGCGGCTACGTTCCGATCTACACCACCGCGACCGTCGAGCAGCCTTGGGCCGACTACACGCGCACCGAGCACGAGGTGTGGGCGACGCTGTTCCGCCGCCAGCGCGAGGTCCTGAAGGGGCGCGCCTGCAACGAGTTCATCGAGAACCAGGAACGCTTCGGCATGTCGCCGGACGCGATCCCGAAGTTCCAGGATTTGAACAAGGTGCTGAAAGCCGGCACCCACTGGGAAATCGTCGGCGTCGAGGGCCTGCTTCCCGACGAAATCTTCTTCGACCACCTGGCCAATCGCCGTTTCCCGGTGACCTGGTGGGTTCGCAAACCCGAGCAGCTCGATTACCTGTCCGAGCCCGACTTGTTCCACGACCTGTTCGGCCACGTGCCGATGCTGCTGAATCCGGTGTTCGCCGACTACGTGCAGGCTTACGGGCGCGGCGGCGTCAAGGCGCACAAGCTCGGTGCCGACGCGCTGATGAAGCTGACGCGGCTGTACTGGTACACCGTCGAGTTCGGGCTGATCAATACGCCCGAAGGCGTGCGCATCTACGGTTCCGGCATCGTCAGTTCCAAGGGCGAATCGATCCATTGCCTCGAATCCGATTCGCCCAACCGCATCGGCTTCGACCTCGAACGCATCATGCGCACCAAGTACAAGATCGACACCTACCAGCAAACCTATTTCGTGATCGACGGCTTCCAGCAGTTGATGGATGCGACCCAGCCCGACTTCACGCCGATCTACGCGCGCCTCAAGGGCCAGCCGGAATTCGCCGCCGGCTCGGTTCAGGACGGCGACCGCGTGATCCATCGCGGGACGGGTGAGGGGTGGGAAAAGACGGACGACATGTAAAGCTTCGTCGAAACCGTCTGCCCGCCATCAAGACTTCTCGCGCAGCCGATGGCTGTCGACCGCCGTCAGATCAAGCCCGTAAACGCGTTTCAGGTCGGCAATCTTTTTCAGCGTTGCGGCTGAAAACGGCGGCTTGTTTTCGAGCGCATGCAGGGCCATGCCTTCCAGCAAATCGCCCAGCGACAAGTCGAGCGATTCTGCAAGCCCCTTCAGCACCTTGAGCAGGCGCTTTTCCAGGCGCACGCCGGTTTGCACGCGCTCGACCGGAACGGTGGCTCGATCCTTCTGTTTTGCGGCAGCCATCGGCGTATCACTCGATTGGGTCAAACCTTAGGATCGCACATTGACCGGTGGCGGGCATTTGGGTACATTTGTACCAAAATAACACCAGTATCCGAACGTGAATTTGTCCCGGCTCGCCTGCGCCCTGCTCTTCCTCCCATTCGCCTGGAGCGGCACCACCATGGCTTCAGAACCCCTATCCAACAGTCGACATTTCCATCTCGATGCGCCCTGCGCGCAGGTCTTTCCGCTCTTCACCGCACAGGGCGAGAAAGCCTGGGCGCCCGGTTGGAGTCCGGAGATGCTGAGCGGCGACACCGCACGCGGATCGGTGTTCCGCACGCACCATGCCGAATCGGAAACCGTCTGGATCGTGACCGACTATCAGCCCGATCATTACCAGGCGAGCTACGCACGACTCGTCCAGGGCTCCAACATGGGACTGGTCGATGTCACGTGCCACGAGGATTCCGGTGGTGCGTCCGTCACCGTGCGCTATACCTTGACGGGCTTGGGCAAGGAAGGTGACGCCTTCGTACGGGAGTTCCTCTCTGACCCGCACTACACCCGCTTCATCGAGGAGTGGCGAACGGCGATTTCCGCGGCGCTCAGCGCCCGGGCGAGAGAAACGCAGTGAATCCCGCCATGGATACGCGAAGGCGGGTTGACACCCGCCCTACACGGCTTTCGGACGTTTCACGGCGCTGACTTCGAGTACCTGCGCGATGCGTTCGCCGTTCCAGCGGTAGATCAGGTGTTTGCCCTGCACACACGGCGAGGCGAGGTCCGGGTAAAACAGCGCAGCGCACTCGCCGCCCTTGCAACGCACGCTGTCGTACACGATTCCATTGGAAGCTTCGCCGCGCAATTTCACACCGAGCTTGCGCGATGCCGCGTAGTTGCCCGGATCGTGCTCGGCCTTCCAGCCACCGCGAATGTCGTGCAGATTGCCGTGCACGCCGCTGACGTAGCAACGCATCGTGATATCGATTGATGGTTCCTTCGTCGCGGCGAGGAACTGTTCGCGGTGGTACACGGTTTCCTCGACGGCGGTGTCGAACTCGTGCGCGAGGTACAGCACGCCATAGCTGCCGTCGGAAAACCGGCTGCCTTCGGGATTGACGTGCGTGAACGCGGCCATCAACGGCGTGCTGCCCGGCCCGCTGACGCGATGTTCCTTCGGCACGTTCGACAATTCGCCCCACTCCTCGCGCAGGCGCGGATTGGTCAGCGCTTCGATCTCGTACAGCGCGTCCAGATCCTTCGGATCGGCGATCGCATCGAACACGCCCACCGGCGGGAAGCGGCTGGGCACGATGCGATACGCGCGCTGCCAGCGGATGCGATGGAGGGGCGGGTCGTTCGAGGCCATGGCGAAAGTATGGGCGCGGCATTTCTCGGAGATCGAGATTGTTTCTCGTCATTCCGGCGCAAGCCGGAACCCGGTGACCTTGGCGGACCAGGCAAACATGGAGACGCATTCCCAACGCTCGCGCGTCCTGCGCTCGCCAAGCAATCCCGCCCCGGCAGTTCGCAAGCGCGCCGGCTCACCCGCGCTGGGCATCCAGGTACTGCCGCACCACGAACAGGTCGGCGACGTTGCCGGACAGCATGCGGTCCAGCGCGCTCTTGCCGCCGAAGGTCGGCGCGCTGTTGGACCTGCGCAACCAGGCGTCGGCGCGATCGGGCTGCGGAAACAGGATCGCAAGCGCCTTGAAGATGCCGAGCAGGTAGCTGATGCGTTCCAGCGTGTCGCGCGACAACGCGCCGTCGCGTTCGCGCTTCCATTTGTAGAACGTGGATTCCGGCGGATCGCCCAGCAGCTTGCGCTGCTCCGCGACGCGCAATTTCCAACGCTCGGAAAGGTTGAAGAAGGTGCGCAGGGCCGGTCCGGCCAGTACTTCTTCGCGTACCTCGTAACGGGGCCGACCCTCGCCGACTTGTTGACGGTTGGAAGGCATGACAATCTACCTCTATGAAGTTTATTCGAAGTGTACTTCATATGTGAAGTTGACGCAAACCGGCAAACCGCCCCTCGATACCGACCTGTCAGTCGCCAACTTCCGTGTCGAGCGCGAGTTGCGAAGCCGGAAGCCCGGTGCGCTCACCCCAGTAATAGGCAAGCAGCGCGATCGCCGCCGCCAGCAGCGAATCCCAGGGTGCACCGACGATGCTGCTGCCGCCAAAGCTGCCCAGCCACGAGACCGCGATCATCAGCACGTAGAATCCGATCAGCCAGAGCGCGCAGTGCACGTCGCGCGCCAGTGCGTCGCGATGCACGCGACGCCACATCTGGTACGCGACGTACGACGCGAACAGCACGACCTGCAGTCCCAGCAGCCAGCACAGCACGCTCCAGCCGGACCAGTAAACGATCAGCGCCGCGACCACGAACGACAATGGCCCCAGCACCCCGAAACCGCGCACGCGGAACGGGCGCGGCATGTCCGGCGCGCTGCGCCGCAACGCGGCGACGGTGACCGGCGCGACCGCATAGCTCAGGACCAGTGCGGCCGAGACCACCTTGATCATCGCCGACCACGACGGGAACGGCAGCATCCAGAACACCGCCAGCACAAGCGTCAGCCACAGCGCCGGTCGCGGAATGCCCGATTTCGCATCGACCCGCGTGAACAACCGGAAGAAGGTGCCGCCGCGCGCCCAACCGTAGACCACGCGTGGCGTCGCGTTCATGTAGATGTTGCCGCAGCCGCTGGGCGAGATCACCGCGTCGCACACCACGAGGAACGACAACCAGCCGAGCCCCAGCGCCATCGCGATGTCGTGGAACGGCAGCGCGAACAGCTTGTCGATGCCGCGCCAGCCGTGCGCAGCCATGGTTGCGGGCACAGCGCCGAGAAACGCGACCTGCAAGAGAAGGTAAATGCCGGTGGACAGCAACACCGACAGGATCAGCGCGATCGGGATGCTGCGCTGCGGGTCGCGCACCTCGCCCGCCACCGACACGATCGGCGTCAACCCGAGGTACGCGAAAATGATGCCGCCGGCGGACACCGCACCCGCGATGCCGGCGAAACCGAACGGCGCGAAACCGTGCGCGGAGAAATTGTCCCGCCGGAAAAAACACAGCAGCGCCACGACCACCGCCAGCGGCACCACGAACTTGAACACGCCGACCAGGTTGTTGGCGCGCGAAGATCTTCACGCTGAAGTAGTTCAGCAGGAAGAAAACCGCGAGGATCGCAAGCTGCACAAACCAGCCCAGCGCCGTCGGCGCTTGCGAACCGGTTTGCGTCAATTGCGGAAACCACGCGGACGCGTATTGCCGGCACGCCTCGACCTCGATCGCGATCAGGCTGGAAAACGCGATCAGCGTGATCAGGCCCATCAGGTA
>Ga0134128_10012258_pt1 | contig 10227 bp, 6 predicted proteins | sample KB31754_FD_96462 | JGI IMG/M metagenome (GOLD analysis project Ga0134128, IMG submission 96462) | Terrestrial soil microbial communities with excess Nitrogen fertilizer from Kellogg Biological Station, Michigan, USA - KB3-175-4 | ecosystem: Environmental > Terrestrial > Soil > Unclassified ...
ATCGCAGCGGGGCGATCTCGAACGGAATCTTGTCTACAACCTGCGCACTGCCTTCGTTCAGACGCTGCAAGCGAAAGCGGTTCTGCAATTAGCCAAAGAGAGCCTGGCGTTTTACGACAAGGAGCTCGGCATCAATCATCAACGATTCCAAGCCGGCGACATCGCGCGCATCGATATGAATCGTCTCGAACTGCAACGGGCGCAATTCCAGTCGGACGTCATTAACGCCCAGGTGAATCTGCGGACCGCAAAGATTCAACTGCTGCAACTTATGAACGAGAAGACGCCGGTGGACCAGTTCGATATTACCGGCCCATTCGATTTCGACGGCAATATTCGTCCACTCGACCAAATCCGCAACACCGCGCTAGATGCGCGCCCCGACCTGCGCGCTGCCGTTCAATCGATTGAGCAGGCGCGGACAAACCACCAGCTCGCCGTCGCGAACGGCTCCACCGATCCGACCTTCGGCGCCGACGTGGGGCGCCAGCCGCCGTTGAACTTTTACGCAGGCGTGAGCGTAAGCATTCCACTGAGAATTTTCGACAGGAATCAGGGCGAAAAGGCGCGCACGCAAATTGAAGTCGGGCGTACCGAGCGCCTGCGCGACGCCACCGAAACTGCGGTTCTGTCCGATGTCGATTCGGCATACGCAACCGTGATGAGCACCGTCGAGCTGCTCAAACCATATAAGGACCAATATTTGCGGCAGGCAACCGACGTGCGCGAAACGATGTCGTTCTCTTATACCAGTGGCGGAGCTTCGCTCCTCGATTTTCTAGATGCGCAAAACCAGTACCGGACCACGCAGTTGACTTACTTGAACCTGATCGGTTCCTATTTGTCGGCTGCGAATCAGCTTAACTTTGCTGTCGGTCGTGAGGTGATCCAATGAAACTCCGGACAGTTCACGTGATCGGCCTGCTGGCCGTTTTGTCCACGTTAAGCGCCTGCGGATCGAAACAGGTATTCGATCCCGCCGCCGGCGCTCCGCCACCGGCGAAGATCGACGAGGTTCCCGATGTAAACGTCATTCAGGTGAGCCATCCCGATCGGTTCCCGCTGACCGCCGCCGTCGCGTATCGGGAACGGCCGTCGCTCGATGTCACCGGAGTGGTGTCGGCGGATGTTTCCCGCACCATTCCCGTTGTGTCGCTGGTTTCTGGCCGCGTGACCGGGCTTTATGCGCATTTGGGCGACGACGTCAGGAAAGGACAATTGCTGATGCGCATTCAAAGCTCCGACCTCGCTTCCGGTTTCTCGGATTACAGCAAGGCCAAAGCGGACGAGCAACTCGCGCGCGCTCAGCAGGAACGGGCGCAGCTTCTGTATGGCCGCGGCGCCATCGCGAGGAAAGACCTGGAAGTCGCCGAGGATGCCGAGCAGAAGGCGCAAGTCGATCTGCGGACCACGGCGGAACATCTGCGGATTGTCGGAGGAGATCTCGATAGTCCATCCGCTGTCATCGAGATTCGCGCGCCCGCATCCGGGACTATCGTCGAACAGAACGTAACGAATTCGTCGGGCGTGAAGACGCTGGATAATTCGCCCAATCTGTTTACGATCGCCGATTTATCGCATGTGTGGATTCTTTGCGACGTGTACGAGAATCAGCTTCCATTCGTGCAGCTGGGTGGCGCCGCGGATGTGAAGCTGAACAGCTACCCGGATCGGGTGTTTCATGCGCGCGTGTCCAACATCGGACGCGTGCTCGATCCAAATACCAGAACCGCAAAGGTGCGTCTGGATCTGGCGAATCCCGGCATCATGCGGGTGGGCATGTTCGCGACGGCTACCTTCTTCGGAGCCACGAAAGACGCCGTCACTGCGGTTCCCGCCACGGCGGTTCTGCATCTGCACGACCGCGATTGGGTGTATGTTCCGCTGAATCCGGGCAAGTTTCGTAGGACCGAGGTGCACTCTGGCGGAATGACCGGCAACGGCATGCAGATCGTTGCCGCTGGTCTCAATGCCGGACAGCAAGTGGTCGGAAACGCGCTGCAACTGTCAAGTGCAAGCGGGCAGTAAGAAGCGTCACAGAAAAATCACATGATTCGCGCTTTCGTCGATTACTCCCTCCGTAACAAGTTGCTGATTTTAGCAGTCGGCATTCTGCTGCTCGCATGGGGAGCAATCTCTTTTAAGAAATTGCCGGTCGAAGCCTATCCCGACGTGGCGAACAATTACGTCCAGGTCATTACTCAGTGGCCGGGACGGGCTGCCGAAGAAGTAGAACAGCAGGTGACGATTCCCATCGAAGTGCAGATGAGCGGCATCCCACACCTTTCGACCGTGCGCTCCATCTCGGAATTCGGACTCTCTGTCGTCACGATGAATTTCGACGATTCATCGGTCGACGACTGGAACAGGCAGAAGGTTCTGGAGCGGCTCTCCATGGTGACTCTGCCGGCGAACCTCCAGCCGTCGATCGGCCCCGATTACAGCCCCGTCGGGCAGTTGTATTGGTACACGCTCAAGAGCACAAACCCCGAGTACGATCTGATGGAACTGAAATCGCTGCAGGATTGGGTGCTGACGAAGCAACTGAAGACGGTTCCCGATGTCATCGACGTCTCGAGCTTTGGAGGGCTGACGCGCGAATACCAGGTTCAGGTGGATCCCAATAAGTTGATCTCATACGGCCTCGGCATCGGTCAGCTCGAGCAGGCATTATCAAACAACAACGCAAATGCGGGTGGAAGCTTCATTCAAAGCGGGGCGCAGCAGGTCAACATACGTGAAGTCGGCCTGATTCGCAACGTTCACGACATCGAGTGTACGGTTCTCAAATCGCAGAACGGCACGCCCGTGTATGTTCGCGACGTCGCGTTTGTCACACAGGGTCCGAAAATCCGGCTCGGCCAGATTGGCAAGACAATCCATCGCAAAGACGGCGTCGTAATGGACGATGCCGACGCGGTGGAGGGAATCGTCCTGCTGCGAAAAGGAGCCAATGGAGACGCCATGCTCACGGCGCTGCACCAGAAAGTGCAAGAGTTGAACGATCACTTCCTCCCGCCGGGCGTGAAAATCGTTCCCTTCCTGGACCGCAGCGACTTAGTGCATTTCACCACGCACACCGTGATGCACAACCTTACCGAGGGCATCCTGCTGGTCTCCATTATTCTGTTTCTGTTTCTGGGCAATGTGCGTTCGGCGCTCATTGTTGTGCTGACCATTCCGTTTGCGCTGCTGTTCGCTTCCATATGCCTGAATCTCAGCAATGTTCCGGCGAACCTGCTTTCGTTGGGGGCTCTCGATTTCGGCATGGTTGTGGACGGTTCCGTCGTGGTTGTCGAGAACGTGCTGCGTCACCTGAGCACACGCGATCATGGCGAACGCACGCTCATGGAAATTGTTCGCGAAGCCGTTCACGAAGTGCAGAGGCCGGTGTTCTTTGCGCGAGCGATCATCATCACGGCATACCTGCCGATCTTTACGCTGCAGCACGTCGAAGGGCGGCTGTTCCGGCCCATGGCGCTAACGGTGGCGTTCGCGCTGATTGGCGCATTGCTCTTCTCTCTCTCGTTGCTTCCTGTTTTGGCTGTCCTGCTGTTTCGCACGAGCACCAAGGAGTGGAGGAACCCTATTCTGGAAGGGCTCATCAACGGCTACCGGAGGTCACTCGAATGGTCCATGTCGTCCTTTGGACGGCGGTTGATCGTTTTGGGAACCGCTGGAGCGCTGCTCGCGGCCGCCTTGTATCTGTTCATTGGCGGAAAGATTGGGTCCGAATTCCTGCCTCACCTTGATGAAGGCGCCATCTGGGCGCGCGGCACGCTTGCGCCCAGCACCGGCCCGGAGGAGGGCGAGCGCGTGATGAAGCAGGCGCGTCTCATTTTTGGCAGCTTTCCGGAAGTCACCGACGTGGTCAGCCAGGTGGGCAGGCCTGATGACGGCACGGATCCGGCGTTGTTTTCGAATACGGAATATTTTGTCGATCTCAAGCCGAAAGAACAGTGGCGGCCAGTGTTCCACGAGAAGAAAGACGAGTTGATTCAAGCCATGGATCTCCAGGTGGAGAAGATCCCCGGCGTACTTTGGAATTTCTCGCAGCCAATCGCCGACAACATGGAAGAGGCGGTGAGTGGGGTCAAGGGCGAACTCGCCATCAAGATTTTCGGGACCGATCTGAAGGAACTCGAAGGCAAGGGCGACGAGATCGTTAACGTCATGAAAACAATTCCGGGCGTGCAGGATCTTGGCTTGTTCCGCGTTATCGGGCAGCCGAACCTGAATCTTACGGTCGATCGGGAAAAGGCCAGCCGCTATGGATTGAACGTCGCGGACATTCAGGACGCCATCGAAACAGCCGTCGGCGGAAAGCCCGTGGGCGAGGTGCTTGAGGGCGAGCAACGATATGACCTCGTCGTTCGCTATCTTCCTCAATATCGAACCACCATGGATGCGATTCGAAACATTCGACTGTTAGCGCCCTCGGGCGAACGAGTCGCCTTGGATCAGCTATGCGACATCAACCTGCGTGACGGCGCGTCGCAAATATACCGTGAGAATAACTCCCGCTACGTCGCTATTAAATACAGCGTCCGCGGACGCGATCTGGGCAGCACGGTAGAAGAGGCGATCCGGCAGGTGAATGAGCGCGTGAAACTGCCGCCCGGCTATTCGCTCGAATGGGCGGGCGAGTATGCCAGCGCGAAGGAAGCGAATGCCCGCCTTGCCGTGATCGTGCCCGTCACGGTTGCGGTCATTTTCTTTTTGCTGTACTCGATGTTCGGCTCTTTCAAATGGGCTGGTCTCGCCATGGTCAGTGTGGCGCTGTCGCCTATCGGCGCTTTGTTCGCCCTCTATTTCACGGGAACGCATTTCAGCGTGTCTTCAGGCATTGGGACACTCGCGCTCTTCGGGGTTGCTGTCGAAACGGGCGTAATCATGATCGAATACATCAACCAGTTGCGCGCCCGGGGATACAATGTGCGCGACGCCGCTGTTGAAGGCGCGGTGCTCCGGTTACGGCCGATCATGATGACCATGCTGGTAGCGACACTCGGCCTGCTGCCCGCCGCCATTTCCACCGGCATTGGCTCCGACTCGCAGAAACCGTTCGCCATCGTCATCGTCGGCGGCCTCAGCGCAACCCTGCTGCTCAGTGTCTATGTGCTGCCGACCGTGTACACCTGGATTGCAAGCCCGCGCGACCGCCTGCCCCCGGCCGAACCCGATCTAGTCGAGCCCAGATAGAAAACGCCGATATTATTTGGTGGGCGGACACTCGTATCTGCCGCGCCGGACTCAGCTCGGCGCTTGGCTAGGATGTTGTTCGCCGCTATTTGCCGCCCACGTAGCTGACGCGCCAGACCGATTTCGAGCCATCGTCAGTGACGAACAGCGAACCATCCTGGCCGACCGCTACGCCAACAGGCCGCCCCCAGACTTGGCCATCTTTCACAAAGCCCGTAACGAAGTCCTCATATACGCCGGTCGCCTTGCCGTTCTCAATGGGAACTCGAATCAGTTCATAGCCCGCGCGAGGATCGCGATTCCAGCTTCCGTGCTCCGCGGCAAAGATGTTGCCTTGATACTCTTTCGGGAACTGCGTTCCTTCATAAAATGTCAGCCCGAGCGATGCATTGTGCGGCTGCAGCAGGACGTCGGGCACAATCACTTTATCCTTCAGTTCGGGGTGCTTTTCCTGGAGGCGCGGGTCCGGATGGCCGCCCATGTAGTACCACGGCCAGCCATAGAATCCGCCTTCCCGCACGTGCGTGATGTAATCGGGGACGAGATTATTCCCCAAGTTGTCCCGCTCGTTGGTCGAGCACCAGAGCAATCCCGTTTGTGGTTGAATGGCGATGCCGGCCGGATTGCGAATGCCCGCTGCGTAAACCTTTACGAATTTACCTTCCGGAGTAAATTCGAGAATGTTGGCTCGATGGTGCTCTGCCGGATGCGTGTCGGTATCCTCGACATTTGAGCGCGAACCCACGGCGACAAACAGCTTCGATCCGTCCAGTGAGAAGGCCAGGTCGCGTGTCCAGTGGCCGCCGCCCGATGGAATATCGGGAACCATGGTTTCGGCCTTGCCACTCGCTTGGAGATCGCCATTCTGATACGGAAAGCGAACGACGGAATTCGTATTGCCGACGTACAGCCACTTCGGATTTTTACCAACCGGGTAAAATGCCAATCCGTACGGCTGATGCAGGCCCGTGGCGAACGTAGAGGTCTTTTCCGGCTTGCCGTCCTTTGTCATGCCGTGCAACACCGTGACCTGTCCGGCGAAGCTCTCGGCAATAAAGAAATCCCCATTCGGGGCCGTCACGATTTTACGGGGGCTGTTCAGTCCGCTCGCGAAAAGATCGACCTTGAATCCGTTCGGCGCCTTTGGCCAGGCATCCGATGGCCGCGCAATTACGTCAGGACCATTTGAAACTCCGGGCGTCGCAAAAGGCTCCGGCAGATCCGCAACCGTGATTTTCCGTTTGACGCCCGGCGCTTCCTTCTGATAATCCGTGAATGCGTTTTCACCAGTCAAAACTTCGGATGAGGCCTTTGAACGGGCCACAAGGTGAGCAACGCCGAGAAAAGTGGCGGCGGAAACAGCGATTGCTAAAGCAATTCGATTGGATTTTGGCATATCCCTCGATAACTAATTGCAGTCTATCGGACTGCGCCAGAGGATGAAATGCGCGCGTGGCAGACGCGCGAAAACCAGTAAGGAGGAACCACCAACCAGGGGCAGTCCGCACGGCGCCCACTTTCGTCGGGGCCAACCCTCACTAAATGGAACTTGCGACTGTTGTGGAACTGCCACTTCACCGACCGTGATGAAAACGCTCACTCTTCAGCACCGAACTGCTCATGAGCACACGTGCTTAACCCAACTGTGAAACCTTCATTGCCCGCACGGAAAAATGACCTGTCTTCAGCTTCCCTACTTTGTACTCGCCGCTTGTGTTTGCCCGGCCGCATCGCCGTCACTCAACCGCGCCGTCACAATGAAACGCTTCGGCGCCGATCCGACGAAATAGAACGGATAACAAGTGATCATCGTCAGCAGTTTTTGATCGCCTTGCGGTCGCAGCACGTCCACATCCGTTGGCTTCACGATCTGCGTGGACGCAACTTTATATTCGTAGCTTCCGCCGGTCGATTGGAATGTGACGGTGTCGCCAATTCGAATGTCCTTCAGGGCGCGAAATAGCGTATCGCGGTGTGCCGCAATCGCGAAGTTCCCTACCTCTCCCGCAAACTGAGTCGACGGAACATGCCCAACCGCAGTCTTCAAGGTTTCCTCATCGGCGCCTTGCCTCACTATTGCCGACAAGTGGAGCCGCGGAATATCCACGCGGCCGAGCATGGATCCTATCGGAACGTCGCGCTTCACCGTGGGCGTTTGACGAGTGGCCGGCGCGGGCGCCTGCCGGACAGGCGGCAACGAATATCCGGTCCACTCCCCCAACGGCGTGATCGTCATCGCCCAATCTTTGGGAGTCACACGCCTGCCGGACATCTCCTGGTCGAAAGCCCAATTTTCGTAGCGTTCATAGACGTACTGCTCTGCAAGCGTATAGCCGTAATATCCGACGGCCGCAAAGCCGGCGAGATAGAAGATTGTCCGGAGCCACAGCCTTCGCCGCTTCCGGCGACGGGGCGGCGGAGCCATGCGGCGGTTCAGATTGAAGCTATGTAGTCCGGGCTTCGTTGGCGGAGGTGTGGCGCCCGCGTGAAAATTGCCTGGTCTCGAACTGGAGGTGCTTCGAGCCATTCGTCTCCGGACCTATTGCAACTTGTCCTGCGCTAGGAGTTCGGAGAACGGCTCGAACGAATACTGTGTTCTTGTCTTCACTTTCAACTTTTCGTTTTGCGCGTTCGATGCCACGACTCGTATGGAACGAACAGGATGTTTCGCGGCATCGATATGTGGATCGGGCGCGTAAGTGATCGTGTACCGATTCCGGATATCCTTGGCGATCTGATGAAAAATCGGGATTACCTCGTCGAGCCTCGAAGGATTGAAATAATCGCCGCCGCTGAGGTGCGCCAGTTTGCGCAGGACGCGAGGATCGCGGTCGCCGTCATCGTCCGTGAACAGGCCTACCGTGTAGATGGTCGCTTCGGATGCCTGCACCAGACCCATGACGTCCTGAAAAGATGCTCGGCTTACGTTATCTCCGCCATCGCTGACGACAATCAGCGTTTTTTTCGGTTCGCGGCCCTTCTCCAAGTGCTTCAGTGAAAAGACAATTGCATCGTAAAGCGCCGTCTGACCCTCCGGGCTGCCCATGTAAAGCGCGGCGCGCAGCGTCTGCAGCTTGTCGGTGAACGCCATGCCCTCAGGCAGCCCAGGTACGATGTAATTGTTGAAATTGACGACGAAGAACTGATCGTCTGCGTTGCTTTCCTTCGCAAAAGCAAGACCGGCCGTCACGACCTCAGCTCTTTTGGGACTCATGCTCCCGCTGTCGTCCAGAACCAGGCCCACGGTCACTGGTGTGTCGACGCTGGAGAAATGGATGATCGGCTGCAGACGTCCGTCTTCAAATACCCGAAAATTGTCCTTCTGAAGGTCCGTTATGTACCGGCCGTGATGGTCCTTCACACTGACATCCAGCACGACGCGCAGTACCGTGGATATGATCTTAAAAGGTTGCTCATCGAGGCTCGGCATTTGGGCGCCGATGAGCCGCCCGAAAGGCACAAGTCCGGCGATTTTGAGCAGATTCCTACGAGATACCCGTAAGCGACCCTTTTCTCTCATACCTGAACCAGGGAAAACGCGTGGCATGGGCCGCCAGACGTTCTCCCGCAAATCCCGGATGATCTCCGGGACGCTTTCAGGTTAGCTCTTCTTTGTGCCGAGCGTCAGAACGCCAGCAAGTCCAATGGAGAAAACGCCCATCAGTCCGATCAGCGGACCGTAGCTTGCCGTCTTAGGCAGCGTTGCGGGCTCGGCTGCCGGGGCTGGTTCTGCTTGGGCCGAAATGCTCAACTCCGGATGGGTATTTTGAGCCACTTCCGGTGCGGGCTGCGGTTGCGCCGCCGGTTCCGGTGCGGGAACTGCGGCCGGGGCAGGGGCTGGTTCGGGGTTGTTTTCGGAAACCGGTGGATTGTAATGGGCGGGAATTGGCGCCGGTCTGGCGGACGCAAGTTGCGCTACTAGCTTCTTGGGATACGCGAACTCCTGACCGAAGTTATCGCCAGGATAGAACCACGCTCGAACCGCTTTCGGAACGCCCGCGGGCGTTTCCCAGAACTCAAATTGGGTCTTGCCGTTCGCCTTCAGCTTGTAATTCGGAATCGCCAGCACAGTGGTTTCGAGCTTCGAGCCATCCTGGTTGTAGATGCGAACGACATTGCGATTAGAAGGCGAATCCATCAGCTTCCAAACATACGTGCCAGGCTCCAGCACCTTGTTGCCCGCGATAATCGGCTGATCCACGGTAACGATCGTTCTCTTGTTCCATTCGTCGGCGTGTAGCATCGGCATAATAGCCAAGCCCATCAGGCTGGCACACCCGACGGCCAGTAAAGATTTGGCCAGAAATGGTTTCTTCGCTCTCATTGAATGACTCCTCATGAGATGCGCGCTTTTCAAGGTCGGAGCGCGTCCTCTTGGCGGCACGGGCGGCCATGCCGGCACCGTTGATAGGGCAGGTCGGATGCCAAACTCCGCGGATCCCCCGGTCAAACACTTACGGGCGATTGCGGTAAATTATCCACGGAGAAAACTATCGGCTTGTAGTCGAATAAGGAGCGAAATGGCTGTATTTTCAGTTGTTTGGCGGAAGTCGACTTGATTGGGAAGCAGGCGGAGCTATCAATCGATCGGTTAACGGATTTGTTAACGGGTTAATGGATCTTCTATCCACGGTGGCGTGGCATTAACCAGAGCGCCCAGCGATGGATCCTGCTCATCGAGAGCCTGCTTCATTTCCCAGGCAATCTTCCGATATGAAAAATGGCCTTTCACCCCACTGCGCAATCGCGAGATATATTCAAGTTCCGCGAAATCCATTTTGAACAGGAACCGCGAACGGGCGGCGAAAGGAAGCAGATACTGCGCTGCTGGTGGTGCGAGCTTTTCCAGTGCGGTATCGACTGCAGTAAGCGCTTGCTGGTATTCCGGAAGTAACCCGGCCTCTTCCACCAGCGCCGGCACTTCATAACCGAGCCGGTTCGTGTAGTCCTGGCGGAACTGCTGGCACCGGCGATGCCTGTGCAGATCGCGGTACGCTCCGATATCCATGATGATGTCGAAGACAT
>Ga0134128_10012259_pt1 | contig 10227 bp, 8 predicted proteins | sample KB31754_FD_96462 | JGI IMG/M metagenome (GOLD analysis project Ga0134128, IMG submission 96462) | Terrestrial soil microbial communities with excess Nitrogen fertilizer from Kellogg Biological Station, Michigan, USA - KB3-175-4 | ecosystem: Environmental > Terrestrial > Soil > Unclassified ...
CGCCGCGTTCAAGGCCTTGTGGGAGAAAGTCCTCGTCTACCGCGGCGAGCGCCTGGTCAACTGGTGCGTGAAGGACGGTACGGCTCTCTCGGACACCGAGGTCGAGCGCGAGGAGCGCAAGGGCGCGCTCTACCATATCCATTATCCGCTCGAGGGCGGCGGCGAGGGCGTCGTCGTGGCGACCACGCGTCCGATCACGATGTTCGGCGACACGGCCGTCGCCGTCAATCCCAAGGATCTCCGCTGGAAGCACATGGTGGGCAAGAAGGTGCTCATCCCGTTCATCGACCGCGCGATCCCCGTCATCGAGGACTCCTACGTGGAGTTCGAGTTCGGCACCGGCGCGCTGAAGGTCACGCCGGCGCACGACCAGAACGACTGGGAGATCGGCGAGCGGCACAAGCTGGCCGCGATCAAGGCGATCGGGCCGGACGGGAAGCTCACCGAGGCGGCGGGCCCTTACGCGGGGCTCTCGCGCGAGAAGGCGCAAGACCAGATCGTCGCGGATCTCGAGGCCAAGGGGTTCCTGCGCAAGAAGGAAGACCACAAGAGCGCGGTGCAGACGTGCTATCGCTGCGGGTCCGTCATCGAGCCTCTTCTCTCGCTCCAATGGTTTGTTAAACAGATCGAGCTCGCCAAACCGGCCCTGAAAGCGTTCGATGCGGGCGAATTCAAAATCTATCCGGAAGAGCGCGGGAAGCCGTACCGCGACTGGCTCGTGAATATTCGCGATTGGTGCGTGTCCCGGCAGATCTGGTGGGGCCATCGGATCCCGGTGTGGTATAACGGCGATTCGAAACCGGTCGTGTCACTGGAGTCCCCGGGCGCGGGCTGGACGCAGGACACGGACGTGCTGGACACGTGGTTCTCGTCCGCCCTTTGGCCGCTCGCCGTGTTCGGCTGGCCGGATCGGACCGCCGATCTGGCTTATTATTATCCGACCTCGACGCTCGTGACCGGCTACGAGATATTGTTTCTCTGGGTCGCGCGCATGCAGATGATGGGGCTCGCCTTCGAGAACAAGGTCCCCTTTGCGGACGCGGTGATCCACGGCATCGTGCGCGACAAGAGCGGCAAGAAGATGTCCAAGTCGCTGGGCAACGTGATCGACCCGCTCGTGATGATGGACAAGTACGGCACCGACGCCCTGCGCTTCGCGCTGATGGCGCAGGCGCACCCGGGCAAGGACATCCCGTTCGACGAGCAGATGGTCGTCGGGGCGCGCAACTTCGTCAACAAGCTCTGGAACTCGACGCGCTTCGTGCTCATGAATCTGCCGGAGCTGGCGCCGGCAAAGGGGTACCGGCTTGAGCAGCTCGCGCATTGCTGCCTGGAGCTGTCGGACGCCTGGATCCTGTCGCGCTACGCGGCGACGCTCGAGAAGGCGAAGGCGCATTTCACGGCCTACGAGCCCGCCGCCGCCGCCGACGCGCTGTACTCGTTCCTGCGCGACGACTACTGCGACTGGTACATCGAGCTGGCCAAGGAGCGGCTGGCGGGGATCGACGGCGAGGCGAAGGAAGCCGCGCGGACCATCCTCGTGCAGGTCCTGGCCGGGACGCTCAAGGCGCTGCACCCGATCATGCCCTTCGTCACCGAGGAGCTGTACGCCTCCATCAAGGAGTTCGCGGGCGAGTCGGCGCCGTTCCTGCTCACCGCGGGCTACCAGACGCTCGACTACGACTGGTCCAATCCCGAGGCCGAGCGCGAGATGGCCAAGGTCATGTCGGCCGTCTCCTCGATCCGCTCCTTGCGCTCTCAGCTCAACGTGCCGCCGGGCCTCAAGCTCAAGGCGGCCGCGACGGGGCCGTTCGCCGAGGCCGTGCTGGGCAAGCACCGCGCCTACGTGTCCTCGCTGGCGCGGCTCGACGGCCTCACGGCCGCCTCCGGGGGGCTGCCGCCGCAGAACGGCACGGCCGTCGCGGACGGCGTCACCTTCTACGTGCCGCTCGCGGGCGTCGTCGACTTCGACAAGGAGCGCGAGCGCCTGGCCAAGGACCTGGCGAAGGCCGAGGGCGACATCGAGAAGTGCGAGGCGAAGCTCAAAAACCTCTCCTCCGCGCCGAACGTCCCCGCCGAGAAGCTCGACGAGGCGAAGGCCCAGCGCGACGCCGCCGCGGCGAAGCGCGCGAAGCTCCAAGAGACCCTCGCGGCGCTCTCGTGACGCCCGCGCTGCTCGTCCTGGCGCTCGCGGGGAGCGCCGCCGCCCAGTCGCCGATGCCGTACTCGGGCGACGCGACCCAGGCGGCCTCGCCGGCTCCGGCGGCGTCGACCGCGGCCGCCGTCTCGTCCTCCACCGACACGCTGTCCAACGTCGTCACCTCGACGGCCGGGGTCAAGGTCGGCGGCGGCGCGCCGAAGGCGAAGCTCGCGCGCCCGTTGCACGCGATCATCCATCCCGACTCCAAGGATTGGGAGCCGCTCGCGGTCAAGGCGGGGGGCGATCCTTTTCAGGCGGAGACGCGGGTGATTCTGCGCGAGGAAAAGTCCCGCGGGAAGTACAAGGGCGCGGCCGTGAAGGCGACGTCCAGCGCGCGGCTGTACAAGGCGGGCGAGGACCGCTGGCTCGTCGTGCGCGTCTTCCCGAAGGCGCCGGTCGAGAAGCGCCGCGTCCACTTCGAGGTGCGCCTGAAGATCGTCGAGGGCTACGTCGAGGAGGTCAAAGCCGCCGCCGTGACGGTCGTGGACGAGCGCGCGAACGTCGGCGCCGGGCTCGACGCCCACGAGCTGCGCGACCGCGGCATCGAGTTCGAGGAGGACACGCCCGCGTCCGGGACTTTGGTGATCTCGGCGCTCGACCCGCGCCCCTCGAAGTCGGCGGTCAACTCCGGCGCGCTGAAGCTCGCCTCGTTCGCCGGCAAGGCCCTCGGCTTGGCCGACGTTTCGTGGTCCGCGAAGGGCCTGCCTCCCGCGAAATAGCCTCGCTCAATAGAACGTGAACTTGACCCAGGTGAAGAGCACGTTCCCGTTGTTCTTCATGCCGGGAACGAACGTGCTCTGCAGGTCGACGTTCTTCCAGCCGATCGAGCCGACGGGCAGCACGCCCGGAAACGGCGTGTAGCGGCGGTAGTCGGAGCGCGCGGTGATGAAGGCGGTGTAGCCCGCTCCCGTCCGCACGCCGTTCGCGAAGGGGTGCCAGGTCGCGAGCCAGGCGTAGCCGCCCTCGTACTCCGGATGTCCGTGCGAGTCGGCGAACTCCATGGCGAACAGCCCTTCCCAGTTGTTGTGCTCGTTGTAGAGGCCTTTGCCGAAGCCGAGCCCCCACGGGTTGTCGTTGTAGGAGTCCAGCAGCGTCTGCGTGTACGCATAAGGCATGTGGTAGGTGTAGACGGGCACGTACAGCTCCCAGTTGCCCTTGGTCGCGATATCGCTGAGGCGCCGGAGCACCGGGTCGAGCTTGCGCGGCGGCGCCGGCGCGGCGGCGGCGGGAGCGGTGGAGACGACTTGCGCGGACGCCGGAAAGCTGAGAAACAACGCGACGGCGCTCAGCGCCAGGAGCGCGTTTCTCGTCGAGAAAAGTGGGGCGGATTTGCACACCCCACCATGGTGTCAGATTAAAAAACGAACCGCTGGCGCGCGGGGCTAGACTTTGGCTTTCGTCTTGGCCGCCGCGTAGTCGAGCATGTCGGCCTCGACTTTCTCGAGAAGGGCGTCCTCGATCTCGAACACCTCGAGGCCGTCGAGCCGCGCCGCGATCTTGCGCGCCAGCTCGTCGTCGATGAACGGCGTCGCCTTTCCGGTCTGGTACTCCTTCTCCTTCTCGCCGTACAGCCCGAGGAAGGTCTTGTCGCGGAACCACGCCTCGCGATTGGAGGCCGTCTCCAGCTGCTTGAGCAGCTCGGCGCTGGGGTCGCGCTGGACGAACTCGAAGAACGTGGCCGTCGGGCGGCCGCCGGGCACCATCCACTCGCCGCTGAACACCTGGATCAAGTCCTCCTCGGCGTCCTTGAGGACGGGCGTGATGAAGTTCACGCCGCGATCTAAAGCATATCGGTGAAAAGAGATGAGATCGGGAGTCCTCAGAGCGATATGCTGCCAGTGGCAGCCCCCGCCCCGGTTCTTGAGCATCGTGCGCACGTGGGACGACTTTCCGGCCGGCTCGGTGGGCTGGACCACCGCGAAGATGCTCTGGCCCGGGACCTTCGGGTTCTTCTCGACGCCCACGCGCGCGGCGAAGGTCATCGAGAGCGGCTTGGTCTGCCCGGGCCAGTTCGAGCGCTTTTCGTAGATCAGGTCCTCGCGCGAGACGCCGAAAACGATCCGGAACAGCGCGTACGTGGTCTTGTACAGCTCGGGATCGGTCAGGAACGTCATGTGATCGACGACGAAGTTGTGAAAGGGCTGCTTCTTCATGCGGCCTCCGGTCTGGGGAGCTCGAACGCGTCCCGGGTTCGCGAATACCAGGCGCCTTCCATGCGCCCTATTGTTTTTAAATCGCTATGGCGAACCTTGCCGCCATTGTAGATGGAGTCGTTCACGTGAATCTGAACGACTTTCCCGATGATGAGATTGCCCGACAGAGGGCCTTCTCCGAGCCGCACGATCTGCACCAACTCGCACTCGTAGGCCGCGGGGCTCTCGGCCACGCGGGGCGGCTTCACCTTGTTCGACGGCAGAGGCGTCAATCCCGCCTTTTCGAATTCGCTCACGCCGTACGGATAAGGCGCGGAAGTCTGATTCATCTTTTCCGCGTTCGTTTCCGTCGCGATGTTCACGACGAACTGTTTGGTCGCCTCGACATTGAGAAGCGTGTCCTTCTTCTTGCCGTGCCGGTCGTTGACCGGCGCGAAGCACAGCGTCATCGGGTTGGCGCAGATGCCCGTGAAGAAGCTGAACGGCGCGAGATTCGTCGCGCCGTCCGGCGCGACGGTCGACACCCACGCGATGGGCCGGGGCTGGATCAGCCCGATCATCAGGGCGTACCGGTCGCGGACCTCCAGCGCCTCGGGGTCGAGCTGCATTAGTCGATCGCCAAGCCCTGCGTGTCGCGGTTCCAGCTGATGGGGTAATCCTTCTCGGCGATGCCCAGCGCCTGCTTGGCGACGCGCAGCGGCTCGAAGAAGGTGTCCATCATGACCGCCAGGTAGTCGGAGAGCTTGCCGCGGTCCTCCATCGAGCGCTTGGCGGCCATCCCGTGCGGCGAGTGCGGCAGCGAGCCCGGGTGGAACGTGAACGAGCCGGGCTCCACCAGCCCCTTGCGCGCGCCGTAGGACGTGTTGGAGAAGAACATCACCTCGTCGGAATCCACGTTGAAGTGCGCGTACGGGGCCGGGATGTCGCGCGGGTGCCAGCCCTCGATCTGCCCCTTGAACGTGCACACCGCGAAGCCCGAGTGCGGCGCCGAGCCGGACTCGAAGGTCTGCCGCGTCGGCGGCGCCGTGTGGATCTGCCGCGCGAGCGGGTGGTGGTCGTCGACGTGGAAGGCGAACGGGTACAGCGCGCCCTCCCAGCCGATCAGGTCGAACGGGTGGTGGCCCAGGTACATCTCGGTCACGAAGCCGCCGTCGTGCTTGGTCCAGACCCGGAACTCGCCCTCCTCGTCGCGGGGCGGGCGGAACTCCGGCAGGTCGAGCTCGGTCTCCACGACCGGGGCCATCAGCGTCGCCTGGCCGGACTTGTTCAGGTAGTGCGGCGCGAACGTGATGGGAAAGCGCGACTCGATCATCAGCAGCCAGCAGTCCTCGCTCTCCAGCTCGACGCGGTAGCTGACGCCCTTGGGCATGACGACGTAGTGGCCCGGGCGGAACGGGAGCACGCCGTACTCGGTCGCGATGAGGCCGCGGCCCTCCTGCACGAACCACAGCTCGTGGCCGTCGCCGTTGCGGAAGAAGCGGTCGGCCGGGCAGGAGCGCTCGAAGCGCGTCGCGTAGATGAACGTGTTCGTCCCGTACACCAGCGGCACGCGCCCGGTGATCACGTCGCCGTGCGGCTTGATGCGGCGCGTGCGCAGGTGCCAGGGCTGGAGCGGCTGGGGCGGCATCGGGATCGGCCGCATGTCGACGGGCAGGCGGTACGGCTCGCGGATCTGCTGGGTCGGATACTTCCGGTAGTGGTACTTGCGCGACCAGTCGCCGGAGAAGCCGACGGTGCCGTGGATCTCCTCGAGGGCGAGGACGCCGGGCTCGGAATAGTGCTCGGTGTGCGGCGTGCGCGGCACGCGGCCGCGGGTGAGGATGACGCTCATTTCGCGTAGCTCCCGTCGCGGTTGTATTTGAGGCGCGTCTGTCCGGCCGGCGCGCCGATCGTGTTCTTCAACGTCCCGAGCGGTCCCGCGTCGAGCTCGAGCTCGTCGCCGGGCTTGATCCAGCGGTCCTGATCGAGGCCGCAGCCCTTGAAATACGTGCCGGAGCCGAGGATGTCGCCGGGAAGCATCGTCTCGCCTTGCGACGCATGCGAGAGCATGACGGCGAAATTCCAATACGGCTGGATCCCGTTGGAGCGGCTCCACTCTTGGCCGTTGACCCGTACGGTCAGAGGGGGAATTTCTCCTTTCGGCCATTCGTCGGCCGTGACGAGCCAGGGGCCCAGCACGGTCGCGAAATCCTTGCCCTTGGCCGGACCCATGCGGCAGACCATCTCGTTCTTCTGGATGTCGCGGGCGGAGCAGTCGTTCATGACCACGTAGCCGGCGATGTGATGGGGCGCGTCGGCGACGGAGATATCCCGCCCCTTTTTCCCGACGACGGCCGCGATCTCGAACTCGAAGTCGAGCTTGCGCGTGAACGACGGCCAGGGGATGACGTCGCCCGGCCCGTAGAGCTCGCGCGGGTTGCCCTTGTAGTACACGGGCTGATCGTACCATTCCGGCTGCAGGGGCTCTTGGCGGCGCGCGGCGCCGGCCTTCGCGTGGTCCTCGAAGGCGAAGAAGTCGCGCAGGAAGCGCGGCTTCAGCGGCGCCATCAGGCGCAGCCCTTTCAGCGGGACCCCGGATCCTTTCGGGCGGGAGGCGAGAGTCTCGCGCGCGGCCGCCAGGGCGGGCGCGCCGCCGTCGAGAAGGGCGAGCATGTCGCCTTCGAGCTCGACGATCTCGCCGTCGCGCATGGCGCCCAGCTTCTCGACGGGACCGCCCGGCGCGTCGGCCTGGAAAGTGACGAGCTTCACGCTTTCGACGATAGCAAATTCAACTGATCGAGAAGATGCGGCGGACGCTGAGGACGCGGCGCCGGCGGCGCTCGTCGTCGAGGCGGCGCAGGCGGGCCTTGAGGATGTCCTTCAGGGAAACGAGCCCCTCCAGCCGGCGCGGGTTCAGGCGGGAGACCACGGGCAGGCGCGTCATGCCCGTTTCCATCATCCGCAGGACGACGGCGCGCATCGGCTCGTCGGGATAAGCCGTGACGAGCGACGCGCTCAGGAAGGCGGCCAAAGGGAGATCCTCGCGCGAATGGGCGTGAGTGCGGCTGATGCGCTCCAGATCGTCGCGGGTGATGACGCCGAGGATCAGCTCGGAGCCGTCCAGGACGGGGTAAAGCCTCTGGCCGCCCTGGCGTCCGAGCTTCAGGAACCGGGGCAGGCGCTCCGCCGGCACGAGCTCCGGCAGCACGGCGACCTTGACGCGCATGATCTCTCCCACGAACACCGTTTCCAAAGGGTCGACCGCGTACTCCCGGCTCAGGTGGAAGCCGTGGCGGCTCACCTTTTGCGTCAGGATATCCCGGCGCAGGTAGAGGACCGTGATCGCGTGCGCGACGAAGCAGGCGATCAGCAGGGGCAGGAGCGAGGTGACGTCGTGGGTCAGCTCGAGCGCGAAGACGATGCTGGTGAAGGGCGAGCGCACGGTGCCGGCGAGGATCGCGGCCATGCCGATCAGCGCCCAGAAGCCGGCGCCTTCCGCGGGCAGGAAATGAGCCTCCAGGCCCCCGAGCGCGCCGCCCATCATGAGCAGCGGAGCGAGCACGCCTCCGGAGGTGCCCGAGCCGAGCGCCAGCGCCCAGATCGCTCCCTTGACCGCGAGCAGTCCGAGCAGGAAGCGCGGCGCCGCGCCGCCCCGCAGGACCTCGGCGATGACGTCGTAGCCGACGCCGAGCGCGCGGGGGAACAGCCAGCCTCCGAGCCCGACGGCCAGGCCGCCCAGCGCCGGCCACCACATCCAATGCATCGGCAGGCGCTCGAAGGCGTCCTCGGCCGCGTAGACCGCCCACGTCAGCAGCATGGACAGCGCGCCCGCGGAGAGGCCGACCGCGACGCAGCCGAGGGCGCCGGCCAAGCCGACGAACGCGGCGTGCGGCGGCACGGGGAAGATCGGACCCGCTCCGAGGAGGTAATGGCGGACCACCGCCGCCGTCGCGCTGGCCATCGCGACGGGGATCACGCTGCGGGGCATCCACTCGAACAGCAGCAGCTCGACGGCGAGGATGACTGCGGAGACCGGCGCGGCGAACGTCGCCGACATCCCGGCCGCGGCGCCGGCCACGAGGAGCGTGCGCCGCTCCAAGCTCGTCAGGCTCATGAGCTGGGCGACGATGGAGCCGAACGCTCCGCCGGTCATGATGATGGGGCCTTCCGCGCCGAACGGGCCGCCCGAGCCGATGGCGACGGCCGACGCGATGGGCTTCCAGAAGGCGACGCGCGGCTCCAGCCGGCTTCCCTTGACGAGGATCGCCTCGAGAGCTTCGGGGATCCCGTGCCCGCGGATGCGTTCGGAGCCGTAGCGCGCGATGAAGCCGACGACGAGGCCGCCGACGACGGGCACCGGGATCACCCAGGCGCCCAGATGGCTTCCCGCCGAGGGGACGAGCTCGAAGCCCCAACGCTGAAAGAAGAAGAGATTGGTGAACAGCCCGATCAGGCGCAGCAGGGCCAGCGCGACGAGCGCTCCGAGGACTCCGATGCCGATCGCGGCGAGGGAGATGGGCACGACGCGCCGCGAGGTCGTGAAATCGCCGAGCGAGTCCATGTTTCTAGTATGGACCCGGCGCGTCCCGGCGTCAAGACGGGCTCAGCGCCGCGCGGCGAGAGCGCGCACCGTCGCCGTCGCGAGCTTCCGGAAGTCGCGCACGGCCAGCGCCGCGGTCTTGAACTCGGCGGCGTGATGGGAGGTCGTGATCGCGACCACCTTCATGCCGGCGCGCCGCGCGGCTTCCTCGCCGAGCAGGGAGTCCTCGAACACGATGCAGTCCTTCGGCCGCGCCCGGAGCTTGTCGGCCAGCGTCAGGAACGTCTCCGGGTCGGGCTTGCCTTTCTTGACGTCGCCGCCGTCGACGACCGCGTCGAAGGACTTGCGCAGCTCCAGCCCGTCGAGGATGAAGGACACGTTGTCGTCCTTGGAGCCGGTGCCGAGCCCGATGCGGTCGCCCTCGGCGCGGGCGGCGGCGAGGAATCGGCGCAGTCCCGGCGCGGCGCGGCGCCGGGGGCCGTACAGCCTGCGGTAAAGCTTCTCCTTGACGTCGGCGCAGCGCGCGGCCTCGTCGGCCGCGACGGGGCGCTTGAAGTAGTAGGCGAGCACGTCGCGCGTCGGCATGCCCATCGTGTTGACCAGGAAGTCGCGCGTCTCGATCTCGATCTTGTGCGCCCGGAAGAAGCGCTTCCACGCCTCGGTGTGGGCGGCCATGTTGTCGCAGACGACGCCGTCCATGTCGAAGAGCAGCCCGATCGCGCGTTCCACGATTATAGAATAGCGAATCCGGTATAATTGCGCATGGCCTTGCGCGCGCTCGACGTGTCGGAGTGGGGTTTCGTGCGCTTCATCGGCGGGGACGCGAAGAAGTTCCTGCAGGGCCTCGTGACCGCGGACACGAACAAGCTGGCGCCCGGCGCCATGCTTCCCGCCTGCGTGCTCACGCCCAAGGGCCTGCTCGTCGCCGATTGCGAGCTGTACGAGGAGGCGCCCGAGATCGTGCTGGCGGTCATGCGTCCCGCGGCCGTCGTCGGCTTTCTGAAGACCTTCGACAAGAAGATCATGCTGTCGAACTCGACGATGAAGTGCCTGCGCTCGCAGACGGCCTGGCTCGTGGTCGGCGAGGGCTTCTCGCGCGGCTTGCCGTGGCCGCGCTTGAACGAGCCCGCGCGCCTTCTTCTCGGAGTGGACCCGCCCGAGGAAGCGGACCTGATGTCTCCCGACGAGTTCTCGGCCCTGCGCGTCGCGTCCGGCTTCCCGTGGTACGGGGTCGATCTCGACGAGCATACGCTTCCGCTCGAGGGGCGTCAGGACGCGGCCATCAGCATGGACAAGGGCTGCTACATGGGCCAGGAGACGGTGTCGCGGCTTGCGCGCGTGGGCCACGTGAACCG
>Ga0134128_10012262_pt1 | contig 10224 bp, 8 predicted proteins | sample KB31754_FD_96462 | JGI IMG/M metagenome (GOLD analysis project Ga0134128, IMG submission 96462) | Terrestrial soil microbial communities with excess Nitrogen fertilizer from Kellogg Biological Station, Michigan, USA - KB3-175-4 | ecosystem: Environmental > Terrestrial > Soil > Unclassified ...
TCGACATAGGGGCCGAATCGCCCGCTCTTGAGCATGATGCCGTCGCCGAGCTCGGTCGGGCCCTCGCTCTGTGCCTGATCGCCGCCTTGGCCGAACTTCTGCGTATACTTGCAGTCCGGATAGTTCGAGCATGCGACGAACGCGCCGAACCGTCCGCCGCGAAGGCTTAGCCGTCCATTTCCGCACTGCGGGCAAACACGCGGGTCACTTCCGTCGGCACGCGGTGGGTACAGCCAGGGCGCGAGGAACTCGTCGAGTGCCTGCGTAATCTCGCTTGGCTTCTGGTCCATGACTTCGCCGGCCTTGGGCCTGAAATCGCGCCAGAAATCGTCGAGCAATTTCTGCCAGTCGAGCCGGCCGCCGGAAACGTCGTCCAGCTCTTCCTCGAGCTCGGCGGTATAGTCGTAGCTGACGTAGCGCTCGAAGAAGCGCTCGAGAAACGCGGTGACGAGACGGCCGCTCTCCTCGGGCACGAACCGGCCTTTCTCGACCCGGACATACTCGCGGTCCTTCAGCGTCTGCAGGGTCGCTGCGTAGGTGGATGGCCTGCCGATCCCCAGTTCTTCCAGCCGTTTGACGAGGCTCGCTTCGGAATAACGAGGCGGCGGCTGGGTGAATGACTGGGTTGCCTCGACTCCGGTCTTCACCGGCGCGTCGCCCTCGCGCAGGGGCGGCATGCGCGCGCCTTCCTCGTCCTGCTGATCATCGCGGCCTTCGTCGTAGAGCGCCATGAAGCCGGGGAAGAGAACGACCTGGCCGGAAGCGCGGAGCACCGCCCTGCCTGCTCCGTCGGTCAGCTCGACCGTTGTCCGTTCGAGCCGCGCAGATGCCATCTGGCTCGCCAGCGCGCGGTTGTAGACCAGCTCGTAAAGGCGGCCGTGATCGCCGGAGGCAGCGCGCGACCGATCGAAGTCGGTCGGGCGGATCGCTTCGTGCGCTTCCTGCGCATTCTTGATCTTGCTGGTGTACTGGCGTGGCCGGTCAGGGACGAACCCGGCGTCATAGCGGCTTGCGATCGCCCGGCGTGCGGAACTGACCGCCTCGGGCGCCATGTCGACGCCGTCGGTTCGCATGTAGGTGATGAGCCCGTCCTCGTAGAGCGACTGCGCGACCCGCATCGTGTGACTGGCCGAGAAGCCGAGCTTGCGCGCCGCCTCCTGCTGCAAGGTCGAGGTGGTGAACGGCGGCGGCGGGTTCTTCGAGAAAGGCTTGGTCTCGACCGAGGAGACGGTGAACCGCCCCGCTTCGACGACTGCCTTGGCCGAATCGGCGTCGCCTCGATTGCCGATCGTCAGCCGCTCGATCTTCTTGCCGTCGAGCTGGACCAGCCTTGCCGTGAAGCGCTGCCCGTCGGCTTCAAAGCCGGCGCTGACCTGCCAATATTCCTGGGGTCTGAAGACCTCGATCTCACGCTCGCGGTCGACGATCAGCCGAAGCGCGACCGACTGCACGCGTCCGGCCGATTTCGCGCCCGGAAGCTTGCGCCAGAGAATCGGCGACAGGGTAAAGCCGACGAGATAATCGAGCGCGCGGCGAGCCCGGTAAGCGTCGATCAAATCCTCATCGAGTCCGCGTGGCCGCTTCATGGCCTCGGTCACCGCCGAATTGGTGATCGCATTGAAGGTGACGCGCTGAACCTTGTCTGGGAGCGCCTTCTTCTGACGAAGCACCTCCTGCACGTGCCAGCTGATCGCCTCTCCCTCACGGTCGGGGTCGGTGGCAAGGATCAGGGTGTCGGCTTTCTTCGCCTCGTCGGCGATCGCGCGCAGCTGTTTCGATCGGTCCGGCGAGACCTGCCATTGCATGTGAAAGCCGTGCTCCGGATCGACCGAGCCGTCCTTGGGCGGCAGGTCGCGGACGTGCCCGAACGAGGCGAGCACGCGGTGACCGCTGCCGAGATATTTCTCGATGGTCTTCGCCTTTGCGGGCGATTCGACGACGACAAGCTTCAATGGATTCCCTTTACGTACGTACGCGCGATGGTCGGCGGCACATATTTGAACCGTCAAGTTGACTAAAGATGGAAAGCCGCTGCGTCGCTTGCCATACCTGCGGCATGCAGCAAGCCGTTCCTCCGCTAATCGACGCCTATACGATGTTCCAGGCGGGCCGGGTGCCCGAGGCGCTTGCGCTTTTCCAGCACCACGCTGATCGGGGCGACGCGGAAGCGCTGTTCACGCTGGGAGACATTTATTGGCGAGGCGCCGGAGTGGAGCAGGACATTTCTCGTGGCCGCGAATTGATCCGGCGATCGGGCGATGCCGGTCACCCGATGGGGATCAGGGCCTACACCAACCTCCTCGCAAGTGGCATTGGAGGCGAGCGCGACTGGCCCGCTGCCTTGAAGCGCCTGGCACTCGAGGCCCAATCGGACTTCCTACGCAGACGAATGTTCGATCTCGTGCAAGCGATGACGCTCACGCCGTCGGGAGAGCCCGTCGCCGTTCCTGAGCCCGAGCGCCTCAGCGACCGACTGGACATGAGGATATTCCGCTGCGCCTTTTCCGCTGCCGAATGCGATTTTTTGATCATGCTTGCCGAGCCGACCTACGAACGCTCTCTCGTCGTCATGGATGGCCGCAACGTCCCCGACCCAATCAGAACGTCGGACGGATCGACATTCCATTGGCTGATCGAGGATCCGGCCACGCATGCCATAAACCGGCGCATTGCCGCGCTCTCGGGAACGTCCGTCGAGCAAGGGGAGCCATTGCACGTTCTGCGGTACCGTCCAGGGCAGCAATACCACCCGCACACCGACTGGCTGCCGCCGCCCAACCGTCGGATGATGACAACGCTCATATATCTCAATGAAGACTATGAGGGTGGAGAGACCGCCTTTCCCAAGGCCGGATTGAAGGTGAGAGGACGAAAGGGCGACGCCCTGGTCTTTACCAGCGCGCTGCCCAACGGCGATCTCGATCCGCTGAGCGAACATGCGGGCCTGCCGATCATCAACGGCACGAAATATCTTGCCAGCCGGTGGATTCGCGAGGGGCGCAACACGCCCTAGCTCGGCCTGAGACTGACCTTCCCACCGGCGTGCCGATCGAGCCTGCCCGCCAGGTCGAGCTCGAGCAAGGCCATCTGGACTGCACCACTCGATGTGCCTGAGAGGCGGATGATCTCGTCGACCGGCACTGGAGACGGCCCGAGCAGCTCTTCGACCAGGCCAATCGCATCATCGCCGTTCATCTCCTCTGGCGCGTGCTCATAAGGGGTCGCCGCTGCGCGCACCCGGCTGTCGAAGGGCCGGATCGCCTCGATCACGTCGGCGGCGTTCTGGATCAGGGTCGCGCCGTCGCGGATGAGCTGGTTGCAGCCCTGCGCTCGCGGATCGAGCGGAGAGCCTGGAACTGCCATTACCTCGCGCCCCGCCTCGGCAGCCAGGCGCGCGGTAATCAGCGACCCCGAACGCGGAGCGGCCTCGACGACCACCGTACCGCTGCTCATTCCGGCGATGATCCGGTTGCGGTAGGGGAAATGCCTTGCGCGGGGCTCGGTCCCGGGCGGCATTTCGGCCAGCACCAGACCGCGGTCGTACATTGCTTTCTGCCGTGCCTCATTCTCAGGGGGATAGAAGACGTCGATCCCGCCCGCGATGACACCGATCGTGCCGCTCTCTAGTGCGCCGTCATGCGCCGCGCTGTCGATGCCGCGCGCGAGACCGGAGACGACTACAAGCTCATGCTGGCCGAGGTCGTGCGCGAGACCGCGCGCGAACCGACAGGCGGCCGCGGAGGCGTTTCGCGCCCCGACGATGGACACCGCTTGTCGATCGAGCAGGTTGAGATTGCCCTTGGCGATCAGCAATGGCGGCGCATCCTCGAGCTCCGCCAGCGATGTCGGATAGAGACCCTCTCCAAGTGCGATGAACCTGCCGCCGAACTTCTCGACTTGCGTGATCTCGCGCTCCGCGTCGGCAACTGTCCTCAGCTGCGGCGCCTTCCCGCCGCCCCGGCGAGCGAGGTCTGGAACCGCTGCAAGTGCGGGCGCCGGGGCGCCGAAGCGGGCGATCAGCTGTCGGTAGGTTACCGGCCCGATGCCGGGCGTCCTCAGCAGCCTCAGGCGGTCGGCGAGGTCTTCGATCCTAGTCGTGGCTCGGTTCCTTTCGTGAGGCGGAGGATGTTCTCACGATGCTTCCAGAGGATCAGCAACGCGAAACCGAGCAGCATTGGAATGTAGGGAGAATAATGAAGAGCAGCGGCAGTGATTGGCGCCGTAATTGCAGCCGTCATTCCCGCAAGCGACGAGATTCGGAACGTCGCAAGTAGGAAAATCCAGACTCCCGCATAGACGAGCGCGGCAGGCCACAGTTGCAAACCGATCAGAACACCCAGCAGTGTTGCGACACCCTTGCCGCCATGGAAGTTCAGCCAGACGGGGTACAGGTGGCCGATCATGGCGCCGGCTGCTGCGGACGCCGCGGTCTCATCGCCGAACAGGCGCTGCGCAAGCAGAATCGCCGCGGTCGCCTTCAGGCAATCGAGGATCAGGGTCAGCGCGGCAAGCCATTTGTTTCCGGTCCGCAGTACATTGGTGGCACCGATATTGCCCGAGCCGATGTTACGGATGTCGCCCTTGCCCGCGAGCCGCGTAAGCAAGAGGCCGAATGGGATCGACCCGAGCAGATAGCCAAGCGCCAAAGCGAAGAGCATCTCCCGGGTCATGGCTGCGTTGAGTAGCAAACCGGAACGCCGGCGCAACTTGCGACTGACGCTGCAGCACGCCACAGAGCCGCCGTGGACCCAAGCGCTCCCCTCCTCTTCTTCGATTCCGGCGTGGGTGGGCTGTCGGTGCTAACGCCGACGCGGGCGCTGCTGCCGACTGCACCGATCGTCTACGCGGCGGACAATGCCGGATTTCCCTATGGCAAGAAGAGCGATGCGGAGCTGGCGAGCCGGATCCCGGCGTTGCTTGGTCGTCTCGTCGAACGGTTCCAGCCTCGCCTCGCAGTCATCGCCTGCAATACCGCCTCGACCATTGCGCTCGAGCATGTCCGCTCGGCGCTCGACCTGCCGGTGGTCGGCACCGTGCCCGCGATCAAGCCTGCGGCCGAGCAGTCGAAGAGCCGCGTCATCGGCGTGCTCGGTACCGAAGCGACCGTCCGTCAACCTTATGTCGATGACCTGGCCGCAAAGTTCGCCGCCGATTGCACGATCATCCGCCACGGCTCGCCCGAGCTGGTCGAGCTCGCCGAGGCCAAGCTCGCCGGCGAGGCGGTCAGCGTCGACGCGGTCAGGGCAGCGGCCCAGCCGATGTTCGATGCACCGGAGGGCAATCGCATCGACACAGTCGTTCTCGCCTGCACGCATTTCCCGCTGTTGGCCGAAGAGCTTCGTTCGGCCTTCCCTCGCGTCAGCTATGTGGACGGAGGTCCCGGAATTGCGCGTCGCATTGCCCACCTGACAGAAGGGCAGCGCTGGCCATCGGAACCTGTCGGCGGCCTGATCATCTATACGGCAGCGGAGGGCCGGCGACCCCGTTTGGATACGCTCCGCGAGTTTGGGCTGACCGACGTCAAGACTCTCTAGTTGCGAGTCGTTCGCAATGGCCTTGCGGGAGAGCGGAAGCTAAAGGGCGCCCAGGGAAGAACAAGAGCCGTGGACTACGACCGCATTTTCAAATCGGCGATCGAGCGCCTTCACGAGGAAGGCCGCTATCGCGTCTTTATCGACATCCTCCGGTCGAAGGGCAGCTTCCCGAATGCCCTCTGCTTTGGCGGCAATGGGCCAAAACCGATCCGCGTGTGGTGCTCGAACGACTATCTCTGCATGGGCCAGCATCCCACAGTCGTCGAGGCAATGGAGAGTGCGCTCCGAGAAGTCGGGGCCGGTTCGGGCGGGACCCGCAACATCAGCGGCAACACGCATTATCATACGGAGCTGGAAGCCGAGCTCGCGAGCCTCCATGCTAAGGAGGGCGCGCTCCTGTTCACATCGGGCTACGTCTCCAACGAGGCCGCCCTTTCAACGCTCGGACGCCTGCTTCCCGGCTGCATCATATTCTCGGACGAGTTGAACCACGCGTCGATGATCGCGGGAATCAAGAGCTCCGGTTGCGAGAAGCGGGTGTTCCGGCACAACGATCTCGAGCATCTCGAGGAGCTGCTCGCCGCCGAGGACCCGGACGTTCCAAAGCTGATCGCGTTCGAGAGCGTTTATTCGATGGACGCCGACATCGCGCCCATTTCGGCGATCTGCGATCTCGCTGAAAGCTACAACGCGCTCACCTACCTCGACGAGGTACACGCGGTCGGGATGTACGGCGATTCCGGCGGCGGAGTTTCCGAGCGCGACGGAGTTGCCTCACGCATCACGATCATCGAAGGCACGCTGGGCAAGGCGTTCGGCGTGATGGGCGGCTATATCGCGGCCGATAAGACGATCATCGACTGCATCCGCAGCTATGCGCCGGGATTCATCTTCACGACGTCGCTGTCGCCGGTGCTGGTCGCCGGTGCGCTCGCCAGCGTTCGCCACCTCAAGGCTTCGAACGAGGAGCGCCGGGCGCAGCAGGAATCCGCGGCGATGCTCAAGGCGAAGTTCGCCGCCGCTGGACTTCCGCAAATGCCAAGCGTGACTCACATAGTTCCGCTGCTCGTTGGCTGCCCGGTCAAGACCAAGAAGATCAGCGATATCCTGCTCGCCGAGTACGGACTCTACGTTCAGCCGATCAATTTCCCGACGGTCCCACGCGGAACCGAGCGCCTTCGCTTCACGCCGGGCCCTGCTCACACGCCCGAGATGATGGACGAGTTGGTCGAGGCGTTGGTCGAGATCTGGGGCCGGCTGGAGATCAGGAAGGCCGCCTAGCCATGAATATGGAGCAGGCCGTCGGCCGCCGCGAGGCTCAGCCCGGGGTGGGCGTCGAGCAGCAGCTCGTGTCGGCGGTCGATCGAGCCGAGCTCCGCCATCAGCCGTTCGATCACATCTACATGGGGGATGTGCTCGATGCCGGCTCGTATGAGGCACTGCTCGCGGGAATGCCGGAGCGTCGCTTCTATCACGACCTCATGCACCATGACGCAGTGCGCAAGGACGGCAGCAGCACGCGCCTCCGGATGTATCTCTATCCCGAGCTCGTCGGCCGCCTGCCCGAAGAGCAACGCCGGGTCTGGATGCCGGTCGCCCGAGCGCTCTGCTCCAAGGAGCTGGAGTTGGCGTTCAAGCGGAAGTTCCGCCGCTCGCTAGAGGATCGCTTCGGCAAGCCAGCCGAGAAGATAGGCGTCTATCCTATCCCGATCCTGCTGCGCGATCAGCCGGGATATCGAATCGGCATCCATAGCGACGTCAAAAAAAAGGCGATCACGGTTCAGTTCTACCTGCCGCGCGACGACAGCCAACGGCACATCGGCACCATCTTTCACGAGAGCAACAAAGGGGCCGGCGCCGAGAAAACGACGCAAATGCCGTTCATGCCATCGAGCGGCTATGCCTTTCCCGTGTCTCTCACGAAGAGCTGGCATAGCGCCGCAACGACTGCGCCGGACGACGGCGAGCGCGTATCGATGATGGTCACTTACTACGTCGCCGACAGCCTTGGCCGGCGGCTCTACTGGCTGGCGCGGCGGGCTTTACTGTCGCTGGGTATCCATTCGAGTCATTGACCAGCCGGAAGCCGCTCCCGCCGCTCCCGTGACATAGCCGCGCTCCCGCAAATGCCAGGCGATCAGCTCGCCGAAACGGTGGTGGCAAAAGCCGATTTCCATGAACCGCTGCATCAGGTCCATGTCCGGGCCCCTGTTTCCCTCGATGATGATCGGACCGCCTTCGGCAATCGCGATGTCCCAGCCGATCACGAGCCGGTCGGAAAAGAGCGCATGCGCGGCGAGCGCCAACGGGCCGACTTGGTGCCAGCAAGGCAGGCGAGTGCCCTCGATCCTCGCGCCGGTGTTCGGATGCTCGCTCACCCAGCCGAGCCGTGCGTCCGTGCCGAGATCGCTTGCCTTTCCAAGACGGCCATCGACCAGCGAGACGGCACAGGCGAGCCCCCCAGCATGGATGTTGTCCACGGTCCGATTCGCGCCGAATGACATTCTGAATACCGCTGCGACCAGCTCGGGAGTGCCCTGCTCGTTGATGATCGTCAGCGCGCGGACGGTGGGGGTCGCGCCGGAGGTCAGCGGCTCGAGCGCGGAGTGAGGCTTAATCCGTTTCTGAACGATGAGCGGGCGGCGCCTGGTCCGGAGGTGATCGACAAGCGCCCCGCCGCCGAGCTCCACCGTACCGTCCGACCAGCGTCGTGGCGCCACCCGGTCCCAACGTTCCGCTCCTTTGCCGCCGCAGCCGACGAGCGGCTTCACGAACAAATCGCAGTCCGGGAGAGCTGCTGCATCGGCGGCGCTTTCGTCAATCAGCAGTTCACAGGCGACGCAGCGGACGCCAGCCTCCTGGCATCGCTCGGCAAAGGCCTGCTTCTGACCGAGCGGTGAAGCCTCCCCGCCCTTCAGCATCGCGTAGATGCCGCGCTTGGTTTCGCAGCGCTGGAGGAACGTCGGAGCGCGGCTCCTCCCCTCACGGTGAAGCGACAGGATATAATACCAGGGACCGACAATGCCAGCCGAGCCGTAGAGCCAAAGCTGCTCGCCGAATTGAGCCAAAATGCCCTTTCGGTCGCGGCGGCGAATGGCTGGCCCATTGCGCGCCGTGAACCACAAGGCCGCGAGCGGAACCACGATCGGCGCCAGCGCAATTCCGGCGACGAGTTCGAACGCATCCCGAAAATTGTCCGGGCGCCAGAATCTGCGAGCAAATGCCCGGCGAATGTCTCTCGCGGCGAGAGTCGGAGCAGACCAGGCGCCATGGATCGCGATCGGCAGCCCGGCGATCGCATAAAGTGTCCGTTCCAGTTCTTCCGCCAGGCGACCAGAGACCGACATCAGATAGCGCTTGTCCTCTCTCCCGCGGGTTGCACTTATTCGGCGATCACTTCCAGTCCGCCTTGCCGTCATAACGAGCCAAGCGGTGGCGCGCCGCGGGATTGCAGGCTAGGTAGCGGGCATGCGCATCGCCCTCGCCGCCGACCACGCCGGCTATCTCCTCAAGGATGAGCTCGTCCGCTGGCTCCGTGAACTCGGGCACGAGGTCACCGACCTCGGAACCAACGGACCCGAAAGCGTCGATTATCCGATATATGGCGCCAAGCTCGCTTCATTCGTCGGACTCGGAAATGCGGAGCGCGGCATCGCTATTTGCGGGTCGGGCATCGGAATATCGATTTCGGTCAACCGAAACCTCGAATGCCGCTGTGCGCGTGTCGACGATCCGCTCTCAGCGCAGCTTGCCCGCGAGCATAATGATGCCAACGTCCTCGCGATGGGCGGCCGGCTGATCGGCACCGATATGGCGAAAGCCTGCGTCGAGGTGTTCCTCACCACCGACTTCGCCGGCGGCCGCCATCAACGGCGAGTCGACGAACTTTCAAAGCAATTGCAGGATAGCGACTGATGGCCACTGCCGCCGACCTCGACCGCGATATCAGTTACCGCGTGCCGCAAGGCTTTTTCACCAGCGGCTTGTCGGACAAGGACGCGGCGGTCGAGGACGCACTCCGCGCCGAGCTTCGCCGTGAGCAGACCCAAATCGAGCTGATTGCGTCGGAGAATATCGTCAGCAAGGCGGTGCTGGAGGCGCAGGGCTCGGTCCTCACCAACAAATATGCCGAGGGCTATCCCGGGCGCCGCTATTACCAGGGCTGTGCCCCTTCGGATGCCGTCGAGACGTTGGCCATCGAGCGCGCGAAGAAACTGTTTGGCTGCGGCTTTGCCAACGTCCAGCCGCACTCGGGCGCGCAGGCCAATGGCGCGGTGATGATGGCGCTCCTGAAGCCCGGCGACACGATCATGGGACTCAGCCTCGCCGCAGGCGGTCACCTCACGCACGGCGCGCCTCCGGCCCAATCCGGCAAATGGTTCAACGCGGTGCAGTACGGCGTTCGCCGCGACGATCACCTCGTCGATTTCGATGAGGTCGAACGGCTCGCGAAAGAGCATCGGCCCAAGCTGATCATCGCCGGCGGCTCGGCCTATCCGCGGCATTTCGACTTCGCCCGCTTCCGCGGGATCTGCGACGAGGTCGGCGCGATCTTCATGGTGGACATGGCCCATTTCGCAGGACTGGTCGCGGCTGGCGAGCACCCCACCCCCTTCGGCTACGCACATGTCGTGACCACCACGACTCACAAGACATTGCGCGGCCCGCGCGGCGGCATGGTGCTGACCGA
>Ga0134128_10012264_pt1 | contig 10223 bp, 10 predicted proteins | sample KB31754_FD_96462 | JGI IMG/M metagenome (GOLD analysis project Ga0134128, IMG submission 96462) | Terrestrial soil microbial communities with excess Nitrogen fertilizer from Kellogg Biological Station, Michigan, USA - KB3-175-4 | ecosystem: Environmental > Terrestrial > Soil > Unclassified ...
AATCGAAGTTCAGCGAAGGAACGACCGTGCCGTGGACCGGTGGGATTGGCGGCAAGGGCAATGAGGGCGTTGCCGGCTACGTCAACCAGATCCCTTATTCGATCGGCTATGTCGAATATGCCTACGTGCTTCAGAACCACATGGTTTACACCCTGATGCAGAATGCGGCCGGCAAGTTCGTTACGCCGAGCGCAAAGAGCTTCGCGGCGGCCGCGGCGACTGCCGACTGGTCGCACGCCAGGGATTTCAATCTGGTGATGACCAATGCCCCGGGCGCGAACTCCTATCCGATCGCCGCTTCCACCTTTGTGCTGATGTACAAGCAGCCGAAGAATGCGGCGAACAGCCAGCAGGCGCGCAAGTTCTTCGGATGGGCCTTGAGTAAGGGTCAGCCGCAGGCACTGAGCCTGGATTATGTGCCTTTACCTATGCGCCTGGTGAAGATGATCCAGGGCTACGTCGGATCGAACATCAAATAAGCTGGTCCAACCGAGTTTACTGGGGAACGGCCCGCCGGCTTCGGCGGGCCGTTTTCGTTGGCAATCGACTCAGTCAGGAGCGCCGGCGTTCTTTGCGCCGCTTCGTGGGCTGTTCGACCAGCCGCTCGCCGGTCGCGGCATAGAAGACCATCTCGGCGATGTTCGTCGCATGGTCGCCGACCCGCTCCAGGTTCTTGGCGACAAAGAGGAGATGCGCGCAGTGGCCGATGTTCTGCGGGTTCTCCATCATGAACGTGAGAAGGGTGCGGAACACCGAATCGTAGAAGTCGTCGACGGCCTGATCGCGCCGGCACACGTCCTGCGCGGCGGCGGCATCGCGCTCGACGAACGCCACGAGGATATCGTGCACCATATTCGTCGCCATGCGAGCCATTTCGACCAGCACCGAGACCGGCTCGATGTCGCCAACGTCTTCGAGAAGCGGGACGCGCTTCGCGATGTTCTTCCCGTAATCGCCGATACGCTCGACCACCGCGGAGATTTTCAGCGCGGCGACCACGTCCCGCAGATCGCCGGCCATCGGAGCGCGAAGCGCAATGATCTCCACCGCCCGGTTCTCGGTCTCGAGATCGAGCGCATCGAGCATGCGGTCAGCATCGACCACCCGCGCCGCTCCATCCGGATCCTGCTCGATCAGCGAGCGCATCGCCTCGCGGATGGAATGCTCGGCATGGCTGCCCATTTTGATGACCAATTGCCGAAGCTGGTCGAGGTCCTCGTCGAACGCTTTCAGCGTATGTTCTCGGCTCTGTTGCTGCATTCCCTGGACTCCGATCAGCCGTAACGGCCGGTGATGTAGTCGCGAGTGCGCTGTTCACGCGGATTCGTGAAAATATCGCTGGTCCGTTCGAATTCGACGAGCTCACCAAGGTGGAAAAACGCCGTCTGCTGCGACACGCGCGCGGCCTGCTGCATGTTGTGCGTGACGATCACGATCGTGAACTGCTCGCGTAACTCGTGGATCAATTCCTCGATCTTCGCCGTCGAGATGGGATCGAGCGCCGACGTGGCTTCATCGAGCAGGAGGATTTCGGGCCGAACCGCGATCGTGCGTGCGATGCACAGCCGCTGCTGCTGCCCGCCCGAAAGGCCGAGGGCACTGTGCGACAGCTTGTCCTTCACTTCGTCCCACAGCGCCGCCTGACGGAGCGCAGCCTCTACGCGGTCGTCAATCTCCGACCTGGACAGCCGCTCATAATAAGAGAGGCCGAACGCCACGTTCGAGCGGATCGAGGAAGCGAACGGAGTCGGCTTCTGGAACACCATCCCGACCAGCCGCCTGAGATCCGAAAGAGCATATCGGCGATCAAGGATGTTGCGGCCGTCAATCGCGATCGAACCCGCCGCATATTGATCGGGATAAAGCTCGTAGATGCGGTTGATCGTCCTCAGCAGCGTTGACTTGCCGCAGCCGGAGGGTCCGATGATCGCCGTAACGCTGTTGGCGGGGATCGCCATGCTGACGTCCCGAAGCGCATGGCCCTTCCCGTAATAGAAATCGAGGTCGGTGATATCGATCTTCACCGGCCCGGCCGTGTTCGGCGTATCTGGGACCGCGATTCGCAGCGCGGTGGTGGCGTCGTTCATTTGGAAGCTCCTCTGCGCGCCAGGAAGCGCACCAGCAGGTTGAGCAAGAGGACGAAGACGGTGAGGACGAAGGCTCCGGCCCAGGCGAGCTCGTGCCATTCGTCATAGGGACTCATCGCATATTGGAAGATGACCACAGGCACGTTGGCGAGCGGAGCATTGAGGCTCGCACTCCAGAACTGATTGTTGAGCGCCGTGAACAGCAGCGGCGCCGTCTCGCCCGCGATGCGCGCGACGCCGAGCAGGATCCCGGTGAGAATCGCGCTCATGGCCGCCTTGTAGAGGATTTGCCACGTGACCCGCCACCTTGGCATGCCGAGCGCGAAGGCGGCCTCGCGCATCTGATTCGGCACCAGCCGTAGCGCTTCGTCGGTGGTGCGAACGACCACCGGCAGGAGGATCATCGCGAGCGCCAGCGCTCCGGCATAGCCCGAGAAGTGGCCGGACGGGCGGACGACCAGCTCATAAACAAAGAGGCCGAGCACGATCGACGGTGCGCTGAGCAGGATGTCGTTGATGAAGCTGACGACCGCCGCGAGCCGCGAGTAGCGCCCCTGTTCGGCGAGAAACGTCCCCGCGGCTACGCCGATCGGAGCACCGATGACGAGACCGAGAAGAATCATGACCGCGCTGCCGTAAAGCGCATTGAGGAGACCGCCCGCCGAGCCCGGCGGAGGAGTCATTTGTGTGAAGAGCGCGGGCGTGAGCGCCTTCGCTCCTTCGATGAGGGTCGTCCACAGGATCCAGAACAACCAGACGAGTCCGAAAGCCGTCGCGAGCGTCGCGAAGGCGAACGCGGCGATATCGGCCGCGCGGCGGCGGAGCGGGATCGCCATGTTAGTGAGTCCGTCCGAGCTGCCGATTGACCCGCAGAAGCAGGAGCTTCGCGATGGTCAGCACGATCAGCGTAACGACGAACAGAAGGAAGCCGAGCGCGATCAGCGAGGAGCGATAGAGGTCGGTATCCGCCTCTGTGAACTCGTTGGCGATCGCCGCCGCGATGGAATTGCTCGGCATCAGCAGCGAGATCGAGAGATCGTGCGCGTTGCCGAGCACGAAGGTCACCGCCATCGTCTCGCCAAGTGCACGTCCGAGCCCGAGGAAGATCGCTCCGATCATCGCCGAGCGCGTATAGGGCAGGGTCACCCGGCTAAGGATTTCCCATCGGGTCGACCCCAGCGCGACCGCGGATTCCTTGAGCGCAGTGGGAACTGCGCTGAACACCTCCCGCGCCACCGAGGAGATGAACGGAATGACCATGATGCCGAGCACGATTCCGGCGGTCAGCACCCCAATGCCGATTGGCGGACCGGTGAACAGTGCGCCGACCAGCGGCAGCGCACCAAGCCTGGAACTGAGCCACGGCTCGACGTGGGCGGCCATGAACGGGGCGAAGACGAACAGTCCCCACATTCCGTAAATGATGCTCGGAATGGCGGCGAGCAGCTCGATCGCGACGGCGATCGGCCCGCGAGTCCAGCGCGGCGCGATGTCCGTCAGGAAAAGCGCAATGCCGATGCTGACGGGAACGGCAATGATCAGCGCGATACCCGAGGTGACCAGCGTGCCGACAATCGGAACGAAGGCGCCGAAATGGCCACCGACGGCATCCCACTCGCTGCTGGTGATGAAGCGCCAGCCGAACGTCTCGAACGCGAGCCGTCCACCCCACGCCATCGACGCTGCCGCCGCACCGAGCAGGATCAGCACGAGCCATGCCGCGCCGACCGTGACCAGTCCGAAGACGCGATCGGCGCCGGCACCGCTTCGCACGACGCGAGCGGGCGCCACCTCCGGCTCATGGGCGAAGGTCGCGTTCACTTCACGTTGGCGGCGATATAGCTTTCGATCTGCTGGACGAGGTCCGCCGGCAGCGGGACGTAGTCGAGCTTGTTCGCCTGGTTCTGCCCCTTCTCAAGGGCATGTTTGAAGAACGCCACCGCTGCATCGGACTTCGACTTGTTCTTCGGCTGCTTGGGCAGGAGGATGAACGTGCTCGCCGCAATCGGATAGCCTTGCGCTCCCGGCGCATTGGTCATCACTAGGTTGAAGTCCTGCGCGTTCTTCCAGTCGGCGGTTGCGGCCGCAGCGGCGAATGTCGAAGCGCTCGGAGCAATGAAATTCCCGGCCGCGTTCTGCAGCAGCGCGAATGTCATGTGGTTCTGCATGACGTAGGCATATTCAACATAGCCGAGCGAATTCGGCAGCTGCTTGACATATGCTGCGACGCCTTCGTTGCCTTTGCCGCCGACGCCTCCGACCCAGGCGACGGTCTTGCCCTCGCCCGGACCGCTCTTCCATGCGGGGCTCACCTGACTGAGGTAATGGGTGAAGTTGAAGGTGGTGCCCGATCCGTCGGACCGGTGGACTGTCGCAATCGCCGCATTCGGGAGAGCCACGCCGGGGTTGATCTTGACGATCGACGGATCATTCCAGTTCTTGATCCTGCCCTGGTAGATATCGGCAAGGATCGGGCCGGTGAGCCTGAGCTTGCCGGCGTCGAGGCCGGGAATGTTCACGACAGGGACGATTCCGCCGACGATCACCGGGAACTGCGCCAGATCGTTTTTGGCAAGCTCGTCCGACTTCAGCGGCTGATCCGTAGCGCCGAAATCGACCGTGCCGGCCTCGACCTGCGAGATGCCACCGCCCGATCCGATCGACTGATAGTTCACGCTGGTGCCGGTCTCAGTCTTGTAATCGGCCGCCCAGGCGGAGAGGACCGGATAGACGAATGTCGAGCCCGCGCCGGTGATTTGCTGCCCTGAGGAGCCCTGGCCCGCCTTGTTGCCCGCCTGGGTGCCGCAGCCGGCGGTCAGTAATGCCGCAGCCAGCGCGACCATGGTACTCGTTTTCACGCATTCCTCCGTGGGTGTTTGAAATGCGTGTTAGGACGGCTCGGCGGCTGAACGATTACGCCGCTATTTCATTTTTATGACAGGGTCTCAGGCTTCGGCGTCGAGCGAGTAGCCGGCGGAGCGGACGGTGCGGATCACGTCCGGTTTGTGCCCTTCGTTCAAGGCCTTCCGGAGTCGCCGAATGTGAACGTCGACCGTTCGGGCGTCGATGTCGGGGTCGTGGCCCCAGACTGCGTCGAGCAGCCGTTCGCGCGAGAATACGCGGCCGGGCTGCTCCATCAAATGCCGGAGCAGCCGGAACTCGGTCGGGCCGAGCTGGACCGCCTGCCCGTCGCGGCGGACTCGATGGGCGTCGACGTCCATTTCGATGTCGCCGAACACCAGCTGCTCGCCGGCGAGCGCTGGACGAATTCGGCGGAGCACCGCGCCGACGCGGGCGATCAGCTCGCGCGGGCTGAACGGCTTGGTCACATAATCGTCGGCGCCGGTCTCGAGCCCGCGAATCCGATCGCTCTCCTCACCGCGCGCGGTCAGCATGATGATCGGCACCTGCGCCGTCGAGCTCCTGCGGCGCAGCCGGCGGCAGACCTCGATCCCGGTAACTCCCTCGATCATCCAGTCGAGGATCACGAGATCGGGCGTTCGCTCCTCCGCAAGCAGCAGAGCCTCGTCCCCGTCAGCGGTGCGGACAATATCGTAGCCTTCCCGGGTGAAATGCCAGGTCAACAGGTCGGCGAGGGCTCGATCGTCTTCGACGAGCAGGAGCGTCGGCTTGGTCACGGCGAGCTTCTCCTAGCCAGCCTGCATGACACTTTTATGAAACCGCCACGGGCAGGAGCACGTGGACGCTCGTGCCCTTTCCGAGCTGGCTTTCGATGTTGAGGCGCCCACGGTGCCGCTCGACGATATGCTTGACGATCGAGAGGCCGAGACCGGTGCCCCCAAGCGAACGGCTTCGACTGTTGTCGATCCGATAGAAGCGCTCTGTCACCCGCTGGACATGTTCCGGGGCGATGCCTTCGCCTTCATCACTGACGATGAGGTGCACCATCGCTCCTTCTGCGTAAGCAGCGATGCTGACCGGCGTGCCCGGTTCTCCATAGCGAAGAGCATTCATCACCAGATTGTCGAGCAACTGAAGGATCTGGCTTCCGTCGGCCGCGACTTCGGGAAGGTCCGCCTCGACATCCCGCACCAGGGCCGAGCCGCGCTCTTCGGCGATCCGTCGCGCGCTTTCGATCGTGTGATCGATGAGCGGATGGAGCGCCACGGCGTCCGTTGGCGCGGTGAACTTTTCCGCCTCGATCCGGGAAAGCGAAATGAGGTCCTCGACGACGCGCTGCATCCGCCGCGCCTCGTCGTGGACAACGGCCAGGAATCGCTCGCGGGTCTCGGGATCGATTTCGTCGGCGCGCTCGCGCAACGTCTCGGCATAACCAATCAGCGTTGCCAGAGGCGTCCTGAGCTCGTGGCTCGCATTGGCGACGAAATCGACGCGCATCTGCTCGGCGGCGCGTGATTCGCTCCGATCCAGAAAGCGGATCAGGTACGCGCCATCCGGAAGCTGCGCCGTTCGCATCAGCCAGGACCGGCGCGAACCGTCAAGGCCGGTCAACTCGACGTCTTCCGATTCGTCTCCGCCCCCCCGCTCCAAGGCCTCGAGCGCCGCCGGATGCGAGATCACGCGATCCAAGGTCGCGCCTTCGATACGCTTGCCAAGCAGCGCGCGGGCAGCGGCGTTGGCACACTGCACGCGCCAGTCGGCAGCGATGAGCGCGGCTTCGCTCAACCCCTCGAGTAACGCCGGCCTGTCCAGGATCGTGTCCGCCATCACGCACGCGATTAGCAGCTTCGACCAGCCAACGATAAGCCCGACTTGTGGGCCGGCCGCCAGATTTTGGAGCTGCGAGGTGGCAAATGCCTCTATGGCCGCTTCCAAAGGAGACAAAATCGATGACCAGGTTCGAAGCATTCGCGAAACTGCACGTGCCCGGCGATCCGCTGGTGCTGTTCAACGCCTGGGACGCGGGGAGCGCCGATGCAGTCGCCAAGTCGGGTGCCAAGGCGATCGCCACCGGCAGTGCATCAGTCGCGGCAGCCAACGGCTTCGGCGATGGCGAGAAAGCGCCGCTGGAGTTCGCGCTGGGGAATGCGGAGCGCATCGCACGGGCGGTCGAGCTCCCGGTCACGATCGACTTCGAGGGTGCCTATGCGAGCGATCCCGAATCCGTCGAAAGCAATCTCGAGCGCTTGAAATCGACGGGCGCGGTTGGCTGCAACTTGGAGGACCAGGTGGTCGGGACGGACCGGCTCTATTCGGTCGCCGACCAGGCAGCGCGGGTCGCCGCCGCACGCCGCGGCGCGGGCGTGGACTTCTTCATCAATGCGCGAACAGACCTGTTCCTCAAGACGCCGAAGGAGATTCATGACGAAGCGATGGTCGAGCAGGCCCTGGAGCGCGCGAGGGCCTATGCCGACGCCGGCGCGAGCGGTTTCTTCGTTCCAGGATTGTCAGACCTGAAGCTTCTGGAGCAGGTTTGTGCTGCTTCGCCGCTGCCGGTGAACTTCATGGCGTTCCCGAACTGCCCGCTCAACACCGATGTTGCCGCCGCGGGCGTTGCACGGATCAGCCACGGTCCCTTCCCGCACCGAGCCCTGATGGCGAAATTGACCGAATTGGCCCGCTCGGCGCTCTAGGCGCGGCCGAAGCGCCACCAGGGCAGGCGCGGGCCCGACTTCAACACCGTCCTGCGGAATAGCTTCGCGCCGAAGCGGAGGATCAACGCGACCCACAAGGCCTGCCACAGGATTGCGACGACGTGCGGCCACCAGGCCGGCTCCTCGGCGGCGCGGGCGAGCATCGTCAGCGGCGACGACAACGGGAACGCCGCGGCGGCCAAAGCGATCGGCGAGTTCAACGCGTTGATCGCGGTCGCCGCGAAGGCGAAGATTAGCATCTGCGCGAAGGTCACGGGCAGCGACATGGTCTGCACCTCGCGGGCGGTCGACGCCTGTGCTCCAATCATCAGGAACGCGGCGCCGAACAGGAGATAGTTCATCCCGAAATAGATGACCCCGAGCGCGAGGAACCCCGGCCAGCCGACTGCGGGAGTCGGCAGCGACTGGAGGCCGCCGTGCTTCACCATCTGGAGAAGGAGCGCGCCGGCGCCGACCCAGACGACCAGCGCGAGGACCGAGGCTGCGAGCATCGCGAAGAGCTTGCCGACGAACATCGCATCGATCCGCATGGCGGCGGCGATCACCTCGATGATCTTGTTCGATTTCTCCTCGATCAACTGCGACATGACCATCGTCGACAGCATCAGCGTCAGGAAGAACAGCACGGCCTGCGAAATCATGGCGGTATTCGCGCGGTCCGCCTGCAGCGATCCGGACGAGACGTGGACGTCGGTCACGGGAATGTCCGGCGCCTCCTCGACATTTCCGGCCCGCGCATCGGCGATCATCAGCTTGAGCTGGCCGACGGTGCCCGGGTCGCTAAGCGCGCCGACCAGCCGCGGGTGATCGAGCCCGCCGCTCAGCACGGCCCGGATGGGGGGATGCTGGCTTGAGAGCAGGCGCTTTTGCTGTTCCGCGAGGTCCGGCTCGGGCGAAAAGCCGACGATCTTCACCATCGACTGGTCGCCGATCGCCGATGTCATCTGATCGCGCGCGGCTTCGAGTTGTTCGAACTCCGCCTTGGGAGCGACGACGGCGACCACCGGACGCTCCGCCTGTCCCGCGACACGCGTCGTGATGCCGCCGAACAGTCCGCCCATCGCTGCCGGAAACAAAGGCGCGAGCAGGAAGAAGATGAAGGTCTTGGACAGCACGGTCGCCGAAAAATCGCGACGGGCGACCACGAAGGCAGAGCGGAGAAAGCGCATCATTGGACTTTCTCCTGCGCCATTTCCGCGGCGGCTTTGTCCCCGGCGATCGCCACGAACGCGTCATGCAGGCCGGGCCGTTCGATCGCCAGCGTCTCTATCCCCGCTCCGCCGTCGATCAGTGCCTTGAGCAAGGGCTCGGGTCCGCCCTCGGGCAACTCGAACACCCATTCGTCGCCTTCACGACGGGCGCTTGACGGAATTGCCGACCGCCACGGACCGTCGGTTGCCCGGGTGCGCAGGCGCACAATCGGTCGAAGCCGTGAACGCGCCTCGTCGACACCGCCATCGAACACGACCTTCCCCTTGGCGATGATCGCCACCTGCTCGCACAGCCGCTCGGCATGCGCGATGACGTGCGTCGAAAAGATCACGGTCACCCCGGCGCGGGTCTCTCGCCGGATCAGCTCCTCGAGCCGGGCCTGGTTGATTGCATCGAGGCCGGCGAATGGCTCGTCGAGAACGATCAGCCGGGGCTTGTGGATGATGGTCCCCAGCAGCTGGACGATCTGCGCCATGCCCTTGGACAAGGTGCGGATCGGCTTTTTGCCCCAGTCGGGAAGATTGTGCTCGGCGAGCAAAGCATCGGCGCGCCGCCGTCCTTCGGCCAGCGGAAGGCCGCGCAGAGCGCCCATGAAGGCGATCGCCTCGCGCGCGTGCATCGCCGGGTAGAGCCCGCGCTCCTCCGGCAGATAGCCGATCTCCGGAGCGGCATCGAGCGGCCGGTCGCGGCCAAGCACCAGCCGTGTGCCGCTGGACGGATCGATGATCCCAAGCAGCATCCGCAAGGTGGTCGTCTTGCCCGCTCCGTTCGGGCCGAGCAGGCCGTAAATCGATCCGGTCGGTACGCGCAGGCTGACCCCGTCGACGGCGCGGGTCTCGCCGAAGTCCTTGACGAGGTCGGTCGCTTCTACTGCAAATCGTTCGTCCCCGGACTTGATCGGAGGTTGTCGAAGCACTGTTTTTTCTTGGAGATTCAAGCGGAGTCCTTCGACAGGCCCAGGGCGAACGGGTAAGTGCGCGCCCGTGCATAAGGGCCAAAGCCTTGAGGAAGCAATAAGAACGGAGGCGCAGCGGCTCGGTTTCGCCGCTTGCGGCCTCACGCGCGCCAATGCGGCTGACTCGGCCGGGCTTGAGCTCAGGAAATGGCTCGAGGCGGGCCACCACGGGACGATGGGCTGGATGGAGACTCGGGCGCATCACCGCGTCTCGCCGCTTGCGCTATGGCCGGAAGCGAAATCAGCGATTGCGCTGGGTATGAGCTATGCGCCGGCCACCGATCCGCTGGCGCTCGGCCGACGACCCGATCTCGGTCGCATCTCGGTCTATGCGCAGGGCGGCGACTATCACAAGACGGTGAAGAAGGCGCTGAAGGCCCTCGCCCGCTTTAT
>Ga0134128_10012265_pt1 | contig 10223 bp, 10 predicted proteins | sample KB31754_FD_96462 | JGI IMG/M metagenome (GOLD analysis project Ga0134128, IMG submission 96462) | Terrestrial soil microbial communities with excess Nitrogen fertilizer from Kellogg Biological Station, Michigan, USA - KB3-175-4 | ecosystem: Environmental > Terrestrial > Soil > Unclassified ...
ATGTCGTCGCACTCGTCGATGGTGCGCGCCTCGCGCGCGATGAGCGGCGCCAGCCCGCCGGTGCCGACGACGCGCGGCGCGAAGTCGATCTCGCCGCGGATCCGCCCGACGATGGCGTCGACCAACCCGGCATAGCCGAAGACCAGCCCGGCCTGCATGCTGGCCACGGTGTTGCGGCCGATCACCGAGGCGGGGCGGGCGATCTCCACCCGCGGCAGCTTGGCGGTCGCCTGGTAGAGGGCGTCGGCCGAGACCGAGAGGCCCGGCGCGATCACGCCCCCCGCGTACTCGCCGCGCGCGGTGACGACGTCGAAGGTGGTGGCGGTGCCGAAGTCGACCACGATCGCCCCCTGCGGCCAGCGTTCGTAGGCGGCCACGGCGTTGACGATACGGTCGGCGCCGACCTCGCGGGGGTTCTCGTACAGCACGGGCACGCCGGTTTTGATGCCGGGGCCGACGATCAGTGGCTCGATTTCCAGGTGGCGGCGGCAGAGCTGGGCCAGCGGCGCGAGCGCCGGCGGGACCACCGAGGAGATGGCCACCGCCGTGACGGCGTCGAGATCGAGCGACGCGCGGCGGAAGAGCTCGCCCAGGAGCGCGGCGTACTCGTCGGCGGTCCGCCCGCTGCGGGTCTCCAATCGCCAGTCGGCCCGCAGCGTCCAGGCGGGGCCGCCGCCCCGCTGGAAGAGCCCCAGCGACACGTTGGTGTTCCCCACGTCGATGGCGAGCAACAGCGCGGCCTCGGACGGCGACGCGGGACCTGCGGACATCGCTCTAGGGTAACATGCCGGTCCATGCCGCCCCGCTCCGCGCGCCAGCGACGCCGCTGGCTCACCACCTTCGCGGCGCTGGCGGGGTTCGCGCTGGCGGTGTTCGGGGCGTTCTGGCTGGTCGATTACTTCTTGATCGACGCCACCACCGCCCACCACAAGCAGGGGCCGCTCGGGCAGCTGTTCGACTTCGACCCCCAGACGATGCAGAACGCGCTCGGCAGCCTGTCGCAGGTGGTCGCCTCGGTGCTCGGCATCGCCATCACCGTCGTCTCCATCGTCGTGCAGCTGGCGGCGACGCGCTACACCTCGCGGGTCGCCGACCTGTTCTTCCGCGACAAGATCAACATCGGCGTGATGGGCTTCTTCGTCATCGCCTGCGTCGAGGCGGTGTGGGTCAGCTTCACCGTGCGCACGGACTTCGTCCCTCAGGCGACCGTCGCCGCCACGGTGCTGATGTCCTCGGGCAGCCTGCTCATCCTGGTCCCGTACTTCGCCTACGTGTTCGACTTCCTCGATCCCGAGAAGGTGATTGCCCGCATCGGGGTGCAGACGCTGGAGCGGGCGACGGCGCGCGACGCGCGGGCGAGCGGGCCTGGCGATGGTCATACTTTCACCGCCCGCCAGGCCCAGGCGGTGAGCGGCCTCGCGCACCTGGCCGACATCGCGGTGAACGCGCTCGGCCAGAAGGACAAGGTGATCGCCTCTGACGCTTCGGCGGCCATGCGGCGCCTCCTGGTCGACTACCAGAGCCGCAAGGCGGAGCTGGAGAGCGAATGGTTCGCCATCGGCGCCCCGCTGCGGGCTGACCCCGACTTCGTGGCGCTGGCCGACGAGTCGCTGGAGGACCTGGGGCGCCAGCGCACCTGGCTCGAGTGGAAGGGGCTGCGACAGATCCGCGAGGTGTTCGGCGCCGCGCTCGACAGCATGCCCGAGATGGCGCACGTGGTGGCCATCGACACCCGCTACGTCGGTGAGGCGGCGCTCGGCGCCGGCCACCGCGAGGTGTTCGCGCTGGTGGTGAAGTTCATGAACACCTACCTGCGCGCCGCGCTCAACGGCAAGGACGTGCGGACGGCGTACAACGTCCTCAACCAGTACCGCCAGCTGGCCGAGGCGCTGCTGGCGCCGGAGGCGGACGCGAAGATCTTTGATTGGGCGGAGGCGACCGTCATCGAGATCGCCGGCCACTTCAAGTACTACGCGCGGCTGGCGCACGCGGGCGGCATGGGCTTCGTGACCGAGACGGCGGCCTACGATCTCTGCGCGCTCTGCGAGATGGCGAGCGCGCGCCGCTCGCCCGCGCACGATCGGCTGCTGGCGATCTTCCTGGAGATCGACGACCGCGCCGAGGAGCGGGCACTGCGCGGCGTGCGCAAGGCGCAGGCCAAGCTCGCCTCGTTCTACCTGGTGAACGGCGAGACCTCGCGGGCGCAGGCGATCTTCGACGACATGAAGAACGAGTCGCCCGAGCGGCTTCGCTCGATCCGCGACGAGATGTTGGCCATCACCTCCAAGGACTTCTGGGAGGTGGTCGACCGCGGCACCAACTTCGACTACGTCTCCGACGCCCGCAAGGACAAGCTGCGCCACTTCTTCGGCCAGTTCTCGGCGCTGGCCGTACCCGCCGCCGAGTAGCGGGAGTCGCGCTACGGCGTCGGGAGGAGCGGCGCCTGCGCGAGCCGCGCGACCTCCTGCCCGACCAGCGCGCGCGAATAGATGGCGATTTCGTCGACTTCGCCCGTGAGCGGGAAGGTGGGGTTGAGCTCCGCCGAGCGCCCCACGTAGAGCGTCGAGCTTCCGGGGAGGATGGCACTCGTCGTCGCCGTCATCTTGACGGCCACGCCATTCACGTAGAGGGTCAGCGTCGAGGCCTCGCCGTCGACGACCGCGGCGAGGTGAACCCAGCTCGCCGGCACGAAGCAGGTGTTGCAGGAGGCGGACGCGTAGCCCTGCGGGCCCCCCGGCGAGAAGAAGTGAAACTCGTAACCCTCGTTCCCCGGACCAAACGTGGCGTAGAGGGCCCAGCCGCCTCCGGGGCTGTCCGTGCTGACGATGTTCGCGATCGGCGCGGCGATCGCGTAGGGCTCGATGAAGACCCAGGCCGAGACGCTGTAGCTGGCCGTCGCGGCTGGAAAGCCCCCGGCGCTCAGGTAGTCGGGGCCCGAGAACTGCAGGGCCGACCCGAACTGGCCCGGGACCCACATCGGTCCGGCGATGATGCCGTTGTGGCCGTTCCCGGATTCGTCGTCCGCCAGCGTGCCGTTCCCCTCGTCGAGCGGCCAGTAAGCGACCAGGCCGTTCGTGAGCGTGCCCGACGAGAGCGTCGCGACCTCGAGCGGCCCCGGCGAGCACCCGGCGGCGGCCAGCAGACCGGTGGCGATGCCGGCCATCGCCGAGAGGCGCCAGGCTCGCCCCATCAGATCCCTCCCAGCAGCGTGACGCTGCCGAGCAGCGACGGGCGCCCGGCGCGGGCGATCTCGTTGTCGAAGAACCGAATCGACGGGTACGGCTGGGCGACGAGCGCGTGGACTTCGACCCCCAGCTCGAATCGGTGGCGGCGCAGCGGCACGCGCACGCCGACGCCGACATCGGCTGCGGCGGACCAGCGCGCGCCGCTCACCGCTTCGTAGGGGGCCGATTCGTGGCTGTCGGCGGCCAGTCGCAGGGCTCCGCCGCCCAGCGACACGATTGGTTCGATCCGCCGGTCGCGCCGAAAGCGCGCGATCAGCTCGGCGAGCAGCACCGTCTGCGAGACGCCGACGTAACCCTGGGGCGTGTTCACGCGCGCCGCGGTCCCCAGGCCGGCGAAGGTGATCCGCCCGCAGAGCCGCCGTCCGAACGCCCGTTCGATGCGCGCGATCGAGAGGATGGCGTTCCAAGGACCTTGGATCGCGTCGGCCGTGCCGCCGCCTGCCTCGACCGCCCAGGTCCAGTCGGCCTCCTCCAACGTCTCGGTGGCGAAGCGCTCCACCAGCGGCGCGGGGGGCGGCGCCTCGGCGCTGGAGGGCGGCGTGGCGATCGCCAGCTCGAGGAAGCTCGCGCGCAGAAGCTCGACGGCGCGCACGGAGAGCACCTCCGCCACGCGTGGCGCATCGGTCGCGCCGGCGTTCACCTTTCGCACCACCGTCTTGCCAGTGACCCGATCGATGACCCACAGATCGGCGTTGGCGGGATCGGCGCTGGCCACCACGGCCACCAGCGCGGTCGCCGCTCCGGAGGAAGCGGGCGCCAGCTTCTCCAGCGACCCGCGTACGTCCGCCCCCAGCGCCGTCTCGACGACCTCGGCGGCGAACCCGGCCGCCACCAGCTCGCCCCGCAGCCGCACCAGCGCTTCGGTCACCGCCGCCGGCGCGGCGGGCGGGCGCACCAGGATCACTTTGGGCGGGGGGAGCGGCGCCGCAGCGCCGCGGGCGCTCGCTGTCTCGGTCAACAGAGCGGCGACCACGACCAGCCACGCCAGGTTGCGGCGGCCGCGCGCGGTCACCGGGCTTGGGCGCGCAGCGCCTCGGCGGCGCCGGCGTAGCTGCCGTGCGGGAACCGGCGGACGTACTCGTCGGCCACGGTGCGCGCCGTGGTCACCCCGTAGAGATCGCGCATCGCCACCATCTTGCGCCCCAGCGCCTCGGCGGCGTAAGAGCCGCTCGGCGCCTCGCCGAGGTAGCGGTCGTACCAGCGCAGCGCGTGAACCAGGCCCGCGCCGTCGTTCTCGTCGAGCCGACCCAGGAAGAAGGCGGCGTCCGCGGCGCGGGGCGAGCCGTGGAAGCGGCGGCGCTGGGCCTCCAGCGCCCGGCGGGCCAGATCGTCGCGGCGCTGGTAGCGGGCGGCGTCGGCCAGCGCGGCCAGGTCGTCGGAGCTCGCCGCCCGAAGCGCGCGCGGCAGATCGCGCGCGGCCTCCTCGACGATGGCGGCGAAGTCGCCCGCCGCCAGCGCCGATGGCCAGCTGCGGGCCACGTGCGCCGCGTGCGCGGCTGCTTTCACGGGCGCCGGCGCGGGGGCTGCCTCGGCGGGCGCAGGTGCCGCCAGCGCGGGTGGCGGCGCGACCTCGACCCCGGGCGCCGCCAGCGTGGTGTCGCTCTCGGCCAGGTCGCTGGCGCGATCGTCGATGGCGCGCAGGAGCACGCGCGACTGGCGCATCGCCACGGTGAGCCGCTGGCCGGCGCGCATGGCGATGGGGCCGCCGGTCACCGGTCCCTCGACCGAGATCGATCCCCGCTCGAGCTTCACGTCGAGCCGGCTGGTCGCCTCGTTCCAGGCCGCGGTGAACACCGTGCCGTGGACGTGAATGACGAACGGCCCGGCGTCGACCGTCCAGCGCGCCCGCGGCTTCGGTACCACGTTCACCGAAGCGGTCCCGTCGCTGATGGCGACGTGCGCCCCGCGCCCGTCGACGCCGGCCAGCCGGCCGTGGGTCCCGCGCGCGAGGGCGATCACCGTGCCGTCGGCGAAGTGGAGCGCCGGCTCGAGGCCGGTGCCCGCTTCGATGCGCCCGTCGGAGGCGAGCGCGCCCCCTTCGACCTGGTAGGCGAGCGGTGGGCCGTCGCCGCGATGGAGCACGCGGGGGCCGAGCAGGACCGCTGCGAACCCCACCGCCGTGGCGGTCGAGAGCGCCAGCGACCAGACGATTCGCCGCCGGCGCTGCGCCAGCCGCGCGCGGAGAAGGTCGCGCCCACGCGCCTGCTCGCCAGGCGAAAGCTGACCGAGGCTCCTGCGGGCCAGCGCCGTCAGCGCCGCCGCGCGCGGCCCGAGCTCGCCGTCCCCCTGCTGGCCGCCATGGCGATCGCTGGTCACAGCGGCGACCTCCGCTTGCCGGTTTCCGATCGCTTTGGGGGCCGCAGCTGGGCGTCGGCGTCGACCAGCTCGGACAGGCGCGTCGAGGCGTGGCGCAAGGTCCGCTTCACCGTCGCCAGGGAGATCTCCATCGCCTCGGCGACCTCTTCCAACGTCATCCCCTCGACGTGCCTCAGGACCAGCACCAACCGCTCGCGCGTCGAGAGTAGATTGAGGAGGCTGTAGAGCCTCCTCAGCGCGTAACGGTTGTCGACGTTCATGAACAGCAGCTGATCGTCCGGGATGTCCCCGGTCTCGGACAGCGTGAGCCAGCGCCGCGCGCGGCGGCGCCGCAGCTCCCACTTGACGATCCGGACCGCGAACGAGACGACGAAGCTGCGCAGCGCCTCCGGCTTGCGGAGCAGGCGGATGCGCGAGAACAGCCGGTAGAAGATCTCCTGGGTGACGTCCTCGACCTCGGCATCGGGCCCGAGCGCCCGGCTGACGATCCCGTGGACGAGGGGCGCATAGCGATCCCAGGCCAGCTCGGCGGCGCGGGGCTCGCCCGCGATGAGCGCCCGCGCCAGCTCCGCCTCTTCCAGAGGCTGGCCGGCGGACGGCGGCGTGACCAGCCGCAGGCGACTTTGTCCCGAGGAGTGCATCTGCTCGCTCGCCTTCAGCATCCTACTCCCACCTTCACGAGAAGAGCTATCAATCGGCAGGCCGCCAGGCCCGCCGCGCTGCGAAAATCAGGTTTTGCAGCAGAGGAAGCGAACGGATACGCTCTCGGGATGCTTTCGTGGCGTGGGGTTCTTCAGTCTTCCGCGCTGTTGGCAGCGTTGGCTTGGGGGGCGCCGTACGCCCAAGCAGCGCCTGCGTCAGCCGGCGCCGCCGCGACCGGCGCCGGGACGTCGGGGGCGAAGAAGAAGGCGCGCAAGCCGGCCGGCAAGAAGGCCCGCAAGGCCAAGGCGGCGCCCGAGACCAAGACGACGCACGCCAAGCCGACGCGGGTCGCCAGGCAGAAGTCCGCGATGATCAACGAGGACATCAGCCTCACGCCGTTCCCCAGCCACCCCGAGGCGGCCAGGAAGGCGCTGGCCCAGAATCGGCGCGACCAGCTCGATGACGCCGAGAAGACGGCGCGCAATCCGCAACAGGCCGACCGCTGGCAGACGGTGCTGTTCCACCTGCGCAACCTCGATGCGCGCGCCGATTCCGAGGGATGTTTCTGGCGGCTCGTCGCCTATTACCGGCTCGGGCAGATCGATCGCGCCCGTACGCTACGCCAGGACTGCGACCTCCTCCCCAAGGACGCCGCGATGATCGAGGCCGAAGACGAGCAGGCCGCTAGCCTCCAGCCGCCGACGACGGTCGTCGAGAAGGAAGCGACGACCCCTGTTGCCAACCCCGCGCCCTACACCGGCGCGACGCCCGCCCGCATCGACCGCTGACGCGGACTGGACTCGACTAGGTAGCGACTAGATCGCGTCGGGGGAGCGCGAGCTTCGCTCGCGGGAGCCCATCGCGGGAGGGAAGGGGAACCCTCCCAGGGTTCCCGTTAAGATCGCGTCGGGGGAGCGCGAGCTTCGCTCGCGGGAGCCCATCGCGGGAGGGAAGGGAACCCTCCCAGGGTTCCCGTTAAGATCGCGTCGGGGGAGCGCGAGCTTTGCTAGCGGGAGCCCATCGCGGGGAGAGGGTTTAGGAACCCTCCCAGGGTTCCCATCAGGACGTAGCCAGCCGGGGCAATGCTCCCGACTCGACGAAATTGCGGACGGTGTCGAAGAACTTCTGCAGCGGGATCGGTTTGCGCAGGAAGGCGGCCGCGCCGGCCGGCCGCTCGCGCGCGACGGCGCTGAGCACGACCACGGGGATCGGCGACAGCTTGGGATCGCTCTTCATCGAGGCGAGCACCTGCGAGCCGTCCACCAGCGGCATCATCATGTCGAGCACGACGAGCTGCGGGAGATCGGCGGCCGGCGTCCCCTCCAGAAACTCGAGCGCCTGGCGCCCGTGACTGGCGGGAATGACGTCGTAGCCTTCCGCCTCCAAGAGATCCTGCAGGATGTCCCTAATTTCGAGATCGTCCTCGACGAGCAGAACCTTCTTTTGCGCCATCGCCCTCTCCACGTGTAAAGCAACCTCCACGGTGAGCGATCGCGCGCGCCGAATCAAGGCGCATCTCGATCCGTATTCGCGCATACAACCGAAAAAACCCGGCAAAACAGGCGACGCGCGTCGGCAGAGCTTCATTCGAACGTATCGCCGAGGGCCGCAAGGCGTATGATCGCCGACCCTGAAAGCCGGAAAAGGAGACCCGTAATGCGCAGAGGTTTGATTTTGGCAGCCTTTCTGTTCGCCTTCGCCGGTGTCGCCGGCGTCGCACATGCGGAGGTCGTTCAATACATGTCCCGACATCCGATCCCAAAGCGGGTTGGGCATGGGTTCTGCGAGATCGACGTTCCCCACTTTCACGACTACCCGCCCTCCGACCCGCGGCTCTATCGCGAGGTCAACGGCCAGTACTACTTCGTCGGCGACCCGACGCCGTACGGGTACGAGGGCCCTCGGTATTCGTTTTACGGCCCGCATCCGATCGTCGACGCCAGCGTTCAGCTCGGCGGCCCGACCTACTGCTACATACAAGGGCCGCATTATCACTGGTATGCGCCGCCGGCCTCGGCGCACTTCGAGATGCGGGGCAACGCGTACTGGTACACCGGGGCCTACGATCCGGTCTTCTACGCGGACTCGCCGCGCTTCCTGGTCATCAACGACGTCTACGCGCCAATGGTGTACGAACGGCCGGTCATCGACGTCGCGATCGCGCCGCCGGCTTTCCACGCCGAGTTCCTGGTCGGAGGTGGACCGGGGTGGCGCCTCGCGCCGGGCTGGCGGGAGGGGCCCGCGTGGCGCGGTGGCCCGGGACCCGGGTGGCACGGTCCGGGGCCGGGCCCCGGCTGGCGCGGCGGCCCCGAGCACCGTGAGATGGTGATGCACGAGCGTCACGAGGAGTGGCGCCGCGAGGAGGAGCACCGCGGCTGGGAGCACGATCGCGGCCACGACCACGGCTGGCACGGCGGTCCGCCTCCCGGGCACGAGCCGGGTGGCCCGCACGGTGAATGGCGCGGCGGCCCTCCCGGGCACGAGCCGGGGGGCCCCCACGGCGGCTGGCACGCGGCCGGCACGCCGCCGGGACACGGCGGTCCGCCTCCCGGCAACGGTTGGCATGGCGGCGGCGGCCCGCACCCGGGCGGCGGCGGCGGCCCGCGCCCGGGCGGCGGTGGCGGTGGCCCACACCCGGGCGGCGGCCACGGCAACGGATTTCATCGCTAAGGACCAGTGAGGAGATCGTCATGAAGCGCGTATCGATCGGCTTCGCCGGCAGCCTCGTGGCCGGCCTGTTGTTGCTCTCCGCCGGCTGCCACAAGGACGCCGCGCCCGCGGCGGCGCCCGGTGCACCCGCGGCGCCCGGCGCGCCGGCGGCGCCGCCTCCCCCCGCCGAGCACGTCGACGGGACTCCCCACACCGACGCCGTCGAGAACGCCTGGCGCTCGGCGGGCCTCGCGCCCGAGGGGTTTGCGGCGCTCCAGCCGGTCCCGTACGGCGCGGCCTACTGTGAACAGGGGCGGGTGCAGAGCATCGACACGCTGGTCTGCGAGTACCGCGATCAGGACGCGCTGGCCAAGGGACAGGCCGGGCTCATGAGCCAGTGGGGGCGAGAAGGGGGCCACACCGGCGTCGCGTATCACCAGAAGCTGACGCTGGTCGCGGTCGTCGATCGGGCCCGCGCCGATCCGAACGGCAAGGTCATTCACAAGGTCATCGAGGCCTTCCGCAAGCTGTAGCGGCGCGATGCCGAGGACGCCGCCGGACGACGATCAGGCGTTCGAGGAGGCGATGCGTGGCGCGCGACCGCTGACCGAGGGCGCGCGCCGGGTGAGCGGCGCGCCGCCGTCCTCTTCGCGCAGGGTGCCCGCGCGGCCCCGCGGCGCCAAGGCGGCGTTCGAGGTCGAGGAGATGGGTGAGGCCGTCTCGGGGCGCGCCTCCGACGTGAGCGCCGCGGTCCTGCGCGCGCTTCGCCGGGGGGATCCGCGCCCGGAAGCCGAGATCGATCTGCACGGGCGCACGCGCGACGAAGGGTTGCGCGCGGCGGAGCGGTTCCTGATCCGAGCGCGCGCCGAGGGGCGCCGCGCCGTCCTCGTCATCCACGGCCGCGGCCAGAACTCGAACGATGGAACGGCGGTTCTCCGTCCGGCGCTCGCGGCGTGGCTGGCCAGCGCCGCGGCCGCGCGCGTGGGCGTCATGGCGTTCGCGCCCGCGCCCGTCCGCTCGGGCGGGGCCGGGGCGACGGTGGTCCTGCTGCGGCGCCACAATCGGTAGCTCGGTGAGAGACCCGAGGCCGCCGGGAGGCTTTCCGCGGCGCGCCGTGGCGTGGGCGCGAGTGGCTTGGAGAGGCGCCGCGGGTCATATAGAGTCCGGCCCTCAAATCTCGGAATTCACATTCGAAAGAACGGGAGAACGCAATGAGCACTCGCATCGCCATCAACGGTTTCGGTCGGATCGGTCGCCTCGTGTTCCGCGCCCTGCACGAGCAGGGGCTGTTCGGGAAAGAGGTCGAGGTGGTCGCGGTCGGTGACATCGCCCCGGCGGACAACCTGGCCTACCTGCTGAAGTACGATTCGA
>Ga0134128_10012267_pt1 | contig 10222 bp, 10 predicted proteins | sample KB31754_FD_96462 | JGI IMG/M metagenome (GOLD analysis project Ga0134128, IMG submission 96462) | Terrestrial soil microbial communities with excess Nitrogen fertilizer from Kellogg Biological Station, Michigan, USA - KB3-175-4 | ecosystem: Environmental > Terrestrial > Soil > Unclassified ...
AACGATCAGTTCCAGACGGTCGCGCAGTACCGCGGCGAGTGAGCGGGCGCTGATTGGCTGCGCGGGACAAGCCTGCGCACCACAATGCAGACGATGCCCGCTTCAGACGAAATCCTTTCGACAGGCGATCGGCTGCACTTCCATCCAGCGTCCTTCGACAGGCTCAGGATGAGGTAGGTTTTTTGTAGCACAAAGAAAATCGGCCTCATCCTGAGCGCGAGCGAAGCGGACAACCCGGCCGACCGCTCTGCGGTCGGCCGGGTTGTCCGAAGGACGCACGATGCTGAGGTCGCGATCCGATCTGCGCAGAACGCTCCCTAGTTCGCCGTGTAGCCGCCGTCGAAGACGAACTCGGCCCCGGTGACGAAGGCCGCCTCGTCGGACGCGAGATAGACCGCCATTGCCGCCAGCTCCTGCGGCGTGCCGAGGCGGCCGAGCGGGATCATCGCCTTCATCGCCTCCCGCATCCGCTCCGGATTGCGGGCTTCCGCCAGCATCTGCTCCACCATGGGCGTGTCGGTATAGACCGGGTGGATGGAGTTGCAGCGCACGCCGTTGCGGCGATGGGCGCAATGCATCGCCACCGATTTGCTGAGCAGCCTGACCCCGCCCTTGCTCGAGCAATAGGCGGCGCTGTCGCGCGCGCCGATCAGGCCCGCGACCGAGGAAATGTTGATGATCGCCCCGCCGCCCGCCTTGGCGATGAGTGCGATCGCGTGCTTGCAGCCGAGTAAGGGGCCATCGAGATTGACGGCGTGGATGCGGCGCCATTCCTCGAGGCTGGTGCTCTCGACCGTGCCGCGCGTCCCCACGCCGGCATTGTTGACGAGCGTGTCGAGCCGGCCGAAGGCGCTCGCCGCGGCGGCGAGGTTGGCGATCCACTGCTCCTCGCTGGTGACGTCATGGGCGAGGAAGATCGCCGCGCTGCCGATGCGGCGCGCCGCCTCCTCGCCGCGCGCCCGGTCGATATCGGCGATGGCGACGCGCGCCCCTTCCGCGGCGAAAGCCTCGGCCATGGCCCGGCCGAGGCCGGACGCGCCGCCGGTGATGAACGCCGCCTTGCCGGTGAGCCGACCCGCCATCCTCTCCTCCCCCTGCCGCACGCCGCTCAGACGGTCGGCAGCCGATACTCCTTGAACTGCTCGCGCAGCCGCGTCTTCAGCACCTTGCCCGTAGCGCCGTGCGGCAGCTCCGTCACGAAGACCACGTCGTCCGGGAGCTGCCATTTGGCGACCTTGTCGCCGAGGAAGGCGGAAATCGCATCCTTGCTCGGCTCGCGGCCGGGCTTCGGCACGATGACGAGCAATGGGCGCTCGTCCCATTTCGGATGGGGCAGCCCGATCACCGCCGCTTCGGCGACGTCGGGATGCCCCATCGCCGCATTCTCCAGATCGATCGAGCTGATCCACTCGCCGCCCGACTTGATGACATCCTTGCTGCGATCGACGATGGTCATGTAGCCGTCGGGATCGATCGAGCAGACATCGCCGGTACGGAACCAGCCTTCCTCGTCGAAGGCCGCGGCAGTGGCTTCCTCGTCCTCGAAATAGGCGCCGATGATCCAGGGACCGCGGACGTAAAGCTCGCCGGTCGCCTTGCCGTCATGCGGCTGCGGCTTCCCGTCGGCGCCGACCACTTTCATGTCGACGCCGAAGAGCGGGAAGCCCTGCCGCGTCTTGAGCGCGAGCTGCGCCTCCCTTTCCTCGTCGAGATGCTTCGCCTTGGGGAGCGCCAAGGTCCCCACCGGGCTCATCTCGGTCATGCCCCAGCCATGGATGCACTGGACGCCGTATGTCTCCTCGAAGGCCTCGATCATCGCGCGCGGCGCGGCCGAGCCGCCGACGGTGACGCGCTGCACCCCGTCGAGGCGCTTGCCGTTCTGCTCGAGATAGTGCAGGAGGCCGAGCCAGACCGTCGGCACGCCCAGCGACAGCGTCACCTTCTCGCTCATGAAGAGCTCGTGCAGGCTCGCCCCGTCGAGCTTCGGCCCGGGGAACACCAGCTTCGCCCCCGACATCGCCGCCGCATAGGGAATGCCCCAGGCATTGACGTGGAACATCGGCACGACCGGCAGGATCGAATCGCGCATCGAGATCGCCACCGCATTGGCCGAGCACACGGCGAAGCTGTGCAGCAGGGTCGAGCGATGGGTGTAGAGCGCGCCCTTGGGATTGCCGGTGGTGCCCGAGGTGTAGCAGAGCGAGGAAGCGGTGTTCTCGTCGAATTCGGGCCATCTCATATCGGCGCTTTCGCCCGCCAGCAGATCCTCGTAGCAGAGCGCGCCGGGGAGGCTGGTCTCCGGCATATGCTCCCGGTCGGTCATGACGACGTAATGCCGCACCCTCGGCCATTCCGCCGCCATCTTCTCGGCGATGGGCACGAAGGTGAGGTCGAGGAACAGCATCCTGTCGTCGGCATGATTGACGATGTAGCGGAGCTGCTCGGCGAAGAGTCGCGGATTGAGCGTGTGACAAATCGCGCCGATGCCCGAGACCGCGAAATAGAGCTCGAAATGCCGATGCGTGTTCCAGGCGAGCGTCGCAACACGATCGCCGAGCCCGATGCCGAGCCGCCGCATCGCCTTGGCGAGCTGCCGCGCGCGGCGCTCCGCCTCGGCATAGGTGTAGCGGTGGATCGGCCCCTCGACGGTCCGGGTCACGATGGCGGTGTCGCCGTGATACTCGGCGGCGTATTGGATGAGCGCGCCGATCAGCAGCGGGCGGTCCATCATCAATCCGCGCATGCTCGCTCCCTCCCCCTCGGGAATCCTTGGTTGACGGGAGCGGCTATAGCGAAAGCCGCACCCGAGCGGCAATCACAAAAGGCGCGCGCGGCCGGCGCGTGAAAACTGGTGCCTGCTCGCCAAAAAAAGAGCCCCGCCGGCGGGGAAGGCCAAGCGGGGCGACAGGGGTTTCGGGTCGTCGTATCGAACGGGACGATCTATGCCAGAACCGCGCACGCGATGGTGTGGCAAAGAATGGCCTCGCGACCCCGCGCTGCGCCGTTCGACAAGCTCAGGACGTGTGAAGGCTGAAACTACGTGGTGCGTCCTTCGACGGCTCGCTGCGCTCGCGCTCAGGATGAGGCAAGTTTTTTTGTGCCACGAAGAACTTGCCTCATCTTGAGCTTGTCGAAAGACGCAGGGCGGATGTGTCGCCAGTCCCCCGCACAAATCCGGCAACCACGCAGCAGCAGCTAGGAGCTCGTCATCGTCCGTTGGATGATCTCGACGAGATGGGCCGCGCGGACCGGCTTCTCGATCACCTTGCCGTATTGCGCGCCCTTCGCCGCATCGATGAATGCCGTGACGTAGATGATGTGGAGACGCGGCCGCATGAGCTTCGCTTGCACGCCGAGCTGCACGCCGTCGAGGCCCGGCATCATGATGTCGGTGATCATCAGGTCGATGTGGCGATCGGCGAGAATGCGGATAGCTTCGTAGCCATCCCGCGCCGTGACGACGTTGAAGCCGGGCTCCCTGAGTATCTGGGCGACGACCTCGAGCACCAACGGGTCGTCATCGACAATAAGGGCTGTATACAAACCGGCCACCCCCGGAAAACGCCTGACGCTGTGCATCGATCCAGATCGGCGATTGCGTTGATACCTGCTTCCGAAGCGGGACGACAACCCACCCAAAAGGGGGCGGTCCGGGAACCGGTCGCGTCAATCGACGGTTAACCCGCTGCCGCCAAAATTTGACAGAGGGGCGAGGGGGATCGATGGAGCTTCTGGCCATCGTAGCGAGCATTCTGATCGTCGGCGCTGTGGTCGGGCTGGTGCGCAGCCTGCGCGAGGAACGGCGCGAGAACCGCTTGCCCTGAGCCTTCCCCCTCCGGGGGGTCTGCTCCTCCGGGCGAGCCCGTGCTCTTGCCCGCTTCCACCACAGAGACGCGCTGAGCCCGCCATCGACGGTCAGCACATGGGCGCGTCAGCCACCCGATGCTCCGAAAAGCCGTGCCGAGGCGAGCCGCGCGCCGTCGCGCAGCGCCGCAAGCTTCGCCCAGACCACGTCCTCGGCCACCCGCCCCATGCCGGCCGAGGTGTCGAAGCCGCAATCGGTGCCGGCGATGACGCGACCGGGATCGCCGAGCGCGCGCGCCGCCCGCTCGATGCGCTCGGCCACGACTTCGGGGTGCTCGACGAAATTGGTCAGGCTGTCGATGACCCCGGCGACGATGATCTGGTCGTCTTCCGGCGGCAGTGCGGCGAGGCAGCGCAGCTCATGCGCATGGCGCGGATTGGCGAAAGGCAGCACGAAGCCGCCGACCTTGGCGCGCCGCAGCAGCGGCCAGATCGCCTCGAGCGGCACGTCGCAATCATGCGGCGCCTCGTAATTGCCCCAGCAGACATGCATGCGGACCCGCTCGCGCGGCACATCGGCGAGCGCCAGGTTGATCGCCGCCACCACGCGCTCGACGAAACCCAGGAAATCGCCGAGCGGCCGCTCCATGTAGGAGACGTGCCGTTCGAGTGCCAGATCGGGGCAGTCGAGCTGCAGCAGGAATCCGGCGCGGATGATGGCGTCGTATTCGACCTTGAGCGCGGCGGCGAGTGCGGCGAGATAGGCCTCCTCGCTGGCGTAATGCTCGTTCAGCACCGCGGCGGCGACGATGCCCGGCGAGGGCGCGGTGAGGAACGGCTCGACGAAGCCGCCGCCGCAGGCGTCGAGCGCGTCGCGGAAATCGCGGCACTCGGCCTCGACCAGCGCCGGATCGAGATAGCGCACCTCGCCCACCGCCTTGGGTGGCGCGAAATTGCTCACCGCCTCGCGGGTCGCGAGCTGGCGCTGCATCGCCGCCTTGAACAGCGGATAGCGCTCGACATCGCCGCGCGGCGAGCGCTGCCAGGCGCCGCCGAAGCCGCTGAGGCGATGGCGCAGATAGAGGAAGAAGCCCTCGCGCTGCTGCTCGCCATTGTTGCCGATATCGATGCCGCAGGCGATCTGCTGCGGAATGACGGCGCGGAGCGCCGCTTTCCCCGCAGCGGCGAGCTCGGCCTCATCGACGCCCTCGCCGCGCGCGCGCCGCGTATAGAGCCGGGTGAGCGCCGCCGGGCGCGGCAGGCTGCCGGTATGCGTCGTCAGGATCCGCTCGGCGCTTGCCCGCATCGCCCCCTCCCCGATCACTTTCACTTTACCTCCGCGCGTGCGTTGGACAATCCCCCGACGATGCGGCATCGTCCCGGCCCGGTGAGCGAGGAGCTCTCAGCATGACGCCGTGGCGTGACCGCGCCGGGCGGTTCTCTCCCCTGAAAGCGGCGTGCTTCGCGGCGCTCTTCCTTCCCGGCATCGTGCTCGCCGCGGAAGAAGCGCGCGGGCTGCTCGGCGCGCGGCCGATCACCGAGATGATCCACGCGAGCGGGCTCTGGGCGATCCGGCTGCTGCTGCTGTCGCTGGCGGTGACGCCGGCACGGCAAGTGCTGCGGCTGCCGCGGCTTATCCTGCTGCGCCGCATGATCGGCGTCGCCACCTTCTGCTATGCGGTACTTCACCTGGCGCTCTACGCCGCCGACAAGATGTACGACATCGATGCCGTGCTCTCCGAGATCCTGCATCGCCTCTATCTCGCCATCGGCGCCGGCGCGCTGGCGCTGCTGCTGGCGCTGGCGGCGACGTCGACCGATGGCATGGTCGCGCGGCTCGGCGGCAAGCGCTGGCAGGCGCTGCAGCGCAGCGTCTACCTGATCGCGATCCTCGCTTCGATCCATTTCTTCCTTCAATCGAAGATCGACGCGACCGAGCCGACGATGATGGCGGGCTTCCTCCTCTGGCTCATGGGATATCGCGCGCTCGCCTGGCGCGGCGGCACGCCGCTCGCCACGGCGTCCGCCGCACTGCTGCTGTTGAGCCTCGGTGCTGCGCTCGCGACCGCGCTCGGCGAAGCCCTTTATTTCGGCCTCTTCACCGGCATTCCCGGCCGCCTGGTGCTCGCGGCCGATCTCAGCCTCGCCGCGGGTCCGCGGCCCTGCTGGATCGTGCTCGCCGCCGGGCTTGCGGTTACGACCGCGGCCGCGCTCCGCCGGCCGGCGGAGCCGGCGCTCACCCGGCCGGCGCGGCCCTGAGCCCCTGAAAGAAAGTGCGGATCTCGCGGCAGGCGAGCTCCGGCTGCTCGTAATGGACGAAATGCCCGGCGTTCGGCACGGTGCTCACTCGCGCATCGGTGAAGTAGTCGCCGATGCGGTCCGCCCATTCGCTTTTCAACACGGGATCGCTCTCGCCCCAGAGCACGCGGGTCGGCAGCGCGATCGGCGCGCGCTGCGCCGGCGGCACCTCGCCGTGCATGGTGGCGATCCGCGCGCGGTGCGCCGAGAGATACCAGTTGAAGCCGCCCTGGAGATTGCCGGGCTTCAGGAAATTGTCGACCCAGGCTTCGAGATCCTCGTCGAAGGCGTTGGGATCGTGCGACCAGTGACTGAGGAAATGCCGGAAATAGAGCCGGCACGCCTCGCGCGAGCTGCCGATGAGCGACGCGGCCCAAGGGAGCTGGTGAAAGGATTGGTACCAGATCTCGCGGAGATGCTCGGGCGCCGCCCAGCGCGCGCCGATGCCGGGATAGGGGCAGTTGAAGAAGAAGAGGCCGGAGAGCCGGTCGGGCTGCGCGCGCGCCAGGCTTTGCGCGGCATAGGCGCCGACATCATGCGCGACGATGCCGACGCGGCCTACTCCGAGACCGTCGAGCAGCGCCCGCATGTCGGCCGCATGGACATCCGCACCGACTTCCGCCGAGGGCCCGGGCGCGCCCTTGTCGCTGTCGCCGAAGCCGCGCAGATCCGGCGCGATGACGTCGAAATCCCGCGGGAGATCGGGAATGCATTTGCGCCAGACATAGGAAAATTCCGGCCAGCCATGCAGCAGCAGCAGGGCCGCGCCGCTTCCCTGGCGCAGGTAATGGAGGCGGATGCCGTTGGCCTCGATGACATGCGAGGCGAAGCCCGCCATGTCACGCTGCCTTCAGCGCCTGGTCGAGATCGGCGATGAGGTCGGCGGGATCCTCGATCCCGACCGAGAGCCGCACCAGCCCGTCATCGATGCCCAGCGCGGCGCGGTCTTCGGGCTTCAAGCGATGATGCGTCGTCGTCGCCGGATGCGTGACGAGGCTCTTGGCGTCGCCGAGATTGTTGGAAATCTCGATCAGTCGGAGCGCGTTCTGGAAGCGGAAGGCGCCGGGCTTGCCGCCGGCCACCGAGACCGCGAGCAAGGTGCCGCCGCCGCTCATCTGCCGCCGCGCGAGCTCGTGCTGCGGATGGCTCTCGAGACCGGGGTAGAGCACGCGCTCGACCTTGGGATGGCGCTCGAGGAAGCCTGCCAGCTCGACCGCCGAGCGGCTCTGCGTCTCGACGCGCAGCGGCATCGTCTCGAGGCCCTTCACCAGCAGCCAGGCGTTGAAGGGGCTGAGCGCCGGGCCAGTATGGCGCAGGAACGGCATCAGGCTCTCGCGCACGAATTTCTCGCTGCCGAGCACCGCGCCGCCGAGGCTCCGCCCCTGCCCGTCGATATGCTTGGTGGCGGAATAGACGACGATATCGGCGCCGAGCTGCAGCGGGCGCTGCAGCAGCGGCGTCGCGAAGACATTGTCGACCACCAGGACGCCGCCGGCGCGGTGGGTGAGATCGGCGACGGCAGCGAGATCGACGAGCTCCAGCGTCGGATTGGAGGGGCTCTCGCAGAACACCGCCTTGACCCCCGGCGCCAGCGCCTTCTTCCAGGCCCCGAGATCGCGCCCGTCGACGAGCTCGGTCAGGACGCCGTAGCGCGGCAGGATCTGGCTGATGATGTAGTTGCACGAGTTGAACAGCGCGCGCGACGCGACGACGCGGTCGCCGGCCTTGACCTGCGAGGCGAGCGCCGCGAAGACCGCCGCCATGCCGCTCGCCGTGGTGCGGCAGGCTTCGGCGCCTTCGATGAGCCGGAGCCGCTCCTCGAACATCGCCACGGTCGGATTGGCATAACGCGAATAGACGAAGCGCGAGCCGTCATTGGTGAAGGCGGATTCGGCCTCCTCCGCCGTGCGATAGACATAGCCCGAGCTCATATAGATCGCTTCGCAGGTCTCCATGAACTGGCTGCGCAGATGGCCGGCGCGCGCCATGACGGTGCGCGGGCGCAGGCCCGAAGGAAGCTGGCGGAAGGCATCGGACATCGGTCTCGCTCCTCGGCAGAGACCGGCTGAAGCCACAAAAAACCCCGGCGCCGCAACAGGGCCAGGGTTCCTTCAGGAGACCTCCGACCTTTTAGCGGTTGGTTTTACGTGGCCGCAAGCCGGTCGGCTCAAATCACCACGGTGAACAGCGGGGTACTCCGGCGTGGCGGCACTGTCAAGCCTAATGGGGCTGGCTCATCGCATCGTTCGGCCGGCAGATCGAGAACCAGACACCGAGATGCGCTTCCTTCCATTTGGGATCGGCGCAATTCTTCGCCTGCTGCACCGCTTCGATCTGGTCCTTCGCGGGGTCGATGCCGTTGCCGCCCGGGCCGCACCCCGCCAGCAACAGCAGCAGCGCCGCAGCCCCCGCCGCCGCCAAGCTTCTGCTCATGCTCTTCCCTCGTGACTGCCTGCCCCGCCCTCTTTTGAACCGAGCCGGGCGGGACTGCCAATTAAAATTTCGACACACCCGCCAGCTGGGCGGTCGCAGGAGGGAAGCGGGCAGCGCCCAGCCCGGATTTCTCACACGATCACGTGCTACGTTGCACCCTGTTGGCGCGATGTTAGGAGCCAGGGCGCAGGCGATGCGAGCATCGTCAAGCCCGCAGCGACGCGGCAGCGCGCCAACAGGGTGCAACCCGAAGGGACGGCGCTCTTTCGCGCCAGGAGGGCGTCGCCGGGCCGCTTACGATGCTCGCATCGCCGCGCGTCCCGGCTCCTACCCTGGCGCCGTCGTAGCGCATGACCGTGTGAGAAATCCGGGCTAGCGCACCGCCCGGTAAGGATGCTTGATCGCGACGCGCCGGCGCGCTTCCTCGACCAGGATCGCAAGGCTCGCGCTCAGGCTTTCGGTCATGCCGGCGCTCTCGGCGACGGCGCAGGCATGCTCTTCGATCTCGCACGCCCTCAGCTCAAGGTCCGCCGCATGACGATGGAGCTCCGCGGCCACCCGCTCCGTGATGATACCGTCGGCGAGGCGTCGCGCCTTTTCCGCCGATGCCCGTTTCCGCCTCGCTTCTTCCAGCAGGATGACAACCGCATCGCACCTGCTGCCGCCTACGCCACCGCTTGCGTCCATATTGAGCGTCCCCCGCTTGGTAAGCCGCTCGTTTTCGACGGTGGTATACTGGATATCTTGTTGGCCGCAGTCAACTATTATCCTGTGAGCAATCGCGGCAATTTACCCTCGTCCGGGGACACGCAATCGCGTGGCTAGCTGGTGCATGCCAACGACCGACATCGCTACTTTCTGTAGTAGATGCTATGCTTCGAGACCCCTAATCGGCTCATAGGAGAGAGGCGTGCCCTGCACCGGCGGCGGGACCCCGGTGCGCCCGAGCGCCGCGGCATGACAGGGCCGCGGCGAATCGACTAGCCTGAAAGCCGCCGGAAGAAGCCGGCGATGGCCAGCTGCAGGGGGAAGCGCCCATGTCGATCTTCGATCTCACCGGCAAGACCGCGATCATCACCGGCTCCTCGAAGGGCATCGGCCGCGCCATCGCCGAGCAGATGGCGCTTTTCGGCGCGCAAGTCGTGGTGTCGAGCCGCAAGGCGCCGGCCTGCGAGGAGGTCGTCGCCGGCATCAAGCAGGCGGGCGGCAAGGCGGTGGCGATCGCGGCGCACATCGGCGACAAGGCGGCGCTGCAGAATCTGGTCGACAGTACACTGAAGACCTTCGGCAAGATCGACATCCTGGTGTGCAATGCCGCGGTCAATCCCTATTACGGCCCGCTCTCCAAGATCGGCGACGACGCCTTCGACCGCATCATGGACAGCAACATCCGCAGCAATCTCTGGCTCTGCAACATGGTCCTACCCGGCATGGCCGAACGCAAGGACGGCGCGGTCGTCATCGTCTCCAGCATCGGCGGGCTGCGCGGCAGCTCGATGCTCGGCGCCTATGGCATTTCCAAGGCGGCGGACATGCAGCTCGCGCGGAACCTCGCCGTTGAATGGGGCGAGCACAACATCCGCGTCAACGCCATCGCGCCCGGGCTGGTGCGCACCGATTTCGCCCGCGCGCTCTGGGAGAACAAGGACGTGCTGGCGCAGACCCTGAAGCAGTCGCCGCTCGGCAT
>Ga0134128_10012268_pt1 | contig 10222 bp, 7 predicted proteins | sample KB31754_FD_96462 | JGI IMG/M metagenome (GOLD analysis project Ga0134128, IMG submission 96462) | Terrestrial soil microbial communities with excess Nitrogen fertilizer from Kellogg Biological Station, Michigan, USA - KB3-175-4 | ecosystem: Environmental > Terrestrial > Soil > Unclassified ...
CCGATCGGCGACGAGGAGGATTCGCATCTCGGCGATTTCATCGAGGACAAGAACGCGATCCTGCCCGACCAGGCGGCGATCGCCGCCAACCTGCGCGAGACCACGACGCGGGTGTTGGCCTCGCTCACCCCGCGCGAGGAGCGCGTGCTGCGCATGCGCTTCGGCATCGGCATGAACACCGACCACACCCTCGAAGAGGTCGGCCAGCAGTTCTCGGTGACCCGCGAGCGCATCCGCCAGATCGAAGCCAAGGCGCTGCGCAAGCTCAAGCACCCGTCGCGTTCAAGGAAGCTGCGGAGCTTCCTCGATAATTAAGGGTTGATCCGGTCGCGACGGTGCCGGACATTCGATCTCGATCCGGAGACTTATGCTCGGCTCAATGCCCTGGCTGCCGAGAAGGGCGGATGCCGCGGCTGTCGTGGCCGACGCCGTCGTTTTGCTTGATTCGCTTGTGGACGTCGAAGGCCGGATGTCGAAGAGGACCTCCGGCGTCTGCACGAATTCGAGCGGACCAGCGCGGCTATTCCGGCGGAGGACGTTAAGGCCTGGGTCGAGTCGTGGGGCACCGCTAGCGAACTGCCACGACCGATGCCACGCAAGATCCGATGATCCTCTGTTCATCGGATGCCATTCTCGACGTCGAGCGCGTTCGCACCTGCCGCGCGTCGGCAAGCCCATCAGGATACGAACATTCCGCAAATCGTCGTTCGCTTCGGGCGCCACGGCTACATCGTGCGATATCGAATCCTGCCGCCCGACAACACGATCTTCGTTACGCGCATCTGGCATGGTCGGGAAGCGCGCGAGTAGCGGGCGACAGATCAGTTCATGCGATTTGAGCCGGTAGATTCGTGTTCATTATTCCCGATCAGCGAACGCTGTCGATCACCGGTTGCGCTCGGCGCACGACTGTTGGCCACATCAGCTTAAGGTCCACGGCCCGCCCCAGGTGCCGCCCGGCTGCCATGCCGCCGTCTGGGGCACGCCGGACGGATTGACGAAGAAAATGTCGAGCTTGTCGGTGGAACGGCTTACCGGGGTGACCATCGACTGCGCCATCGACGTTGTGACCGGCCACCAGCCGCCCCAGCCGTGGGCCGGGTCCCAGGCCGCCGTGACAACGGCTTTGGTCTTGTCGACGGTGAAGATGTCGAGTTTGTCGGTCGAGCGGCTGACCGCGGTCACGAAGCCGGAGTCCGTTACGCCGCCTTGGATTTGCCACCAGCCGTTCCAGCCGGTTTGCGTCGGATTCCAGGCCGCACTCATGACCTTTCCGGCATCGTCCGGAACGAAAATATCGAGTTGATCGACGCTGCGCGACACGGCAGCGACGTAGGTGCCGGGCCTGGCGGTGATGCCCGGAATGGGCCACCAGCCTTTCCAGCCCTGACCCGCATTCCATGCGGCCGTGTAAATTACGCCATCGGTGCCGACCGTGAAGACATCGACTTGTCCCGTTCGGCGGCTGACCGCCGTGACGTGCCCACCCGGCGCCGAGCGTCCCTTGAGCAGCCGGATGTTCTCCGGCCATGTCGTGCCGCCGCCCGTCGTGTCGGCTCGCGATGCCAGAACGCGGCCCTGCTGATCGGTATAGAAGAGGTGCAGCATTCCCGGCTGGCACGACACCGCATTGACGGCACCGCAGGGGATGCCGCTCCAGGCCGGATCGTTGCTCTGGCCGACGATCCACCAGACCTTCCAGCCGCCGGGCGCGTGAGAGATGTAATAGACCCAGCCGTCCGGCCCGATCCGGAAGAAATAGGCGGCGCCATCGACGACCGTCGAACCGAAGAACGTCTCGGGTGAGCCGATGGCGGGCGCCAAGCCCTGCCACCGCGTCCATCCGGGCAACGTCGGCGCCCATTGCGTCCACTGCACCGGCGGATCGTCCGTCGCCGCATTGCCGATGCCCATGACCAATAACTGATCGGCCGCCGGTGACGCGGCGGCGAGTTTTTGCGCGTAATCGGCCGGCTCGAGCCCGCGTTGCCGCGTGAAGTTGTTGCTGAAGACGGTCGATGTGCCGCTCACGCGATGCAACGCGGTCTGCCAGTTTTTCCGTTGTTGGCCATAGAGGACGAGCATCTGGCGATCGTCGAGCGTGTTGATCTGGCCCCAGTGCGGCCGGCCGCCGGCGTCGACGGCGGCCTGATGCACGAATTGCATCCAGGCGTCGTTGCCGCTCAGTCCGTTGATGCTGGCAATCTCGATGGAGAAGGCGTGCGTGCCGGGCAGGTTGTGCATCGACATGGTGGCGCGCGACGTCCGCGATGGCCGCACCGAGATGTAGCCCGCCTGGATGTAGTTGCGGCACGCGGCTTGAATTGTGTTGAGGAAATCGAGGTAGGCCGGATCGTTGGCCGGGAACATGACTTCGATCGAGTCCGCCTTGTAGGGCCAGTTGTGGCTTGCCGCGCGTGTGCCGCTGGCCATGACCGGATGCGCGCCGCGCAGGCCCTGCAGTCCCGCGCCAAAACGCATGCTCATGACGGTGTGCACGACCGCGGCGGCGCCGGTCGCGCCGGCGAATGCTCCAGCGACGGCCAGGCCTGCTTTACCGATGTCGATAATCAATGCGGGAGGTTGGTCGCCGCCGGCGATGTCGGTCGCATTCGAGGTGATCCAGCGCCGCTGCACCCACAAGTCGTTTTGATCGAGCGAATTGAAGACGAGCTGAAAGAAATAGGGCGTGGTCGAGGCCAGCGCGATGATGGGCGCTTCGGACAAGCCGGAAGGCGGCGGCGTCTGCGCCAACAGCGTGAATAGCGGGTCGAACAGATTGGCGCTTCCCATCCCCGCCGTCAGTGCCGCAAACACCGCCGCGCGACTGACTTGCGTGACGACTTCGACGACCCGAAACGCCCGCCTCACCTCCAGAACAAAAGAATAGATGACGCCGAAGCGTCCGAACGACACCAGCGCGGCATTGAAGAGTTCGTCGCTGCGTACGATCTGCGTGCCGGGACAAGGCAGCGCCGGCGCCAATCGTGCATCCGTGGTGATCGGGTCCGAGGCCCGTTCGATCCACAATTCGCGTCCGCCATCGGTCACCAGATGGATCGCCCGCACGCAGTCGACCAACGGCGGTTGATCCCAATCGCCGCCATGCGTGGAGGTGGTGAACGCGCCGGCGACGCTCTGACCGTTGGCGCCGCCCAACGTCGCCAGTCCCAATCCCAAATTGGCCAACAGGTCGGTCAGGGCGCCGATTTCCATTCCCGCTTCGACGTGGACCAGTTGCGTCGCGGCGGCGACATTGTTCTGCTTCTGCCGCCAAGCGTCGGTCAGCCCGGCGCCGACGGTGCCGGCGACCAGCGGCGTCGCAATCTTGCCGACCACGTAATCGAGCTGGCCGGTGAAGTTGTCGATGCTGACGGTCCAGGAATCGGAGGCCGCTATATCGCTAAAGGCCCAGCCGCTGCCGATCGGGTGCAGGCCTTTACCCTGGCCGGTCGCATCGGCGGCGACGAAGACCAGGTTCTTCAGTCCGGCCGCGCCGCCGAAGGGCTCGAAATAATGATCGGCATGGAACGTGACTCTGTCGCTCCAATTCGGCCAGCTCTTGTTTGGAGTGTCGACGCCGGCGAACGTGGTGGATTTGCAGATCATGGTGGTTCTCCTGTGAACGACGCATGCCGAGATCCAGCCGCACGAATCCGAGAGCCGGCACTCGCTTCTGTTTTGAGCGCCGGATCCCATGAGCGTTCGCGCCCGCGCCGATGGGCCGGGTGCCGCGAACCGTAGCGATGTCGTTTCGAATGCTTGCCCGCCGGAGGCAGAATCGCTGCCTTTGAATTTTTGCGGATGTCGGCACGTCTCGCCGGCAGCTCTAATGCGAGTACTTTACACGGGTCCGTTGTATCCGAACAGAGCACCGGTGCCGCCTTCAGGCACATGGCAGACATGCCGTGGGCAAGGCCGAGTGTCGGAATTCCGTAACGCGAACGTCATGCCTCGCCTCGCCGCGGCGCGCCTCCGGCACATCCACCCGCAGCAAGATCGGCGACGTCCGCCCGATAGCGATGCCCCTTGCTCTCTCGCGAGGGTTGTCGGATCATGACATTGCGGCGTTTGGGGCTGAGGGGTTGTATCGTGTTGCGGACTTTCGCGTTACTCGCGGGCGCAGTGCTGCTTGCCGCCTGCGCCACGATCACCAAAGGCACCACCCAAATCGTCGCGGTCGACACCCCCGGCGTCCCCGGCGCGACCTGTACGATCCAGACCCAAAGCGGCCCGCAAACCGTCGTGACGCCCGGCTCGCTGACGCTGAGCAAGAGCGCAAGCGCACTGCCGATCCAATGCACCAAGGAATGCTACGTCAACGGCGCGAGCATCATCCCGTCCGGCACCGAGGCCATGACGGCCGGCAACGTGATCTTCGGCGGCGTCGTGGGCCTTGGCGTCGATGCGGCGAGCGGCGCCATGAACAAGTATCCCGACATGGTGACGGTCGCCATGACGCCCGATCCGGCCTGCCGGCAACCGGTGCCGCCGCCGCACCGACGACCGCCGCACGTCTCATCGGCGCAACATTAGATAACGGCGCGACAAAACGGAGCGCGCGGCAGGCGCGACGAACGTCGACGTTTAGATTTAGATTCGTTCGGCGCCAGAGCAATCTCCCGGATTGCCAGAATAGCCGCAACACGCTCTGGTTCCATGACTGAACAACCCGAGCCACAGCGTACTTTGGCCGCACTGCATATCGGCTGTCGGCGCCCAAACCACCGCAGCGCGGCCACGATCCACCGCCCTAGGATTGCTGGTTCCGGTATGGTACCTCTCATCGCATGAGATCGTGAGGCGCGGGGCGGACGATGGCGCAGGCTTCGTCGGGGCGTCGAACATTCCAGCTCGTTCTGATCAAGCCATCGCATTACGATGACGACGGCTATGTGATCCGCTGGTGGCGTTCGATGATCCCGTCGAACTCGCTCGCCGCGGTCTACGGCATCGCCGCCGATTGCGCAGAGCGCCGCGTGCTCGGCGACGACGTCGACCTCGACATCGCGCCGATCGACGAAATGAACACGCGCGTCGATATTGCCGCGATCATCGCGCGCTTCCGGTGCAACGCCAATTTCGGCCTGGTGGCGCTGGTTGGCGTCCAGTCCAATCAGTACCCGCGCGCCATCGACCTAGCGCGGCCGCTGCGCGCCGCCGGCATTGCGGTGGCGCTCGGCGGCTTTCACGTCTCCGGCTGCCTGGCGATGCTCGATGGCCGCGCCGTGCAGCTCGACGCCTGTCGCGATCTCGGCATTGCGATGTTCGCCGGCGAAGCCGAGGGCCGCTTCGACAAAGTGCTGTGCGATGCCGCGGCCGGATTGCTCGCGCCGGTCTATAATTTCATGGACGATCTGCCGGGCATCGGCGACGCGCCGGTGCCTTACCTGCCGCGGCGCTATGTCGGGCGCACGCTCGGCATCACCACCAGTTTCGATGCCGGCCGCGGCTGCCCTTATCAATGCTCGTTCTGCACCATCATCAATGTGCAGGGGCGCAAATCCCGTTATCGCTCGCCCGACGACATCGAGCGCCTCATCCGCATGAATTGGGCGCAACGGGTCAGCAAGTTCTTCATCACCGATGACAATTTCGCGCGCAACAAGGAATGGGAAGCCATTTTCGACCGCCTCATTGCCTTGCGCGAGCAAGAAGGAATTCCGCTCGGCCTCGCCATCCAGGTCGATGCGTTGTGTCACAAGCTGCCGAATTTCGTCGCCAAGGCCAAGCGCGCCGGCGTCACCCGCGTCTTCATCGGGCTGGAAAACATCAATCCGGATAATCTTGCCGCCGCCAAGAAGCGGCAGAACAAGATCACCGAATACCGCAAGATGCTGCTGGCCTGGAAAGCGCAGGGCATCATCACCATCGCGGGTTACATTCTCGGTTTCCCGGCCGATACCCCGGACAGCATCCGGCGCGACATCGCCATCATCCAGAAAGAGCTGCCGCTCGACATCCTGGAGTTTTTCTATCTGACGCCGTTGCCGGGCTCCGAAGACCACCAGGGCCTATGGAAAAAGGCCGTGCCCATGGAGCCGGATCTCAACAAATACGACCTTGAGCACGCTTGCGCGCAGCACGCGGCCATGAGCAAGCAGGAGTGGGAAAGCATCTATCGCGAGGCGTGGTCGCTGTATTATTCGCCGCGACACATCGAGACGCTGTTGCGGCGCGCTGCTGCCACCGGCACCAGGCTGAGCAGCCTGGTGAAATTGCTGGTGCAGTTCGGCACCACCGTCCAGCTGGAAAAAGTGCATCCGCTGCAGGACGGCATTTTGCGCATGAAGCATCCGAGCGAACGCCGGCCGGGCCTGCCGACGGTCAACCCTTTACTGTTTTGGCCGCAATTCGTCTGGCAGACGGTTTACAAGCAGGCCGTCGTCATTGGCGCCATCGTCTCGATGGTCAGGCTGATGCGGCAGGTCCAGCGCAATCCCGACGCCCGCAGCTACATGGACCAGGCCCTCACCCCGGTCCATGACGACGACGCCGACACCCTCGATCTGATGACCAAGACCGGCGGCGCGCGCGCGGCGGTCGCCCATATCAAGCGCGTCGGCGAGCTCATCCATCTGCCGGGTGCGGCGTAGCAAATCTCGCCGCGAGATCGATCCGATGAAGCGGGGCTTTGCTTGTGGCATAGGTTGGTTCTTTGCCTTGATGGCTGTTCAGGGCGTGATCGCCCCGGCCAACCGCTATTATCTGATTCACCTGGATGAAACCGCGGTGGCCGTGGAGCTTGGCCTGGTCCTTGCTGCATTTGCCGCGTTTTTCACGACGCTGTTCATGCAGCCGGGCCGTTCCTGGGGGCACGCTCTTCTCGGCGGCACATTCGGCTTTTGCGCTCCGCTCGCCGTCGTGCTCGTGCTTGCTGCGGGTTCAGCCACCTGGAACGCGCTCTTTCCTGGACCATCCATAATAAAAGCACCGCCAGCGCCGTGCCTCTCTGGCGGGATTGATTGCCGCTGAAACCATGCCGAAGCGCGTCGAACAGATGCCGCAGATGCAGCAAGCGATCTTGTCATCGCCATCGTGGCAGATCGGCTTCATCGTCGCCGTCCTGGCGCTGCAGGCCTTGGCGCTTCATCTCATGGGCCGGCTTGCGATCTGCGCTTGCGGCTATGTCAAGTTCTGGGAGGGCGATCCCGTCGGCCCCGGCAACTCGCAGCATCTGACCGACTGGTACACCTTCTCGCACCTGCTGCACGGCTTTTGGCTCTATTTTCTGCTCTGGCTCGTCTTCCGGCAGCTTCCTGTCGGCGCCCGGTTGAGCGTGGCGGTCGTGCTTGAAGCCGCGTGGGAGATTCTCGAGAACAGCCCGTTCATCATCGACCGGTATCGCGCCGGAACCATTTCCCTGAATTATTACGGCGACACGATCGTCAACTCGCTCAGCGACACGCTGTCCGCGATCGTAGGCTTCCTGTTTGCCGCATGGGTGCCCCCGATCGCAACGATAGCGGCGGGTGTCGCGATCGAGGCCGGGCTTGCGCTTGCCATCCGTGACAACCTTGCGCTCAATATCGTGATGCTGGTCCACGAGGTGCCGTGGATCAAGGCTTGGCAAGCGGCCGGTCAATCGCACTAAAAGCGCGCGGACGGGCGCGCGTCAGCTTAGGGCGGCGTTGCGAGCGGCGACCTGGGATTGCGATGACCATTTCTTCAGATGTTGAACGAATGCTTTCACGGCCGGCGACTTCTCATCTCTGCGAAAGGCCGCGACCAGCTCTGCCTGATTGGTGTGTTGGGCCAGCGGCCGGTAAATCACGCCAGGAATTCGGATGCTTGCAATGGATTCCGGGATGATTGCGATCCCGAAGCCGGCGGCTACCAGCGTCACTGTCGTGAAGAGGTCGGGTGCGCGCTCCACGATTCGCGGCATGAAGCCGCCTTGTTGAGCGACCGCGGCGGTATGACGGTAAAGACCGACGTCCGTTTCGTAGGACGGTGCAATGTAGCTTTCGTCGGCCAGCGCTTCCGGCGCGATCGCATCGGAGTTGGCGAGTCTGTGGTCCTGCGGCAACGCAACGATGATCGGCTGTCTCGCGATGACGGCAGCGGTGATACCGAGCGGATATCGCGTCGGCGGTCGCAGGATGCCAACATCGAGCCTGCCCTCGCTCAACAGATCGAGCTGCTGCGGGGTCTCCATTCTCAGGATTGACAACGCGACCAGCGGATAGAGCTCGCGGTACGGCGGCACGACGAAGGACAACAAGCCGAGGCAAGCCGCTGAAGCCACAAATCCGAGTTCGACCCGGCCGACTTCGCCGCGGCCTGCGCGTCTGGCCACGAGTTCGGCGCGCTCTGCCGACCGCAGCGTGGCCCGCGCCTCGTCGAGAAATCGGATACCAGCGTCCGTGAGCTTGACGTCTCGCTTGGTCCGTACGAACAGCCGTGCGCCCAATTCCTGTTCTAGATTCTGGATCTGCTGGGTCAGCGAGGGTGGCGAAATATGCAGGCGTTCCGCGGCGTGCGAAAAGTGTAATTCCTCGGCGACGGCCACAAAGTAACGCAATTGGCGCAACTCCATTCGCAGCTCCAATCGCCTGTTTGGTCGGTCGTCGAATGCCGCCGGTCCTTGAATTAGGCGCAGCCTAATACAAATCCGAGCAAAACGTAATGGACGCCGGCGTAGCGCGGCCGCACAGTTTTGCGGCCGACCGAGATTGCGAAATTCGGTCTCTGTCACACGGAGGCGGACATGAGAAAGCCGGGCCTGACTGGGTGCTTTGCTCTTGCAAACAATGTGGTTTTGCCCGCCAAAGGCCTGGCGCCAAGTGGCCCTGATCGTCTCGGTTCACCGCCTTCCGCCGGCACGCACCGGCTATCAATGCCCCGCCGCAAAATCTTCCACCTGGCGCTCGGCGGCGCCGCGCTCGTGGCCGCCCCGCGCATCGCGCGCGGCCAAACCTATCCGGCGCGGCCGGTGCGCGTCATCGTCGGCTTTCCTGCCGGCTCCTCTCCGGACATCACCGCGCGTCTCGTTGGCCAATGGCTGACAGAGCGGCTCGGTCAGCAATTCATCGTCGACAACCGGCCGGGCGCCGGCAGCAATGTCGCGACCGAGGCGGCCGTGCGTGCGGCGCCCGACGGCTATACGCTTCTTTGGGTCACCTCAGCGAACGCCATCGGCGTCACGCTCTATGACAACCTCAATTTCGATTTCATCCGCGATCTGGCGCCGGTCGCGGGCATCATCCGGGTGCCCAATGTCATGGAAGTGAATCCCTCGGTCCCGGTCGATACGGTCCCCGGCTTCATCGCTTACGCCAAAGCTCATCCGGCCACGATCAACATGGGATCGGGCGGAATCGGCACGACGCCCCATTTGGCCGGCGAATTGTTCAAGATGATGACCGGTATCAATATGCTTCATGTGCCCTATCGGGGCTCACCGCAAGCAACGACCGATCTCATCGCCGGACGCGTGCAGGTGATGTTCGATGTCATGCCGCAATCGATCGCGCACGTCCGGGCCCGCGAGTTGCGCGCGCTTGCGGTTACCACCGGCGTTCGCTCGGCAGCACTGCCCGATGTGCCGACCGTGAGCGAATTTGTGCCCGGCTACGAAGCGAGCTCGTGGCACGGCATCGCTGCGCCCGCCAAGACACCCCGTGAGATCGTCGATACTTTGAACAAGGAGATTGGCGCCGCGCTGGCCGACGCCCGGCTCGAGGCCCGGCTTGCCGACTTGGGCGGGGCGGTGCTTCCCGGCTCGCCCGCTGATTTCCACAAGCTCGTCTCCGAGGAAATCGAGAAATGGGCGAAGGTCGTGAAGTTTGTCGGCCTCAAGCCGGCGTAATTAGCATCCGTGGTAACCTCGCCCTCACGATCACGGCGTGGCAAGCAGCCGGACAAGCGCATTGAAGCGAGCGGACCGGCGCCGCCGACTTTGCACCGGCGCGATGTTGGCGCTTATCACTCGACTTGAAGGAATTACGCGGCGCTCAGTTGACGAGGGCCCCGTCACTGTTTCGCGACGATCTTGTCCTTGATCTTATCGTAGACGCCTTGCGTGAGAATCTTTCTCGTGACCAGCTCATCCTTGCGCTTATACGGCCGGCCCTTGATGATCGCGGCAGCGCGCGCCGGGCCGATCTCCTTGACCGCATCGAGCTGTGCCGCCGTCCCCGTATTGATGTCGATAATGGCGGTTTGGGCCTGGGCCGATCCCGTCAGGGCTGGAATTGCCGCCGCGACCGGAGCTGCCAGA
>Ga0134128_10012270_pt1 | contig 10220 bp, 11 predicted proteins | sample KB31754_FD_96462 | JGI IMG/M metagenome (GOLD analysis project Ga0134128, IMG submission 96462) | Terrestrial soil microbial communities with excess Nitrogen fertilizer from Kellogg Biological Station, Michigan, USA - KB3-175-4 | ecosystem: Environmental > Terrestrial > Soil > Unclassified ...
GGCCGTGACCACGCCGTGCGCTGGTCGCTCGTCCCGGCAGCCGCGCCGGTCGCCGTGCCACCGGAGGAGCTTGCGACGCGGGGGCCCAACTTCCTCGAGACCGAGATCGCGAACCGCATCAAGGGCGGCCCGCTGCGCTGGACGATGCAGGTCAGCCTCGCCAATCCCGGCGATCAGACGGCGGACCCGAGCAAGGCGTGGCCCGAGGATCGCCGCAAGATCGACGTCGGCTCGCTCGTCGTGCAGGCGATCGAAGCCGAGCGGGACGGGTCATGCCGCGACATCAATTTCGATCCGACCGTGCTCCCGAACGGCATGCGGACATCGGACGATCCGTTCCCCGCCGCCCGCTCGTCGGCCTACCGGGTCTCCTACGACCGCCGCACGGCCGAGGAAAAAGACTACCCGCGAAAAGCCACGGGAGCCGCGCAATGACTCGCGTCCAACACGGCGTTCAGCGCTTCACATCGCTCCAGCGGACGCTGCACTGGCTGATGGCGGTCTGCATACTGGCCATGCTGTTCATCGGCGTCGGGATGGCGTCCACGGTCGCGCCGAGCTATCTGACGCTGGTCAATATTCACAAGCCGCTCGGGATCCTGATCCTGATTCTCGCATTGATCCGCCTCGTCGTGCGTTTGCGTTCCGGCGCCCCTCCCCTGCCCGCGGATTTGCCCGAACCGATGAAGCTCGCGGCGTATCTTTCCCATTATGCGCTTTACGCGCTGATGTTCGCGCTGCCGCTGATCGGCTGGGCGATGCTGTCGGCCGCCGACTACCCGGTGGTTTTGTGGCCGGGCGTGTGGCTGCCACGGATCGTGCCACAAAGCGCGAGCCTGCATACGGCGCTGTGGAACGCGCATTTCTATCTCGCCTTCCTCTTTTTCGCGCTGATCCTGATGCATCTCGCCGCGGCCTTGTTCCACGCGCTGATTCGGCGCGACGGCGTCTTCGATTCGATGGCGTCTCTGTCGAGGCGTGCGGAGAGCGCTCCTGCGGAGTGATCCTTTGGGCTAGCGCGCCCGCGCCAGCGAAATCCGAATTGGACCCGCCATGCTGCCCAGCGTCACTCTCGTCCGCCACGGCGAAACGGAATGGAGCGCAAGCGGCAGGCACACCGGCCGCACCGACATTCCGCTGAACGAGGAAGGCGAGCGCAAGGCGCGCGCGCTCAAGGAGCGCCTCAAGGGTCGGACGTTCGACAGGGTCTTCACGAGCCCGCTCCAGCGCGCGCGGCGCACCTGCGAGCTTGCCGGCTTTGGCGAGCGGGCCAAGGTCGATCCCGACCTTCTCGAATGGAACTACGGCGACTACGAAGGCCGCAAGACCGGCGAAATCCTCATCCAGCGCCCCGGCTGGCTCCTGTTCCGCGACGGCTGCCCGAACGGCGAGCAGCCCGCCGACGTGGGCGCCCGCGCCGACCGGGTCATCGCCCGCCTGCGCGAAGCCGAGACGCCAGCGATCGTGTTTTCGAGCGGCCATATTCTCCGGGTGCTGGCGGCGCGCTGGCTCGGCCTTCCGCCTTCGGAGGGGCGCCTCTTGATGCTCGACACGGCGAGCGTCAGCATCCTTGGCTATGAGCACGGCAAGAGCGAGCCGGCGATTCGCTTGTGGAACGAGGTTTGAGCGATCCCATGATGATCACCTTGCCCGGCCTGGCCGCGGACGCCCTCGGCTCGTTTCTGGCCAACGACATGCGCGACCGGTTCGGGGTCTCGCACGCGCGCCTCGCCGAGATCATTCCGTTCGCGGCCAGGCTCGCGCTCGAATGCATCGGCAACAGCGACGCGCTCTATCACAATGTCGAGCACACCATGCTCGTGACCCTTGCCGGCCACGACATCTTCAAGGGGCGGGCGCTCTTGAACCCTTCGACCCCCGATGACTACTCCCACTTCATCGTCGCCTGCCTCTCCCATGATATCGGCTACGTGCGCGGAACCCTGAAAGGAGACGGGCCCGACGGCTATGTGGTCGACGCCTCGGGCCACAAGGTCAGTTTGCCGCGCGGCTCGTCCGACGCCGCGCTCGCGCCTTATCACGTCGAGCGGTCGAAGCTGTTCGTGCTTGATCGCATGGCCTCGATCGAGGAGCTCGACGGCGCGCGGATCGCCGGGGCGATCCAGCACACGCGCTTTCCCTATTCCACCGACCTCGACCGGCAGGCGGTCCACGAGGATGCCGCGCTGCTCAGGGCGGCTGACCTGATCGGCCAGCTCGGCGATCCGCACTATCTGAGGAAGGCCAACGCGCTCTATTACGAATTCGAGGAAATCGGCCTGAACGGGCAGCTTGGCTATGAATCGCCTGCGGACCTGGTCGACAAATATCCGCAATTCTACTGGGGGAAGGTGTCCCCCTACATTTCGGAGGCGATCCGCTACCTCAACGTGACCGCGAGCGGGCGCCAGTGGATCAACGGCCTCTACAGCAACGTCTTTCGCGCCGAGCACGGGCAGCTGCGCCTCAGCGGTCCGCAGCCCTGACGACGTCAAGACGGCCGCCTCCTTGCCGGCGCGTAGGCAGGTTTGTGGTGTATAACGGCGCGACCAGGAGCCCCCGATGAACAAACCCGCGCGCGTCGCCGCGTCCGCCCGCCTCGGCCTCACCCATCGTCCGCGCCGCAACCGCAAGGCGGACTGGGCGCGCCGGCTGGTGGCGGAGCATGTGCTCACCACCGCCGATCTCATCTGGCCGCTCTTTCTCATCGACGGCGAGAAGAAGCGCGTTCCGGTCGCCGCCATGCCCGGCGTCGACCGGCTCAGCGTCGACGAGGCGGTCCGCGAGGCCGAGCGGGCAGCGAGCCTCGGCATCCCGGCGATCGCCTTCTTCCCCTATACCGAGCCCGCGCTCAAGGACGCTGAAGGCAGCGAGGCCTTCAACACGGACAACCTCGTCTGCAAGGCCTGCCGCGCGATCAAACGCGAATTCCCTCATCTCGGCCTCGTCACCGATGTCGCGCTCGACCCCTATACGAGCCACGGCCACGACGGCCTCGTGCGCGAGAGCGCCTCGGGCGAACTTCAAATCCTCAACGACGAGACGGTCGAGGCGCTGACCCGCCAGGCGCTGAACCAAGCGCGCGCCGGCGCCGACGTGATCGCTCCGTCCGACATGATGGACGGGCGCGTCGGGGCGATCCGCGAGGCGCTCGACGCCGAAGGCTTCCTCGATGTGCAGATCATGGCCTATTCGGCCAAATACGCATCGGCCTTCTATGGGCCGTTCCGCGACGCTCTGGGCTCCAAGGGCGCGCTGAAAGGCGACAAGCGCACCTATCAGATGGACCCGGCGAACAGCGACGAGGCTTTGCGCGAGGTCGAGCTCGATCTTGACGAAGGCGCCGACATGGTGATGGTGAAACCCGGCCTGCCCTATCTCGACATCATCGCCCGTGTGAAGGACGAATTCGGCGCGCCGACCTTCGCCTATCAGGTGAGCGGCGAGTATTCGATGATCATGGCCGCCGCGATGAACGGCTGGATCGACGGCGACAAGGCGATGATGGAGAGCCTCATCGCGTTCAAGCGCGCCGGCGCCGACGGGGCGCTTACCTACTTCGCCCCGCGCGCGGCGGAGAAGCTGAAGAAGGGATGAGGCGCAAGTCCTCATCGCAGCCTCACGCTCGGCGTGGACTTTGGCCCATCGCCAGCGGCGGGGCTTCAAACGGCCGCGGGCGTCCCGAAGAAGCCGGGTTGCAGGAACGTCGCCTTCAGAATTACCCTCCATGATTGGGAGGTCGCTGTTGGCGACGCCGGGCTCAAGCTGGAGGATGGGATGCCGACGGTCGGAAGGCGCCGCGGCGGTCGGGCGTTGTGCGGACTGGCGCTGGGACTGTTGTCGCTGACCGGCCAGGGCGTCGCGCCCGTCTATGGCGCCGAGGCGACTTATTGCAGATTTTTCAGCGGGCTGCCGGATGACTGCGCCGGCGCGGAATATCGAAAATTCGACGGTCTGCGCGACTACCGCTACGAGGAGATCGAACTCTTCGCCAAGGATCCGCTCAAGAGAGTCCTCTACGTCAGCATCTACGATACGACCGGCCTCAACGGCGGCGACGACACGCGCGATTCGGCGCCGTCGCCGCTCGCCCGCAAACTGGACGCCAAGAGGATCGCCAAGCAATATCAGGCGCTGCTGGCGCGGATCGGCCCGGCCTACAACTGGACGGTCGACTGGCTCGCCGACCGGGTCGGCGCGGTCAGGAGTTTCGACGGGCTCAACGCGGCATGGCGGGGCAACAGCCAGGCGCCCGGCTCCGCGCTCTCGCCGAAGGCGGCTACCCCGGCCTATCGCGCGACGTTCGCGGCGAGAACGGCGGTCATGGGCTTCAAGAAGGGCTCGCCGGTCTACCTGCTCGACGATCCCAAGGGCCGGACCTGGGTGATGGTCTCCTACACGACGAAAGACATCCCGGACCTGACCATCGGCAAGCTCGACTCGCTCGGCGACGTCCTCAAGCCGCCTCCAGGGTGGACGTTCCGCACCGCGACGCTGACCAAGGAACTGGTGCTCGAGCCCAAGGCCGGTTTTGTCGGCATCGTCGAGGACGACAAGGGGAACGTCTATCATCTGACCGGTCGGCGGCAGAGCAACTTCGTTCCTTGAGCCCGGAGTCGCCGGGGCTTCGCGCCGAACCGGAGGATCACCATGCAGCGAAAGAAAGCGTCCGACTTCCCGCAGGGTCTTCTCGACCTGTTCGACATCTATGTTCATGGGGGCATGAGCCGGCGCGCGTTCCTGGACAGCGCGCGGAAGTTCGCGTCCGCCGGCGTCAGCGCGGGCGCGCTGTTCGAGATGCTGAGGCCCAACTACGCCTGGGCGATCCAGATTCAGCCAGACGACAAGCGCATCGTGGCGAAGACGGTCGACGTTCCCTCGCCCAAGGGCAACGGCTCGATCAAGGGCTATCTCGTCCGCCCAGCCAACACGGAGAAATTGCCCGCCGTCCTGGTCGTGCACGAGAACCGGGGCCTGAACCCCTATATCGAGGACGTGGCGCGGCGCCTGGCGATCGCGAATTTCATCGCCTTCGCCCCCGACGGCCTGACCTCGGTCGGCGGCTATCCGGGCGACGACGAGAAGGGCGCGGCTCTGTTCAAGAAAGTCGATCCGGCCAAGATGCAGGCGGATTTCCTCGCCGCCGCCGAGTGGCTGAGAACCCTGCCCGATTCGACCGGGAAAATCGGAGCGGTCGGCTTCTGCTTCGGCGGCGGCGTCGTCAACAAGCTTGCCGTCAGCATGGGCTCGCAGCTCGACGCCGCGGTTCCCTTCTATGGACTCCAGCCGAGCGCCGCCGACGCGGCGAAGATCAAGGCGCCGATCAACGCCCAATACGCCGAGCTCGACACCCGCATCACCGGCGGCTGGCCGGCGTTCGACGCCGAACTCACCGCGGCCCATGTCCCCCACGAGGGGCACATCTACAAGAACGCCAACCACGGCTTCCACAACGACACGACGCCCCGCTACGACGAGGCGGCGGCGAAAGAGGCGTGGCGAAGGACGCTCGACTGGCTGAACAAGTATCTGAGGGCGTGATGGGGAGCGCGCCTGCGCCCCGCGACTGCGAACCCGCCATTCCCGAGTCCATTTCGAGCAGTTTCAATGACTTGCGGCGCCATTCGCGACTCGTTCGCGGCGGCTTCCAGTTCGCTCGGGCGCGCCGAAGGACTTCGGCCTCGACGAGGACGAAAAACGGCGAAAACGAAGCGCTCATTTCGCCCCGCGAAACGAAGCGTTTCGCCGGCATAGCGTAAGTCATTGAAATCATTATGGGTGCGAAATCGGGCGTTTCGCGGGATCGTTTATTTTCAAGGCGTTATCTCCGATTTCGTTTCGCCGTTTTTTCCGCGTCGTTTGTTTTCAGTACCTTAGCTCCTCTTTTCGTTTCGCCGCGAAACGGCAGGCCGCGGCGTCGTAAAAACCGCGGATCGCCGTTGTCGATTTCGATAAAACAGTAACATCGGCCGGACCGGCCCGTCAAGAAAATGTTGATTTTCCGCCGAACGCCCAGCCGAGCGCCGCGCGAGGCCGAATCGGCGGACGGGGGCTATCCCTTGGGGAACTCGAGCCCCATGGCGCGGTAGCGCTCGGGGTCGTCGAGCCATTTCTCCCGCACCTTGACGTGCAGGAAGAGGTGCACGGGCGCGCCGTGCGCCTCGGCAATGTCCTTGCGGGCGGCCACGCCGATCGCCTTGATCGTCCGCCCGCCCTCGCCCAGCACGATCTTGCGGTGGCTCTCGCGGGTGACGAAAATCGTCTGCTCGATGCGGGCCGAGCCGTCGGGCCGGTCCGTCCAGGCGTCGGTCTCGACAGTCGCCTGATAGGGCAGTTCGTCGTGCAGCCGCTCGATCAGCTTCTCGCGGGTGATCTCGGCCGCAAGCGCTCGGATCGGCGCTTCCGCGATCTGGTCCTCCGGGTAGAGCCACGGACCCGGCGGGACGATCGCCGCGAGGCGATCGGCGAGCCTCTCGAGCCCGTCGCCGGTCAAGGCGCTCACCATGAAGGTCTCGTCGAAGGCGAGCGCCGCGTTGAGCCTCGCCGCGATCTCGAGCAGCTTCGGCCGCTCGACGAGGTCGATCTTGTTGAGGACGGCGAGCCGTGGCTTCCGCATGTCGCTGAGCGTGGCCAGGATCGCTTGCGTCTCCTCGCTGAGGCTCGCGTCGGCCTCCTTCCGGGCGTCGATCAGCGCCACGATCGCGTCGGCGTCGGCCGCCGCGCTCGTGGCCGCCGCGACCATCGCCCGGTCGAGGCGGCGCCTGGGCGCGAACAGGCCGGGCGTGTCGACGAGCACGACCTGCGCCTCGCCCCTCATCATGACGCCGCGCACGGTCGAGCGGGTGGTCTGCGCCTTGCGGGTGACGATCGACACCTTCTCGCCGACGAGCGCGTTGAGGAGCGTCGATTTTCCCGCATTGGGCGCGCCGACGATGGCGACGAACCCGCATCGCGTCCCGCTCTCGCGCCCGCTCAACTTCCGCCCCGGCGGTCGAGGAACGCCTGCGCCGCCGCCTGCTCCGCGGCCCGCTTCGAGGTGGCCGCGCCGGTTTCCGGCTCGAAGCCCTCGAGCACGACGCGCATGACGAAATGGGGCGCGTGCGCCGGGCCGCTGCGCTCGACCTCTTCGTAGCGGGGGGGCTGAAGCGCGCGCGACTGGGCCCACTCCTGCACCGCGGTCTTGGCGTCGCGGGCGGGCTCGGCGTCGGCGGTGATCCGGCCGCCCCAGGCGCTGAGCACCAGCGCCTCGGCCGCCTCAAAGCCGCCGTCGACGAACACCGCCCCGATCAGCGATTCGCACACGTCCGCGAGGATCGCCGCCTTCTTGCGCCCGCCGCCCCGCGCTTCGCCGAGACCGAGCGCGACATGGGGGCCGACGTCCCACTGAGCGGCGATCTCGGCGCAGGTCTCGCGCCGCACGAGCTTGGCGAAGCGCATCGACAGTTCGCCCTCGCTCGCCTTCGGAAAGGCCTCATAGAGCCGGGCCGCGATCGCCACCCCGAGCACCCGGTCGCCCAGGAACTCGAGCCGCTGGTAGGACTGAGCCCTGCCCTGCCCGCCCGCGCTCCGCGCCGAGAGATGCGTGAGCGCGAGCACGGCGAGCGTGGGATCGCGGAAGCGGTAGCCGAGCCTCAACTCCAACGCGGACAATTCGGCTCGCGGCTGCTTGTTCATTGACCGACCGATGAAGGATAAGCCGTGCTTTCCGCCGCTCGAGGGGCGCCTCGCCGCCTCCTTTTCGGCAATCCTGCTTAGCGCACCCGCTCGAAGATGCGCCCCCAGCGCACGTCCCACGGCCAGCGCCACACCTCCCAGGCCGGCGTCCCCTCGTCGATCGAGAAGAAAATCACTTCGGCTCTGCCGATCAGGTTCTCGAACGGCACATAGCCGACCCCGCCCTGATCCGCCGGAATTCTCGAATCGCTGGAATTGTCGCGATTGTCGCCCATCATGAAAAAGTGGCCGGGCGGAACCTCATAGACCTGGGTGTTGTCGTTGGGGCCGTCGTCGCCGTCGATCTGGATGATCCGGTGCGTCACCCCGCCGGGAAGCGTCTCGAGATATTGCGGCGCCTCCTCAGGCTTGCCGAAGTGATTGACGGTGAGGAAAGGCGGGATCGGCTCGCGCGGGACCATCTTCCCGTTGATAATGAGCCGCCCGTGCTGAACCTGGATCTTGTCGCCCGGGAGCCCGACCAGCCGCTTGATGTAGTCGGTCTCGCCGTCGCTCGGCAGCTTGAACACGATGACGTCGCCGCGCTTGGGCTCGGAGGCGAAGATGCGGCCGGGCATCGCCTTCGGGTCAAGGTCGAGGAAGCCGGGCAGCGAGAAATGCGAATAGCCGTAGGCGTATTTGGACACGAACAGATAGTCGCCGACGAGCAGCGTCGGGATCAGCGAGCCCGAAGGAATGTTGAACGGCTGGAACAGAACCGTGCGCACCACCAGCGCGATCAGGAGCGCCTCGATGATGACCTTGACGGTTTCCCACCAGCCCTCCTCCTTCTTGACGGGCGTGGCGGCGGCGTCGGCGGGCTTCACGGTCGGCTCGATCATTCGACTCAAAACGCCCTTCTCGGTTCATCCATGACGCGCTCGCCGCGGCTCGCCCGTCCTATACAGGGGCGGCGAGCCCGCGCCAAGCAACGGGCTGGTGGCGCGGAAACTTGGCTGAAGCATGGCCGTCGGCCCGGGCTTCAGGGCGCAAGAAGGAGGGAGCCGGTCGTCTCGCGCTGTTCAAGCGCCCTATGCGCCTCGGCGGCGTCAGCCAGCGGCCACTTCCGGCCGATCCGGATCTTGACCTGGCCGCTGCTGACCGCGCGAAACAGCTCGCGCGCCATTTTCTCGGCCCGCGCGCGATCCGCCATGAAGGTGGCGAGCGTCGGCCTGGTCGCGAACAGCGAGCCCTTCTGGGCCAGAAGGCCGAGGTTGAACGCCTCGATGCCGCCCGACGCCGAACCGAAGCTCGCGAACATGCCGAAGGGCTTGAGGCAGTCGAGCGAGGCCGGAAAGGTCGCCTTGCCGACCCCGTCATAGACGACGTTGCATTTCGCGCCCTTGGTGATCTCGCTGACCCGCTTGGCGAAATCCTCCTCGCGATAGAGGATCGTGTGCTTCGCCCCCGCCTTCCTGGCGAGGGCCGCTTTTTCCGGCGAGCCGACGCAGCCGATCACCGTCGCGCCGAGCGCCTTGCCCCACTGGCAAAGGATGAGCCCCACGCCGCCGGCCGCGGCGTGGACCAGGATCGTGTCGCCTTCCTTGACGCGATAAGTCTGGCGCAAGAGATATTGCGCGGTGAGGCCCTTGAGCATCATCGCGGCGCCGGTGTCATAGGAAATCGCGGCCGGCAGCTTGAACAGGACCCTGGCCTCGATGTTGCGCTCTTCAGCGTAGGCGTCTCCCGACCCGGCGTAGGCGACCCGGTCGCCGGGCTTGAACCCGTCGACCGACGGACCGACCTCGACCACCTCGCCCGCGCCCTCGGAGCCGGGCGTGAACGGCAGCTTCGCCGGGGGATAGAAGCCGGTGCGATGATAGATGTCGACGAAGTTGATTCCGATCGCGTGCTGACGCAGCCTGACCTCGCCCTTTCCCGGCGGCGGCGGCTCGACCTCCTCGAGGCGCATGACTTCGGGACCGCCGGGCTGATGGATGCGGATGGCGCGCATGTTTCCTCTATTCTCGCTGATGGTGTGAGACGCCGGCGGAGCTTGCCAGCGCGGGCGGCCGACTTTATAGCATCGCGCCGATCCGGCGGAACCGCAATCCACCCCGCGCCCATCGTCTAGCGGTCCAGGACGCCGCCCTTTCACGGCGGAAACGCGGGTTCGATTCCCGCTGGGCGCGCCAATAGTTTCAAATTTGTTGGCCGGAAAGCGGAACGATCTGTCCAACTCCTGTGCAAGATAATGGCGTGGAGTGCGGCAGAGTTGCAGCGAGTGGGCGAGACCCCGCCGAGCTCTCGCCGCAGCCAAGGCGGCCGGCGCAAGCCGGGCTCGATCGACAGCCCGCCAAGCCTCAGAGAAGCCGCTGGCGGGCCTCCCCTCGTTTCGAGCATCACCTTAGCCGCCGCATCGGCCGAATCCTTACACTCCGAGGTCTAAGCAGGGTTTCGTTGGCGAGCCAACGAAATCCTGCTTAGATTCCTTTGATTTCGCAGGATTTTTTAGCCGAAAACCGGTGTCCACTTTTCGGCAATCCTGCTTAGACGGCGGCCTCGCC
>Ga0134128_10012275_pt1 | contig 10219 bp, 9 predicted proteins | sample KB31754_FD_96462 | JGI IMG/M metagenome (GOLD analysis project Ga0134128, IMG submission 96462) | Terrestrial soil microbial communities with excess Nitrogen fertilizer from Kellogg Biological Station, Michigan, USA - KB3-175-4 | ecosystem: Environmental > Terrestrial > Soil > Unclassified ...
TGCCCGGCTCGTCCTCGGCGATCTTGCGCAGGATGCGGCGCATGATCTTGCCGGAGCGCGTCTTGGGCAGGCCCGGTGCGAACTGGATCTGGTCGGGCGAGGCGATCGGCCCGATGTCCTTGCGCACCCAGGCGACCAGCTCCTTGCGCAATTCCTCGCTCGGCTCAGTACCGGCCATCAGGGTGACATAGGCATAGATGCCCTGGCCCTTGATGTCGTGGGGATAGCCGACGACCGCGGCCTCCGACACCTTGGTATGCGCCACCAGCGAGCTCTCGACCTCGGCGGTGCCCATGCGATGACCGGAGACGTTGATGACGTCGTCGACGCGGCCGGTGATCCAGTAATAGCCGTCGGCGTCGCGCCGGCAGCCGTCGCCGGTGAAATATTTGCCCTTGTAGGTCGAGAAATAGGTCTGCTCGAAGCGCGCATGATCGCCATAGACCGTGCGCATCTGTCCCGGCCAGGAGCGCGTCAGACAGAGATTGCCGGTGGCCTCGCCTTCCAGTGTCTTGCCGTCGGCATCGACGATCTCCGGTACCACGCCGAAGAACGGCTGCGTCGCCGAACCCGGCTTGAGCTTTGTGGCGCCCGGCAGCGGCGTGATCAGGATGCCGCCGGTCTCGGTCTGCCACCAGGTGTCGACGACCGGGCAGCGGCCGTCGCCGACGATGCGGTGATACCATTCCCACGCTTCAGGATTGATCGGCTCGCCGACCGAGCCGAGCAGGCGCAGTGAGGCGCGCGAGGTCTTCTTCACGGGATCGTCGCCGCCCTGCATCAGCGCGCGGATTGCGGTCGGCGCGGTGTAGAAGATGTTGACCTTGTGCTTGTCGACGACGTTCCAGAACCTGGAATTGTCGGGATAGTTCGGCACGCCCTCGAACATCAGCGTGGTCGCGCCGTTGCAGAGCGGTCCGTAGAGAATGTAGCTGTGGCCGGTGACCCAGCCGACGTCGGCGGTGCACCAGTAGATATCCCCGTCGTGATAGTCGAAGACGTATTGGTGCGTCATCGAGGTAAACACGAGATAGCCGGCGGTGGTATGCAGCACGCCCTTGGGCTGGCCGGTCGAGCCCGAGGTATAGAGGATGAACAGCGGATCTTCGGCGTGCATGTGCTCGACCGGGCATTCGGTCGTCACCATCTCGGCCGCCTGGTGATACCAGAGGTCGCGCGACGGCTTCATGTCGACGGCACCACCGGTGCGCTTGACCACGATCACCCAGTCGACGCCGCCGGTCTTGGCGATGGCCGCGTCGACATTGGCCTTCAGCGGCACCTTCCTGCCGCCGCGCAGGCCTTCGTCGGCCGTGATGACGATGTTGGATTTGCAGTCCCTGATGCGCTGGGCAAGGCTGTCGGGCGAGAAGCCCGCAAACACCACCGAATGAATTGCGCCGATCCGCGCGCAGGCCAGGATCGCATAGGCGGCTTCGGGAATCATCGGCAGGTAGATGGTGACGCGGTCGCCCTTCTTGACGTTTCGGGTGCGCAGGACGTTGGCCATCTTGCACACTTCGTCGTGCAGTTCCTGATAGGTGATGTGCCTGGACTGCGAGGGGTCGTCGCCCTCCCAGATGATCGCGGTCTGGTTGGCGCGCTTGGGCAGATGCCGATCGATGCAATTGTAGGCGGCGTTGAGGACGCCGTCCTCGAACCATTTGATCGAGATATTGCCGGGCGCGAACGACCAGTTCCCGGCCTTGTGCGGGGCCTTCATCCAGTCCAGCCGCCTGGCCTGTTCGGCCCAGAAGCCGTCGGGGTCCGAGATCGAACGGCCGTACATTTCCTTGTATTTGGCCTGGTCGACAAAAGCACGCTTGGCCCATTCGCCGGGCACGTCGTAAATCTTCTCGGACATTTTGACCCTCCCACACAGGCATCAGACAACCGGAGGTCGCTGAAGCCGTCTTCACTGTTAGCGCAATTATGCGTCCGCGCGCACGGCGCCGACAAGCGCCGCAAATAAAACCTTCGGCGGGCCGCTCGCGTTGCGCCCCGTCAAGCCGCAGTGGAAGTTGCCTTCGGCAGGCCACCTGATGGGCCGCTTGCAATCACTTTCGCGTTTCCGCTTGGGCTGAAATCAACGTTAGCGACGGAATGATGGCCCTGAACGGTATCTAATAACCTTAAACCAGGGAATTTGGACTCGCCTTGCGGCGTATAAGCTCCTAAATGCGCTCCCCGGACATCCCGGAACGAAGCCGCTCGAGCCGGCATTACCGGAAGGCGATAGGAGCAAGGCGCATACGACGATGACGGATCAGCAGAATTTCGAGGCTCAACGCCCCGCTTCCGCCGATCCTGCCGTGGCGCTAGCGGAAATGCTCGGCCAATTGCCGAAGCCTGCGGTCGACGCGCCAAAGCCGGCTATCGTCAAAACGACCGTCGAAGAGCTCGCCAGGGAACTGGGCCTCAAGCTCGGCGACCAGAACGATCTGACCATCCGCCGCATCAAGCGGGGCGGGGCCTACACCTTCGTCCGCGCCAATGGCACCAGGATCAAGCACGCCGGCACCATCCGCCGGCTGAACCGCATGGCTGTGCCGCCGGCTTATCGCGAGGTGCGCTACTCGCCTGATCCCAATTCTCACTTGCAGGCGGTCGGCATCGATGCCGCCGGTCGGCTGCAATACCGCTATCACGCCGACTGGGAGAAGGTGCGCGAGCGGCGCAAGGCGCATCGGCTGGGCAAGCTCGTCGCCGCGCTCCCGAAGATCCGCCGTCAGGTGTCGATGCATCTCGCCGGTGAGGAGCCGACGCGCGAATTCGCGCTCTCGGCCGTGATCGAACTGATCGCGCGCACCGCGATCCGCCCCGGCAATGAATCCTATGCGCGGCTGAACGGCACGCGTGGCGCCACCACGCTGCTCAAATCCAATGTCACGCTCGAAGACGATTGCCTGGTGCTGACCTTCAAGGCCAAGGGTGGCAAGGCCGTGCGCAAGGAATGCAATGCCGCGAAACTCGTGCGTGCGATCGGTATCCTTCGCACCGTGCCGGGCAAGCGCATATTCCAATACCGCGATGCCTATGGCGTGGTGCGCGGCGTCTCGACTACCAGCGTGAACGCCTTTCTGCGCGAGATCGCCGGCATCAAGATTTCACTGAAGGATTTCCGCACGCTGATGGCATCGGCGGTGGTGGTGGAATCGCTGTCGCGGGTCACGCCGGCGGCAAGCCAGCGCGGCCGCAAGCGCCAGGTGCTGGAAGCGATCCGCGCCGCGGCGGACAAGCTCTCCAACACGCCGGCGATCTGCCGCAAGAGCTATGTCCACGACACCATCGTCACAGCGTTCGAGGACGGCATCCTCGAGCGTTTCGCCGCGACCGTGAAGGGCCACCGCTCGCAGAAGAAGCGCGAGCAGCTTCTGGCACAGGTCGTGATGGCGGCTGCGGCCTGACGCGCCGGGGCGCCGGCGTCAACGGGCATTTGCCGAAGGTGGCTTGTCGGGGCCGGGATCGCGGCCCGACGCAGCGATGGTCAATCGGCCGAGATAATGGGCCCAACCCCTGTTGTGGCTTTCGCACTGCTCTGCGTTCGGCAGCCCGCTGTGCGTCATGCGCAGCAACGTGCCGCCATCGCGATCGATCAAGTCAATCTCGATCAGGCTCGATCCAGGCGGGACTTCTTCCTTGTTATCCCAACCGAAGCTATAGGCCAGGCGATGCACCGGCACGACTTCCCGGAAGGCCCCGCGCACCACGTTGTCTCTCACGCCGATGCCCTTGAGCAGATAGAGACCGCCTGGCCGAGGCTCCATCTCCGCCTCCATGCCCATCCAGCTCAGGATTTTCCGCGGATCGGTGAGATAGGCAAAGACGGTGGCAGGCGGGGCCGCGATTTGGGTCTCGCGTTGGACCACGAACGCATCGGGCATGGGGTTTTCCCTGGGCTGGACTCGGGAGATGGCGGCGCCAATGTTCATCGTCAAGGATAGCCCGTGACAAAGCCGGCGCGTCAACCCCATGATCAGGCCATGCAGCTTACCTCGACGCTCGCCTGGCTCGTCGATCTGGCCGCCGAGACTGCGGGCGCCGACCGGCTGCTCGCCGGGCTTGGCGCGCATCTTGTTGCGGATGGAGTGCCGCTTGCGGGCGGAGCGCTGACACTCGATGTGCCGCATCCGCTGATTGCGCGGCGGACCTGGCTGTGGCGCGCCGGGACCGGGGAAGTCATCGAGGCGCTGGGATTTGCTCCGGGCGGGCCGTTGGCGGCGCTCGAGAAAAGGCCGTCCAACGATGCAGGCCGACAATGGCTTGCCGGGATCGCCGAGGGCATCGTGCAGGAAGATACGATCGGCTCGAAACCAGGCGGACCATTGCTCGCCTGGATCGGGCCGCGTGAGTTTACGCCGCAGCAGATCGACCAACTGCGCAAAGCCGCGCGCTTTGCTGCAGCACCGCTCGCCGTGCTCGCCGCGCGCGCCAATCTGACGGCAGCGCTGGAAGCCTATCTCGGCCGGCGCAGTGCCGAGCGGGTGTTGGCCGCCCCGTTACGGCGCAACGTCGGCGAAACCATTCAGGCCGCGCTGCTTTATGCCGATCTGCGCGGCTTCACGGCGATGTCGGAAGCAAATCCGCCGGCTGTGGTCATTTCGGCGCTCGACGCGTGGTTTGATCGGATCGCCGGCGCGGTGCATGCGTTCGGTGGCGAGGTGCTGAAATTCATCGGCGACGGCATCCTCGCGATCTTTCCGGTCGTCGGCGCAACGCCGCGTGTGGCCTGCGAGTCTGCTTTGCGCGCGGTGTCCGCGGCGCAGGCCGGGATGGCGCATCTGGATGAAGAGCGACGCCGGCAGGGACTCTCGCCGCTGCCGTTTGGCGCCGCCTTGCATCTTGGCGAGATTTTTTGGGGCAATATCGGCGCCGCCGACCGCTTGGATTTCACCGCGATCGGCCCTGCCGTCAATCTGGCGAGCCGGCTGGAAGGATTGTGCAAGCCGCTCGGCAAGACGATCCTCATCTCAGGCGCGCTGGCGGCCCAGATCGAAACGCCGCTGATCGCGCTCGGGACCCATGAACTGCGCGGTATCCTCAATCCCTGTGCGGTCTTTGCGTTGCCGGACAATTAACTTCGAATTTTCAGGCCGTTGCATTGGCACTGAAAAATTCTTGTTGGACACCGATGAGTTTCGCCGGCCCCGCCTGTCTTACCCCATGAAGTAGCCGATAGCCGGCGAGCCATGGGAGATTGACATGCGGAAATTGATCACGGGAATGAAGCTTTCCATCGATGGCAAGATGGAGGGGGCCGAGGGCATGGCCGATTGGGTCCATGCCTGGTCGGAGGATTACGGCCTGACCCCGCAAATCGATGCCTGCGTGCTCGGCTCCAACATGTATGGCGGATATGAGCGCTACTGGACCGGAATCCAGAACGAGCCGGACAAGTCGGCCTGGATCACCGGCACGGCACCGACGCCGGCGGAAGTCGAATGGGCGCGCTTCGCCGCCAGGACCCCGCATTACGTCCTGTCGAACACGATGAGCTCGGCGTCCTGGCCGCACACGCGCTTTCTGCGCAAGCTCGACGACGTCGTGGCGCTGAAGCAAGAAGCGGGCAAGGACATCTATCTGATGGGCGGAGCGAAGACGACGGCGAGCCTGATCGATGCCGGGCTCGTCGATGAGATCAGGCTGATCGTCTATCCCTTGATCGCCGGCCCCGGCCGAGCGCTGTTTGCGACGACCGAACGCCGCCGCAGGCTCGAGCTGAAGAAGGTTTCCGAGCTTCCCGGCGGAAAGCTCGGCCTCACCTATGCCATCGGCTAAGGGCGCCGGGAGGGCGATATGTTTTCGTTAGCGGGAAAGAACGTCGTCGTGATCGGCGGCAGCCGCGGCGTCGGCCGGCAAATCGTGGAATCAGCGCACCGAAGCGGCGCGCGTGTGCTCGCTGTGGCACGGCAGCAGGCAACCCTCCGCGCACTGGAGCAGGATATTTCCGGCGTGCGCGTGCTGGCGCTGGATGCCACTGACGAAGGCGCGCCGGCAAAAGTGTTCGGCACGCTGGAGCCGGACATCCTGGTGCTCTGCGCCGGCGCGTTTCCGCCGGCGGCGCCGTTCCAGCGGCAGAGCTGGCAGGAGTTCGCCGTCAATTGGGAGGCGGACGTTCGCATGACGTTTCACTTTTGCAAGGCGGCGTTGTCGCGTCCGCTTGCAGCGGGCGCTTCGGTGATCGTGATATCCTCGGGCGCGGCGCTCGCGGGCTCGCCGAATTCCGGTGGCTATGCCGGCGCGAAACGCACGCAGCTCTTTCTCGCCAACTACGCCCAGAAGGAATCCGACCGGCTCGGGCTTGGGCTGCGCTTCTCCGCGCTCGCGCCGCGCATGGTGCCCGATACCGAGCTCGGCAAACACGCGGTTGAAGGCTACGCCCGCTACCTCGGCATCTCCGCGGCCGATTTCGTCCGCGGCATGGCCGCGCCGCCGACGCCTTCCGACGTCGCCGCCGGCGTTATCGAGCTCGCCGCCGATCCCGATCGCGCCAAGGGCAATGTGTTCATTGTCTCGGGCAATGGCCTCGAGGCCGCGCGAGCGTGACGGGTACTTGAAGAAGGTCAGCCGAGGTCTAATGTTTGAGGCTATGACGCTGTCAAAAGCAGAGCAGGTCGCGGTGCGGACAAGCGAGACGTTCGAGCGCCTTGCCGAGCCGCTCCGCCGCGAGATCAAGCTGCATTGCTACCGCATGCTCGGCTCCGTGCACGAAGCCGAGGACCTTGTGCAGGAGACCTATTTGCGCGCCTGGCGCGGCTTCGACGGTCTTGAAGGCGGATCGTTCCGCGCCTGGCTCTATCGGATCGCAACCAACGCCTGCCTCAACGCACTGCAGACGCGCAAGCACACCCAGCGCTACCTGCCGGATCAGATCGGCTCTCCCGCCACGGGGATGCCGGATGGCGTGCCCGCCACCGAGGTCGCCTGGCTCGAACCCTATCCGGACTCGCAGCTCGAAGACATCGCCGACGACCAGCCGAATCCGGAGGCGCGCTACGCGGCGCGCGAGGCCGTGCAGCTCGCTTTTGTCGCCGCGATCCAGCAGCTGCCGCCGCGCCAGCGCGTCGCGCTTCTATTGTGCGATGTGCTCGGCTGGTCCGCGGCGGAAACGGCGACGCTGCTCGGCGGCTCGACTGCATCCGTCAACAGCGCGCTGCAGCGCGCGCGCGAGACGCTGGCCAGGCGCTATGCCGAAGGCCGGCCGCCCGCCGTGATCCGGCCGAGCGCCGTGCAGCAGAAGCTGCTCGATCGCTACCTGCGCGCCTGGGAGGGCCACGACCTCGACGGCTTCGTTGCGCTGCTCAAGGAGGACGCCACCTTCACCATGCCGCCGTGGCTGCAATGGTATTCGGGGCGCGCAGCGATCCGCTCGTTCTTCGCCATCGCCTGGCACAGTTGCCGCGGCATGCGCGTGATCCCCACCGCCGCCAACGGCCAGCCCGCTTTTGCCGTCTATGCCCGCACCGACGCCGATCCGCGCTTCACCGCCAATGGCATCCATGTGCTGACGCTGGAGCACGACAGCGTCGCCACGATGACGGTATTCCTCGAGCCGCGAATGTTCGAGATGTTTGGATTGCCTCTGGTGCTTGAGGAATAGCCGCTACAGGTTCAATTGATAGCTGTGCGGGACCCAGCGATATTCCGCGCCGGCCCGCTCGATGAAGCCGATGCCCGGGAACGGCATGTGATATCCGATCGCGAACAGCTCCTCGGCAACACACATGTCAAGGATGCGCTTGCGCGTCGCCGCGGCCCTCGCCTTGTCGTCATCGACGTCGACCTCGAGGTCCGGACGCTGCAGCGAGATCGCATAGTGGATGCAGGTATCGGCCCAGATCAAAATCCGCTTTCCCTCCCTCTCGATCAGGTAAGCCATCATTCCGGGCGAGTGCCCGCTCGCGTCGACGGCGCGGATGCCGGGGACCACGTCGTCTCCCGGCTTGATGAACGTCGCGCGATCGGCGAGCGGCGCGGCCAGTTGCATGAAGAGCTCGCGGTTGAATTTCCGGAACTCACGCACTTCGCCGCGCCGCCAGAAATCGAACTCGGCCGCGCCGAAGATGTACCGTGCATTGGGAAATGCCGGCCTGCCGCCCCGCATCAGCCCGCCGATATGATCGGGATGGCCGTGCGTGATGACGACGATGTCGACGTCCTCGGCATGATATCCCGCCTCGCCCATCCGCGCGATCAAATGTCCGTCCGGCACGCGGCCGCGAAGCTGCTCGCGTTCGGTCGCAAGCGTGCCGTTCCCGGTGTCGAACAGCACCAATTGCTTGCCGGTGTGAACCATCGTCGGGATGAAGGGGTGCTCGTAGCGATCGGGGTCGATCCGGTTCATCCGTGCCAGCCGCCGCACGTCCCCGGCCATCGCCTCGCCGCCATGGGTAGGGCTCAGGCCGGCACGCACGATCCTGCTGTCGAGGATGGCCGTGACCTCAAAGCCCCCCATCCTGACGTGAAAGATCGACGGCTGGGGCTCATTGTGCACTCGGGTGGACATCGGTCGCCTCGCCTGTATCACAGCCCGCCCATCTTGCAGACGAGCTTCCATTCCTCCGCCGTCACCGGCTGCACCGACAGGCGCGAATATTTCACCAGCGCCATCGCGGCAAGCTTCTTCTCGGCCTTGATTGCGACCATCGTCACCGGCTTCGGCAAGGGCTTGTCGGCCTTGATGTCGACGCAGACGAATTTGCCGGTCTTGTCGGTCGGATCGGGATAGGCCTCCTTGAGGACTTCGGCGATGCCGACAATCTCCTTGCCCTCGTTGGAATGATAGAAGAACGCCCTGTCGCCCTTTTTCATGTTCACGAGGTTCTGGCGCGCGGTGAAATTGCGCACGCCGGTCCAGGCCTCGCCCTTGGCGCCCTTCGCGACCTGCTGATCCCAGGACCAGGACGAAGGTTCGGATTTCACCAGCCAGTAATTCATGACACCCACCATCCCTTCGTCATGGCCGGGCTTTGTCCCGGCCATCCACGTCCTCTCGCTTCGCATTATCCAAGACGTGGATGCCCGCGACAAGCGCGGGCATGACGACGAATGCTCATTCCTCCGCCTTGAAGGGCCGCGTCAAGAGACTCTCGATCGCGGCGTCGATGCTGAGCTTTTGGCTCAGGATCGCAGCAACCGCCATTGATACCGGCAGTTCGATCCTTTGCGAAGCGGCGAGTTCGATCAGGACCGGCGCGGTGAATTCGCCTTCCGCCAGTTTGCCGGCAGGCTTGGGCTCGCCGCGGCCGAGCGCCACGCCCAGCGCGAAATTGCGCGACTGCGGGCTGGAGCAGGTCAGGATCAGATCGCCGAGCCCCGAGAGCCCGACCATGGTTTCCGCGCGGGCGCCGCAGGCGCGGCCGAGCCGCGTGAGCTCGGAAAAGCCGCGCGTCGTGAGCGCGGCCTGCGCCGAGGCGCCGAGCTTCCTGCCGACGACGATGCCGGCGGCGATCGCGAGTACATTCTTCGCCGCGCCGCCGATCTCGACGCCGCGCACGTCGGTGGTGTGATAGGGCCGGAAAGTCGCCGAGCCCAGCGCCCGCACCAGATGCGCGGCAAGCTCTTCGTCCTTTGTCGCCAAGGTCACTGCGGTCGGCAGGCCGCGCGCGACGTCGTCGGCAAAGCTCGGGCCTGAGAGGATCGCAGGGATCGCATGCGGAGCGGCTTCCGCGACGATGTCGGTCATGAATCGATGCGTGCCGTGCTCGATGCCCTTGGCGCAGGCGATTACGGGCGTCGCTTCGCGAAGATGCGGCGCGATCGCATTCACCGCGCCGCGCAGATGCTGCGCGGGCGTGGCGACCAGGATGACGTCGGCACGCGCCGCCCGCGCGGAATCGTTGGTGACCGCGATCTCGCCGCCAAGCTTGATGCCGGGAAGTCTCGGGTTCTCACGCGTCGTCGCGATCCTTTCCGCGTGCGACGCATTGCGCGCGTAAAGCGTCACCGTCCGTCCGGCGCGCAACGCGACGCCAGCCAGCGCCGTGCCCCACGCGCCCGCGCCGACGATTGCGACGGAACTGAAAGCGACCACGGCACGCCCTCAGTTCCCCCTCTCCCCGCGCTTGCGGGGAGAGGGTTGGGGTGAGGGGCCTTTTATCCGCGAATACGTCAAGCAGAGGAATGCGCGGAGAGCCCCCCTCACCCAGATCGCATCTGGCGATGCGATCTGGCCTCTCCCCGCATGCGGGGCGAGGTGAAGAGAGAGTGCGCGGCGTAA
>Ga0134128_10012276_pt1 | contig 10218 bp, 11 predicted proteins | sample KB31754_FD_96462 | JGI IMG/M metagenome (GOLD analysis project Ga0134128, IMG submission 96462) | Terrestrial soil microbial communities with excess Nitrogen fertilizer from Kellogg Biological Station, Michigan, USA - KB3-175-4 | ecosystem: Environmental > Terrestrial > Soil > Unclassified ...
GCTGATCTGGCCTGACGAGGTTGCCGCCGGGCACCTCGCCGCAGATATCGCCACCTCGCTTGCCAATGACGTGGCGGAGATCGCGAGCGACGCCGACCTGCGCATGCCGATGGCCGCGACGGTATTCGGGCGTGTCGCCCGGCGCTACGCGCACCTCGCCGTCATCGACGGCGGCCGGCCGCGATAGGCTGCTGCCGCCGGGCGCGTTTCGGGTTGAAGCGCCTGCTTCCCCTCCTCCGAACGCATGATGTGATCGCCAAGCACGCAATGTGATCGTGTGGTGGTGGAACCGGCGGGCAGACCAGCGCGTTCCGGCCGTCGAAATTTTCACATGAAAGCAGGACTTTTTCGGATTCTGCGCAGAGACCTTACCAAGCGTTAACCAACGCGCATTAGCGTAATTGTCGGCTATCTCTTCGTGGCCCCTGAGTCACCTCATGCTGAATGACGACATCACCACCAATCGGGCAATCCGGGCCGGCCGCGGCCAGGGGAACATGCCCCGCTTCCAGCGCGTGAAAGTTTCGCTGCTCGGCCGCTATATGCTGGCCGACCGGCGCGAGTTTCCGTGTCAGGTTCTGGAGATGTCGCCGGGTGACGCGGTGGTGATCGCGCCGATCTCGGGCACGCTGGGCGAAAACGTCATCGCCTATATCGACCATATCGGCCGCATCGAGGGCAGCATCATCGACCCGGTCGAGGGCGGCTTCGTGATGGAGGTGGTCGCCTCCGATCGCAAGCGCGACAAGATGGCGGCGCAGCTCACCTGGCTCGCCAACAAGGATCACCTCAGCCTGCCCGAGGACCGGCGGCACGAGCGCGTCGTGCCCGACAACCGGCATTCGACGGTCGTGCTCGACGACGGCCGGCGCTACAACTGCAAGATCATCGACATTTCGCTCTCCGGTGCCGCGATCGAACTCGCGGTGCGGCCAGCGATGGGCACGCCGGTGACCCTCGGCCGTATGCGCGCCAAGGTGGTGCGGCATTTCCAGAACGGCGTCGCCGTCGAATTCGCCTCGGCGCAGGAAATGTTGACCGTCGTGCAGCAGAACCTCCGGCTGAACTAACAGTTCAATAGAACTACTTGAAGTTATTCCCCCCGCATGCACATTAACTGATTGTTAGTCATACGATGTAGCGGGTGACTTCCGGCGGCGTCGTACTGTTGGCTTTGGGGGAGCCTGTCGATGATGAAATTCGCCATGCTGCTGCTTGTTGCTGTGCCGTTACTGACGGCTTGCGAAACGTCGGACTGGATGGCTGATCCAGACGAAAATTATACGCCAACTTACACGACCTCCGACGCGCAGGATGATCCGTTCTCGACCGACGCTGTGATCGCCCACCAACGTGCCGTGAACGCGGAAAACTGTGCGGCCGCAGCCGAGGGCCGCGACCGGGTCTGTTACGACGACTGACGCCGTAGCCTCCCACCGGGGGAGGCTACGTCGCGGCGTGTTTCAGACGGGGAAATAGCCCGGCTGGCCGATATCGGCGATGAGGCCGATTTCAGTGGGCTTCCAGCCGAGCCGCTGTTGGGTCAGCGCGCTCGAGGCGGGGCCATCGACGCTGACGAAATGGCCGAGCCAGCCGAATTGGGCCGCAGCCTCTTCGCGCGCTATCGACGCGGTGGGGACGTTGAGGTGCTTTGCGAGCACTCGCGCGATGTCGCCGAGCGCCACACCCTCTTCGCCAACCGCGTGATAGCGGCCACCGGTAACGCCCTTCTCCAGCACCAGCCGATACAGCCGGGCGACATCGGCGCGATGCGCCGCGGCCCAGCGATTGCTGCCGTCGCCGACATAGGTAGCGGCACCCTTTTGACGCGCGATGTCGAGCAGGTAGCCGACGAGGCCGGCTTTGCCGTCGGCGCCATGTACCTGCGGCAGGCGCACCGTCGAAACGCGGACACCCTTGTCCACGAACGCGAAGGCCGCCTGCTCCGAGACGCGAGGAACGGCGTCACCGGCGGGCGCGGCATCGTCTTCTGTGGCGGTGCGGCCCGGCGCCAGCATGGCGACGCCCGAGGTGACGATCAGCGGCTTGTTCGAGCCGGCAAGTGTGGTGCCCATCGCCTCGATAGCGCGCTTGTCGACCTGGCCGTTCTCGGCGAATTTCGAGAAATCGTGGATGAAGGCACAGTGGATCACCGCGTCGGCAGCAAGGGCACCGCGGCGCAGGCTGTCGAGGTCTTCGAGCGTACCACGATGCACGTCGGCACCCGCGGCCGTGAGCGCCGTGGCGTTCGCATCGGAGCGGGCAAGGCCGAGCACGGTGTGCCCTGCCCCGCGCAGTTCCTTGACGACGGCTGAGCCGATGAAGCCGGCCGCGCCGGTTACAAAAACACGCATAGAGAAATCTCCTGGATTCGACAGGAGGTATTTGCTCATGCAATTTATCCGGGTAAAGTAGTGATCTTATCCGGGTATAATGGCTAACAGGCGCGCGAATGCCGATCGAGAATGACAATCTGCTGGGGACCTATCTCAAGGACCGCCGGGGCAAGCTCGATCCGGCTGCGTTCGGCCTGCCGTCGAGCCGCCGCCGCACGCCAGGCCTCAGGCGCGAGGAAGTCGCCCAGCGCGCCAATATCAGCGCCACCTGGTACACCTGGCTCGAACAGGGGCGCGGTGGGGCGGCCTCGGCGGACGTGCTCGACCGCATCGCCCGCGCCATGGTGATGACCGAAGTCGAGCGCGAGCATCTGTTCCTCCTCGGCCTCGGCCGGCCGCCTGAGGTGCGTTACCAGCCGCCCGAAGGCGTTACGCCACAGTTGCAGCGCGTCCTCGACGCGCTCGATCCGACCCCGGCCTACGTCAAGACCTCCACCTGGGACATCGTGGCGTGGAACCGCGCCGCGACGGCCGTGCTGCACGACTATTCGACGATGGACATCGAGGAACGCAACGTGCTGCGTCTTGCCTTCCTGACGCCCCGGATACGGGACGCGCAGACCGATTGGCCCGGCGTCTCGCGGTATCTGGTCGCCGCATTCCGGGCTGACACCGCCCGATCTGGCGCTGTGAAAAAAGTGGAAGCCCTGGTCGATGAGCTTTGCCGGCTCAGCCCCGAGTTCAAGGCCATCTGGGCGGAGAACGACGTGCGCAGCACTTATGGCGAGGTGGTCAAGCATCTGCGCCATCCCCTTGCCGGGATGATAACGCTCGAATACTCGACGTTTGCGGTGCACGGACGAGCCGATCTCGACATGGTGATCTACAACCCGGCAACGCCCGAAGATGCCGCGCGGATCAGGGCACTGATCGATGCCAGGCCGGTGCATCCGCGGCCTGATGCGGCCGCCGCAACACGGTTAAGCACCGCTGAATCCCATCGATAAATAACGCAGAAAACTTGCATCTGAGTTTTCGGACCGGGGCAATTGCGCCTCACTAGCCTGGTCTCCGTCAGGGGAGACCACGATGTCGATCTTCAAATTCGCCAAGCGGGCAGTTGGTTTGGCCGCGTTTCTAGCACTCGCGGCGCTGGCCGTTCCGGCAGACGCGGCTCAGCTTGTGGATTTCACCAATGTGGCGTTCGCGCCGGTGACGGGCGATACCAGCATTCCGGTGGGCCACGCCGACTTCTGCCGGCGCTACCCGGCCGAATGCACGGTCAATGCGGTAATCGTCGACGATGTGCATCTGACCCCGGACCTCTGGAAGCAGTTGCTCCAGGTCAACACGTTCTTCAACACCACCATCGTGCCGGAAACCGACCAGCAGCTTTACCACGTGGCCGAATACTGGACGTATCCGCACGGCTTTGGCGACTGCGAGGACATCGCGCTGGCCAAGCGCCGTCAGTTGATCCAGCAGGGCTGGCCGGTCAGCACGCTCTTGATGACGGTGGCCAAGGAAGGCGACGGCGAAGGCCACGCCGTGCTGATGGTGCGCACCGATCGCGGCGACTTCATCCTCGACAATCAGGATTCAACGATCCGGGACTGGAAAGACAGCCCATATCATTTCCTCAAGCGCCAGTCGCAGGCCGACGCCGGCGACTGGGTGGGCATCGCCGACAGCCGTCCGATGGTCATTCTCGCGAAGAACTAGCTAGACCAAGTAAGCTGGACCTCACTCTTCCGACACGAAACACAACCCTCTCCGCCGTCTTCCCCGGGCTTGACCCGGGGATCCAGCAAGCCGCACCGACGGCGCTGGGTTTGTGGCAAGTCCGGCTGGGTGGCCGGATCAAGTCCGGCCATGACGGCCGAGAGGTTGAAGGCCGAATGCAATCGCAACCGGCCGCCTCATCCACCGCGACGCCCCAACGGATACCGGCAGGCTTTGGCCGGCGCCGCCGATCACCTGCCGGTGACGGCCAGGTAAAAGCCCACCAGCAGCAGACCGGTGATGAAGGCCCAGCCGAAGCCGACCAAAGCCGAGATCAGCGCCGAGCTCATGGAGATGGTTTCGCCCGCCTCGTGCCGCCAGCCAAGCTGCAGCATGATGTAGGGGCCGCAAAGGAAACTCATCACCAGATGGCCGAGGCTCGCGAGATAGGTCTTGCCGTCGTAACGCAGCATGGCCTGCTGGTTGAACACGCCCTGATAGAGATGCGTCCCCGCCCCCGCTATGCACAAGCCGACCGCCATTACGAAGCCCGCCACCATGAACTGAAACATCGCTTCGTGATCCCCGAGGCAGCGGCCGCCGTCGCTTGTGACGGCCAGCATTAACGATTTGTTAAGCATAAGGCGCGCGAACTCGAAAGTCATTCAGACTCGATTGTGCTGGTTAACGCGCCTGATGCCCCCCTCACCTGCCCTTCCGCGACATTCCTCCGAGCCGCATTCTGTCGGTTTCACCCTCGCCGGCATCATGCTGGCCATAGCGATGGTCGGACTGGCGGCTGCCTGGGGCGTCGGCTCGCTGCTGCAGCGGCAGCAGATCGCGGCGCCGTCCAGTGACGGCGGCCCTCGCGCCGCCCAGACCCTGCTTGGCAAGCAGCTCAACATTCCGGTGTCGTGGTTCCGCAACGGCCCGCCCAAGGCCGGTGGTTTTGCGAGCAGCATCGAGCTGCAACTGACCCTGCCGCTCGGTAAGAACAGCGCACTGACGGCCATTGGCGTGACGCTGCTGCCGCTGAGCAAGGTGCGGCCGAGTGCCAGCCTGCTCGACGGCGTCTATCTGCACGAATTCATGCCGCAGGAGCTGAGCGGACCGCAGGGGCTCGTCGGCAAGCCGCTCAACGGGACCGAAGGGTTCGAGAACGAGACGGTCTGGTACGACGCGCTGTCCCCGGCGCCGTTCGTCGCCAAATGCATCGCCGCGCCAGATGGGCAAGGCCCGGCGCAATGTCTGAGGACCGTAGCGCTGAGCGGGGGCATCGCGGCTGTTTACAGCTTTGGCGCCGACGTGCTCGATAACTGGAAGAATTTCGACGCCCAGCTCAAGGTGCGGCTCGACCTGATTGGGGCGTCATGAGTCAACGAAGTCAGGCGGTGCCACTTGCTCCCCTCCCCCTTGAGGGGAGGGTGGCGGCAGCCGGGTGGGGGTCCATCCCCCGGTACTGTGCCGGCGGCCCGACCCCCACCCTTGGCGCTTCGCGCCGTCCCTCCCCTCAAGGGGGAGGGAGACGATGGAGCCGCATACGCACCGTTGGTGCGACGCTGTTCTGCAAGCCTCATAGGAGCCCTGTGCCTCTCGGGCTTGCCCCGATCCGTCGCTTCGGCTAGGCGGATGCACCTGTTGCGGAGCGCGCTATGTTGAGCCAGTTGATCGAATATCTCGGCTCGATCATCATCGCCGTGATTTCCGCCACCGGCTATGTCGGCGTCGCGGTGCTGATGGCGATCGAATCCGCATGTATCCCCCTGCCCTCCGAAATCACCATGCCGTTCGCCGGCTATCTCGCCTCGACCGGGCAGATGACGCTCTGGGGCGTGGCGCTGGCGGGGGCGGTTGGCTGCAATATCGGCTCGACCATCGCCTACTGGATCGGCGCCTGGGGCGGACGGCCGCTGGTTGAGCGCTGGGGGCGCTATGTGCTGCTCAACACCCACGACATCGACGTCGCCGAGCGGTTCTTCGCGCGCTTCGGGCCGGCGACGGTGTTCATCGGCCGGCTGCTGCCGGTGGTGCGCACCTTCATTGCGCTGCCCGCCGGCTTTGCGAAGATGAACATGTGGAAGTTCCAGATCTACAGCTTTGTCGGCTCGCTGATCTGGTGCCTGCTGCTCGCCTATATCGGGGAACAGCTCGGCGTGCAGTGGGACAGCAATCCGGCGCTCAAGGCAGCGTTCCACAACGCCGATATCGTTATCGTCGCCGTGGTGGTGATCGCCATCGCCTGGTTCGTCTGGAGCCACCTCAAGCGGCGGCGGTCGTAGGCGGACGGGTTACTGGACCTCGTCGAGATCGACGTCGAGGATCGCCATGGTGAAATTGTAGGAGAGGTCGCCGTCTTCGTCATCGACGTAGATCAGACCCAGGAACTCGTCGCCGATATAGACCTCGACGCTGTCGTCCTGCTTGTTGCGCGGACGCACATCGATCGCCCGGTTGCCAAACTTCTGCTGCAGGAATTTCTGCAGTTTTATGATTTCCGGGTGATTCACTGATGGTTCCTCATTAGTCGCCGGGCCAGCATAGCAGCAAATGCCCCGCGAGGGACAAGTGGTGCGCCTTTGAGCGCCCCGCAATGGCCGGAAAAATATGCCCGCGTCAACCCGTCGTGTCGTGGACCATGACGATATGGTCCATGACGGAGGCCGGCTGGGCGCAACCGGCCTCGCCGACGATCCTGGCCGGCACGCCCGCAACGGTCACCCGCGGCGGCACTTCCTTGACCACCACCGAACCCGCCGCGACGCGCGCGCAATCGCCGACATGGATGTTGCCGAGCACGATGGCGCCGGCGCCGAGCAGTACGCCGTTGCCGATCTTCGGGTGCCGGTCCTGGTCCGCCTTGCCGGTGCCCCCCAGCGTCACGCCCTGCATGATCGAGACATGGTCGCCGACAATCGCCGTCTCGCCGATCACCGTGCCGGTGCCGTGGTCGAGCATGATGCCCTTGCCGATTTTGGCCTGCGGGTTGATGTCGACCTGAAACACCTGGCTCGACCGGCTCTGCAGATAGAGCGCGAAATCGCGGCGGCCGAGTTGCCAGAGCGCGTTGGCGAAGCGATGCGTCTGGATCGCCTGATAGCCCTTGAAATAGAGCAATGGTTCGATGGCGCGGTGGCAGGCCGGATCGCGTTCGAGGGTCGCCGCCAGATCGGCGCGCGCCTCGATACCGATCTCGGGACGGAAATCCAGCGCTTCGGCGAACGCCTGGCGGATGAGATCGGCGGAAACGTCGGGGTGGCCAAGGCGCTCGGCGAGCCGGTGCGCCAGCGCCTCCTCAAAACTGTCGTAGTTGAGGACGGTCGAGACGACGAGCGAGCCGAACGCCGGCTCAGCCGCCAGAATGCCGCGCGCATTGGCGACGATGGCGTCCCAGACGGGATCGACCGCCGTAAGTTGCACCGCATCCTTGGCCGTGTTCTTCAGATTGCCGCTCATGCCGACAGGCCTCCATCGCAGGGCACCGATATAAGGCAAAACGTGCCTCGATACCAACCCCGGCGGCGAAAAATGGTTCACGGTTGGCGGAGGGGTGGGATGGGTCGATCAAGATGGGTGGAGTTGCGGCGGAACCCATCCTCAGACGCGGTGTCATACCGGCGAAGGCCGGTATCCATCCTGATGCTTATCCGCCGACGCGGGCGTTGTGGCGCGTCATCAGGATGGACCCCGGCCTTCGCCGGGGTGACACCGTGTCTTTGGCGGCTTCTGCCTCCTACCTCCCCCTCCCCCGCCTCCCCTGCGCCCGCCTCTCCCACTCCGCGGAACGACCGCCTTGACGTCCACAAATCGGCGATTTACTAATACGTATAACTGATACGTATAAGCGAAATTGCAAACGTGACGAGACGGGCGACGCAGCGGGATGTGGCGAAGGTGGCGGGGGTGTCGCAGGCCGCCGTGTCCATGGTGCTGAGCGGCGGTTCGGCGCCGGCGATTTCGGCCGATACATGGGAGCGCATCACCAAAGCGGCGAACGAGCTTGGCTATACGCCCAACCGGTTTGCGCAGGCGCTCCGGACCAACCGCTCGATGACCATCGCCTGCATCGTGCCGGACATCACCAACCCGTTTTATCCGACGCTGATGCGCGGCATCCAGTCGGTGACGGATGGGCTGAGCTACGATGTGATCGCCGTGAATACCGATGGCCTTCCAGAGCGCGAGCGCCATTTCCTCGATTGGTCGCGGCAGGGGCGGGTCGATGGGGTGATCGGGGTGTTCTTCACCTTGCGCGCCAGGGATTTCAAACCGTTGATCGACGCGGGCGTGCCGGTAGTTCGGATCGAATCGTCGAAGAAAAAAGGCGGCGATGTCGCCATCGACGATATTTTTGTCGACAGCTACGCGGCGGCTTTCGACGTCACGACGCATCTCATCGAAAACGGCCACCGCCGGATCGCCATGGTGGCCGGCCGCGGCGGGCCACAGGGCGTGCGCGTCGAGGGCTACCGGCAGGCGCTCAAGGAAGCGGGCGCCGAGCCACTGGTGCAGATCGATGAGGAATTTTCCGAGGTCGGCGGCGTGCGCGCGGCGGAGGCGGTGCTGGCCAGCGGTTTCGGACCAACCGCGATCTTCGCCGCCAACGACCTCATGGCGATCGGCGTGATGCAGGCGCTGCGCGACCGCAATATCGGCATCCCGTCCGAGATCGCCGTCGTCGGGTTCGACGACATCTCCGCGGCGCGCCTCGTGACCCCGCCGTTGACCACGGTCGCCCAATTCCAGGGCGACATGGGGGTGAAGGCCGCGCAGATCCTGATGGAGCGGCTGCGCGGCGCAAAGCTCGGCGCCGGCACCGCCCTCGAAATGCCGTTCCGCCTGATCGAACGCGGCTCAACCTGAACCACAACAAACCAAATCCCTGGAGGAAGAAAACATGGAACGTCGTAATCTACTGAAAGCCGGTCTCGGCCTCGCCGCCCTGCCGCTGTTGCCCCGTCTCGCCTTCGCCGACGACAAGAAACCCATCACCTTCTGGTACGAGGCCGCCAGCCCCGACAACCAGACGGCACTCAAAAACCTGCTGATCGACCCGTTCAACGCGGCACATCCGACGGATGACCTGTCTATCGATTTCCGCGGCGAAGACCTCGACAAGCAGCTCCGCATTGCGATGCTGTCGGGCAGCGGCCCGGATATCGTTTATACCGCCGGCCCGAGTTACGTCGCGTCGATGGCGCAGGCCGGGCAACTTCTCGATCTGACCGACTACGCCCAAAAGCTCGGCTGGGACGATCGCATCCTGCCGCTGTTCATGGATTTGGGCAAATACAACGGCAAGCTCTACGCGCTGGCCAAGACCTATGAGACCCTCGGCCTGTTCTTCAACAAGACGCTGATGGCCAAGAACGGCTGGAAGGCGCCCACCACCATCGCCGAGCTCGACGACCTCGCGGCGGAAGCCAAGAAAGCCGGTATTGTCGCCTTCGCCGCCGGCAACGCCGACTGGCGCCCGACCAACGAGCACTATGTCTCGATCGTGCTCAATTCGATTGCCGGTCCGGATAATGTTTACAAGGCGCTGACTGGGGCCATTCCGTGGACCGATCCGTCGATTGTGGCGGCGATCGACAAGCTCAACGAGTGGTGGCAGAAGGGCTATTTCGGCCCGAACTATTTCTCGCTGACCGGCGAGCAGGCGTTTGCGCAGATCGCGACCGGCGCTGCGGCCATCGCCCCGACCGGCACGTGGAATTTCGGTCTCATCCCGACCTACTTCCCGCAGAACAATGCCGAGCCGGGCTTCGTCGGCTTCCCAAGCGCCGACGGCGTCCCGAACCCCATCTTCGCGCTCGGTATCGGTTCGACCTTCTCGATCAACGCCAAGTCAGAAAACGCCGATGGCGCCGCGGCGGTGTTCGACGCGATCTTCCAGCCGAAGTTTTATTCCGACATGAACTCAGTCTGGCAGGGCGAGTGGAACCTGCCGCTCAAGGATCTGAGCCAGGTCAAGATTGCCTCGACCGTCACACCGCTCTACGAAGAGGTGATGAAGGAACTCGCGGCCGCCGTGGGCAAGGGCCAATACGGCTACACCACCTGGACCTTCCTGCCACCCGCGACCGATACCTATCTCGTCTCGGGCATGGAGGAAGTCTGGCTGAACAAAATCAAATCCACCGACTACCTCAAGAAGTGGAAC